>NHCFR01400__coassemble_861_pt1 | contig 18568 bp, 14 predicted proteins | sample NHCFR01400__metabat2_high_PE_033 | metagenome-assembled genome bin NHCFR01400 | reverse complement strand
CTGGGGAACCGGCCCGAATTATGAAAAAGCCTATTCTCTTGCCTGGGACTCTCAGACGGATAACAAGCAAAGCCTGTATGTGCTTGGCAAGCTTTACTGTGAGGGGCTGGGACTGCCGGAGGACATTGCCCGCGGCGTGGACTTTTTCCGGCAGGCCAATCTTTCCGATGCGCAGGAGGAGCTGAAAAAATACAAAAAAACGCTGTTCGGCAAATGGGTGCGCAGGCGTGTCTGAACGAAACTCCTTTCCCAAAACCGGTAAAAATCGAAAGAGTGTTCGATTTTTGCTCTGGAATGGTTGCATAAAAACGGAAGCTGTGGTATGATGGAGCGGTAAAACGACTGATTTCGCGGTTTTTCACCGCAGCAAAGACGGCAGACAGCCACAGGAAAAGAGGAATCTGAACAAGATGCTGTTCTTCATTGCGGCCGAACTGATTGCCGTCCCGCTTGTTTTTGGGGCAGGGTTTCTGAATGGTTCGATCGACGGCCTGGAAACTGTTCCTCCCTGGATTATCGCAGGAGCGGGGGCAGGCCTTGTACTTACCATCATACATTGGGTGTTCCGCGCTTTCCGATGGAAAACGGGGAACGTCCTGTTTGCTTTCTCGGAGGCTGCCCTGCTTCTCGGGCTCCTTCCCGGATCGTTTCTCTATGCGGAGCTTCTGAATCTGGATCAGTGCCACCGGTGGATGGCGTGGTTTGGGAGCAGTCTGGCCGCGCGCCTGTTTACGGTGCTGGCGGTGCTGACGATCGCCTCTGTGGCTCTGACCGCAATCGCCTTTCTGATTCGTCTCCGGCCCCTGCGTGTGGTGGTGCTGATTCTGCCTTTGCTTCTTCCGGCTGCTTTGTATCTTCACGGCTTGTCTGTCTGCACAAAGAGCTATTCGGATTACATGACGGCCAACCTGACGGTCGCCCAGCCCGTGGAGGAGTATGAACTGAAAAGGGATGCCGATATTTATTACCCGTCTTTTCTGCTGGAAAACACCTTTCCGATGCTTCTTCCGGAAGGCTACGCAGAGGAGGGCTTTTCCAAAGGGGACGTGGTCTATCTGCTCTATTCCATGAAGGCGGCGCAGCGGCAGAATTGGGAATACGTTCCGGTCAGCGATGGGGAAAAGGCCGGATTTGTCAAGATTTCAGAACTGAGAAAGCTCTCGGCCCCGCAAAACGAATATGCTGTGGCGACGCTGGAAAAGGATACTCCTGTGTATGAGGAGGAGATCTTTGACACACGGGTGCTTCCTCTGGCAGGCGGTTCCGGAAAGGCGGCGGAGGAATGTGTTCTGTCCACTCTTCCGAAGGGAGAAAAGCTGGCGGTCAAACGATTGCGCGGAGATTACCTGGAGGTGCTGCTTTCTGACGGTACCTCCGGTTATGTGGCGAGGGAAAGCGTGACGGTGGTCAAACAACCGCTTTCCTGAACGTATGGAGAAAGCCGGATGCTGCATTTTCAAGGGAGGATGATCAAGGATGAAGGACGCAATGATCCTGGAACAGGAAGCATTCCTGCGGGATACGCTGCAAAAGCTGCTGACACAGGACAGTCCCACGGGATTTACCGACCGAGCGGTTGAGCTGGCCGAAGGAATGGCGCGGGATTTGGGGTTTGAGACCAGCCGCACCAATAAGGGCAATCTGGTGGTAACAGTGCCCGGCCGGGATGCGAGCCGCCGTGTGGGGCTGTGTGCCCATATCGACACGCTGGGGCTGATGGTACGCTCGATCACCGATAGCGGCATGCTGATGGTCACTCGGGTGGGCGGTCCTCTGATGCCCACGCTGGATGGGGAATACTGCCGCATCTATACCCGTGAGGGGAATGTGTTCACCGGCACGGTGCTTTCCTTGTCGCCGTCGGTGCATGTGCAGGACGACGCCGGTACCCGCGCCCGGGACGAGAAGAACATGGCGGTGCGGATCGACGAGAAGGTGCGCAGCAAGGAAGAGGTGCAGGCGCTGGGGATTGCCCCCGGCGATTATGTGTGTTACGATCCCAAGACGGTCATCACGGAGAGCGGGTTCGTCAAATCCCGTTTCCTCGATGACAAAGCCAGCGCCGCCTGCCTGCTGACGCTGCTTTGGTGGATGCACCATACTGGTGAACGGCCGCGGTACAACACCTGGATCACCTTTACGGTTCATGAAGAGGTGGGACACGGCGGGGCCACTTTGCCGCCGGTGGACGAACTATTGGCGGTGGATATGGGCTGCATCGGAGAGGATCTGTCCTGCACCGAATATCAGGTGTCCATCTGCGCCAAGGACAGCAACGGTCCTTATGATTACAACATGGTCAGCCGGTTGGTGAAATTGGCCGGTGACAGCGGAGTGGACTACGCGGTGGACGTCTACCCACACTACGGTTCGGATGTGTCTGCCGCATGGAGAGCAGGTATGGATGCACGCGCCGCCCTGATTGGGCCGGGTGTGCACGCATCGCATGGCATGGAGCGCACGCATCTGGATGCATTGCGCGCCACTTTGCAGCTGGCGGGACTGTATCTGGATCTGGCATAACGAAATCCGGGACCTTTTGGAGCGTTTACCGCTCAAAGGGTCCCGGATTTTTTTGTTTTCCCGGATTCCTTGACAGAGAAATGGAACGGTGCTATAATACACCCATACCCCGTGGGGGTGTATAGAAAACTTTACGCAGAACCGGGAAAGGAGAATCCAGGTGAAACAGCGTTTTGATGTAACGGGGATGACTTGCAGCGCATGCAGCGCCCATGTGGAAAAGGCTGTGCGCAGCTGCGGTGTGGACGGTGTATCGGTGAATCTGCTGCAAAACAGTATGACGGTGGATTACGACGCGTCCAAGCTGACCTCCGGCGCGATTATTCAGGCGGTGGAGGACGCGGGATATGGCGCGTCTGTCCATGGAGCGTCCGAAGCGGCGCGGCAGGATATTCCGAATGAGGGGGAGAAGGAGGCAAAATCCACCCGTTTTCGGCTCAAGGTGTCGATTGCATTCCTGATCCCGCTGATGTATGTTTCCATGGGCCACATGATGGGGCTTCCTCTGCCGTCCTTTTTGCACGGAACAGAGAACGCGCTGGCCTTCGCGTTTACGCAATTCCTGCTGGTCCTTCCCATCCTGTTTGTCAACCGGAAATTTTATCAGAATGGATTCAAAAGCCTGTTCAAGGGAGCGCCAACCATGGATACCCTGATTGCAATCGGATCCGGGGCGGCTCTGGTGTATGGAATTTATGCGATTTACTGCATTGGATGGGGTCTTGGGCACGGCGACTGGGGGCTGGTGGACCAGTACTCCATGGATTTGTACTTTGAGTCCGCCGGAACCATCCTGACGCTGATCACCGTCGGTAAATTTCTGGAAGCGAGATCCAAGGGCCGAACCTCGGACGCGGTTTCCCGTCTGATGAACCTTGCCCCGAAAACGGCCCTGCTTCTGCGGGAGGGGGAGGAAGTGGAAATCCCTCTGGAGCAGGTGAAGCCCGGAGATGTGCTGATTGTCAAGGCGGGGGCTTCCGTCCCGGTGGACGGGAAGCTTTTGGAAGGCTCCGCCGCTGTGGATGAATCGGCCTTTACCGGCGAGAGTATGCCGGTGGAGAAAACGGTGGGAGACAGTCTGACGGGCGGAACGATCAGCAAATCCGGATGGATGAAGATGGAGGCCGCGCGCGTCGGTTCCGATACCGCTTTGGCACAGATCATCCGGCTGGTGGAGGACGCCAACGCGACAAAAGCGCCGATTGCGCGGATCGCGGATAAGGTGAGCGCCGTTTTTGTCCCCGCTGTGATGGCGATTGCTGTAGTAGCGACGGTGGCGTGGCTGCTGGCCGGGCAGTCTCTGACCTTTGCGCTGTCGATTGGCATTTCCGTGCTGGTGATTTCCTGTCCGTGCGCGCTTGGCCTTGCCACGCCGACCGCCATTATGGTGGGAACGGGCAAGGGAGCGGAGAACGGAATCCTGTTCAAAACGGCGGAAAGCCTGGAAACCATCCATTCCGTGGATACCGTGGTGCTGGACAAGACAGGCACAGTCACACAGGGCCGCCCTGAGACAGCGGAAATTCTCCCCGCACAGGGAGTGACGGAGGAGGAGCTGCTGCTGTGGGCCGCTTCCGTGGAGCAGCGCTCCGACCATCCGCTTTCCCTGGCCATCCGGGAACGGGCAAAGGGAGTGGAGCTGCTGAACGCCGACGCATTCCGCACAGAGGAAGGGCGCGGCGTGTCGGCTCTGGTGGACGGTAAGCGTGTTCTGGCGGGCAACCGCCGGATGCTGGAGGAAAACGGCATCGATCCCGGCCCTCTTGCCCGTCAGGAGGAAGAACAGGCGGCGCTGGGGCGGACTCCGCTTTATTTTGCCCGGGAGGGGAAGCTGCTGGGACTCATCTCCGTGGCGGATCTGGTAAAGCCAACAAGCCGTCAGGCTGTAGAGGAGCTGCGGGCGCTCGGGATCGACGTAGTCATGCTGACGGGAGACAACCGGCGTACCGCGGCCGCGATCGGAAAGGAGCTTTCTATCCCGCATGTTGTCGCGGAGGTCTATCCGCAGGATAAGGAGCAGGAGGTCCGCCGGCTTCAGGAGCAGGGCAGACGCGTGGCGATGGTCGGAGACGGCGTGAACGACGCGCCCGCGCTGGCCCGCGCGGATGTGGGAATTGCCATCGGTGCCGGAACGGATGTGGCGATTGAGTCGGCCAGTGTGGTGCTGATGCGCAGCGATCTGATGGACGCTGTTTCCGCCATCCAGTTGGGACGCGCGGTGATCCGAAATATCAAGGAAAACCTGTTTTGGGCCTTTTTCTATAACAGCATCGGGATTCCCGTGGCCGCCGGTGTGTTCTTCACGCTCTGGGGCTGGAAGCTGAATCCCATGCTTGGCGCGGCGGCTATGAGCCTGAGCTCCGTCTGTGTCGTCTCCAATGCCCTGCGGCTTCGTTTCTTCAAAAGGAAGCTGCATGGGAACGCCGCTCTCCCGCCCGTGGAAACGGAGCTTCGCATTCCGGGGGAGGAGCAGGGGACGGACACAGTTTCCCATAAAGAATCAACCAAAGAGAAAGAAGGAGAGGAAACCATGACAAAGACAATCGAAATTGAAGGCATGATGTGCGGCCACTGTGTCGCGCATGTGGAGAAAGCGCTGAACGCGATCGACGGTGTGCAGGAGGCCAAGGCGGATTTGGAGAACAAGTGCGCCACGGTGACGCTCACGAAGGATGTGGACGACAGCGTTCTGACGCAAGCGGTCACCGAGGCGGGATACGAAGTTAAGGGAATCCGTTGATCGGGAGCACGCCATGAGAGCGGATAAGGCGAAGGTGTCCCGCCTGCTGAAAACGGCCCGGGGCCAGATCGACGGCATCCTGAAAATGGTGGAGGAGGACAAATACTGCATTGATATCCTCAACCAGATTATGGCGTCGGAAGCGGTGCTTCGCCGCGCGCAGCGAGAGGTCCTGCGGGCCCATATGGAGGGCTGTGTCACGGAAGCGTTTGCCCACGCGGACGAAGCGGAGCGGGCGGAGAAAATTGAAGAGATTATCAAAACGGTCGAAAAAATGGAGCGTTGAACAAAGCGCGCCGGGGATTGTGTTTCCCGGCGCGCTTTGTTCGTTTTGGGATTGTCTGGAATAACAAAAAGGATCCCAGATTTTCTTGCATTTGATTGTGAAATCTGTTATAATTATTACGTTAAAACTTTAACAAAAATGTCTCAAATTTGTCTCATGTAAGAAAAGTTATTGAAAAGGGAAAAGGAGGAAACAGCACCTATGATGGAGGTCACCATTTGTATCGGCAGCTCCTGCCATTTGAAGGGCTCCAGAGACGTCATCTCCATTTTGCAGCGCCTGATCGCGCTCAACCGGTTGGAGCTGAAGGGCTCGTTCTGCATGGGGGAGTGCATGAACAACGGCGTCTGTGTCTGCATTGATGGCGAGCGATTCAATGTTACTCCGTTGGGGACGGAGGAATTCTTCAAGACGGAAATCATGAAACGGCTGGGAAAGTAAGCGTTTGGGTCATCATTATGGATGGAGAAGGAGTTTTCACATGAGTATTATCGGCTTGAAAAAGGCAAATTGCAAAAACTGTTACCGGTGCGTCAAGGTCTGTCCCGTTAAATCCATTCGGGTGGCGGACGGACAGGCGACCATTATTGATAAAAGCTGTATTCTGTGCGGTACCTGTCTGGAACGCTGCCCGCAGAACGCCAAGACTCTGATCAGCCACAGAAACGCGGTGGAGGAGCTCCTGCGCTCCGGCGCCAAGGTGATTCTGTCGATTGCGCCCTCGTATTATGGCTGCTTCCATGTGGAGGATCCGAAGAAATTCGTGGGAGCCGTCAAAGCGCTCGGCTTTACCGGCGTGAGCGAAACGAGCGAGGGAGCCGCCTATGTTACCGCGGAATATCACCGGCTCATGCAGGAAAACAAGATGAAAAATATCATCACCACCTGCTGCCCATCCTTTAACCGTCTGGTGGAGCTGTATCATCCCGGTTTGGTGGACCAGCTCGCGCCCGTGGTTTCCCCGATGATTGCGCATGCCCGGCTGCTCAAGCAGCGCTTCCCGGATGCCCGTGTGGTATTCTGCGGACCGTGTATCGCGAAAATTGACGAAGCGGAGGACGTCCGCCACAACAACGAAGTCGACGCCGTTCTGACCTTTGAGGATCTGATGGAAATGCTGCATGACGCGGGCGTTTCCATGGAGACGGCGGAGCCGGCCTCCTTCCTGAACGGCAGCTCCAAAATTCTGCGCATGTATCCTGTCAACGAGGGAATTCTGGCTTCCCTGCGCCAGCTTGGCGACGTGGGAGACTGGCGCTTCCTCAGCGTCTCCGGCACGACGGAGAGCAAGGATCTGTGCAAGGCTCTCGAGGAGGGCTGGCTGGATCACTGCGTGATCGAAGTCAATGCCTGCCGCGACGGCTGCGTCAACGGTCCCGCGTCCGGTGTGAAGAATCATGAGCGCTTCTCCAGCAGCGTCCGTGTGCGCAACTACGCGCTGGAGGACTGCGACGAGTATCCCGTTCTGCGCGATACCATTTCCATGCACAAGCAGTTCCTGGATCGTTCCCCGAAGGAGGAGATCCCGGACGAGGATACCATCCGCGCCATCCTGGCCAAGATTGGCAAGCACGGGCCGGAGGATGAGCTCAACTGCGGCTCCTGCGGCTACCCGACCTGCCGGGAAAAGGCGATCGCCGTGTTCCAGGGGAAAGCGGAGCTGGAAATGTGCGTGCCGTATATGAAGGAGCGCGCCGAGTCCTTCGCCAACTGCCTGCTGACGGAAACGCCGAATATCACCATCATGGTCGACGAGGAACTGAACATTGTGGAGTTCAACCGCGCGGCGGAGAAGGTGTTCCGCATTTCCCGCGCCGAAGCGCTGCAAAAGTGCATTTACGAGCTGATGGATCCGAGCGATTTTGAGTTCGCGCTGACCAGCCATCAGTCCATTTCGGATAAGAAGGTTGTCCTGAAGGAGTACGGCATCACCACGCAGCAGAGCCTGGTGTATGTGGAGAAAAACAAGATTGTGATCGGTATCTTCAAGGATATCACGCAGGAGGAAAAGAACCTCGAAAACCAGTACAAGCTGCGCGCGGAGACGATGGAAATGGCCCAGAAGGTCATCGACAAGCAGATGGTTGCCGCGCAGCAGATTGCCAGCCTGCTCGGTGAGACGACGGCGGAGACCAAGGTCACGCTGACGAAGCTCAAGAACATGATCGTTTTCGATTCCGATGAATCGTAATCCGCTCAGAACGAGACGACACGACTTCATCTTCAGGAGGGAAGCGAATCATGAAAATACATATCGACGCCGCGTTCAAGAGCATCAACAAGAATAACGAGGAGCTCTGCGGCGATAAGGTGCAGATTATGCGCACGGAGAATTCCACCATCGCCGTGCTGGCAGACGGCCTGGGCAGCGGAGTGAAGGCGAATATCCTTTCCACGCTGACCAGCACCATCATTGCCACCATGCTTCAGGGCGGGGCGAGCGTGACGGAGGCGGTGGAAACGATTGCCGCCACGCTGCCGGTGTGCAACGTCCGCAAGCTGGCGTATTCCACGTTCAGCATCGCGCAGGTGTTTGACGATGGCCGCGTGGATCTGGTGGAATTCGATAATCCCCCGTGCATCTTCATCCGCAACGGCGAGGTGATGGATCTCAGCGACTGCTCGGAGCTCAAAGAGTGCGCGGGGAAAAATGTGACGGAAAGCCATTTTACCATGATGTCCGGAGACGTGCTGGCCCTGGTGAGCGACGGCGTGGTGTATGCCGGCGTGGGGCAGGCGCTCAACTTCGGCTGGAACTGGGATAACGTCTCGTCCTGGCTGGCAAAGACGGTGGGGAAGGAAAGCTCCGCGCCGCGTCTGGCTGTCTCGCTGATCGAGGCGGTCAACGAACTGTATATGGGAAAGCCCGGCGACGATTCCACCTGTCTGGTGCTGAAAGCCACGCCGCGCTGTGTGGTCAACATGCTGGCCGGTCCGCCGGTGGACAAGGCGGACGATAACCGGATGGTCCATGATTTCATGACCTCGCCCGGCAAAAAGGTGATTTGCGGCGGCACCAGTGCGAACATTGTGGCGCGCGTGCTCAACCGCAGGATTGAAACGACGCTGAATTACTCCGATCCGACGCTGCCCCCGACGGGCAAAATCCAGGGGATCGATCTGGTGACGGAAGGCGTTCTGACGCTCTCCCGCACGGTGGAAATTCTCCGGGACTATCTGAATCATGAGACGGATTCGTACTATTTCCGCCGTCTCGATGAGGATAACGGCGCGGCGAAGATTGCCAAAATGATTTTGGAGAACTGTACCAGCCTGCGGATTTTCGCGGGACGCGCCATCAATCCCGCGCACCAGAACCCGGGGCTGCCCGCCGATTTGAGCATCAAAATGCAGCTTCTCGATCAGCTTGCTTCGCTGGTCAAGGAACTTGGTAAGCCGGTGGAAAAGACCTATTATTGACAGCGGCTTTGAGTCAGGACAGTCTGTGAAGGACGGAAAGGTGTGGATCCATGCAATACGATAACGACGCGAAACAAATGAAATACAAGGTGCTGCGCAGCGTGGCCAAATACTCCTACGAGGGAACGCTGGAAGAGCACATCAACGACATTCCCTATGACATCATCCCCGGCCCGCTGCCGACCTACCGCTGCTGCATTTACCGGGAGCGGGAGATCATCCGGGAGCGCATTGCCAGCGCGCGCGGCGAGCTGCTGCCCGGTCAGCCGGAGCGCGGGATCGTGGGCGTGCTGCCCGCCGCCTGTGAGGGCTGCCCGATCAGCCGCTTTACTGTGACGGATAACTGCCAGCGCTGTCTGGCGAAGAAGTGCCAGGCGGCCTGCCCGTTCGGCGCGATCTCGATCACCGGCAAGGGCGCGTACATCGATCCCTCCAAGTGCAAGGAATGCGGACGCTGTGCCGCAGCCTGCCCGTATAACGCGATCTCTGATACCATGCGTCCCTGCATGCGCGCCTGCCCGGTGGGGGCAATCAGCAAGGACGACTACAACCGCGCGCAGATCGATTACGGAAAGTGCATCAGCTGTGCGGCCTGCGTGTCCGGCTGTCCGTTCGGCGCTATCACCGATCGCTCGAATCTGGTATCGGTGATTGAAGCCATCCGCAAAAAGGAAACCGTTGTGGCCGCGTTTGCCCCCGCGATTGAGGGCCAGTTTGGAGACGCCAACGTCGGCATGCTCAAAGCGGCGATCAAGAAGCTTGGCTTTTCCAGTGTGGTGGAGGTCGCGCTCGGCGCGGACGCGACGGCCTGGCATGAGGCGCAGGAGCTGAAGGAAGCCATCCAGAATCAGATGAAGATGACAACCTCCTGCTGTCCCGCCTTTGTGGAGATGATTGAAAAGCATTTCCCGAAGCTAATTCCGAACATTTCCCATACGGGTTCTCCCATGACGCTGACGGCCCGGTACATCCGGGAGGCGGATCCGAAGGCCAAGGTGGTGTTTATCGGTCCCTGCGTGGCGAAAAAGCTGGAGATCCAGCGGGTGGAGGACAGCGCCGACTATGTCCTGACCTTCGAAGAGCTGGCCGCGATGTTTGACGCTATGGGCATTCAGCCCAATGAGCCCGCAGAAAACGAACAGGACGGAAGCAAGCTGGCGAAGGGCTTTGCGCAGAGCGGCGGCGTAGCCGCTTCCGTCTCCGAGGTGCTGGAGGAGGAAGGCTTCGAGCTGCCCTACAGCTGTGTGAAGTGCAACGGAGCAAAGGAGTGCAAGAAGTTCCTCATGATCATGAACGCGGGCAAGATGCCGGAGGATATTCTGGAAGGCATGGCCTGCGAGGGCGGCTGTGTGGCAGGCCCCGGTGGTGTGGAAACGCTGCAAAAGCTGCTGCGCGCACGCACCAAGCTGGTCGCCGCGGCGGACAACCGCGGAATTGCGGAGAACATCCAGCAGCTGCATGATTTCTCGAAGATCGATATGACGGTTCATCGCCGTCCGTAATCCTTTCGAGTCGCTTCTGACAAATCCCGGGAGCACAAGCTTTCTGTGTTCCCGGGATTTTTTCGTGATGGGGAGCGTCTGCTTTTTCTGGAAAGATTTTTAAAAGATTTCTAAAGAATCCCATTCCTTTCTGTATCGCTGCCGGGCGCTATGCTATAATACGGTTACGAAACAGCGCCAGACGGGACGCGGTAAGGAGTGTGCGGCGGTTATGTCAGGTTCGATTGCAATTGACAGAAGAAAAACGGAGCATCGCGAAATCCGGCGGGAGCGTCTTGCCGCGCTTCCGGAGAACGTGCTTGTCGCGGAAGAAACTGCGGTGCGGGAAGAACAGACGGTCTGCAAAGAGCGCAAGCGGCGCGAAAAGGAAGCAAGACGTGAATACCAGGAGCTGGGTAAGCAGGGGCGGCTGCTCTTCTTGGAAGAGGGGCGCGGTTTGGACATGTTTCAAAACCACATGGCTTTGAAGCAATGGGATGATACCAAAACCAAGCACATCGGTCTCCCTTTGCGCAATCTGCTTGCCAAACAAGCTTCTGACAAGCGGTCTGCCCTCAAACTGTTTCCGATTCTTCCCGAGCAGGCGGAACAGGGAAAACCTCTTCTCAGCCGGGAAGCGGCGGACCTGGTTTCCCAGGGCCAGGCGTTTTCCCTCTGTGCGGTGGAGAACGGTGAAGCTTGCGGCGCGATCTGCGCAAGATTTTCCGAGGGTTGGCAGGACGCGGTGGAGCTGATCCACCTTTATGTCGCTCCTTCGCACCGGCGGCGCGGAATTGGCGGAACGCTGCTTTTGGAGCTGCTGGATGAACTGACGGATTTCACGGGCGGCGAGCTTTGCCGGGTGGAAGCGTTGTTTTCCGAGGCGGCGGAGGGAATGATGGAGTTTTTGCAGGCCGCTGGTTTTTCTCTGGAAACGGAGGAGACGGCCTGTGCCTGGAGGATTCCCGTCGCCGCGCTGGCAGATGCTCCCCTTCTGCAACGAAAAACCGCTTCCCATCCGCAGGGATTGTTTTCTCTGGAATCGCTCGACAGCCATCAAAGAAAGCAGCTCTATCACAACCTGAAGCGCTATGACGCTGATTATCTCTCCATGGAGGAGCTCGAGCACGTGCATCCCAAACTCAGCTATGTTTTGTTGGGAGCGGGAAATAGTCTGGACGCCTGTTCCATCCTGGATGTGCAGGAGGAAGGAGTATACTGTCTCAGACAGTTTTTCTGTACACCACACCATACTACAGCGACCCTGCCGGTGCTGCAAGCGAGCGCGCGGGCGCTTCTGACGTTTTGTCCGGGGGAAGCGGTGCTGGAAATTCCGACCGTTACGGAGCCGGCTGTTCAGCTGGCTCACCGTCTGCTCCCGAAGGGAACCGCATGCCGGCATATGATGTGTGCTGTTCTGAATTTGCATGAAAGCAGAGAATTGTTTCGCGGATTCTAGGAACCTGTGCGAAACAGAAAGAAACAGAGGGAGGAAACAAAATGGACAAAGGAAAGCTCTTGTTTTCCGGATATACCGGAAACGGGGAAGAGATCCTTCTGATGGAGTGGACGCCGGAGGGGCTTGTCAAAAAAACAGGCGTGCGGCATGGGGGAAACCCCTCCTTTTGCTGCCGCTGGCAGGATCGCTTGTATGCGGTATCCGAACTGGCCGAGGGAGCGGCGGTTGTCTCCTATGATCTGCGGGGAGATACGCTGTCCCCGCTGGGAAAGATTTCGCTGCCGGGCAGAAAGGCGCTGTGCCATCTGACGGCAGTGGACGGCGTGATTTTCGGAAGCTGCTATGGAAGCGGACATTATTTTGCGGTGGACGCGGATTTGACGCGGGTTCTGTGGGAGTTCCTGCCGTCCGGTACGCCGCGCGCCCATTGGGTGCAGCCTTTGGGGGACGGAATCTGTCTCGCGGATCTCGGCAACAGCCGCCTGTACCGTTTCCCGCTTTCCGGAGGGGTGCCGCAGGGGGAGGCCCAGATCATTTCTCTGCCCGAGGGCAGCGGGCCGCGTCAGCCAATCCCTCTTTCGGACGGCGGCTTTGCCGTTGTCTGTGAGCTGGACGGCATGCTGCGCTTTTTTGACAAGGAAGGCGGCTGTGTGCAGACGATCCCCGCCAGCGGGACAGGAAAAGAAAACGCACCCGGCGGCGGATGCGTCGCGGGGGATGTTCTGTTTGTCGGAAACCGTGGGCCGAATACCGTTTCCGCGTTCCGTTTGACGAAGGACGGAGCCGTTTTGGCCGGGGAATGGGAAAGCGGCAACTGGCCGCGCCATCTGGCGTTTGTGGGAGAAGATCTTCTGTTTGCCGCTTGTCAGAGAGAAAACAGCGTCTGGCAGTACCGGTGGGACGGAACGGTTCTGACGAAGCAGGCGGAATACCCGCTCCATCAGGCGTCCTGTGTGCTGGCGCTTTGAGCGAGAAAGCAGAGTTTGTGCCTTTCTTCGGATCTGTTATTGAGTGTGATCGATAAGGTGTAGACAAAGAGCGGCGCGATCGTGGGAACCGTTTCCCGCGATCGCGCCGCTTTTCTGCGTCATTATAGATGGATATTTGTTGAACAGCTCTTTTATTTCACCAGGGTGTTCAGATTCCGGTCGTCCGCAAAGTTGGCGGTGCTGTAGAGAATGAGCACGTCGGTAAAATCTTCCTGCTCCATAAACTGCTTCACGCCCAGATTGAAGTAGCGCAGATCAATCAGCGTGGTTTCCTCAAAATGATTGACCGAAAAGGGGGCGAAACAGTGGGAATAGGAGTCCTTCACAATCAGCAGGCGGCGGCCCGGTTCGCCGGAGGATGACGTGATTTCAACCATGGGATTGTTCCCGCCGAGGAAGTAGGAGTATTTGTCCTTCCCTTCCAGCTTGGATTCGTCGTACAGGGAATCGCTCTCCCGCTCTCCCAGATTAAAGGTGAGGTGGTAGGAAATCGGATTGCGCGGCGTGTACCGGATGATGCTGTCCGGATAGACCGGGAGGTTGATTTTGGAATGGGTTGTGCCGTAGAAATCATCCGCCACGGTTTCCTCGGAAAAATCCTCGCGCGCGTAGGGAGTCAGTCCGCAGCTTTCCGCCCATTCCGCGTAGCCGTAGTAAGCGCCGAGCGTTGTCCAGTGGTGATCCGTGCGGTAGTAGATGGGTTCTTCCTTGTGCTCCTGAAGCACGGGGAGCAGGTTGAGGAAGGTTCCCTCGGGACACAGCTCCTCGGCCTGCGCCAGCATTCCCGCCTGATCAAAGTCGGAAGCGAACGCGGGCATCCGGTTATCCAGTACGCCGCTGGCAGTGGGAACCAGCATCACGCGGACGTGGTCGTCTCCCAGCTTGTCCACGGCGTAGTGTGTGAAGGAGGAAAGCTTTTGCAGATTATCCTGAATCCGTTCCTCCGAAAGCGTTCCCTTATATTTGTCAATCAGCCATCCGTTTTTTCCAAAGAACACACCATTGATGTCCTTTTTGCCAAGCAGCAGCTCCGTTCTCGTTTTGAGGGAGATCCACTCGTCGCGCACGGGGAACTGATCCGCCAGGTATTTTTCATACTGTTCTGAAAAATCCCCATTGAGAAGCGTTTCCGCGCTCAGCTCGGGAAACTGGGCAAGCGTGCGGTTTTCATTTTCAGAAAAGACGCGGACCGGGCGCAGCAGATTCCAGGCGGAGATCGCCGCCAGCAGACACAGGAAAACGCCGATGGGAAGCCATGCGGCAAGCTTTTCTTTCATATCGGACGCCTCCTTTCAAAAGCGGAAATAGAGAAACGGGTTATAGCTTGCGTCCACCAGATAAGCGGTGCTCAGAAGAAGCAGCAGGGCGGCGCATGCCGAGCGAAGCAAGGCATAGGGAAGGGGTCTGCGCTTGGAAAAGCGGGAGAAGGCTTCCCGGATCCGTTTTGGGATCCCTGCGGATGCAATGCAGAGAACGACAAGAAGAATCAGGTTGGTGTAGAACAGATAGACGGTTTCGTTGGAAAGCAGCGTTCCACCGGCGCCAAAGAGAGCGGAAAGATAGGAAAGCCCCCGTGAAAGATCGTCAAAGGCAAACAGCACCCATCCGATCAGGATGAAGAAAAGGGCGTAGACATGCTGGAAGAAGGAGGGAAGCTTTTCCAGCACGCGGAGCAGAAACAGCTTTTCCAGAATCAGAAGGATGCCGAAATAGACGCCCCACAGCAGAAAATTCCAGCTTGCCCCGTGCCAGATTCCCGTCAAAGCCCATACAATGGCAATGTTGCGGATCTGCATCGCCGGTCCGCGCCGGTTGCCTCCGAGAGGGATATACACATAGTCGCGGAACCAGCTGCCCAGCGTGATATGCCACCGCCGCCAGAATTCCGTAATGCTCTTGGAGCGATAGGGATGATCGAAATTTTCCGGGAAATGGAAGCCGAACATCAGACCCATTCCCACCGCCATATCGGAATAGCCGGAGAAGTCAAAATAGATCTGGAACGCGAAGGCAAAAATTCCCAGCCAGGCCATCAGCACAGGCAGATCCCCGGCTGGCATGGCTGAGATTTCCTCCCACACCAGGCCGATGCTGTTGGCTAACAGGACCTTTTTTCCAAGTCCCTGCAAAAAGCGTGAGATTCCCTGGGAAAACGCGTCCCGGGACTCGCTGCGTCCGGTCAGCTGATCCGCGATGGAATGGAACTGGACGATGGGGCCCGCGATCAGCTGAGGAAAGAAGGAGACATACATACCGAAAGCCGCCAGATTTTTCTGTGCTCTGGCCTCTCCCCGGTAGATGTCCACGGGATAGGACAACGACTGGAAGGTATAAAAGGAAATTCCAATCGGCAGGGCGATCTCAAGCAGAGGGATTTCCCGTCCCAGAATGGCGGAGATGTTTTCGAGAAAAAATCCCGCGTATTTAAAAATGCCGAGCAGCAGAAGATTGACCGCCACGGAGACGGCCACCACAACGCGCGCCTTTTTCCGCTCTTCGCGATCGCAGAAGCGCTGCACCAGCCAGCCCAGCGCATAGTTGAGGACAATGGAGCCGACCATCAGCCAGATGGCAACCGGTTCCCCCCAGCTGTAAAACAACAGGCTGAACACCAGAAGGATCAGATTCCGGACGGTGCGAAAACGCTTGGGAACGACGAAATAGAGCAGGAGAACGAGAGGAAAGAACTGATAGAGAAAGATCAGGCTGCTGAATACCACGAGAGTTCCTCACCTTCTGTCGTAAAATAGAGGATTCACAGGAAAAGCAGAAACCGCGGCGCCATCCCGGCGCCGCGGCTCCAGATGCTGCCGGGATCAGCCCGCCAGTGTTTTGTCGATTGCGTCAATGGCAATCTGGTTCTGCTCCTCGTGGAAGGTGACCGCGGCCGGATCGTCCGCCATCAGATCATCGGGAGCAAAGGCGCCGAGCATGATGAAGAACACATAATCGCCCTTCTGGTACACCTTGGAGGCGTTGACTTTGGGGATGTTCATGGGGTACTGCATGGAGTTGTTGACCAGATCGTCACGATAAGCGTTGAGGGCGGAGACAACGTTTTCCGCTTTGCCCTCCTTGGCGTGAACGGCCACAAACGTGTCAACCTGTGTGCTCATCATGGCCACCTGTCCGATCGCTTCCGTATAGTCGTCGGCATTCAGGCCGAAACGGGTCTTGAGATCCTCGGCCGTCAGATCCATGGAGGGAAGATAGTTCTCACCATAGGCGTTTTTCACGGCGTCCAGAACGGTGCTCAGAGCCACGGTGCTGGAAGCAGAAGTAGTGTTGGAAGAGGGAGTCTGGCTTGCCTGCGGCGCGGAGGACGGAGTGGAGGGCTTCTCAGAGGGAGCAGCCTGCGAAGGAGCGGCTTCAGAGGAAGCGGCTTCGGAAGATTCCGTCTCAGAGGACTCGGCCTGCGAGGATTCCGCCTCGGAGGATTCGGCTTCAGACGATTCCGCCTGAGAAGACTCCGTCTCGGAGGACGTGATGGCGGAGGAAGCGTTGGAGGATGCCGTATCCCCGCTGCTGGTGCAGGCGGCGAACAGGGAAGCGCACATGGCGCAGACGAGCAGGGCGGCAATCAGTTTCTTTTTCATCATTTGGAAATCTACCTTTCGTATGAAAATAAATAAATAAAAAGCGATGGTATGAATATCGCGGATCCACGGAAGTTTTTGGCACAAAAATTCTGGTTTTGAAATACATTGGTACTAGAGTAACGGCGGAATCCTGCGGCCTGCCGTGCGGGCAGAAAGGTTCCGAAGGCGCGTTCCCGGGACGTGCGGCGGACCCGGCGGCCGTGGGCTCCGGCGGTACTAACCCCCGATTTGTGTCATGCTAGGAGGATTCAGCTATGGATGATACCAGTTTTGTTTCGACGGGCTGCTCGTCGAATTGCTTTAAGGAAGCGGTCTGCATCGATGCGATGCGTGTGTATGACAGCTGCAGTGAACCGCAACCTTCCGGTTGTCACAGCTGTGACGTGTCGGGGGAGCAGCGCAGCTGCACCTCAAAGCAAACGTGGTTTCCGTCCGGGCCGCGTTCGCTCCGGCAGAGAATGGAGCGTACCAGAAGACGCCAAAGCCTGTTTTCTTCGGCGGGAGACGCGCCGTTCAGCGCATCCTCCGCCGTCAAGGTTTTTTCGTTCCGCTGGTTGTCCGGCGCGGCAGACAGGCGGCTGAGCTGCTCCGATAGTTTTTCCCGCTGAGCCAGCAATATGCGGCGGCGTTCTTCGTAGAGAGAAGGGGAGTAAATCCCGGATTCCAGCAGCGTGCACAGCCGTTCCTCCTGTTTGCGCAGCCGTTTTTCCGCTTCCAGAAGAAGGCGTTCGCGTCTTTGATCGCAGGGATCGGGCGCGTCGGGCTGGATGGGAATCCGGCGAAGCAGGGGGCGCAAAGCGTTTCGAAGCGCGTCCGCGGTGTCGGAGAAATCGCAGGAGGGACAGCACCCGGCCCGCTCACACAGCAGATAGCCGCCCGGCCGGTTGGCGCGGGGGCGAAGCTGCATCAGACCGCCGCAGTTGGCGCATCGGATCAGTCCCGCAAAGGGGTTGACCAGCTCGCGCCCGGTGCCGGACGGCTTGCTTCTGGACTGCATGCGCGCCTGCACGCGGTCAAACAGCTTCTGCGTGACAATGGCGGGATGTTTTCCCCGCGTGATTACCCATTGTTCCCGGCTGTTCTCAATTTTCCGGCATCCGGGCGATTGCCCGCCGGAACGGAGAAAACGGCGGCGATTCCAAATCACGGTCCCTGTGTAAACAGGGTTGCGCAGAATGTTCATGACAGCGCCGCGCGTAAAGGATTCGCTCCGCCTGGGATGTGCGCCGCAGGCATTGAGAAAGGCGGCGATCGCCGGGGCCCCCTCGCCGTTTGCATAGGCGAGGAACATCTGGCGGACGTAGGCGGCCTCGTCCTCCTGAATTTTGAGCGTCGGCAGACGGCCTTCCCTGGTTTTTTCATACCCATAGGGGGCGTTTGCCAGATACCCGCCGTCAGCGGCGGTACGCTCCACACCGCGCCGCATCCGTTTCTTGATCAGCTTGAGCTCCTTGCGGGCGAAGAAGGTTTGCAGCTCTGTGTAATCCTCGTCCATCTCGTCACGCAGATCATACGTTTTCTGCGGCGTGATGATCCGCACGCCCGCTTCCTTGAAGGTTTCCAGGATCACACCCTGCTGGCTCATGGTGCCGCGTCCCAAACGGTCAATGTCCATGCAAAGGACGGCTTCGCACGCGCCGTCTCTTACGTCGCGAAGCAGGCGCAGCATTTCCGGTCTCGCGTAGAGATCCTCACCGCTGACAACCTCCTCGTAAACGCCGCAGATCGTCAGCTGCATCGCGCGCGCCGTTTCCTCCAGCGTTTCCCTGTGGCGGCGCAGAGTGTCTCCGGTGGTGTCGGACAGATCCTCCGCGCGGGATTTGCGCAGATACATACAGGTTTTCAAGCTCCCTACCTCCTTTACAGAAGATAGGTATGAGAAAACGGAGGGAAATATTTTCGTTTCCCGCCTTGAATACCGGCGGAAAAAAGCGAATGTTACAGGAAAAGAAAAAATTTTTTCGCGGCTTCTGCTCTGTCATAAAAACCAAAGGACGGCGATTATCTTATATAAGTGGGAAGCGCGCAGAAAAACCGCCATGCGAAATACGGCGGAACGGGCTTCCTTTTT
>NHCFR01400__coassemble_838_pt1 | contig 19161 bp, 19 predicted proteins | sample NHCFR01400__metabat2_high_PE_033 | metagenome-assembled genome bin NHCFR01400 | reverse complement strand
TACAATTTAATATTTTACATTTTTTATAATCATTTTTCTTTAAATATGTTAGTTTGTAAAAAGCACAATATAAATAAAAGAGCGGGAAAACCCACTCTTTTACTATTTCAATCTGTATATATATTTATATTATCACAAAATTTACGAAAAATCAAGAAAATCACCCAAAAAAAGGGCTGTTTTCCGGGCGTTCAGCCCTCCATCTGGCAGCCCAGGAAGCTCGCCGCCACCTGCGCCAGCTTCGTCTCCGCGTCCCCCAGGGCCGCGCCGCCCTCCGGCTGCAGGACCACCACCGCGCCCGTCACGTCGCTCTCCGCGATGATCGGGTACACGATCGACGCGGGACGGCTCACGCCCTCCACCGGGCACAGGCGGCTCGCGCCGTTGCTCACAAAGCTGTGGCGCGACTGCATATATTCCTCCAGCTCCGGCGAGACGCGCCGTTCCAGATATTCGCGCCGCGGCACTCCCGCCGCCGCCACCACATGATCGCGGTCGCACACGAGCGTCGGCAGGTTGGCCGTCTTGCTCAGCACCTCGGCGTACTGGGACGCGAAGGACGAAAGCTCCCCCACCGGGGAATATTTGCGGAATACCACTCCGCCCTGCGCGTCCGTAAAAATTTCCAGCGGGTCGCCCTCCCGGATCCGCAGCGTGCGGCGGATCTCCTTCGGAATCACCACGCGCCCCAGATCGTCGATTCTTCTCACAATTCCCGTGGCTTTCATACTATTCCTCCATAGATACAGCCGGAAGCATTCCGGCGAAATTTCTCATGGGTAGTATTGCCGGGACATGAAGAATTATCCGTTTTCAGGGGGCTGATTTGACGGGGAGGTTTCTGTGTGTGCGGCGGATTTGCCGGGAGAATCCGTGTCTGCCGTTTCCGCGGGAGCCGGCGGCGGGGCGCAAGGCTCCTGGCTGCCTGCGGCCACTTTCCCGCCGATCATGCCGGAAAGCAGAAGCAGAATCTCCCCGTTTCGGGAACGCTCCCGCAGATACGCTGACTCCTTCCGCAGGATGTGGAGGGAAAGAAGAACCAGGATCAGGACCAGCGCCGCACAACCGGCGAGAATGCCTATCGTGATCGGGGTATCCATAACAACCTCCTCTCCTCCGGAACTACCCTTAGTATAACGGAAACAGCACGCTATACACTTTTCCTGTGTTGCCTTGCTGGAAAATTTTGGACTTTTCTCCCAGGTGCCCCGGATTCTTTGTTTCCTGCCCAACGGATAAAATGTTCGATTTTTGTTCGAAAACAGCTTGCAAAACAAGAACGTTTGTGCTAAACTAAACGTACAGTCGAACAAAATATCGAATATAGCAGAACATACGGTTGGAGGGAACGGGCGATGATCGAAATTGGAATGGTGACAGCGATCGCGGCGGCAGCGATGTTTTTCTGGTACCGTCCGCGCTGGGGCGAGGGCGCGAAGCTGTGCGGCCTGTGCTTTGCGATGGGATTGGGCGGTATGTTCGCGGGAGAGTGCGGGCCGCTGCTCACCGTGCTGGAGGGGCTGCTTGCCGTGACGGCGGGCGTATGCTGCCTGTTCTGCCTGCACCGGGAAAAGCTGGCCCGGCTGCGTGCGCAAAAGCGCCGCGCACACCAAAAGGCGCAGCCCGCCCCGGCACAACAGTCCGTCCCGGACCGGGAACAAGCACAAAAGGCGGGCAATGCCCCGATGCTGACGGTGCTGTACGGCGGAGAGCCCAGGGGACGCGGCTGCGCTTGACAAGCTCTCCCGCCCGGCGGTATACTGGTACAAAACCGGCGCTGAGCCGGGCAACGGGGGATTTTATCGAATGACAGGCTATATTTATGTTTTCCTGTGGTTTGCGGTGGGGCTGCTGCTCCTGTTCCGCTTCGGCAAGGAGAACAAGGTTTTTTATCCGCTCGGCGGCTTTTTCCTTCTGCTGGGCGTGTGGTGGCTCGTGGATACGCTTCAGGGCGGCATGATGTTCGAGGGCGTCTGGGGCTGGGTGCTGCGTTTGGTGACGGCCGGCGCGCTGGTGCTCGCGTGCGCCGTCTATTATAAGGAAACGAAGCGCTCCCGCGAGGAGGATGAGGCCCGGAAACGGGAGCAGGCGCAGGCCAGACAGGCCGCCATGCTGCCGCGCGACGGCGAACCTCTGAGCGGGAAAGCCGGAGACGGCATGGACGCGCCCGGCGAGAACGGCCCGCAGGAAAATTCGGATGGTCCCGGAGCGGACGCACCCGGAGGAGAATCCTCCGGCGGGGACGCGGACGGCGAATAAAAAACGAACAGGGCGCTCCTCTGCGCCGCACGGAAACGCGCGGCCGAGGGGGCGCCCTTCTCTTGTGGAGACGGTCGAAGTGTGGTAGAATACAAAGATAAACTCCGGACGGGGAGGAAGGAAACAAGATGGCGGCAAAAAGGGGAAAGAGGGATCGCGAGGCGGTTCCGGTGGTGAAATGGGTGGGGGGAAAGCGTCAGCTTCTGGCGGCGCTCGAGCCCCTGCTGCCCAAGCGGATCCGCACATACTGCGAGCCGTTTGTCGGGGGCGGGGCGATGCTCTTCCATTTGCAGCCGGACAGCGCTTTTGTCAACGACGTGAACCCGGAGCTGATCAACCTCTATGAGGTCATCCGGGACGACGTGGACGGCCTGCTGCATGAGCTGTCCGCTTTCTCCAACGACGCGGAATGCTTCTACGCCGTGCGCGACTGGGACCGCGATCCGCAGTCCTACGCGCAGATTGACCGGGTGCGGCGCGCGGCGCGGATTGTTTACCTGAACAAGACGTGCTACAACGGCCTGTTCCGCGTCAACAGCGCGGGGGAATTCAACACGCCGTTCGGCCGGTACAAGAACCCCGGCATCGTGAATGAGACGACGCTGCGGGCGGTGCACCGCTATTTTTCCTCGGCGGACATCCGGTTTTCGTGCGAGGACTATGCGAAGGTGCTCGACCGCCTGCCGCCGCAGACGTTTGTGTATCTGGATCCGCCGTATGATCCCGTGTCGGACACGGCGAATTTCACCGGATACGCCAAGGCGGGCTTCGGGCGCGAGGAGCAGATCCGGCTGCGCGAGTGCTGCGATGCGCTGACGAAGCGGGGGATCCGCTTCATGCTCTCCAATTCCGCGACGGCCTTCATCCGCGAGCAGTACGCGGCGTACCACATCACCGCCGTGAGCGCGCGCCGTGCCGTCAACTCCGATCCGAGCAAACGCGGAAGCGTGGAAGAGGTGGTGATCCGCAATTATGAGTAAAGGGCGAAACGACGAGGCGTGGGAGGCTATTTTCGAGCGCTGGGACGTGCCGGGCACGGTGGAGCGCGAGGGCGGCTTTGTGATCTCCGCCGATCAGATCCGCGAGTACCGCGAGCCGCGCCTGATGGCGAAGTTTGATCACCGGGTCAACCTGCCGGACGTGTTTTTGCAGCATTCGCTGGCGATTCTCCCCGTAACGCGCGGGGATTATCTGATCGGCCCGTTTGAAGCATACTGCCGGTTCGAGGAGAGCGCGGCGGCGGTGCGGCGTTTTTCGCTGCCCGCGTCGCTGGAAAGTCTGGACGGCGGGCGGATCCCCAGCGAGTCCATCGCGGTCAACTGCGCGGTGGCTTCGGGAATTCTGGCGGACTTTCTCGGGGAGGAAACGCTGGTGCCGACCGTCTCCGGGCGCATGAATTCGGACCGCTTTTCGTTTTCGATCCAAAGTGCGGACGGCCGGGAGATCCCCGTGCAGGTCGACCACGCGCAGATCGAGATTGACGCGGCGTTTGAGGGCGCGAACAGTCTCGCGCTGATCGAAGCCAAGCGCGATCTCTCCGAGGATTTTCTGGTGCGTCAGCTGTATTACCCGTTCCGCGTGTGGAGCGCGCGGGTGCACAAGCGTGTGCGCCCCGTGTTCCTGATCCATTCGAACGGTTTGTTCCGTTTGTACGAATATGAATTCACCGATCCGTCGTGCTACAACTCCCTGCGGCTGGTGCAGCAGAAAACCTACAGCCTGGAGGACACGGACTTTACCCGGCGCGATCTGCTCGACGTGCTGCGCGAGACGCCGCGCGGCGAGGAGCCGGATGTGGCCTTCCCGCAGGCGAACAGCCTCGAGCGCGTGTTCAACCTCTGCGAGCTGCTGCAGGCCCAGCCGATGACGCCGCAGGAGGTGACGGCGGCGTACGACTTCACACTGCGGCAGGCCGGGTATTATACGGCGGCGGCGCGCTTCCTGGGGCTGGTAAAGAAGGACGGCCCGTGCTTTCGTCTGACGCAGGAGGGCCGCCGGATTTTGGAGCTGAGCTACCGCAGGCGGCAGGCGGCGCTGTGCTCGCGCATGGCGCGAAGCCTTGCCTTCCGCGAGCTGCTGAACCTCGGCGCGCACAAGCCCGAGCCCGTGACCGCCGAGGAAGCGCGGGAGCTTCTGCGCCGCGCGCGTCCGCCGGAGGTGTGGAGCGAGGAAACGCTGACGCGCCGCGCGTCCACCGCCGTGAGCTGGGTCAACTGGCTCCTGCGCCCGCAGGGCGAGGAGGAGCAGCAGCTGACGTTCTTCTGAACGTGACACCGAGCGCGTCGCGCAGCGTGCGCGTCATTCCGCATACAAGCTGAAAATCACAGCCAACCTGCCGTGTTGCTCCGTGGGAACAACGCGGGCTGCATAGCAAGACCCCCTTGCGACGCAAGATCGCAAGGGGGTCGATGTGTTTTGCCATGGTTCGCCGCGGGACACGGCGTTCGCGTCATGTGTCAAGGTTCAACCTTGGCTTATTCTGCCGTAGAGCTGGCGGGCGGGGTGAAGGTGTAGAATTCGGAAGCGTGGTAGGTGGCGATGGCTTCGTCGTTGAAGGTGACGCCCTCATAGGACTCGATTCCGGCCTTGATCATGTCAAGGTACTCCTCGGACTTCATGCCGGCGAGAAGTGTCTGGCGGTTGCCTTCCTGCTCCATGTATTCCGCGGCGGAATCGGCGATGTTGTTCTTGCGTACGACCACAATTCCCTTGCTCAGGCCGGTGACCTCGAAGCAGCGAACCTCGCCGTTCTGCATTTCATCCAGGTTTGTTTTGATCTCCGTGGGGAACGAGGAATTGATATACTCCCCATCCACCAGCTGGTTGGACAGCTGCTCATCCGCGGAAGCAATCAGCGTCTGGAAGTCCTTGGCCGCGTCCTCCATGGTCATCTCGCCCGCGTTGATCTTCTCGGCGTAGCCCTCGAACAGCTCGCGGCGCGCGGCGGTTTCCTCCTCGGTCATGGCGGTGTCCTCGGCGGCGTCGGTCAGCTCGCCGTCGGTCTTATAGGCGAGAGAGGAGAAGATATAATCGAAATCATAGAAGGTCTCCTCGAAATACGCGGTCAGTTCCTCGTCGCTGACGGCCTTTTCGCCGCCTTCCCCATAGATGGTGTTGAACAGCTTGGTGTACATCATGTTCGTCTCGCCGTAGGCGATTTCAAAGGATTCCTGGGAAACGTACTTCTTGACGGACTCCGGGACATAGCCCCACGCAGCCGCGGCGTTGCTCTTGGCCTGGGCCTTCTCCTCGTCGGTCAGCGGCACGCCGAGCGAATCGAGCTGGTCGCGCAGATAGAAGTATTCCTTCGTGTAGCGCATGGCCTCGCCGCGGATCCACTCCTCGGCGGGCTGGCCGTCGATCTGCTGATCCAGCAGGGAGACGGAGCTGTCCACGCCCTCCTCCTGCTGTGCCGCGGCGATCGCGGAATAGAAGTTGTAAACGTAAACGCCGACGGGAAGGCGTTCTCCGTCCTTGTCAATGCTCCAGCTCTGGTCGGCGGTGGAGCAGGAGGCCGCGCCGAAGGCGGTCAGAACGGCGAGCAGCAGGGCTGCAAGCTTTTTCTTCATCTTCATTTTCATGACTCAACTCCGAAATTAAAATTGAAATTTTGCCGGAAAATCCGGCATTGGCTCTCTATTATACCCTTTTTTCTTCCTTTTGTCCAGAAGCGGGCGGGGAGGAATCCTCCACGAAACCGGCTTTTTCCTCCACGCGGTAGCGCGGGCGGGCCTTGACCTCGCTGTAAATTTTCCCTACATAGCCGCCCACAACGCCCACGCACAGAAGCTGGATGCCGCCGAGCAGCCAGATGGAGCACACGATCGCCGTCCAGCCCGCCACCGTCTGGCCCATGAAATGGGAGATCAGCGCGTACAGCAGCCCAAGGATACTCGCCATCGAGACGAAGATCCCAAGCCGCGAGATCAGGCGCAGAGGGCGCACGCTGAACGAGGTGATCCCGTCGAGCGCGAAGGAGATCATTTTTTTGAGTGGGTATTTCGATTCCCCGGCGAAGCGCTCGTGCCGGTCGTAGTAGACATAGTCGCTCCGGTAGCCGATTAGCGGCACGATGCCGCGCAGGAACAGGTTGACCTCGCGGTACTCGGAGAGCGCGTCGAGCGCGCGGCGGCTCATCAGGCGGTAGTCCGCGTGGTTGTAGACCACATCCACGCCGAGCGCGTGCATGAATTTATAAAAGCCCTGCGCCGTGACGCGCTTGAAGGCGGTGTCCGTGTCGCGGCGGTTGCGCACGCCGTACACCACGTCGCAGCCCTCCCGGAACTTCTCCACAAACTGCGGCAGTACGGATACGTCGTCCTGCAAATCCGCGTCCAGGCTGATCGCGCAGTCCGCATGCAGGCGCGCTTCCATCAAACCCGCCAGCAGGGCGCTCTGGTGGCCGCGGTTGTGGGCCAGCTTCAGGCCGCGCACGAAGGAATTCTCTTTTGACAGCGATTCAATCAGCGCCCAGGTGCCGTCGCGGCTGCCGTCGTCGACAAAAAGCATCCGGCTTTCCGGGGCGGCCAGCCCCTGGGACTGCATGGAGGAAAGCTGTTCGGTCAGGCGGCGCGCCGTCTCGGGGAGCACCTCCTCCTCGTTGTAGCAGGGGATCACCAGATAGACAATCGAAGGCAAAACCGTTTCCTCCTTTTTTATGGGCGATGTTCCGTGTCTCCGGCGGGAAATTCCGGCGTTTCCGGTTCCGGCGGAATCTCCGCTTCGGGATCGGAAAAATCCGGATCCTGCGGATATGCGGGCTCCTGCATGCCGGAAACACTCTGAGAAATCGAATCATCCTGCTGCGCGGACGCGGAGAGCGGGCGGCGGGCAGCCGCGCGCGCCGTGCGGTCAAAGCGGCGGGAGAGCAGCAGATACAGCACGAGGATCAGCACACCCGCGGCGGAGACGGCCGCACCGAGCTTCAGGCCGGGCGTCTCATAGTTGAAGCGGATTTCGCTTGTCCCGGCGGGCACCTTCACCGCCATGAAGCCGACGTTCACCTTTTCGATGGTGGCCGGTTCCCCGTTGACGGTGGCGGTCCAGCCGCCCTCCCACGGGACGCTGAAAAAGACCAGCCGTTCGCGGTCGCCGGTGAAGGTGGCGGAAAAGCCGCCGTTGTCACGCGAGAAGCTGCTGCACGACATGGAACGGCGATCCAGGCAATCCTGATAATACGCTTCCTCGGAATACAGGAACGTGATATCGGAGCCTTCCCCTTCGGCGGAAGCGGTGCTGATGTCCTGCACGCCGGGAACGGAGCCATCCTCCGTGTCCTCCGGCAGAGAGAGGGAGTCGACGTGCGTGAGAAGATCGCCGTATTTTTCCGCCTGCTCGTCGGAGAGGACGAGCGCTTTGAGCAGCACCAGATGGCGGTTGGTTTCACTCACCGCGTCGTATTCCTCGCGCGTGATGTAATAATCATAGGAAAAGCCCATCGGGATATAATATTGGTTCTCCCAGATATCGAAGCCGTTCTGGGTGGTGTAGTACGTCCAGCCGGGCATCTGCGGATCGTTGCCCTCCGCGCCGCCGAAGCGGTCGCCCGTGGCCACCGGATCAAAGAGCCAGCGGCAGGAGGTCAGGCCGCGCAGGCCGTACACGTCCGTTTCCGGGCGGGAGGCTACATCGCGCTGCACGCCGATCGTCGGGTAAAACTCCATGACGGAGCCGGGAACGATGCTGTGGAACGCCTGGATGGTCGGAATCTGCCAGAACATGGCCTGGTTATCCATGCCGTCGAACACGTCGACACGGCAGTTCTTGGTATCCGGCAGGGAGATATCCTCCCCGCCGTTGAGACAGTACGGAATGATATGCTTGTGGGTGTCGTCGCTCTGCGTTTTGCCGAGCGCAATAAAGAAGATCGCATAGACGACCGTGATCAGCATCGTGCCGCGGATGGCGTACCGCAGAAAGCGCCGCTTGCCCCGGCGGATCCATTTGAGCAGGATCGCGAGCAGAAGCAGGCTCAGCAAAGCGATCGCCACATAGCTCCAAAAGCGCGTGGGATAGTCCTCCAGACCGAAGGTGATCGTTTCCGTGCCATCGGCGTCCGTGGTTTTCTCCCACATCAGGCCGATCGGCAGGGCGATGCCGAGCGTTATCCCGCAGGTGCGGCGCAAAGCGCGCAGCCAGTCGGTGTGCGGCGTGTCGACCGCGAGCACGGTGGCCAGGCTCATCATCAGCGTGAGCATGTAATACCAGCGCGCGTAATAGCTCGAATTGAAGAGCTGGAAGGACGAATTGAGGATCGGCACGAACGCCATGAGGAACAGGATCGGCAGGAACGTTTTGAGCCAGTGGCGGCCGCGCCGGTGCAGGAAGCCGAGCACGCCCGTCATGCTGAACAGCGGCAGCCATGCGCCGAGGGACGCCCATTTCGCTTCGCTGTCGGGCGTGAAGTTCGGCCGCGCGGGAATGTCCGGCGGAAAGAAGAAGCATTCCAGAATGTGGATGTAGCGCTGGTTCCAGCCGTAGAGCAGGGCGCTCCAGCCGTTCGGCGGGTTGTCCACGCGCGGGTTCTGCACCACGGCGAGGATCGTCGGCACCAGCAGCACGCACGACATCAGCACGCCCACAACGGCTTCGCAGAACAGCAGCAGGAAGTCGCGCAGGTTGAGCTTGAAGGAGCGCGTGAACAGGCGCAGGAAGAAGTAGATCAGCGTGAATGTCACCTGACCGACGAAGAAATAATAATTGACAAAGCAGCACAGAAACACGGTGAAGGCGAACACGCCGCGCCGCCGCGTCGCGATGTATTCATCGAGCGCCCAGAGCATGAGCGGGAAAAAGACAATCGCCTCGTGGAAATGGTTGAAAAAGATGTTATAGACGGAAAAGCCCGAAAACGCGTACAGAAGCCCGCCAAGCACCGCCGCGTCCCCGCGCGTGACGTAGCGCCGGATGTAGTGCGCGCCCGTCGCGGACGCACAGGCAAACTTGAGAATGAGCAGCGGCCCCATCAGATACGGCACCGCCTCGCTCGGGAAGGGGATCGTCAGCCAGAAGAACGGGCTTCCCAGCAGATAAAAGGTATAGCTGCCGATGAAGTTCGCGCCGAGGTCCGTCGTCCAGCTCCAGCCAAGATTGCCGCTGCGCACGGCGTCGTGGCACATCTGGTAGAACGGGACCTGCTGCACGTTGAAATCCCCGTAAAAGAGGAAATAGCCGTTGTCGAACAGGATGAACGGGATAAAAAAGAGGAAGGCGGTGGCAAAGGCAATCCAGAAGGCGCGCAGAAGGTAGCTGGATCGCCAGCGGTACAGGAGCCGCCCCCTCAGCTCCGCAAGTTTGATCGCATCAGTCGGCATGGAAAAACCTCCGGGCGGCGTGAGCCGCAGGCAGAATTTCGCGGAGCATTTTTGAAAAGGCGTGTAACCTTTGCTCCGTCCCGCGCGTGTTGCGGGTAAGGGTAAGGACAGGGACGGCGCGCCGCCCCTCAAACGAATGTGATCATTATAGCACAGTCTACCCGAAAGAAAAAGTTAAAAAACTGTGACGGCGCTTGCAAAATCAGCCCGCTTCCCTTATGATAGGAAAGAGTATGGGCGGTTTTCAGGGAATTTTCCCGAACGATCGCAAAGGGGGGGAACGGCCCTGCGCCATTTTTTCGCCGTTTTGTCACGCATGAAGCATATCCGCCGCTGGGGGCTCATGCGCTGCACCCGGGAGGAGAACCTCTGCGAGCACAGCTTTGAGACGGCGGTGCTCGCCCACGCGCTGGCCCTCCTGCGCAACGAGCGCTTCGGCGGGAGCGTTTCGCCCGAGCGGGCCGCCGCGCTCGCCCTGTTCCACGACGCGTCCGAGATCTTCACAGGAGATCTTCCCACGCCCGTCAAATACGATAACCCGGCTCTGCGCAGCGCCTACGCGCAGGTGGAAAGCCACGCGAGAAGCCGCCTGCTCTCCATGCTGCCGGAGGATCTGCGCCCCGCCTACCGTCCCCTTCTGGAGGAGGGCGGGCCGGACGAGGAGGAGCTGCGCCGCATCGTCAAGGCCGCGGACAAGCTTTCCGCCCTGATCAAATGTATGGAGGAGCGCCGCGCCGGAAACGCGGAGTTTTCCCGGGCGGAGCAGACGCTGCGCCGCGCTGTGGAGGACATGCATCTGCCGGAAGCAGACTGCTTTCTCACTGAATTTCTGCCTTCCTACGCCCTGACGCTCGACGAGCAGGAGGGCGATCCCACTGAAATCACCGAAGGAAAGGATACGGATTCCTATGAAAGAGAGCTTTGAAGAGAAGAACAGCCGCAAGCTGCAAACGAAGCCGCGGCAGCCGAGGAGCGCCCTGATCCGAAACATTGCCATTCTTGTGCTGAGCGTCGCTTTCCTTGTCACCGGCGTGACCATGGTATATGCCGAGTCGCTGCTGGGAAGGATCAACACCGTCGTGGACGAAAGCACGGCGGGCGACAACCCCTTTGAGCAGACGAGCGCCGATCCCGGCACCATCGTGGAATCGAAGCCCGAGGATCACCCGGAGGCCGACGACGAGGGCCTGAAAAAGGTCGGCGGACTTTGGCACGACGATATGATTGCCAACATCCTTGTCATGGGCGTGGACGATTACCAGCCCAACGACCCCGGCCGCACGGACAGCATGATGCTTGTCACCATCGACACGCGCCACCAGCAGCTGAAGGTGACCTCCTTCATGCGCGATATGTACGTCGCGATTCCGGGCTACAGCTCCAACCGCATCAACACCGCCTATTCGATCGACGGCCCGTCGCTGCTCGTCTCCACCATCGAGGCGAATTTCGGCATCGACATTGACCGCTGGGTTGTCGTGGACTTCTCCGCGTTCAATGCGATCATCGACGCGATGGGCGGCGTGGAGATCACTCTGAAGCAGGAGGAGGCCGATCTGGTCAACCGCTATTCCGGCGACCCGCGCTGGAACCTGAGCGAGGGCACGTTTGTGCTCAGCGGCGCGCAGGCCCGCTATTACAGCCGTATCCGCGCCATCGGCGACGATTTTGAGCGCACCGAGCGCCAGCGCAAGGTGTTCGCCGCCATCGTCGACAAATTCAAGGACTCCGACATTGCCACGATCAACAACGTGCTGTATAATACCCTGAACCTGATTCAGACGAACATGAGCCGCAACTACATCCTGAATCTCGCGAGCCAGTCTTTGACGTACCTCAACTACGATCTGTATGAGATGCGCGTCCCCGGCGACGGGCAGTATGAGGCGACGTATGTGACCATCAGCGGCACGCGCGCCGCCGTGCTGGTCCCGGATCGCGAGGCGTGCAGCGAGAGCCTGGTGGACTTTGTGTTCGGGGACGCGGCGGAATACGAGGCCGCGCAGAACGCCGAGTAAAAACTTGGCAAATCCGACAGGGAAGCGGACGGAATCCTCTGGCTTTTTTCTCCCCTTTGTGCTAGAATAAGGGCAGCTCCCTCCGGCGGGGTATGCTTTCCCGCCCATTGGGATATTTTGTCAGGATTGTGAGGGGTTCTGTATGAAACTGATTTTCGCGATTGTGAGCAACGATGACAGCAGCATGGTGGCGTCCGCGCTGACGAAGAACGGCTTTTATGCCACGAAGCTGGCCACCACCGGCGGCTTTCTCAAGGCGGGCAACACCACCTTTATCTGCGGCGTCGACGACGAAAAGGTCGACCGCGTGATCGACATCATTTCCAAGCAGAGCAGCCGCCGCACCCAGCTGGTGCCGAGCGCGACCACCATGGATGTGGGCATGTACACGTCCTTCCCCGTGGAGGTCACGGTGGGCGGCGCCACCATCTTTGTCCTGAACGTTGACCGTTTCGAGAAGGTCTGATTTTCTCAAACGGCAGCGCCTCCGTCCGGCGGGGCGGCCTTCGGGCCGCCCCGCCGGGGATCGGGGGCCTTTTGCGCGGAAAGGGGTTGTTCCATGCAGTTCGGTTCGCTGGTGGAAAAGGAAGAGCTGAAAAGCCGCCTGTCGATCGCCTTCGGAGGGGATCGCTTCCCGAACGCGGCCGTCCTGGAGGGCGGCACGGCGGACGGGCGGCGGGAGCTCGCGCTGTTTCTGGCGCGGGCCGCTTTGTGCTCCGGCGAGGGGGAGCGCCCCTGCGGCGTGTGCCCCAACTGTGTGAAGGCGCTGGCCGGGTCGCACCCGGATCTGCGCGTGGAGGGCGGAAGCGGGGCCGCGCGCTCGTTCCATGTGGACGTGGTGCGCAGCGTGCGCGACGACGCGTTTATCCGGCCGAACGAGGCCGCGCGGAAGGTCTTTGTACTGCTGGAAGCGCAGGCCATGTCCGAGCAGGCGCAGAACGCCCTGCTTAAAGTGCTCGAGGAGCCGCCCCCGGCGGTGCTGTTCCTTCTCACCGTCCCCTCGGCTTCCATGCTCCTGCCCACGGTGCGCTCCCGCTCCCAGCTGTTCCGGCTCGACGGCGCGGAGCCCTGCGCGGCGGATCCGGAGCTGCTTTCCCGCATCGCGGCCGCCCTGTGCGCTCCCGGCGAGGCGGAGCTTTTGTTCCTGACGGCCCCGCTGATCCGGGACAAGGAGTCCCTCGCGGCCACGCTGGAGGGACTTACCCTCTTATTCCGCGACGCGTGCGCTTTGCGCGCGGGAGCCTCGGCGGGCTGCCTTTCCGGCCTGCCGGACGACGCGGCGGCTTTGTCCCGCGCCCTCACAAGGGACAGCATGTTCCGCCTGCTCACCCTCACGCGGGAGGCCGCGGCGGCTCAAAAGCGCAACGCGAACGCCGCCCTGCTCGTCACGTCGCTGTGCGCGCGTCTGCGCGCCGCCGCCGGGCGGTGATTTCCCGGGGCAAGGCCCCGTTCTTTTTGGAGGTAATCTATGGCCGAAATCATTGGCGTCCGTTTTCGTAATGTTGGAAAAATATATTATTTCGATCCCGACGGCGCGCGCCTGCGCCAGGGCGACCGCGTGATTGTCGAAACGTCGCGCGGCGTGGAGTGCGGCGAGGTCATGATGATCAACCGCGAGATCGACGAGGAGAGCGTGCCGCAGCCGCTCAAAAAGCTGATCCGTCTGGCCACGAAGGAGGATCTGGCCCGTATCGCGGAGAACGCCGCGAAGGAAAAGACGGCATACCAGATCTGCGCGCGCAAAATTGAAGCCCACAAGCTGGATATGAAGCTGGTGAGCGTTGAATATACCTTTGACAATTCCAAGATCCTGTTTTACTTCACGGCGGATGGGCGCATTGACTTCCGCGAGCTGGTCAAGGATCTCGCGTCCGTGTTCCGCACCCGCATCGAGCTGCGCCAGATCGGCGTGCGCGACGAAGCCAAGATGCTCGGCGGCATCGGCATCTGCGGGCGGCCCTTCTGCTGCGCCTCCTTCCTCAGCGGGTTCCAGCCCGTCTCGATCAAGATGGCGAAGGAGCAGGGGCTTTCCCTCAACCCCGTGAAAATTTCCGGCGCGTGCGGGCGGCTGATGTGCTGCCTGAAATACGAGCAGGAGGCCTATACCGATCTGCTCCGCAACACCCCGCCGATCGGTTCGCTCGTCTCCACTCCGGAGGGACGCGGCGTTGTCACCGAGGTGAATCTTCTCACCGGGATGCTGCACGTTCGTCTTGACGGCGCGGCGGAGGGCGTGCTCAAAACGTTCCATGTCAAACAGCTGCGCGTCCTGCGGCCCGGAAAGGGCAAGCGCCTTTCCCAGGAGGAGCTGGAAAAGCTTAAAAATCTGGAGAAGGGCTGATTTTCCAAGATTGTTGCGGGAGTGTAAAATCTTACGCCGCTCTTGCATTTTGGAATTTTTATGGTATGATAGGAATATCAAATTATGGAGGTGTATTCTCAATGGCATACGTTATTTCCGACGAGTGCATCGCTTGCGGCGCTTGCGCTGCTGAGTGCCCCGTGAACGCGATTTCCGAAGGCGACGGCAAGTATGTGATCGACGCTGCTACCTGCACCGAGTGCGGTTCCTGCGCTAACATCTGCCCCGTGGGCGCGCCGAAGGCCGAATAATTTTACACTCAGGCAAAAAAGGGTTCAGGATTGCCGCGCGGCGTTCCTGGGCCTTTCTTTTTGTCCGCGAAAGGGGGATTGGCGCGTGGAGGAGCTTTCCTGGGAGCCGCTGTCGCCGCAGGCGGCGGTGCGTGTCTCACGCGTCCACCGGTTCAATACGGATACGATTCTGCTGGCGGATTTTTCCATGCCGAAAAAAGGCGAGCGGTGCGCGGAGCTGGGCGCGGGCTGCGGGGTGATCTCCCTGCTGTGGGCGCTGCGGAGCGATCCCGCGCGCGTCTTTGCCGTGGAGCTTCAGGAGGACGCCGCCGCGCTGTGCCGCGAGAGCGTGGAGCACAACGGCCTTTCCGGCGTTATGGAGGTCATCCGGGCCGACCTGCGGGACAGCGCCCTTTTACGCGGCTTCTTTGAGCCGGGATCGCTCGATCGCATGGCCTGCAACCCGCCGTATCAGACGGCCGGGACGGGCGTGGAGAGCCGGGAGGCAGGGGAGCGCATCGCGCGGCATGAGGTGGCCTGCACCTTCGCGGATATTGCCGCCTGCGCGCGCTTTTTTCTGCGCTGGGGCGGGAAATTCTGCTGCTGCCAGCGCCCGGAGCGATTGCCCGCCGTCATGGCGGAGCTGTCCCGCGCCGGGCTGGAACCAAAACGGCTGCGACTGGTGCAGCAGCGCCCGCAGAAGGCCCCCTTCCTCTTTCTGCTCGAAGCCGTGCGCGGCGCGAAGCCGGGCCTGCGCGTCGAACCGGTCCTGTTTGTCGAGGGAGACGCGGGCGGCTGGTCACAGGAGATTTTGGGAATATACGGAACGTATAAAGAAGGAAGAATATAAAGAAACCGCGCCGTTTTTCCACAGAAAATACCGGCGCGGTGGAAAATACAGATAGAAAGGATGCTGCGCATGAGCGGGACATTGACGATAGTGGGGACGCCGATCGGGAATCTGGGGGATTTCTCGCCGCGCGCGGTGCAGGCGCTGGAGGAGACGGATTTTATCGCGGCGGAGGACACGCGGGTGACGCTCCGCCTGCTCAACCATTTCGGGATCAAAAAGCCGCTGGTCAGCTACTATGAACATAATAAGCGCGAGCGCGGAGAGCAGATCTGCGCGCGCATCGAGGCGGGCGAAAATTGTGTGCTGGTCTCAGACGCGGGAATGCCCGCCATCTCGGATCCCGGCGAGGAGCTGGTGGCCCAGTGCGCGGAGCGCGGCATTCCGGTGCTGGCGGTGCCGGGGCCGAGCGCGGTGGTGACGGCGCTGGCGCTTTCCGGCCTGCCGACGGGACGGTTTACGTTTGAGGGCTTTCTGAGCGTAAACAAAAAAAGCCGCCGGGAGCATTTGGCTCAGCTCACCGACGAGCGCCGCACGATGGTCTTTTACGAAGCGCCGCACAAGCTTCCGACGACGCTCCGCGATCTGTATGAAGCGCTCGGCGACCGGCGGGTTGCGCTGGCGCGCGAACTGACGAAGGTGCATGAGGAGGTACAGCGCACGACGCTGCGGGAAGCCGCCGCGCGGTACGCGGACGGGGGCGCGCGCGGGGAGTTTGTGCTGGTTGTGGAGGGCGCGCCGGAGCCGGAGCAGGAGGAAACCGTCTCGATTGAGGACGCCGCCCGCGCGGTGCGCGAGCTGGCAGAGCGCGAGGGCGTTTCCCTCTCCGAGGCCGCCCGGCGCGTCGCGGCGCTTACCGGATTGAAAAAATCCGCGATTTATCACGCCGCGTCCGCTTCCGAATAAGCTGCGCTTCCGGCAGACACGGCGCAGCCGCATAAAAGTTTTCGCCCGCCTTTTTCAAAAGGCGGCGGGGTATGGGGCGGAGCCCCACAAAGTGTGCGAAGCCAAAAAGCAGCAAGAAAAAAGAGCGAAGCGAATTTTTTCGGACGGTTATCACTAAGGCTTGTTTAAAAAATCATAAACATCGTCTTTTTCCCCATAGCGGCTGCTTTCTGCGTCAAAAATGCTCGGAATCCGGCAAGGATTCCTGCGCTTTTTTCCTGGAAATCACCTCGCTCTGGGAAAAAATCCGGCATTTTCTCTATTTTCAAACAAGCCTTACACCCCGCTGTGCACCTGTGCAATCCGTGCATAACGCAAAGCAAAATCCTGATCCTGAAACACACGCGGGAGCACCGCGTCAATGTTCAGGGAACCGTCCGGCTGCAAAAGGCCGAGCGCGCGCGCTTCCCGTTTCGGCACGCTGACGGTGATCGAAAGCCCTGCGTAGACCTCGCCCGGCAGCAGGGAGCTGCTCAGCGCCGTGCCCGGCGGGGGAATCCTCGATTAGGTGAATATTCTTCACCTAATCTCCGCTTTCTGTTCTTCTGAATTCAAGCTTCGCACGCCCAATTCCCGGAGCGAGTCAACCGGCTTTCGGGGATGCAGGAGCACCGCCAGCCCGTGACGGCTCAGATAGCGCGCGTTGTCCTCCTCCTGCCCGGGGATGGGGTCAAACACCGCGAGCGGAATCCCCGCCGCAAGGGCTTCGGAGGTGGTCAGGCCGCCCGGCTTGGTGACGAGCAGGTCGCACGCGTGCATGTAATCCGCCACGCGATCCGTGAACAGGATCGGGTGCAGCCGGTGGCGCGAGTTTGCGGCCAGCTTCTGAAAGCGGCGGAACAGCTTTTCGTTTTTGCCCGTGATGACGATAGCTTCAAATGCGTCCGGCAGCGCGTCGAGGGAGCGGAACACGCGGAACACGCTTCGCACACCGAACGATCCCGCCATGAACAGCAGCACGGGAAGCGCGTCCGGCAGGGAAAGCTCGCGGCGCAGGGCGGCGCGGTCGGGCCGTTCGTGAAATTTCGGATTCACCGGAATGCCGCGCACGGTGATTTTTTTCTTCGGCACGCCGCGCCGGATCAGATCTTCCCCGGCTTCTTCGCACGAGGCCCAGTATTCGTCGGCTTCCTCCGTCACCCACGCGGCATGCGTGCCGTAGTCCGTGAGCAGGTGCGCGACTTTCGCTTTCAGCAGTCCTCTGGCTTTGAGCAGCCCCACAAGCTGGCACGAAAACGGGTAGGCGCACACGACGAGATCGGGGTGGTGACGCTCGATGACGGGCAAAAGCCGTTTCGCGAGCGGCGCGCCCAGAGCGCGCATGGCGCCGCTTCCTCCCTTTTTGCGGTCGGTCAGGCGGTAGCACACCCCGAAAGCGTGGGGGACATACTTCGCGGAAAAGCGGTAGAGGTCACAGCAGAAAAAGTCAATCAGCCGCCCAAAGGGCCTGGTGGAGTCCTCCAGCGCGACCTCCCAGCCCTGCTGCTCCAGTTCTGTTTTCAGCGCGCGGGCCGCACTCAGATGGCCGCCGCCCGCCAGCGCGTATAAAATGACGGCCTTCATGCTTTGTCCTGCCCGCTCTTCTGCGTCAGCTCGTTGAGCAGGGAGAAAATGTTGCGGCTCGACGCGGATTTGTCAAACGACCCGCACGATTCCCGCATGGCTTCGAGACGGCGGGAGTCCTCCAGAAGCGAGGTGATCTCCTTCGCGCAGTTTTTGCGGGAGTCGAGGGGGATGGCCATGTTGTGCGAGATGAGGAAATTCGCGTTGTCCTCCTCCTGCCCGGGGATCGCGTCGAACACCGCGAGCGGGATATCGCACGCGAGGGCTTCGGAGGTGGTCAGGCCGCCCGGCTTGGTCACGAGCAGATCGCACGCGTGCATGTAATCCGCCACGCGGTCGGTGAAAAACACCAGCTTGGTCGGCTTGGGCGAGCGCAGGATGATTTTCTGAAACGCGCGGTATAGGCGCTTGTTGCGGCCTGTAATAATAATGATCTGGAACGGGAAATCGGTGCGCACCAGATCCTTGTAAATGCCGAGAATGTTCATCACGCCGAACGATCCCGCCATGAAAAGGACGGTCGGCAGGGAAGGGGACAGGCCAAATTCGCGCAAAAGGGCGTGTTTGTCCGCCTTGCTGAAAAACACATCCTCCACCGGAATGCCGAAGGGATGGATTTTTTCCTCCGGCACGCCCCATTCGGTCATCTGCGCGGCCATGGCCTCGTTGGCGACGACGTAGGCGTCCACATGCGGAGCGATCCACGCGCGGTGCGGGCCGTAGTCCGTCATCAGGCAGATGAGCGGAGCCGTCACACGGCCCTTTCCCTTGAGATGGGAGACCATTTCCGTGGCAAAGGGGTGCGTGGAAATGATCACGTCCGGTTTTTCCTCTGTGAGCAGGGGCATCAGCCGCACGCCCACCGCTCCGTTAAACCGCGACACCAGCGAATACAGCGGCGTGTCCATGTTGGTCGCGCGGTACAGACGGCCGAACACGCGCGGCGCTTTGGTGGCCATAAAATGGTAGCCGTCGCAGCAGGTTTTATCCAAAATGGTGTTGATCGACTTGAGCGCGTCCGCGATCACTACCTCGTTGCCTTCGGTGTTTTCCTTGATATAGGTCTGCAATGCACGGGAAGCCCGAAGATGGCCCCCGCCTGTCGCCGCGGAAAGTATTAAAATCTTCAAAACGCTCACTCCTCTTACACCTGCGATGGGCAATTCGCGCGCCTGCGGCGGGCAATTCGCGCAAGCATCGGGCATGCCCGATGCCCGGCCGTGTGGGTCCGTATGTTTGGCGTCCCGCGCTGCTGCCGCAGAGAAGCACGGGAGTAGGTCCAGACCGTCCCGCGCTGGCGGGCTTCTGTTTTGCACCATACCAGCGCGCGGGCCATTGCGTGCAGACTCAGTCTGCCTGCGGCTATTATACCATATATGGAAGAAATAGCAAAGATGCTTCTGTACAAAACGCAGAAACCGCATGGTTGCTTGTCTTTTTGTCTGCCTTATGGTATTCTGATTTTGGCGCTGTCGAGAAACGTCAAGCGGTTAGCCCCCCTGCTTTTCGGGGGACTTCTTTTTCCCCCGGATCCGCATGGAAAGGGGGGATGAGAATGGTCACATATTCGGATCTGATTCAAATCGGTATTCTGGTTGTAGCCATTATTGCCCTGTTTATG
>NHCFR01400__coassemble_752_pt1 | contig 21927 bp, 24 predicted proteins | sample NHCFR01400__metabat2_high_PE_033 | metagenome-assembled genome bin NHCFR01400 | reverse complement strand
CCTTTTACAAGTTGATGTACGCTATGCGCACCGGTTATAAAGGAACCAACTCATAAAATTGAACCTTCCGCTTTCTGTTGTCGAGCGCTTCGGTTCAATCAATAACGGCGGCTGACGCCGCCCTTCGGCAGTTGACCCGGCTGTCCGTATGGCCTTGACCTGAGAAAAATCCCAGGTGGTCGAAGAAAGATTTGCATGGATACTCTGTAGCCACTCATATCACATGTCGATTGTAATTATATCATACCGCCCGCTGTTGTCAACCGCTTTGCGCGCGAGTTGACAGAGATTTTACACAATCGTCCCGCAAAACGTCAGTTGGGGATGTTTTTTGTCCGTTTTTTCTCTCTTCTGAGCTGGAACTTTTCCACCCAGCCCTTCTGATAACGAATCGAAATGTAGCCGATTACCGCCATCACCAGCGCGCCGATCGTGTCGACAATCAGATCCTTCATGGTATCCATCAAAGCGGCGCGGCCCACCAGCGGTTCGCCGCTTTCCAGCGCGAATTTCTGCATGTTGGTATGCAGAATTCCGTCCGCCGTGAACTCATAAAATTCCCACACCACGCCGAGGAACACGGCGAAGCATAATGTGAAAAAGGCGACAAACACCGGGCTGAGGTTCATGGGCACGCGATCCGTCCGGTTGAGGAAATTGATCACGGAAAAGCCCAGCGCTCCCAGCATCGCCCCGCTGAAGGTGTGCAGAATCGTATCCCAGTGCGGCACATTGTAATAGAACGACCGCACCTCTCCCAGAAAGATAGCACAGTAGAGGAACACGCCGAACAGCACCATCATTTTGGAGGGAATGATCAGCTGCCACTTATGACGCAGAAGGCTCGGCAGCAGCATGGCCACAACGCCTACAATACACTGGAGCAGCATCAGCACATAGTCGCCCTTGACACGGCGGTACGGCATCGTCGGATCCGGCTCCGCCGGCGCAATGATCATGGCAATCGAAATAAATACGACCGATACCGCCATGCTCAGAAAGATGAACCACCAGAGAATTTTCGTCCAATTCAGGGAAATTCGTTTCTTTGTCATTTGCGTTTCTCCTCCTCCGACGGATCGTCCGTTTCCTTCCAGCTCGAGACAGCCAGAAACAATGCCACACAAGCCAAAAAGCACGCGGTCACCGCACAGGCAATCGCCCAGCCGCTGATCCCAAACGGTCCCAGCACACACGACACGAGCGTCAGCACCAGAGCAATCTCAAAAAAGATGACGGCCATCTTTCCGTCGCTCATGCTTCCTCCTCCTTTTCCTGTCCGATCGCACGCGAGAGCGCGGCAAGCTCCTCCATGGTCAGCTGCTCCGCCCGCGCCGTGGGGGACACGCCCGCGCGTTCACAGGCGCGCTGGACCCGATCCTTGGAAAGGCCCAGCAAAGCGGAAACGGAGTTGGCCACCGTCTTTCTCCTCTGCCCGAACGCGGCTTTCACCAGAGCGAAAAAGTCCTTTTCGCTGTCCACCTCGACCGGCGGATGATCCAGAATATCAAAACGGATGACGGCGGAATCGACATTCGGCTGCGGCAGAAAGCTGCCCCGGCCCACGCCGAACAGCAGCTTCGGCTCGGCGTAATAGCGCACCGCCGCGCTCACCGCGCCGCACTGACGCGTTCCGGGAGCGGCACAGAGACGTTCGGCGGCCTCCTTCTGCACCATCACCGTCAGGGAGGTGACAGGAAGCTTTTCCTCCAGCAGCCGCATAATCACGGGAGACGTGATATAGTACGGCAGATTGGCGCACACCGCCACCTGCATACCGGGAAACTCCTCCCGCAGAAGCGCATGCAAATCGACCTTCATCACATCGCCGTTCACAATTTTCACATTGGAGAATTCCGCCAGCGTCTCGTCCAGCACGGGAAGCAGCCGCTGATCCAGCTCGATGCTCACCACACGGCCCGCGCGCCGCGCAAGCTCCGCCGTGAGCACCCCGATGCCGGGGCCGATTTCCAGCACGCCGCTTTCCGGCCCCGCTCCGCACTCCTCCGCCATCCGCGGGCAAACGCCGGGATTCACCAGAAAATTCTGGCCCAGACTCTTGGAAAAATGAAACCCATGCCTTCCCAGCACATCCCGGATCACGGCAATATCTGACAGTTGATTCACTTTGCACATTCCTCCACTTTTCTCTCTTTGCTTTCCCCGCGGCCTTTCGCCCGCCGTCAGAGAACGTTCTGGCCGTTGATGCGAAGGCGGAATTTCAGCCCCAGCCGTTCCGCCGCCTTGCGGCAAAGCATCATGCGGTCCAGAAAAATCTCAAAATAGTCCATGACAGGGGAAATTTCCGTGTCAATGGTCATCTCCTGCACCAGCGCCGTCTTTTCCGGCGTGAGATAGGTGCGGGTTTCCACGACGGCATAGTTGACGCGGTCGTGGATGTCAAAGGACGCGAAATCCGTATTCCGCACACGGCTGCGGCGCACGTCCGTTTTGTCCGCGAGAATCAGCGCCGCGGCCACCTCGTTGACCGGAAAGGCTGTGCTCTCGTCGTGGTTGCCGATGGCGCTGATCACGGTCGAAAGCTCCTCCGCGTCCGCTCCCATTTTGTCCAGAATACGAAAGGCCATGACAGCTCCGCTCTGGGCATGGTCAATCCGGTTGATGACATTGCCGATATCGTGCAGATAGCCCGCAATCCACGCCAGCTCCGCGAGACGCGCGGGATAGCCCAGATCCAGCAGCAGATTTTCCGCAAAGGAAGCCGCCCGCGTCACATGGGCAAAGCTGTGCTCCGTATAGCCAAGCGCTTCGAGCGCTTCGTCCGCTTTTCGAATATAGGTGGTGATCTGTTCCTGTTTTCGGATGGTTTCTTTGGTAATCAAGATGGTTGTTTCCTCCTCCCGGTTTGCAGCACGAACGGCTTCTTTTTTACAAGCCTACTGAACAGCATATCGGAACCGTGCACGGCGAAGCAAGACCAAAGCTGTAAAGAAATCGTAAAATTCCGTCGGATCATTCCGGACGCAGATCCCGCCGCGCCAGACGGATGCGGATCACCGTTCCGCTGTCCGGTGAGGAATTCGCCGTGATGGTGTGGCTCAGCGCCGTACAAATCCGGCGGCACAGATACAGTCCCAGCCCGCTGGCCTTCTTGTCCGCGCGCCCATTGACTCCTGTGTAGCCCTTTTCAAAAACGCGGGGCAGATCCTCCGGCGCAATGCCGATCCCGGTGTCCTGAATGCACAGCGTCAGCGGCTCCTCCAGAAAAACGGTGATGGTTCCTCCCGGCATTGTATATTTGAGCGCATTGGTCAGCACCTGCTCCACCACAAACAGAAGCCATTTTTCATCCGTCAGCACCTGTGCGCAGAGCGGCTCATAGCAGAGGCGGATCCGGCGGCGGATGAACTGCCCGGAAAGACGCTTCACCGCCTGCCGCACAATGGCATCCAGCTCCTGCTCGCGGAATACATAGTCCGTCGACTCCGAATCCAGCCGGAGATAGCACAGCACCATCTCAACGTACTGTTCGATGCGCAGCAAGTCCTCGGACACCGCGCGGGACAGCTCGCTGTCCTCCTCCTGGAGCGTCAGGCGCATGGAGGCAATCGGCGTTTTGATCTGGTGCGCCCACACCGTATAATAATCGATCATATCGGCATACCGCAGCTCCATCGCGCTTTTCAGGCGGCGTTCCTCCTCCCGCAGCGCCCCGATGATCTGCTGGTAATCCTCGTCGTCCTGTGTGCGCGGCTCCGGAAAACGCTCCATCAGAGCGGCGGGAAGGGCGGCCAGCTCGATCAGAAGCCGGTGCTTGCGTCTTGCGCGCAGAAATCCCGGAACCAGCGCCAGCAAGCCCACCACGGCGCAGATCAGCGTGGGATACATCACCGCCTCCACCGGAAGCCGGTAGAGCAGAAAAGCGCCGGTAAAGACAAACGCGAAGAACAAAAACAGCACAATTTCCCTGCGCCTGCGGTACAGATAGGAGCATACGATCCTCATGAAAGCCTCCGTTTACGAAATGAGATACCCCACGCCGAACTTGGTGGAAATGAAATCGGAAAGCCCGGCGGCGTCCAGCTTTTTTCGCAGCCGGTTGACGTTGACCGTCAGCGTGTTGTCGTCCACAAAGCTGTCCGTCTCCCACAGGCGTTCCATCAGACGCTCCCGGCTGACCACCTTTCCCCGGTTTTCCATCAGCGTCAGGAGCACGCGGTATTCATTTTTCGTGAGCGTGACCGCCTGCCCGTCAAACGTCAGCGTCTGGCTGCCTGTATCGAGCACCGCGCCGCGGCATTCGAGCACCGGGGCCGCCTGGGAAAAATCATAAGCCCGGCGCAGAAGGGCCTGAAGCTTTGCCATGAGAACGTTGGAATCAAAGGGCTTTGCGATAAAATCATCCGCGCCGAGATTCATGGCCATGACGATATTCATATTGTCGGAAGCGGAGGAGAGAAACAGAATCGGCACACGGGAGGTCCGGCGGATCTCCGTGCACCAGTGATAACCGTTGAAAAAGGGGAGCGAAATATCCATCACGACGAGATGCGGGGCATACGCCTGAAACTCCTCGAGCACCGCGCGAAAGTCCTGCACACAGCGCGCTTCCAGCTCCCACAGCGCCGCCTGCCGGACGATTGCCCCCGCAATCCCGGGATCGTCCTCCACAATCAGAATCCGATACGTTGTCTCTCCCCCTTTCCCTTTGTTTTCCATCAGCTCAGCATAATATCGAGATACGCCTTCACCAGCGCGACGCACTTTTCCCAGCCGGTGCTGTTGTTCCAGCCGAACTGGCTGCTGTTCAGACACAGATCATAGTTGTCGGCGTCCTTCCAGTTCCGCCCGGTGAAATATTGGTAATAATCCGCCCGGTGCTTATCCGTTTTGCGGATCAGTTTTTTCACCTCATCCTCGCTCAGCGCGGGGTGTACCTCCTGCGCGCGCGCCACGCAATAGTCAAACGGCGCGTGGACATAAATGCGCAGAACATTTTCCACATCCTTTAAAATATAGTCGGCGCAGCGTCCGACAATCACGCACGACTCCTTCTCCGCCAGCTCCTGAATCACGCGCGCCTGAAAATTGAACAGATTGATGTTGGAAACATAGTCGTCGCTGTCCGGCGGAATCAGCTCCCCTTTGTACGCACCCCGGGCGGTGCGGAACAGGAGGGTGCTTTTCAGCTTCTCATCCGCGTTGGCAAACAGGCTTTCGTTGATACCGCTCTTTTCCGAGGCCAGACGGAGAATTTCACGGCTGTAGAAGGAAACCCCCAGCTCCTTGGCCAACAGCTTTCCGATGCTCTTTCCGCCGCTTCCGTATTCACGCGCAATCGTGATCACAAATTTTTTCAATGCAAACACCCTGCCTTTCCTCTGCCCGTCCCCCCACCGGCGGACGGTGCTTCTTCTTTTCAGTATAGGCGGTAAGCGGTCGAAGATCAATCAGATTTTACGAAAATCGAAAGCCTTTCTTGTATTTTCCCCCTTTCTATGGTAGTCTTACCATGTAGAAGCCGTGCGTAACAGGCTTGTCCCGCTTGCGGACAGGCCTTTTTTGTGAAAGGAGTCCTGTCAAGATGAATTTTTCCCAGCTTTTGGATCAGGTATGCGAAATTGTACGGGAGGACGGGGAGCGAATCCTGGCCATGCGGCAGCCGCAGGTTTTCACCAAGGAAGGCCACGCGAATTTTGTGACCAGCGCCGACCTCGCGTCCCAGGCCTTTTTGATGGGCCAGCTGGCCCTTCTCCTCCCGGAAGCCCATTTCTTCGCCGAGGAGCAGGAGGACAATGTGCTCGCCCCCGGTTACAACTGGCTGATCGATCCGATCGACGGGACCACCAATTTCATGCGCGGCCTGCGGTATTCGTCTATCTCCGTCGCTCTCACGGACCACGGACAGTGCGTGCTGGGCGTGGTGTATAACTTTTACTCTAACGAGTTGTTCTCCGCCGTGCGGGGGCAAGGCGCTTATCTCAACGGCGTTCCTCTTCACACCGCCAGCGTTCCCGTAGAGGAATCCATTATTTTCTTCGGCACCTCGCCCTACTACCGCTCCGTTGCGGAAGGCTCCCTCTCCGTTCTCCGCACGCTTTACCGCTCCTGCGGCGATCTGCGGCGCAGCGGGTCGGCCGCCCTCGATCTGTGCAGTGTGGCGGCGGGACGCGCGGACGCTTTCTTTGAGGCAAAGCTTTCCCCCTGGGATTACGCCGCGGCGTCTCTGATCGTGGAGGAGGCGGGCGGAGTCGTTTCCTCCGTTGCGCCGTATTCGCTGGATTTCCAGCACAAGACGCCTGTCCTGGCCGGATCGGGCGCGGCGTATGAGCTGATTTTGCAGGCAGCGAAGGAAGCCGTACAGAAGGGGCAGATATGAGAAATACAACCCTCTGTTATCTCGAACGCGGCGGCTGTCTGCTGATGCTGCACCGGACCAAAAAGGAGACGGACGAAAACAAGGGCAAATGGATCGGCGTCGGCGGCAAGCTGGAAGAAGGGGAAAGCCCCGAGGAAGGCGCGGCGCGCGAGGTCCGGGAGGAAACGGGCTACACGCTTCTCTCCTCCCGCTACCGTGGGATTGTCACCTTTGTCTCGGATGAATGGGGAACGGAGTACATGCACCTGTTCACCTCCGATCAATTCTGCGGGAAGGAAATCGCGTGCGACGAAGGGGATCTGGCGTGGATCCCAAAAGAGGATCTGTTTTCTCTGCCCATGTGGGAGGGAGATCGCATTTTCCTGCGCCTTCTGGATCAGGACGCTTCCTTTTTCTCGCTCAAGCTGACCTATCGCGGAGACACGCTCGTGAGCGCTTCTCTCAACGGGAATCCGTTTCCTCTTCCGGCAGCCCAAACGGAAGAACAAAAGAATCCAACATAAAGGCAGGATGACGGGATCGTGGAAAAGCAAGATAAACGGGAAGCCCTCGACGTTGCCTCGCTGGCCGGAGATATCCTTCTCGCAAGCGGCGCTGAAATTTTCCGCGTGGAGGAAACCATTTTCCGGATCGCGAAGGCATACGGGGTGGAATCCAGCGACGCCTTTGTGCTCAGCAGCGGCATTTTCCTGACAGCCGGAAGCGAAACGGAAAAGGACTTTGCCAGCGTCCGGCATATCCCGCTGAGCGCCGCCCGCCTGGATCGGGTGACAGCCGTCAACCAGCTTTCCCGGGAAATCGTGGAGGGACAGCACACCCCCGCGCAGGCCCGGGAACGGCTGCTGGAAATTCAGAACATGCCTCCCAAGCCGAAGCTCCATCAGATTCTGGCCTCCGGGATCGGCAGCGGGTGTTTCTGCTTTCTGTTCGGAGGAGACCCCGTGGACAGCCTGGTGGCATTTGCGGCGGGAATTGTATTGTACCTGTATCTGCTCCTTCTGGTGCGGGGAAGGCTGTCCAAAATTGCCTCGAACATCTCCGGCGGAGCGCTGGTGACGCTGTTCTCCATCCTCCTGTATCAGTGCGGGATCGGGCACCATCTGGGAGAAATGATCATCGGCTCCATCATCCCCCTGGTGCCCGGCGTGGCCTTCACCACGGCCATCCGCGATATTGCGGACGAGGATTACATCGCCGGAGCGGTGCGGATGCTGGACGCGCTGCTTGTGACTTTCTGCATCGCCATGGGCGTGGGGCTTGTCATGATGGCGTGGCATCATTTGGGAGGGCCTGTGCTGTGACGGAACGAATTGCGTGGGAATTTCTGGCGGCTTGCGTGGGAACCATCGCCTTCGCGCTGCTCTTTCATGTGCCGAAGCGCTATTATCTGCTGTGCGGGCTGATCGGTGGCTGCGGCTGGGTCTGCTATGAGGTGCTGCTTTTGTGGCTCTCCTCCCCCGTCGCCACCTTTTTCGCCAATGTCGCGGTGGTATTCCTCTCGCGTCTGTGTGCGGTAAAGCAGCGCTGTCCGGTGACCGTCTTTCTGATCGCCGGGATTTTCCCGCTGGTGCCGGGCGCGGGGATCTACTGGACAGCCTATTATATTGTAATGAACGATTTGGAGCAGGCGGGACAACGCGGCTTTCTGACACTCAAAGTGGCGGTCGCCATTGTGCTGAGCATTCTGCTCGTGTTTGAACTGCCGCAGGGACTGTTTCGCCGTCTCTGCGGAGAGAGAAAAAGAACATAGAAGGGAAGAAAAGAATGGGACACGCAGAATACCGGATTCCCGAGGGAGCGCGGGACGACGCTGTCTCCGTGCAGACGCTCCGAGAAGCCGTGACGCAGTTCAACGGGGATCGCGGCTGGACTGGACTGAACGCCGTCAATCTGGCTATGAGCATCAATATCGAAGCCTCGGAGCTGCTGGAAATTTTCCAGTGGTGCGACCCGCAGGAAGCGGACGAAAAGGCGCGCGTTACGGAACGGGAGCATTTCCGGGAGGAACTGGCGGACGTTTTGATCTACTGCATCAGTATGGCAAACTTCTATGACGTGGATGTGGCGGAGTGCATCCGCGAGAAAATGAGAAAAAATGCCATGAAATATCCGGCGGAGCACGGAGCAGAATAACACAAGGAACGTTTCCCCAAAACGGGCGGTTCGGGAGGGATCAAAATTCCTCCCGGCCGCCCGTTTTTCCATTGCCGGTCCTTTCCCACAAAAAGTTTCGCTTTTTTTCGTAAAACCCATTGATTTTTTCTTTCAGCCGTGATAGACTGACAGTACATTCTGGAAACGTTACCGGAATCGTTTCCAACCTCTTTCCGAAGGGAGGGCTTTCCATCACCATCAAAGACATTGCACGCGAGGCGGGCTGCTCGGTCAGCACAGTTTCCCGTGTTCTGAGCGGTCACCCGGACGTCAGCCCCGCCACACGGGAGCGTGTGCAGGAGCTGATCCGCCTGCACCGGTTTTCCCCCAACAACAACGCCCAGCGGCTTAAACAGCAGGAATCCCGCACCGTCGGAATTGTGGTCAAGGGAACCAGCAACGCGCTGTTTGCAAGCCTGATCGAAGAGCTGCAAACGCGCATTGAGAAAGCTTCCCTGACCGCGGCGCTTGTCTATCTGGATGAGGAGGGCGACGAGCTCCAGGCCGCTCTGCAATTCTGCCGGGAAGCGCATCCCTGCGGCCTGTTCTTTCTCGGCTCCAACCGGGAAGCGTTTTTGCAGCGCTTTTCGGAAATCTCCGTGCCCGCGATCCTGCTGACCACCTCCGCCGAAGGCCTTCCCTTCCCCAACCTGTCCAGCGTCTGCGTGGACGACGCGGCGGCGGCCGGGGCCATGATGGAATATCTTCTGCGGCATGGGCACCGGCGCATCGCCGTGATCGGCGGCAGTCTTTCCCAGTCCGACGCCAGCCGGGAACGCTTTGCCGGATGCCGCCGGGCGATGGAACGCCACGGGCTTTCCTTCGAGGAACAGGGACGGTATGAAACAGCCCGTTTCTCTCTGGAAAGCTCCCACCGCGCCATGGAACGCTTGCTGGATCAGTTTCCGGGCATGACGGCAGTGTTCTGCATGAGCGACCTGATGGCAATCGGCGCGCTGCGCGCCGTCTTTGATCGCGGCCTGCGCTCGCCGAACGATATTTCCGTCGTCGGCTTCGACGGCATTGCACTTTCCCAATTCTGTGTGCCGCGCCTGACAACCGTACGTCAGAACACCGAACAGCTTGCCGCGCGCGGCATGGCGCTGCTGCTCGAAGCCATCAACGGACGGCCAAACGCCGCCCACGAGACCATCCCGTTTTCCATTTTGCAGGGAGAAAGCGTCCAGTCCCTACAGTAAATCCGAACGCAATCCTACGGATAAAAGGAGAAACAGCCATGAAAAAGCAAAAGGTATTCCCCCGCAGCGCCGGCGTGCTGATGCCCGTGTTCAGCCTTCCCTCCCCTTACGGCATCGGCACCTTCGGCAAAGCGGCCTACGAGTTCGTTGACTTCTTGAAGGAGTCCGGCCAGACCTACTGGCAGGTGCTCCCCCTCGGCCCCACCAGCTACGGCGACAGCCCGTATCAAAGCTTTTCCGCGTTCGCGGGGAACCCGTATTTCATTGATCTGGACTTTCTGCGGGAAGAAGGGCTTCTGGAACAGAGCGAGCTTGACGCGGTGGTGTGGCAGGAGGATGAAAACGACATTGACTACGCCGGGCTGTATGAAAAACGCTTTCCCGTGCTTAAACTGGCGTTTTCCCGCAGCAGCCATGCGGACTCCGACGCTTACCGCAGCTTCTGCGAGGAAAACCAGGAATGGCTGGACAGCTACGCCCAGTATATGGCGCTGAAAATGCATTTCGGCGGCAAAAGCTGGCTGGAATGGCCGGAGCCGCTCCGCCGCCGGGATCCGAAGGCCCTGGAAGAAGCTCTTGCCGGGCTGACGGAGGAAGTCGCGTTCTGGAAATTCTGCCAGTTCAAATTCTTTGAGCAGTGGACCCGCCTGCGCGAGTATGCGCACAAGCAGGGGATCGGCATCATCGGCGATATCCCGATTTACGCCGCCATGGACAGCGCGGATACTTGGGCTGAGCCGGAGGTCTTTTACCTTGATGAGGACTGCCGCCCGATCGACGTGGCGGGCTGCCCGCCGGACGCCTTCTCCGCCACGGGCCAGCTCTGGGGCAACCCGCTGTACCGCTGGGACTATCAGGAAAAGACCGGCTTTGCCTGGTGGAAGCGCCGTCTGGCCGCTACCGCCCGTCTGTATGACATTGTGCGAATCGACCACTTCCGGGGCCTCGTGGGTTATTACGCCATCCCGGCCGGAGACGCGACCGCGGAGAACGGCGAATGGCGCAAGGGACCGGGCCTGGCCTTTTTCGAAGCGGTCCAGTCCAGCCTGGGCAGCACGCAATGGATTCTGGAGGATCTCGGCTACCTGACCCCGGACGTGCACCGCCTGCGCCATCAGGTCGGCGCGCCCGGCATGAAGGTGCTGCAATTCGCCTTCGATTCCCGCGAGGAAAGCGATTATCTGCCGCACAACTACGACGCAAACTGTGTGGTCTACACCGGGACGCACGACAACGACACCATGGCGGGCTGGATGCACACCGCCCCGAAGGCCGACGTGCGCTTCTCCCGCAAATATCTGAACATCCGCCGCGCCGCCAAGGCAAGCTGGGAATACATCCGCGCGGCCTACCTGAGCGTTTCGGCTCTGGCCGTGATCCCGCTCCAGGATTTCCTGGGGCTTGGAAGCGAGGCCCGCATCAACACGCCCTCCACCCTTGGAATGAACTGGCGCTGGCGTGTTTCTCCCGGCGCGTGCACGCCGGAGCTCGCCGAGGAAATCCGTGACTTCACAGCCCTGTACGGACGTATGCCGCAGCCCCCGAAGCAGAAAAAAGCCGGTTCCAAAAAACCGGATTGAGAATAAAGAATAGAAAGACAGGAGGTTTTTACCATGAGTCGTTTTTCCGAAAGCATTTCCCGCAAACTTCAGGATCAGGGAATTTCCTCCCCGGCCGCCGCTTCCGCCAAGGAGCTGTATGAAGCCGTATCGTATGCCGCCATGTCCGAGCTGGCCGCAAAATGGGCTGCTCCCAAGAAGGCAAAGCGCGCCTGCTACCTCTCCGCGGAATTCCTGGTGGGCCGCCTGATTTACAGCAACCTGCTGAACCTCGGCCTTTTGGATGAATGCAACCAGTATTTGCAGCAGAACGGCATCGACGCCACCGTTTTCGAGCAGATCGAGGACGATGCTCTCGGCAATGGCGGTCTGGGCCGTCTGGCCGCTTGCTTCCTGGACTCCGCCGCCACGCACAGCCTCCCGCTCGACGGATTCGGCCTGCGCTACCGCTACGGCCTGTTCCAGCAGTATTTTGACAACGGCTTCCAGCGTGAACGCCCGGATGACTGGACGCGCTTCGGGGATCCGTGGAGCATTCGCCGCGAGTCGGAATCCGTCAAGGTTTCCTTTGCGGATCAGGACGTGATGGCTGTTCCTTACGATATGCCGGTGATCGGCTACGGCGGGGAATGCGTGAACACGCTGCGCCTGTGGCAGGCAGAGCCGGTCAAGGGCTTTGACTTCGACGCGTTCAACAGCCAGAAATACGAGGAGGCCGTGCGCGAGCGCGATCGGGCGGAAATGATCACCGCCGTGCTGTACCCGAACGACGACACGGACGAGGGCAAGCGTCTCCGCCTGAAGCAGCAGTATTTCTTCTCCAGCGCCACCATGCAGACGCTGGTTTCCCGCTACGTCGAGCGTCACGGCAATGACTTCTCACACTTTGCGGCGGAATACGCCGTTCAGCTCAATGACACGCACCCGGTGGTCGCGATCCCCGAGCTGCTTCGCCTTCTGTGCGGCGTGCACGGTCTGTCCTTCGAGAACGCTTTTGCCATTGCCTGCGACACCTTCGCCTACACCAACCACACCATCATGGCGGAAGCCCTCGAAAAGTGGGATGTGCGTCTCTTCCTCTCTGTCATTCCGGAGGTCTATCCCTATGTCGTCATGGTGCAGAACCACCTGCGCCGCGAGCTGGACTCCAAGGGGATTCAGGGGAACGATCAGGGCATTTACAACATCATCTCCGACGGGCGCATCCATATGGCGCGCCTGGCCATCTACGCTTCCCACTCCACAAACGGCGTGGCGAAAATTCACACGGAGATCATCAAAAACGACGCTCTGCCGGAGTGGTACCGCCTGTATCCGGAGCGCTTCAACAACAAAACAAACGGCATCACGCAGCGCCGCTGGCTGGCTCTGTGCAACCGTGAGCTGGCCGCTTTCGCCTCCGACCGTGTAGGCAAAGGCTGGCTCAAAGAGCTGACGGATCTCAAGGGTCTGGAAAAATACGCCAACGACGTCAATTCTCTGCGCCAGCTTCAGGCCATCAAGAAGGAAAAGAAAAACCAGCTGGCCGCCTATGTCTGGAAGCATGATCATTTTGCTCTGAACACCGACTTTATTTTTGATATTCAGGTCAAGCGTCTGCACGAGTACAAGCGTCAGCTGCTGAACGCCTTCTCCATCCTGGATATCTATTTCGGGATTAAGGACGGCAGCATCAAGGACTTCCAGCCCACCACCTTCCTGTTCGGCGCAAAGGCCGCTCCCGGCTACTATCGTGCGAAGGGAATCATCAAGTTTATCAATGAGGTGGCGAAGCTGGTCAATTACGACGACGAAGTGAACCGCAAGATGCAGGTGCTCTTTGTGCAGGATTATAACGTTTCCTACGCGGAGAAGCTCATCCCCGCCGCGGACATCTCCGAGCAGATTTCCACCGCGGGCACGGAAGCCAGCGGTACCTCCAACATGAAATTCATGCTCAACGGCGCTGTCACCCTCGGCACGCTCGACGGCGCGAACATTGAGATTGTGGACCGCGCGGGCCGCGAAAACAACTATATTTTCGGCGCGACGGTGGAGGAGATCAACGAGAAGAAAGCTTCCTACAACCCGCGCAAGCTGTATGAGAGCGAGCCCCGCATCCGCCGCGTGGTTGACACGCTGGTGGACGGCACCCTGGACGACGGCGGCACCGGCATGTTCCGCGAGCTGTACGACGCTCTCCTCAAAGGCGCGAGCTGGCATCAGCCCGACCACTATTTCCTGCTGCTTGACTTCCTCCCCTACTGCGAAGCGCGTCTGCGCGCCAACCGCGACTATGCGGATCGCGACGCTTTTGCCCGCAAGTGCCTGATGAACATTGCAAACGCGGGAGAGTTCTCCAGCGACAGAACCATCCGCCAGTACGCCGACGAAATCTGGCACATCAAGGCGGAATAAACAGAATATTGGTTTTCAGATGCAGAAAGGCTGCCGCACGATAATACGGCAGCCTTTCTGTTTCGATTTTTTTGCCTGGATGATAAAATCCGGAAAAAATCGCTTCGCTCTTTTTCCTGGCTTTTCTGCGGCTTCGCGGGATCTTATGGGGCTCCGCCCCAAACCCCGCAGCCTTTTGAAAAAGGCTGGCGAAAACTTCACGTTTGCACTTTTTGAGCTTCAATAAAATATCTCCTGTGTTTTTTCCGCTTTGGAAAAGGCCCAGAGGTTGCGTATCTGCGCCAGCGCGTTTTCCAAAACTCCCCGGGAAAGCGAAAGCTCCTCGGCTTCCAGACCAAACTCGGCGCATCCCTCGGACATCAGCGACCAGCTGGAACCGTGCGTTTTTTTGTTTTTTCTGCGAATTCCTTACGATTTTCTCACAGATCAATCCGGCGTCTCAAAAAACATGCCGTCCGTGTACCACTGCATGAACACCGGATCCGTCGAGAGATCGGCGGTGCGGGCGGCATGCGCCATTTCTTCCGTCTCCTCCCGCAGCGCCCGATCGAGCAGAAGCATCGAAGCGCCGTCGAGCGACGCGTTTCCGATCGCCCGCGTGCGCGCCACCAGCTCCGGCGGAATCAGGCCGATTTTGCCGGCATTTTCCAGATCCAGATAGCTGCCGAAGCCACCCGCCACCAGCAGCTCCGAGACCTGCTCCCACGGAAGCTTCGCGTGCTGCACCAGCGTGCGCATTCCCGCGCAGACAGCGCTTTTGGCCAGCTGAATCATGCGCACATCCTTCTGTGTGAGGGAAACGTTCCCGCACAGGACGGTGGGATCGTCGTCGAGCAGACCCGTTTCGTCCAGCGTCTCAAGCTCCAACAGGCACGCCAGCGCGTCCACCACGCCGCTGCCGCAGATTCCCACCGGTTCCCCGCCGCCGAGCACATGCGCCCGCAGTTCGCCGTCCTCCACCCGCAGATGGTCGACCGCCCCGTTCGCGCCCTGCATACCCATCGAAAGGCCCGCGCCCTCAAAGGCGGGGCCAGCCGCCGTGGAGCAGCAGCACAGCTCTCCGCCGTGCCACAGCGCCATCTCGCCGTTTGTGCCGATATCCGCCAGCAGCCGCGTTTCCCCGGAGCGGCACAGGCCCGCCGCCGTGATGGCTGCTGTGATATCCGCGCCCACAAAGGCCGAGATACAGCGCGGCAGATAGACCCGCGCACCGGGGGCCAGCGGCAGCGCAAGCGACGCGGCCTCCACCTCGCAGCCGAACAGGCGGTCGGCTTCAAAGGGAGCGCGGGAGAGCGCGTCCGGCGCGCTGGCCGTGAGCAGATACAGCATCGCCGTATTGCCTGTGATCACCGCTCCGTCAATCGCCTGCGTCTCGATTCCGGCCTGCTCCGCCAGATCCCGCAGCAGCCCCGCGATCCCTTCGCGCACGCACGCGGCGATCTCCTCCCGCGCGCCGTCCATCGACGCCTGGATCCGGGAGATCACGTCCGCCCCCCAGCGGCTTTGCGGATTCATCCGCCCGCCGGACGCGAGACATGTGCCGGACGCGTCGTAAAGACGCGCCGCCAGCGTCGTGGTGCCCAGATCCACCGCCGCGCCGAAGCGAACAAACATCGGCCGCACCGCGGAAACTCCGGCCCCGCCGTCGGTCTGGATCGCTTCGCCCCCGGAAACGGCGGCTTCCACGCGGCAATCCCCCAGCACAAAGGTGCGGCAGGCCAGCCGAACGCCCGCCTGCCGCTCCTCCTCCGAGAGAAACGCCTTTTCCTGTCCATCCGGTTCGCTCAGCGCACCGAACGCCGTGACACGGCATTTACCACACCTTCCCAGTCCTCCGCAGGGCCAGGCTGTCGAAACAGGCGTCTGCGCCAGCGCTTCGCTCAGCCGGATCCCCGCCGGAACCGGATACGCCTTTCCGTTGACCGTCATCACCGGCATGACATTTCCTCCTCCCCCCGGCCCACTGCCGGGTTACGGGGTGAACAGCAGCGCCCCGAAATAGGTGACGGTATTCTCCCCGTTGATGTATTTCATTCCGCACAGACGGGCCAGCTGAGACACATTGACCCCGTACGTTTCCAGCGACGCCATCGCCAGATCGGGGTGACGGCACGGCTCCTCCGTGCGCTTGGCGCACACAGGGCAGACATGGCAGCCGCCCGCGCCGAGATGCAGCGTGCGCTCAAATCCGCACGACGCAAATATGGGCCGCAGCCGCTCCGAAAGCTGGCTGTGTGTATGCGCGGCTTCCATCATCCCTTCAAAATCGTAGCTGTCCTCCAGCTGGCCGATCGTCTGGTACACCAGAGCGTAGCGGTACGTTTTCGCGCGCGCAATCAGCTCATCGATCGGTCCGGCGTCGGGCGGGCACATCCAGCATTTTCCGTAGTTGCCGCAGGAATTTGCCTCGCACGCCTTGCGGAACTCCGGCTCAAACTGGATGTCCTCCACCTTTGTGATCCCCGCGCGGCAGCCTTCCGCCTCCACGCGTTCCATCAGCTCGCGATACTCCTCCATCCGGATTTCCTCCTCTGCCCGTCAGGGCTTCCAGTGGTTCGCAATCTCCTCACGGATGATTGCCCCGGCAAGCGTTGTGGCGTTTCCAGAGCTCCACGCGCTCCTTGTTCTTTTCACTGTGGGCGGCTTCCAGCTGAAGCTTTGCCACCTCACGCAGAATTTCCCTGTCCTTTGGTGATATCATACGGATTCCGCTCCTTTATGCTTGTAATGCTCCGCCACGGCGGCAAAGAACGCGTCGATATTCTCCCACTTGGACAGCGGCGGAATATCGCAGCCGGAGGAAATCACAAAATTGGGATGTCCGCCGCAGCGTTCCAGCAGATCAAGCGTCGCTTTCCGGATCGACTCCGGCGTTCCGTTGCGGAATTCTCCGGCGGGATCGATGTTGCCCATCACCACCGTATCCGCCGGGACAAGAGCCAGCGCGTCCGCCATGTCGATGGCATTGCCGAAATGGTACGCGCCCGCGCCGGTGGAAAGGATGGAATCCATCATCGACAGGACGGCGTTTCCGCAGTTGTGGTACACCACAAGGAAGCTGTCGTCCTGCACCGCGTCCACCACGCGCTTGACATACGGGGCGGAAAACTCCTCCGCGAGCGCCGGGGAGAGCAGGCCCGTGACCGGCTCCGCGATCACCACGCCGTTCGCGCCCAGATCCTTATAGGCCTTGCAGTAGGCAATGAGGAACTGCGTGGCCTTTTCCATGACGGTGTGCACCATGTCCGGCTCGTCGTAGCAGTCCACCATGATCTCCGTCACGTCCAGAAGGCGTGCCGCCAGCGAGAACGGGCCGATCACTCCCGCAAACACCGGGCGATCCTGGATCCGCTCCAGCGCCTTCTTCATCGCGTCCAGATAAATCCCCGTGCGCCCGGCCCCCACGGCGGGGACAGCCAGCGCCTGTGCCTCGTCCTTGTCCGTGACGACCGCACCCGTCACCGTGGGCACTTCGTCATCCGAGACGCGGATCTGCGAGCCGAAGCATTCCGCTTCCAGCGAGAGATCCATCAGGCTCACCGCGGCGGCCGCGTCCGTGCGCTCCGCCACAAGCTGCATCCCGCGCGCCTGCGCGTCGCTGTCGGAGATCAGCTCCCGCACGCTGATTCCCATGAGCTGCACAGCCGGGAAGGAAAGCACCGGCATCGCTTTTTTCACAGGGGAATCCCGCAGCGTGTCAAGCCACTGCTTCATATTTCGCTTCATGCTGATGTCCTCCGATCAGGCGGTAGCCTTGCAGAACGCCACGGCGGCGTCGGCAGCGCTGGCAGCGTCCGGCGTGTAGCAGTCCGCGCCGATCTGCTCGCAGAAAGCCTGGGTGACAGGCGCACCGCCCACCATGATCTTAACCTTGCCGTGGATACCGGCCTCGTTGGCCTGCTTCACGACGTTTTCCATCTCGCACATCGTGGTGGTCAGCAGAGCGGAGCAGCAGATGATCTGGCAGCCCTGCTCGATCGCCGTCTGCACATAGGTCTCGGGAGCAACGTCGGTGCCGAGGTCGATGACCTCAAGGCCCTTGCCCTCCATCATCATCTTCACAAGGTTCTTGCCGATGTCGTGCAGGTCGCCGCGCACCGTGCCGATGCACACCTTGCCCGCCGCCTCGACGCCGGCTTCAGCCATCAGCGGCTTGAGCAGGGACGCGCCCATGTTCATCGCGCGCGCTGCCACCAGCACCTCCGGCACGAACACTTCATTGTTCTTGAATTTTTCTCCGATGATGCTCATACCGCTGAGCAGTCCCTCGTTGAGGATGGTTTCCACCGGGATCTTCTCGTCGATCGCCTGCTGCACCAGCTGCTTGACGACCTTGGCCTTACCCTTCTGCAGATTCTCAAAAATTTCGTTCAAAATACTCATTGCGCTTTCCCCTTTTCCCTTTCAATTTCAACCCGTGTTCCGGTGTTTTTACTATAGATCCTGCTCCTGATTTTTCCTTGTACAAAAGAGATTTTTTTGGCACTTTTTTATCCTCTTTCTTGACACTCCAAAAAAGAGTCCTTACAATAAGGGAAAAGGACTGGAGGCGGGACGGATGCGCGAGGAAGCGTTTGACAAAAAACTGGCGGAGGAATGTGCGCGGGCCTTCTCCCTCTCCACCGGGCTTGGCTGCACCCTTTCGGACAAGGAGGGAAATACCTTTGCGGACTTCGGCTACAGCTGCGAGAAATGCCGTCTCTGCGAGGTGATGGGCGGTACCCGCACCGGCTGCATCCGGGCGCATATTTACGGTATGACGGAGGCCGCACGGTTTGGGGGAAAGTATATCTACTTCTGTCCCAGAGGACTGACCTGCTTTGTCTCCCCCATTCTGAGCGAATACGGCGCGGAGGCAAAAATCACCGTGGGCCCGTTCATCATGGTGGAACGGCAGGATTTCATTGACTGTGAGCTGATCGAAAACGCCCGCCTGTCGGGGGATCCGCTGGAAGCTGCCGTGCGGGTGGTGGAAGATATCCCGCTTGCCGCGCCGGAACGCGTGAACCAGCTTTCCACGCTGCTTTTCATGGCCGTGGGCTTTCTCAATAACGTCTCCGCCGAAAACCGGCTCCTGCAAAGCCGCCGTTCGGACGCCATCCAGGGCCAGATCACGGCCTACATCCAAACGCTCAAGCAGGAGGGCGATACCCGCGACTATCCCTTCGAGCTGGAACGCAAACTCCTGCAAAGCATCGCCCAGCAGGAGAGGGAGGAATCGCAGCGATTGCTCAATGAGCTTCTGGGCGCGATCCTGTTCGCGGGCGGAGCCGACATCGAGCTGGTCAAAGCCCGCGTGTATGAGCTTCTGGTGCTGATCTCCCGCACAGCCATCAACAACGGCGCGGACCCGCAGCGCACCCTCCGGCTGAACCAGGAGGCTCTCAGCGGCATGATCCATTTCCATTCCATTGACAGCCTTTGTCTCTGGCTCTCCGGCGCGCTCAGCGGCTTCATGGACGAGCTGTTCACCTTCTCCGACGCGAAGCACGCCAACGTGATCCACCGCTGCATTCAGTATATCGGGGAGCATTACAGCGAACCCATCACACTGCGTGAGGCGGCGGAACACGTCTACCTCACGCCCCCGTATCTCTGCCGGATCTTCAAAAAGGAAACGGGCGTCACCTTCAACGAATATCTGAACCGTATCCGCGTCAACAAGGCAAAGGAGCTTCTGGCCAACCGCAAACTGCGCCTGACGGACATTTCCCTGCTGGCCGGCTTTGAGGATCAGAGCTATTTCACCAAGGTGTTTAAGCGCATCACCGGGATGCTGCCGAGCGTCTGGCGGGAAAAGAAGCTGGAGGAGGAAACGCTGCTCAATCTGTCCTGAGCCGCTGTCCACGCATCCGCTCCCGTTGCATCAATCAAGAATACGCAAAAAAAGCCGCCGCGGAACACAGCGAACTGTGTCCCGCGGCGGTTTACTGTATGGATTCTCGCTTAGTTCAGGATGGTTTTTTCCGTCTCTTTGTCAAACAGGTGCATCTTGTTCAGGTCGAACGCAATCTTGATCTTGTCGTTCGCCTTCGCGGTGGAGGTAGGCTCAACACGCGCGGTGATGGAGTTGCCCTCGCAGGTGAGGTACAGATATGTTTCAGCGCCCATCAGCTCGGTCACTTCCACGTCGGCCTCAACGATGCCGTCGCTGACCTTCGCGAGGAAATCAGGCTCGTCATGCACGTCCTCAGGACGGATACCAAACACAACTTCCTTGCCCACATAAGCGCCCATATCCACGTCCTTGTACTTCGCGGCCGGAATCTTGATGCTGTACTGACCGAAGGTCAGAGCATAGTCGGCGCCATTCTTGGCGATGGAAGCGTTGATGAAGTTCATTTGCGGAGAGCCCATGAAGCCGGCCACGAACTCGTTGCAGGGATAATCGTACAGGTTTTGAGGCGTGTCGACCTGCTGAATGAAGCCGTCCTTCATAACCACGATGCGGTCGCCCATGGTCATAGCCTCGGTCTGGTCATGCGTAACATAGATGAACGTGGTGCCCAGTCTCTTATGCAGCTTGGAGATCTCGGTTCTCATCTGAGCACGCAGCTTAGCGTCCAGGTTGGAGAGCGGCTCGTCAAGCAGGAAGACCTTCGGGTCACGGACGATAGCACGGCCCAGCGCAACACGCTGTCTCTGACCGCCGGACAGAGCCTTCGGCTTTCTGTCGAGCAGGTGGGAAATATCAAGAATGCGGGCAGCCTCTTCCACGCGGCGCTTGATCTCATCCTTCGGGGTCTTGCGCAGCTTCAGGCCGAACGCCATGTTATCAAACACGGTCATATGCGGATACAGAGCGTAGTTCTGGAACACCATGGCGATGTCGCGGTCCTTCGGGGCGACGTCGTTTGCCAGCGTCTCGCCGATGTACAGCTCGCCTTTGCTGATCTCTTCCAGACCGGCGATCATTCTCAGGGTGGTGGACTTACCGCATCCAGAAGGTCCAACGAGGATGATAAATTCCTTGTCAGCAATCTCCAGGTTGAAGTCCGTAACCGCGGTTACGCCGCCGTCGTAAATTTTGTAGACGTTTTTCAAAGATACGCTTGCCATAATAATCCTCCTGAATCAAAGCGTTATATCGCAGCCCCCAATTGGACCGCCGGAACTGTAATTATCATACCAGAATCGGGGACAATTGAACAGGCTTTTTTTACCCAAACTTTACGGAAAATCATTATGAGAATCTGACAAATCCCAAATCTGCTTTTTCAAATTAGTAAAATATGCTTATAGGGGTTTCATTCGAAAATCTTCGTAATCTCTTCTGCGGTCAAAAGCCGCGTCTGACCCAGGGCAAGCGCGGGATCCAGTTTCAAATTTCCGATCGCAAGCCGTTTCAGATAGATCACTTCTTTGCCTACCGCGTGAAACATTCGTTTAATCTGATGAAATTTTCCTTCCCGGACGCGCACCTGGACCTCGCACGGATCGTCCCCCAGAATCAGCTCGGCGGGCAGGCATTCGAGCTCCCCGGCGCGCAGGCCCTGTGCGAAAAGCGCCGCGTCCTCCCGTGTCGCGGGCTTGTCCAGACGCGCCTGATAGAGCTTGTAAACGTGGCTTTTCGGCGCGAGCATGCGGTGCGCCAGATCGCCGTCGTCCGTCAGAATCAGCAGGCCCTCCGTGTCCTTGTCCAGCCGTCCCGCCGGGAACAGCCCCCGCCGGTACAGCTCCGGCGGAAGCAGATCCACCACGGTTTCCGCTTTCGGATCGCGCGAGGCGGAGAGCACGCCGCCCGGCTTGTTCATCATCAGCACCATATGACGCCGCAATAGCACCGGCTCTCCCAGCACCCGGATCTCGTCCCTTTCGGGGTCGATCTTTTCGTCTCCTTTTTTCACGGGGCTTCCGTTCACGGTCACGCCGCCTTTGCGGATCAGCGCCCCGACCTCCTTCCGGCTCCCAAAATTGTGCAGAGCCAGAATTTTGTCAATCCTCTCCATGATTTCCCCCTTTTCCGGCTTTTTTGAAAAAAAGCCGGGCAAAAAACTTTCATGCCTCCTCCGGCTTTTTTGAAAAAAGCCGGGCAAAAAACTTTCATGCCTCCTCCGGCTTTTTTGAAAAAAAGCTGGGCAAAAAACTTTCATGCGCTCCGCGTTTTCAGTGGCAGCTTCTGCTATTGGGAAAACCGCGCGCCCTCGGAATCACGCTCCCCGGAAGCACGGGCTTTGTGAAACCGGCTTTCCTTTAATCGATCGGCCAGGCGTCATCCGGGATGGGCTCCGCGGCGGCTTCCGCGGCGGAAACCGCGCTCTCCGTCCCGGAGGACACT
>NHCFR01400__coassemble_743_pt1 | contig 22223 bp, 22 predicted proteins | sample NHCFR01400__metabat2_high_PE_033 | metagenome-assembled genome bin NHCFR01400 | reverse complement strand
TATTTTGGCAAGCTGTTCAAAGTCCATACCGGAATTCCTCCCATTGGTTTCTATTGCTTCTTACTTGTGTGAAACACGGCGGTGCGATCAAAGATGGACGGTGCGGTATTGATCCCACCGAAGCGACGCTCCAGTCCCTCGTCGAACACGCTTTTCGCCGTATTGAGCGGCTGATGAAGCGGCAGCTCCATCGGAATTTCCACTTCATCCGGGTTTTCCGGCGGAAGACGGCGGTTTCGCTCCTCCCGCTGCTTCTTTTTGACATCCATCATCCGGTCAAGATTACGCTTCATCTTCGTTCCCCCTCTGCTGTTTTCTGTGTCCCCATTATAAAAGAGAACGGTGCAAAAAGCAACCTTCCCCCTTGACAACGCGGAAAAAACGGACTATCATGAAGGACAGAATAACGGGGAATGAAGATCTCCCCCGGGAAACCGGAACCGCCGAACAGGCTGATGACTTCTGTGCTGTGCCGCAGGAGTTGTCAGCCTTTTTTGCTGTCCAAAACAAGGAGGAACCGCCATGCTCACCTCGCTCGCGTTCGTTTTCCTGGCCGGACTGGCCGCCGCCGCCCTTTGTCAGCTCCTGCACATTCCCCGGATTCTCGGGATGCTGGCGATCGGGATTGTGCTTGGCCCTTACGCGCTCAATCTGCTCGATCCGTCGATCCTTTCCATCTCAGCCGACCTGCGCGAGATGGCCCTGATCATCATCCTGCTCAAAGCCGGGCTTTCCCTCGACCTCTCCGATCTCAAACGGGTGGGCCGTCCCGCCGTGCTGATGGCCTTTGTTCCCGCGTCGTGCGAAATTCTCGCCTGTATCCTGTTCGCCCCCGCTCTGCTCGGCCTTTCGCGGATCGAAGCGGCGGTGCTGGGCGCGGTGCTCGGGGCCGTCTCGCCCGCCATTGTGGTTCCCAGGATGGTGCAGCTGATGGAGAGCGGCTACGGGATGAAAAAAAGCGTGCCCCAGCTCATTCTGGCCGGGGCATCGTGTGACGACGTCTATGTGATTGTACTGTTTACCACCTTTGCCTCGATGGCGCAGGGCGGACAGGCCAGCCCTACGGCTCTCCTGGAAATTCCGGTGTCCGTGCTGCTGGGGATCGCCCTCGGCGCGGGAGTTGGCCTGCTGCTCGGATGGTTCTTTGAGCGGGCGTTTGCCCGCCGTCACACCGTGCGCAACAGCACGAAGGTCATCGTAATTCTGGGGCTGTCGTTTCTCTTTCTCGCCATCGAAAACGCCCTCAAAGGCTTTGTGCCCGTTTCCGGGCTTCTGGCCGTGGTCAGCATGGCCTGCGTTCTCAAACGCCGGAGCACCGCCTTTGTCTCCCGGCGGCTCTCCGAAAAATTCGGCAAGCTGTGGATTGCGGCGGAGCTGATCCTGTTCGTCCTGGTGGGGGCGGCGGTGGACGTCCGCTACACCATGCAGGCGGGAGCCGCCGCCGTGGGCATGATCCTAATCTCCCTCTTGTTCCGCTGCGGGGGCGTGGCACTGTGCACGCTGCGCACTTCCTTCACCGGAAAAGAGCGCCTGTTCTGTGCCATCGCCTATCTGCCGAAGGCCACCGTGCAGGCGGCAATCGGATCCGTCCCGCTCGCCATGGGCCTGCCGTGCGGGCAGATCGTGCTCTCCGCCGCGGTGCTGGCGATCCTCCTCACCGCCCCGCTAGGCGCGTTTGGGATCGACCTAAGCTACCGCCGTTTGCTGGAAAAAGACGGAAAGGCCGCCTTGAATCCGCCCGCATGATGGAGTGCGGCGGCAGCGCTCAAAGCTTCAAAAACAGCGAGAGGATCACCGTCAGGATACCGGAAATGGAGAGGGAGATTCCGCTCATCGCGCCTTCCACCTCGCCCAATTCAAGCGCTTTGGAGGTGCCGACCGCGTGGCTCGCGGCTCCCAATCCCACGCCCGCGGCGATCGGGTTTTTCACCCGGAAAAGCTTCAGAAGCAGCGGCGCGGCCACCGCTCCCAAAATGCCGGTGATCACCACCATCGCGACGGTGATGGGAACAGTCCCGCCCGCCTGCTCAGAAATCTCCATGGCGATCGGGGTTGTCACGGACTTCGGCAGAAGGGAAGCCGTGAGGGCTTTGTCCAACCCGAACAGGCGGCACATCACCCAAATACTGCCCATCGAGGTCACACAGCCTGCCAGACACCCAAGCAAAATCGGAAGAAAGTTCTTTTTCAGCAAATCCAGCTGACGGTAAATCGACAGCGCCAGCGCCGCCGTGGCGGGCCCGAGAAACATGGAGATAAAGTCTCCGCCCTCGTCAAAATTGGAAAGAGGGATTCCAAAAACCTCCAGCACCACAATCGTCAGCCCGATAGCAATCAAAAGCGGATTGACGATCGGAGAACGCAGCTTTTTATTGAGAAAAACGCCTGCCGCGAAGGTGACGATGCAAAGCGCCACACCGAACATGGGGGAGCTGGTCAGCTCCATCAGAAGCTCATGATTCATGATGCTCGTCCCCCTTTCTGTTCTGGAGCCACAGCACCAGCCGCACCGTGCCGGAGGCCGCGCCAAAGGTCAGGACCGTGGATACCACGCAGATCACCGCGAGCGGCAGCAGATTTTGCAGGAGCAGGGGAAACTGTTCCAAAATTCCCACACCCGCCGGGATGAAGAAAAACGCCATATTTCCCAGCAGAAAATCCGACTTCTTCTCAATGTGCTCCGGCTTGATCAGCTTGAAAAGCAGACACAGGAACAGCAGCAGCATCGCGATGATGCTTCCCGGAATGGGGATGGGAAGCAGCGCGGAAAACAGCTCCCCGGCCAGACAGATCAGGAAAAAGATACCGATTTGCACAATGATACTCATAAGTCAGACCACCTTGCCATGGCAAAAATTCGGCGCCCGTGTTATGCCCCGGCAGCGGGAATGCTCCGAATTTGTATCAGGAAAGGCAAAAACGCGGGAGTCTTTTTTCATCATAGCAAGTCCGCTCCCCGTGGTCAATCGGAAAACGGAAAAATTTTTCCCCGCAAAGATAAAGCCCCGCCGCCCGAAAGGCAAGCGGGGCACTGTTCAGCGCGTCAAAATGCCGTTGTCCGTGCGCAGGAGGATCAGGATCTGCTCCTCATAGCCGGTGTCGGCATTGATATAGACCAACACCTGCTCGCCATTTTCCCCTTCGCATAAAAATTCATACGTCAGCACCTCGTTGAGTCCTGCCGTGGGAATGAGGGCCGGGCGTCCCTCGTCCGGGGTCAGGGCGGGGCTGACGCTCTCCCGCGCCTGATCCGCCGTCAGCTTCTGAGCGTTCAGATCCCGCTGGTCCTGATGGTTCATCAGGAATCCGGAAGCGTCATATTCCACAATCGAGCCGTCGTCCAGGGCGACGGACACCTTGATCAAGTCGGGATAGCACAGAACGCCGTCCTGCTCATACGCATAGTTGATGGTACACACTCCGTCGCTGAACGCGTAATAGCTTTCCCGCATATTCTCGATCCCCCGGCTCTCCAGGAATTCGGCGGCGGCCTGCTTGGCCTCCTCCTCCGACAGAACGCTTTCCCCGATCTCGCGCGAGTCGATCAGCGAAACGACGTATCCGCCGAGACGCGACACCGTGATGCGCTGCGTTTCGCCAGAGAAGTTATACGTCGCCAGATTTCCCGCCGTGTCGCCGTCATGGCGCAGCTGATCCTGCCCGATCCCGAGAAAATCAGCCGCGTTCATCTGTGCGTTACCCTGCGGGATCTCCTCCTTGCCTTCAAGGAAAACCGGCTGCTTCTGCGCGATATGGTCGGAGAACGGGCCGTCATAGATCAGAGTGGGGTAATCCGTAAACTGATCCGTTGTCTCTTTGAAATTATTGCTGTTGCCGCTGCTGAAATCGGGATCCGCCGTGCGCAGGCTTTCCTGAAGCCGCGAGGCATATTCCCCCAGCTGGCGAAGCGACTCATATTCCTCCTGCGTGATCGTCCCTCCCGCCGAAATCCGCGCGGAAAGGCTCATGGCAAAGTCTCCCGCCTGCGTGATAAAGCGGCTCGCCTCAAAGAGCGATCCGTCCGAAACCGGAAGCACCGCCAGTGCCCCCTTCGCCATGCTGGCCTCGCGCATCACCCGCGCGGCCAGGCCGTTCTGCTGGGTGGGCGTGTTGGCATACAGGCTCTTTTCCAGCGTGACCTGCATGGAGGCCACGCAGTCGTTCAGATCGCCGAGCGCCCGATCGTAGGTGTATTGCAGATCCCGGCGCAGGCGCGCCGCCTCCACATACCCGCTGATCGTCGTGCCTGCCAGAACGAGAAACGCCGCCGCAAGAAATGTCATCATACGAATTCGATTCCTTCTCTTTCCTGTCATTGTGTCACATCCTCTGCGTGTTCTGCCGATAGTGTAAACGAAAAGAGAAGAAATTATCCCGCATTTCTTATATTTTTCTGCCGTTCCATCATATAAAATGGAAAGCAGAATCCGGGCAGCTTCCCTGCCCCCAAAAGGAGATGGAATTTCATGAAAAAACCTGTCATCGGTCTGACTCCCAGCCTCGACAGCGACCACCATACCATGCAGGCGCGCCTGCATTATCCGCAGGCCATCGAAGTGGCGGGGGGCATTCCCCTGCTTCTGCCGCCGCTCTCCCCCGATACCGTGCGCGAAGCTTCCCTCGTCTGCGACGGCCTGCTGTTCACCGGCGGCGTGGACGTGCACCCCTCGCGCTACGGCGAGGAAATGCTGGCCGCGTGCGGCGAGGTGTGTCCGCAGCGGGATGAGATGGAGCTTTCCCTGCTGCGCCTGGCTTTGGAGCGGGATCTGCCCGTGCTTGGAATCTGCCGGGGGATCCAGCTGATCAACGTGGGGCTGGGCGGGACGCTGTGGCAGGATCTGCCCTCGCAGACCGGCTCCCCGCTCTGCCATAGCCAGCGGCCGCCGTTCGACATGACGGTGCACACCGTGCGCATCGAAGAAGCGTCCCCGCTGTTTTCGTTGCTTGGAACACATGAATACGCGGTCAACAGCACCCACCATCAGGCTGTGCGCGACTGCGCTCCCTCGCTCCGGGCGGCGGCCCGTTCCTCAGACGGTATCATCGAAGCTGTCTGGCGGCCGGAAAGCCGGTTCCTGCTGGGGGTACAGTGGCACCCGGAGTTCCGCTTTGCATCAGACAAGGGCGCGGCGGCGCTGTTCTCCACTCTGGTGCGATCATGCGGCTGAGCCGTTCTTGCCGCTACGCCGCTCGCCGCCGTCCGCTCAAAGCTCCCACCGCAAAGGTGACGGCAAACACCACAGCGGCCACCAGCACGATCGTTCCTCCCGCCGCCGTGCCGAGGTAGTACGACAGAATCAGCCCTGTGACGCCGGAGAACATCGAAACGCCCACACTCCACGCGTGATAGGAGCGCATGGAACGGGCCACGTTGCGCGCCGACGCGGCGGGAAGCACCAGCAGCGAATTGATGATCAGCACGCCGACCCACTTGATCGACACGGTGACAAGCACGGCCACCAGAATCACGAAGATCTTTTGCAGCGCGCCCTCGCGGATGTTCTTGCTGGCCGCCAAATCCCCATTGATGCTTGTAAGCAGGAAGCGGTTGAAGAAAAGCCCCCACACCAGCAGCACAACGATCAGCACGCAGCCCAGCAGGGCAATCTCCTCCGGCTGAACGGTGAGGATATCTCCGATCAGGTAGCTGGAATACTTCGAAAATCCCCCGCTGGCCGAGAGCAGCACCACGCCGAGCGCCAGCCCCGTGCTGGAAAACACGCCGATGATCGTATCAGCGGAGGAGACGCCCGAACCGATCACCGCCGAAATGCCCACCGCGAACAGCAGCGCGAAGCCAAGCATGGACAAAAGATAGTTGTCCACCCCCAGCAGCACGCCGATTGCAATGCCCGTGAGCGCGGAGTGACCGAGCGCGTCCGAAAAGAAGCTCATGCGGTTGTTGACGATCATCGTCCCCACCAGGCCAAACAGCGGCGTAATGAGAAGAACCGCCACAAAGGCGTTTTTCATGAAGTTGAATTCCGTCCATTCAAACGGAAGAAGTGTGTCAATCACGCGGTAAATAAATTCCATCTCACTGTTCCTCCCCTTCCGGCGCGGGCAGGCCGAACGTCTCCCGCACCTCGCGGGACGCCATCACCTTCTCCACCTCTCCGCTGATGCGGATGGTCCGGTCCAGCAGCGCCGCGGATGTAGCGTATTGTCTTACATGAGACAAATCGTGCGATACCAGAATCACCGGCATGTGGTAGCGCACACGCAGCGAGCAGACCAGCTCATAAAAAACCTCGATGCCCCGGCGGTCCACGGCGGACACAGGCTCATCCAGCAGCAGAAGATCCGGCATCGGTTCGAGAGCAAAGGCCAGCAGCACGCGCTGAAGCTCGCCGCCGGAGAGATTGCCGAGCTTTTTGTTCAGCAGCTCCGGCCCCGCTCCCGCTCGTTCCAGCATCTCCGCCGCGCGGCGGCGCGCCGCTTTTTTCTGCCCCAGCCACACAGGGAAGCGGGACAGATTGGCGCAGAGCATATCTCCCACCGACATCGGAGAGGAATGATCAAACAGCAGATTCTGCGGCACGTAGCCGATTTTCGGTTTTTCCACCCGCTCGCCCTTATGGCTTGTAAACTGGATCTCTCCGGTATAGGGAATCCGTCCCAAAAGCGCTTTGAGCAGCGTCGTTTTTCCCGCGCCGTTGCGCCCAATCAGCGCCATAATTTCCCCGTGGCGCACATTCAAATTGACGTCGTGCAGGATCACGCCGTCCTTCTTCTTTACCCCCAGCCCGCGAATCCGCACGCTGCACTGGCAGTCCACACAGTTGCAGCCCGCCTGCGCACAGTTGGAGCAGTCCGGGCAGGAATGCGGCTTTTCTTGCGTCATGCTGTTTCCTCCTCACGAAAGCGCTTGCACCAGCGTTTCCATATTTTGTTCCATCGCGTTCAGATACGCGTCCTTATCGTTCGGGCCGGTCGTCACCGGATCCAGCGTCCAGACCCGGATCCCGCTCTCCGACGCGATAATATCGGCGGCGCTTTCCGGGTACTGCGGCTCGGCAAACACCGCCGCCACGCCTGCGTCCTCCACCAGCCGGATTGTCTCCGCCAGCTCCCGGGCGCTCGGCTGGCTGTCCGGTTCCCGGTTCACCACCTTCACCACGTTGAGATCAAACTCCTCCGCGAAATAGGGGAAGGCCTCGTGAAAGGTCACGATATTCCGGTTGGGCAGCGGATCGATCGCTTCGTGCATCCGATCGCGCAGCTCCGAAAGCTTTTCCACATATGCTTCGGTATTGGCGCGGTACTGCTCCGCATGCGCCGGATCCGCTTTTTGCAGGCCCTCGCTGAGATTCTCCACCTGCCCGATGCACTCGGAAATGCTGACCCAGATATGCGGGTTCACGTTCCCATGGTCATGTCCGTCGTCCTCGGTATGCTCGTGTCCGTCCTCCTCATGGAGATGGGAACCGTCCTCGCCGCTCTCGATAAGCGGAAGCCCTTCGCTGGTATCCACGATCGAAAGCCCGGGGAGCTGGCTTGTCACCTTGTCCAGAAAGCTTTCCATCCCCGCGCCGTTGATGACGAATACATCCGCCTGCTCCAAATTTTTCATGTCTTTGGTCTGAAGCTGGTAATCGTGCAGGCAGCCTGCTTGCTGCCCTGCCATATTTTCCACCTGAACGCCCTCAATCCCGTCTGTCACGTTCAACGCCATAATATACATAGGATAGAAGGACGTCACCACGCGAAACGCCGGTTCCTCCTGCGTTTCCTCCCTGCCGCACCCGGAAAGAAGCGCCAGGCAAAGCGCCAGCAGGAGAGCGGCGGCGCGCCGTATTCTCATAGTTTCACTGCCTTTCTCGGAAAATCCCGTGTCGTAAATGCAAATGATTTGCATTTACGATTGTACTCCACCCCTCGGGAGCTTGTCAAGCCATTTCCGGCACCTCCGGACAGCATATGCATAATCTCGACGTCCTTCTTTCAAAAATTATGGAAAAAGGCCGGATCCTTCTTGACTTTAGTAAGTTAAAGCACTATAATACTTCATATACTTTTCCCGAAGGGGATCGGAAGTTATTGAATTGGAGGTAAGCACTCAATGAATCGCGTTTACAATTTTTCCGCCGGACCTTCCATGCTGCCGGAATCCGTCCTTCGCCGCGCTGCCGGCGAAATGCTCGATTACAACGGCTGCGGCCAATCTGTGATGGAGATGTCACACCGTTCCAAGGTGTATCAGGGCATCATTGATTCCGCGGAAAGTCTTCTGCGCGAGGTCATGTGAATCCCGCAGAATTACAAGGTTTTGTTCCTGCAGGGCGGCGCTTCCTCGCAGTTTGCGATGATCCCGATGAATCTGATGACGAAGAGCGGCAAGGCTGACTTTGTGCTGACCGGCCAGTGGGCCACCAAAGCCTATCAGGAAGCCGCCCGCTATGGAGAAGCCCATGTGGTGGCTTCCTCGAAGGATAAGACCTTCTCCTATATTCCGGAGCTGGATCCCGCTTCCTTCACGAAGGACGCGGACTATTTCCACATCTGCCTGAACAACACCATCTACGGCACCCGTTTCACCGAGCTGCCGGACACGGGAGACGTGCCGCTGGTGGCGGACATCTCCTCCTGCATCCTGAGCGAGCCGATCGACGTGAGCCGCTTCGCTCTGCTCTACGCCGGAGCGCAGAAAAACATGGCCCCCGCCGGTCTGACGGTCGTGATCATCCGTGAGGATCTGATCGGCCGCGCAATGGACATCACGCCCACCATGTTCAACTACCAGACGCATGCGGACAACGGCTCCATGTACAACACTCCGCCGTGTTATAACATTTACATGGCCGGCCTTGTGCTCGAGTGGATCCGCGACGAAATCGGCGGCCTGGAGAAGATGAAGGAGATCAACGAGAAGAAAGCCGCTATGCTGTACTCCTTCCTCGACAATTCCAAGCTGTTCTCCGGCACCGTCGTGCCGAAGGACCGCTCGCTGATGAACATCCCGTTTGTGACGGGCAGCGACGAGCTCGACGCGAAATTCGTGAAGGCCGCGTCCGACGCCGGATTTGTCAACCTCAAAGGACACCGCTCCGTGGGCGGAATGCGCGCCTCCATCTACAACGCCATGCCGGTGGAGGGCGTGGAAAAGCTCGTCGCGTTCATGGCTGATTTTGAAAAGGAAAACGGGTGATTCACATGTATCAGATTCAATGCCTGAATAAAATTTCCGAGGTGGGAACCTCCTGCTTTGGTTCCAATTATGTTTGCGGCTCCGACGTGCAGAACCCGGACGCCATTCTGGTTCGCTCCGCTTCGATGCACGAGATGGAGTTCAACCCCGAACTTCTGGCCATTGCCCGTGCGGGCGCGGGCGTCAACAACATCCCGCTGGACAAATGCAGCGAACAAGGAATCGCCGTGTTCAACACCCCCGGCGCAAACGCCAACGCGGTCAAGGAGCTGGTGCTGGCCGCGCTGCTGCTGTCCTCCCGCCGCATTGTCGACGGCATCGAGTGGCTGCGCACGCTCAAAGGCCAGGGCGCGGAGATTTCCAAGCTGGTGGAAAAGGGCAAGGGCTCTTACGTCGGCCCCGAAATCAGCGGAAAAACGCTCGGCGTGGTCGGACTCGGCGCGATCGGCGTGCTGGTGAGCAGCGCCGCCGTCAGCCTGGGTATGGAGGTATACGGCTACGATCCGTTCCTGTCCGTGGAGACGGCCTGGGGCCTTTCGAGCGCTGTCCATCACGCGCAGACGCTCGATGAAATTTATGCCAAGTGCGACTATATCACGCTGCATGTCCCGCTCACGCCGGACACGCGCGAAATGATCAATGCTTCCACCATCGCAAAGATGAAGGACGGCGTGCGCCTGCTCAATCTGGCCCGCGGTGATCTCGTCAACAGCGCCGACGTTGCCGCCGCTCTGGAATCCGGCAAGGTGGCCGCTTACGCGACCGATTTCGCGGACGACACGATTCTCGGAGCGAAAAACGTCATCGCAATGCCGCACCTCGGCGCGTCCACGCCGGAAAGCGAGGACAACTGCGCCCGTATGGCGGCTCTTGAACTGATTGATTATCTGGAGAACGGAAATATCCGTAATTCCGTCAATCTTCCCGCCGTCTCCATGCCGCGCGAGGGAAGCCGCATCTGCATTGTGCACCGCAACATTCCAAACACCATCAGCCGCTTCTCCGGCGTACTGGCGCAGGCCGGTGTGAACATCGAGAACATGGCGAGCAAATCCCGCAAGGAATATGCCTACACCATCCTGGATGTGACCGGCGACGTTACCGCCAACGCGGCGCAGGCCATGGACGCGCTTGACGAAGTGATTCGTGTTCGTGTGATTAAGGCGGCAAATTAAATTTGCGAGCCTGCGGCAGGTCTGCCGCGTACGCCGTTTTCTGCGGCGGAACCGGAAGTATAGAAAAAATATCGGCCCCCTTGCGACGTCCAATCGCAGGAGGGCCGATTTCTTTTGAGAAAAGTGATAGAGGTCCGAAAAAATTCGCTTCGCTCTTTTTTCTGGCTTTTCTGTGGCTTCGCGCCTTTCGAAGGGGGCGTTGCCCCCTTCACCCCTACAAGCCTTTTGAAAAAGGCTTGTGCGAAAACTTCATGTTTGCACTTTTTGAGCGTTACGCCCGATAAACAACAGAACCGTTCATCAAAACAAAACGGATATCATAGGTAGCAGCGTCCAGAACGACAGCGTCCGCCAGCTTGCCGGGAGCCAGACTGCCGACACGGTCGGCCGCACCCGCTTCACGCGCCGGGTTAATGGTGACGGATTTGACCGCCTGACGGAACGGGATGCCGAAGGAGATCAGGTTTTTCAGCTCCTCATGCAGGTTCGTGGTGGAACCGGCGATCGTGCCGTCCGGAAGAAGGGCATGGCCGCCGCGCACCTGTACCATCTGCCCGCCAAGATCATAATCGCCGTCCGGCTGGCCCGCCGCGCGCATCGAGTCGCTGACAACCACCGTGCGATCCTCGCCCAGAATGCGGAAGGTAATCCGCAGGACAGCGGGGTTGATGTGGAAACCGTCGCAGATCAGCTCCGCGCGGACGGTTGGGGTATCCATCACGGCCCCAACCACACCGGGCGCGCGGTGCGTCAGGCCGCTCATGGCGTTGTACAAATGGGTCGCGTGCGTAATACCCCAGGCAAAGGACTGCTTCGCCTGTTCGAAATCCGCTTCCGTATGGGCGATGGAGACGGTGCAGAGTTCCTTTGCCCGCTCCACAAACGTCTGCGCTCCCTCACACTCGGGCGCGATATCCACCAGGCGCACAATGCCGCCGCAGTCCTCATACAGCGAGCGGAACAGCTCCCAGTCGGGATTGCGGACGTATTCTTCCTTCTGCGCTCCCTTTTTCTTCGCGGAGATGAACGGCCCTTCCATATTCACGCCGAGGACGCGCGCGCCCTCCTGCGGACGCTCCATGCAGCCGCGCGCGGCGCGCAGAGCGGCGCGGATCTCCTCGGTCGACACCGTCATGGTGGTGGGACAGAAGGAGGTAACGCCCTTGGTCACGAGATGACGCGCCATTTTGCGGATCGACTCCTCCTCGCCGTCACAGGTATCCGCACCGACACAGCCGTGAATGTGCACGTCCACAAAGCCCGGCGTCACAATGCATCCGGCGCAGTCAAGCGTTTCCTCTCCCGTCAAACTTGCGCCGATTTCCCGGATCCGGTCGCCTTCCGTGCGCAGATCCATCTGCACCAGATCGAAATCCTCATTGACCAGCCGTCCATTTTTCAAAATCATGATTCTTTCTCCCTTTCTTTCTCGTCAGGCCGCTTCCCATGCCGGATGGTTCCCGCACGGGCGGCTCCATACCACTTTTTCCGCGCCCCCACGATCGGTCAGCGATCCCACTTGTCACACAGGGCGTTGATTTGATCGGCAAACTTTGCCAAATCCTTGTTGGCTCCGCCCTCGTTGTGGCGGATGACGATCGCCAGCCGCTTTCCGGCGTCCACCAGACGCTGGAACACCGCCGACGCGCGGCGCGCGGGAGAAGGCTTGCGGACCTTTTCCTGCACGCCCTCCTCCAGACAGATGTTGCGGAGCAGATCGTACCGGGCTCCCGGATAAGGCGCCGTCGCACGCAGACCGAATTCATCCCGCAGGCGCATGGCAAAGAGGTCGCAGACGCTGCTTTCCCCGTGGACGATAAACACGCGCTTCGGCTTCGGGGAAAAGTTCTGCACCCACCGCAGCAGCCCCTTATTGTCCGCGTGGCCGCTGATTCCGCTCAGACGGCAGATCTCCGCGCGGACCTCAATCTCCTCGCCGAACAGCTTGACGGAATCCGCACCCTCCAGAATCGCGCGGCCCAGCGTGCCCTCCGCCTGGTAGCCGACAAACAGAATGGTACACTCCGGCCGCCACAGGTTATGCTTCAGGTGGTGCTTGATGCGGCCCGCCTCGCACATGCCGCTGGCCGACAGGATGACCTTGCAGCCTCCGCTGTTGTTGATCTCTTTGGAATCGTCGCTTGTCACGGACAGACGGAGATTGGAAACGCCGAGCGGGTTGATTCCCCGGCGGATCAGATCCATCGCCTCCTGATCGTAATAGCCCACCACATTTTCCTTGAAGATATTGGTTGCCTCCACGGCCATCGGGCTGTCCACATACACGGGGAAATCACCGTGATCCTTCACCAGTCCCTCCGTCTTGATCCGGCGCAGGAAATACAGCAGCTCCTGCGTGCGCCCGACGGCAAAGGACGGAATTACCACGTTTCCGCCGCGGTCAAAGGTGCGCTGGATCACGTTCGCCAGCTCCTTCGCGTAATCGGGCGGCGCGTCGTGGCTTCTGTCCCCGTAGGTGCACTCCATGACGACATAATCGGCTTCTTCGATCTTCTGGGGATCCCGCAGAAGGGGCTGGTTGATATTGCCGATATCGCCGGAAAAGACAATCTTCCGTTTCTCGGAATTTTCCTCCACCCAGACCTCAATGCTGGCGGAGCCGAGCAGATGGCCCACATCCACATAGCGGATCTCCACCGACGCGCTCAGGCGGATCGTCTCCCCATACTGGCAGGAACGAAAGCGTTTGAGCACGCCTTCCGCGTCGTTCATGTCATAGAGCGGGACATACTCCGGATGTCCCGAACGTTTGGCTTTGCGGTTGCGCCATTCCGCTTCAAACATCTGAATGTGCGCGCTGTCACGAAGCATGATCCCGCACAGATCCACGGTGGCCTCTGTGGCGATCACCGTTCCGCGGAACCCCTTGGCATACAGCAGCGGCAGCCGTCCGGAATGGTCGATGTGCGCATGCGTGAGCAGAACATAATCAATCTCCGCCGGATTGACGGGGATTTCCTGATTTTCGTATTCGTCCGGCCCCTGCTGCATACCGCAGTCGACCAGAATATGAAGCCCGCAGGCCTTCAGATAGTGACAGCTTCCCGTCACCTCATGGGCCGCTCCCAAAAAACTCAGTTCCATACCGGCTCCTTCCTGCCGGGCGACCCCGGCTCTGTGCCTTTTGTGCTCTCTATCATTATTATAGAGAATCGCGCTTTTTCCGTCAAGGAGATTTGGATAATGTGACGAATTTCACCCGGATTCTACTCCCCCGCGCGCGTCTGTTCCCTCTGCACCGAGGGAAGCTCCCCCATCATACGGCGGTAGGTGCGCGAAAAATAGGACAGGTTGGAAAAGCCGCTTTGGATGGCGCTCTCCCCCACATTGTATTTTCCCGACGCAAGCAGGCTGCGCGCATGATTGCACCGCAGAAAATTGACATAATTCAGCACCGTCTGGCCGGTCATCTCCTTGAAAACATGACACACATAGGATTTGCTGAAGCCGGTTTCCCGGCAGAGCTGATCCAGGGAAAGCGGTTCCGTATAGTGTCCGCACACATAGCCGACTACCTTCTTCACCAGCTCCACACGCCCGGAAACCGCTCCGGGCAGAGAGCGCGCTCCCTCGCGCACATTGCTGCGGTACAGAGCCACATACAGCTCCAGAATCAGCGCCCGCACTGCTTCCCGGTAATACGGCCCCTTCCGCTCCATCTCCCCGACAATCCGGCGCATGGCGCCGCACGCATCCGCATCCGTCACACGGGACAGCACGGGCAGCCGCCCGGCGGGAAGCTCCGTGTGCTCAAAGAGACTGGCCGACGGAATCAAACAGTAATACCGGCACAGACCATGATCCGTGCAAACGGTATGAATCCTGTTCGCGTCCACCACCACCAGATCTCCCGGAGTAAGCGGCACGCGTTCCTCATCCGAAATCACCACACCTTCCCCTTCCACGCACCAAAGGAATTCCAGCGCTTCATGCCAGTGCAGCTCTCCGGCCCCTCCGGCCGGCCGCACCGTGTCGAAGCGGAATATCACCGGAAAATCCGGTTCGGGATGATGGTGCGCTTCATAAAATACAATTCCCATGGTTTTTCCTCCAAAGCAATATTGTGTCAAGGGAGAGCAAAAAAAGTCTTTTCCTTTGCGGGTAAAATTATACAATAGAGATAAGAAACGAAACAATTCTACAAGGGGAAAGGATGATCTCTTGATGAAACGATTCTCCATCGGCGTTCTGCTTGACTCCTTCCGTCTCAGTCCGTCGGAAGCCATGCGCCGGGCCGCCGCACTGGGCGCGGAGGGCATTCAGGTGTATGCCACGCGCGGCGAGCTGGCTCCGGAAAACATGGACGCGCAGAAGCGCCGCGACTTCCGCGCGCTGGCACAGGACTGCGGGCTGACCATCTCCGCGCTGTGCGGCGATCTGGGCCGCGACTTCGGCTGCCGGGAACAGAACGCGGAGCTGATCGAACGCTCCAAACGGATTCTGGATCTCGCACAGGAGCTGGGCACGAATGTCGTCACAACGCATATCGGCCTGATCCCGCTGGACGAAACCTGCGAGCGCTACCGGATCATGCAGGAAGCCTGCGGTGAGCTGGCGCGGTATGCCGACAGCATGAACGCGCATTTCGCGATTGAAACCGGCCCCGACATCTCTCTGACGCTGCGGCAGTTCCTCGACAGCCTGCACTCGACCGGTGTGGCCGTCAACTTCGACCCGGCCAACATCGCCATGGTGACGGGCGAGGATCTGGTGACGGCGGTGCGCACGCTCGCCCCGTACATCGTGCACACGCACGCCAAGGACGGCGTAATGCTCCACTACCGAAGCCCTGCCTTCGTCTACGGCGGAGAACACCCCAGCGGCGGCGGCGGCGAGATCGCGTTCCGCGAGGTGCCGCTGGGAGAGGGCAGCGTGCGCTGGCCCGAATATCTCGGCGCGCTGGAAAGCATCGGTTACCACGGGTTTTTAACAATCGAGCGTGAGGTTGGGGAAAACCCCGAAGCGGATATCAGCAAAGCCGTCTCCTTCCTGCAAAAGCTCGTTTGATATCTCCATCCTATCACAAAGAAAGAGGAATTGCATCATGAAAAAGTGGAAAATTGCCGTCATCGGTGTGGGCGGCATCTCGGAAATGCACATTGCTTCCTATCTCCGAAACCCGGACGTGGAGCTGTACGCCTTCTGCGACATCAACGAGAAGCGCCTGCATGAGATGGGCGAAAAATATGGGATTTCCCGCCTGTACACGGACAAGGACGAGATGCTGCGCGCCCTGCCGGAGATTGACGCGGTGAGCGTCTGCACCTGGAACTCCGCGCACGCTCCCTGCGCCATCGCGGCTCTGAACGCGGGCAAGCATGTCCTGTGCGAAAAACCGATGGCCACCTGCGCCGCCGAAGCCCAGGAGATGCTGGACGCCGCGAAAAAGGCCGGAAAGCTTCTGATGGTCGGCTTTGTCCGCCGCTATGAGCGCGGCTCCACCCTGCTGCGGCAGCTGGTGAGCCAGGATTTCTTCGGCGAGCTTTACTATGCCAAGGCTACCTATCTGCGCCGCAACGGCAATCCCGGCGGCTGGTTCGGGGATAAATCCCGCTCTGCGGGCGGCCCGCTGATCGATCTCGGCGTGCATGTCATCGATCTCACCCGTTATCTGATGGGCAACCCGCGCCCGGTTTCCGTCTACGGCGCGACCTTCCAGAAGCTGTTCAACCGTCCCAACATTATCACGCCGAAGGCCTACAATTCCACCTCCGCCGGGCCGAACGACATCTGCGACGTGGAGGACCTCGCCTCCGCGATGATCCGCTTTGACAACGGCGCGGTGCTCCAGGTGGAAGCCTCCTTCTCACTGAACCTGAAGGAGGACACCGGCAGCGTGCAGCTCTTCGGCACCAAGGGCGGCGCGCATCTCTCTCCGGAGCTGGAGCTTTACAGCGAGATGAACGGCGTGATGACAAACGTGACGCCCGTCTGTCCGCCGGAATCCTTCGATATGGAATTCCAGGAGGAAATCAATCACTTTGTGCACTGCTTCTCCACGGGCGAACCGTGCCGCTCTCCCGCCGAGGACGGCGTACAGATCATGCGGATTCTGGACGCGGTCTACGAGTCGGGACGCACCGGCCATGAGGTCATTCTGTAAACAAACTTATGACAGTAATCTTTTATCCCCGGCGGTACCGGAACAGGCGGGACTCCGGCGGGAAATCCGCATCTCCCTTGAGACGGAGCGCCACTTTCTGTACCACAAAATTGTAATCGTCCCAGGAGCCGGAGGACACCATGTACAGCAGCCGTCCGTTTTCCGTGATCCACTTGGTCGGGAAGTTCGGCTGATAATCCCCGTAGGTTCCCCAGTCATCGTCGCGGTAAAACAGCTTCCAGGGACCCCAGGGCTCCGGCGCTTCATAGAGGGTCAGCTGGCTGATGCTCGATTCCGGATACCCCATCTGATGAATCGGGCGAGGATGAAGCTCCTTGTCGATAAAGCTGTAGTTGCCCATCAGATACCGGCCGATTCCGGGATTGTAGACAACGTGATTCGCTCCCGTCATCTTCCGGTAGAAAAATACCGGCTTTGCATCCTCCTCCCGGCTGCTCCAGACCGGAGCGTCCGGGGAATCCGAAGCATAGAATTCCCACGCATCCCGTTCCAGAAGCCGTTCCTTCGGGACACGGCCCAGAAGAAGGGCGTCGTTGTTTTCCCAGTAGCTCTGCCCATCCTCCAAATCACAGGGGAAATACGCATAGACGTAGCCGTCCCTCGCGCCGGAATAGCCGCGCCCGAATTGCAGGAAGTGGCACGACGCGAGACGCCCGGTGAAGAAATCCTGCGCGGTGGCGGCGGGATCGAAGGTTTTTCCGCCGTCCGTGGAGCGGACAATCCAGCCGAATAGATTATGCTGGCGTCCGAAAAACGGATTGTCCCCGTAATTCTGCGCCTCCACACTGAGGTAGAGGACGCCGCCGATATCCAAAAGACCGGCCGGCTTGATGCCCGAAATCTCTCCCCTGCCAGCCAGGCTGGACAGGGGGACCGGCTCGGGATTGATCATATCCACGCTCCATTGACCCGTATTGGTCAGAGCGGAAGGGGCAAAGCGCAGCGTGCTTACCCGCCAGAGATTCATGGGGCAGCCCTTGTTATCCCCAGCGCCGCAATAAAGATTGTCATCCTGCGCCCAGGTGATGGGCCACATATCCCCTTCCCCGCTGTGATAGCGGTAAGCGTCAAACAGGACGTCCTGAATATAATCGGATGCTTCATAGGGCGGAATGGCCTCGGGATACAGATAGTAATCCCTGTTTTCACCATTTAACCCGGTACATTTTTTCATCAACATGGAGCCTCAGCCTTATCATAAATTTTTTGAATCAGAACTTCTTATCCAGAAAATCCTGATACCATTGCAGCCACTGATCATACTGGTTTGCCTGGAGCTGATCCAGATGGGCATTCCAGCTGGCGTCGTCAATGCCGTTGAGAACGCTGGTCGCGATGAAATTGCCGATATAGGTGAACAGTTCGGTTTCCATGAAGGTGCGCTCGCTGGTCTTTTCCGGATCGACGTAGCGGATCGGAAGCTGGCGCTCCACCGGCAGGCAGTACCCACGGCGGCAGCCCGCAGAGCGGCGCGCAATGCCGGTATGAATGCCTGCTCATCGATCTCAACGCGATCTCGCTGTTCTCCTCCTCTCTGCGGGAATATGAGCCGACCCTGACGGATCTGTTCAACAATTCCATCCTGCTTCACAGCTATTGTCCCGCCTCTCAGACGGAGCTGCGTGAGCGGATCCTCCGTCTGCTTCATCTGTTCCGCCAGCCGGAGCACGAATGACACGGAAAAAGAACACACAAAAGCACAAGCGCCTTCCTGCCCGTTTGCAGGAAAGTGCCTGTGCCTTTTTGCTCAGCGAGGCCGTTCCCTCTCTCTTTCCCTGGTTCAGATATCTTCCGGATCGACGATGGTTTTATCCTCTGTGGACGCATATTTGAGCTTTTCCACAATTTGCTTGGTGTCGCGCGCGATGATCAATTCCTCGTTCGTGCTGATGATCCAGACCGGAACGGAGGAATCCGGCGTGGAAATCTTGCCCTCGCGGCCCGCCGTCATCTTGTCGTTGAGCTCGCCGTCAATCTTCACGCCCATATACTTCAGATAGCGGCAGACGCTGTAGCGCAGGTGCGGCTGGTTCTCGCCCAGACCCGCGGTGAATACCAGGCAGTCCAGACCGCCCATCGCGGTGATGTAGGCGCCGATGTACTTCGCGATCTGATAGGTCAGCATCTCGTGGGCGAGAATGGCCTTGGGATCGCCTTCAATCTCCGCCTTCGTCACGTCACGGTCATCGCTGTAGCCGCAGATGCCGTACATGCCGGATTTCATGTTCAGAACGTCGCTCATCTCGCTGGGAGTCAGACCCTCCTGCTCCATGATGAAGGTGACGATGGAGGGATCGAGCGATCCGCTTCTGGTCCCCATCATGAAGCCGTCCAGAGGCGTGAGGCCCATGGTCGTATCAATGACCTTGCCGTCGCGGATCGCGGCGATGGAGGAGCCGTTTCCGATATGGCAGGTGATCATGTTCAGATCCTCGAGCGGCTGGTGCATCAGGTGCGCGCAGTGCTTGCTGACATAGCGGTGGGACGTGCCATGGAAGCCGTAGCGGCGGATCTTGTACTTGGTATAATACTCATACGGAATCGCATACATATATGCCTTCGGCGGCATCGTGGAATGGAACGAGGTATCAAACACAACACACTGCGGAACATCCTGACCAAATACCTGCTGGCAGGCGCGGATACCGTCGAGCTCCGGCCCGTTGTGCAGAGGAGCCAGCGGAATCAGGCTCTCAATGCCCTTGAGCACGTCCTCGTTGACCAGAACGGATTTGCGGAAGATGGAGCCGCCCTGCGCCACACGGTGGCCAATCGCGGAAACCTCCGTCAGCTTCTTGATCACGCCCGCCTCCGGGTCGGTCAGAGCGGTTGTGACCATCTGGAACGCCTCGGTGTGATCCTTCATCGTCACACGCTTTTTCATCTGACGGCCATCCGACGTCTTGTGGCTGAACACACCGGTCTCCTGGCCAATTCGCTCACAATTTCCCTTTGCGACCATCTCCTCGGTATCCATATCAATCAGCTGATACTTCAGGGATGAACTTCCGGCATTGATAACCAATACTTTCATGATATCCTCCTGCATTGCATTTAATTTCCATCCCGCCGGCTTCCAACGGAAACAGCCTTGCGGTCAGGCGCTTGATCCTCTATAATGAACTGGAATCCATGTGGACAGCCATCCCGCACACGCGGCGGGCGGAGACTGTCTCCCAATAAGTATAGTACAAAACGACAGCAAATTCAAGATTCCGCCGCACTTTCCAGAAGATTTACCGAAAGGAGGCGCTGGCTTTGGAGCCTGCTTCTGTTCCCGTTGGCATCATTGCGGAATTTAACCCCTTTCACCGGGGCCACGCGGCGTTGATCCAGGCCGCGCGGGAAAACGGAGCCACCCATGTCGCCGTTGTCATGAGTGGAGATTTCGTCCAGCGCGGCGCTCCCGCTCTGCTCTCCAAATGGAGCCGCGCCGAAATGGCTCTGCGCTGCGGCGCCGATGCCGTCTTTGAACTTCCCCTTCCCTGGGCGATGGCGGGCGCGGAACGCTTTGCGCTGGGCGGCGTTTTCCTGCTCGCACAGCTTGGCTGCCGCCGGATCTGTTTCGGCAGCGAATGCGGCGATGTGCGGGCTTTGCAGGAGACGGCCGCGCTGCTATTGTCCCCTGCTTTTTCCGCACAGCTCAAACTGGAGCTTTCCCGGGGGACAGGCTTCGCCGCGGCCCGGGAAGCTGCGGTCCGCGCCCTGGCCGGACCGCAGGCCGCCGCGCTGCTGCAAACGCCAAATAACACGCTCGGTATCGAATACCTCAAAGCCGCACAGCTGCTGGGCGTGGAGCTGGAACCTTTTACCATCACCCGCTTCGGTGCGGAGCATCACGACAGCGCCCCCCGCGGCGGTTTTGCCAGCGCCACCGCCCTGCGGGAATGGATCCAAAAGGGCGAAGGATGGGAATCCTTTGTGCCGCCGGAGGCCGCGGAAATCCTCAAACGGGAAATCGCTCTTGGCGCATGTCCCACGGATCCCGCCCGGATGGAGCGCGCTCTTTTGTTTCGCCTGCGCTCCATGACGCTCGCGGAGTTTGCGTCTCTGCCCGATATCAGCGAAGGACTGGAAAACCGTCTTTTTTCCGCTTCGCGCAAAGCGTGCACGCTTGACGAATGGTTTTCCCTTGTTAAAACCAAGCGGTACTCCATGGCTCGCCTGCGCCGGATTCTCTTTTCCGCCCTTCTGGGACTCACCGCCGGAGACGCTCAGGGGCTTCCTCCCTACCTGCGCCTGCTCGGTCTGCGGGACAGCGGCGTCCTCTTTCCACGGCAGGCAAAAGAGACAGGAAACATACCGGTTCTAAGCCATTCCTCGGATCTTTTGCATCTTGACAAAAGGGGGCGGATTATGGTTGAATTGGAGGGAAAAGGCAGCGATCTGCACGCATTATTTCTTCCCAGACCCGCCCCCTGCGGGCTGAATCTTTCGCACGGTATGGTCCGTGTGCGTTCCTGATTCCCTGCCTTTATTCGTTGAGCAGGAGGATGTTTGGTTTGGCCATCGAGATCAAGGAAGTCCATTATGACGCTTGGGGAAACTGTCTCCGCCTTTCCAACGGCTTTATCGAGACAATCGTTTCGATCGATTACGGTCCCCGTGTGGTATCCTTCCGGCTGGTGGAAGGAAAAAACGTTCTGTTTGAGGATCGGAATCAGTCGTATACCGTATCGGGCCCGGAAATGGATGAACACTACGGCACGGGAGCTGTTTTTTACCGCCGGGGCGGTCATCTGGGCTCGGTCGCGCCGATCCGCATTCCGGAAAGCTTTTTCCCGGACAACAGCTCCGTCGTCTACGCAGTCCGTCCGGACGGCGTTTCTCTCGTCTCTCCCCGTGAAAAAAGCGACGGTCTCAAGCTGACCACAGAAATTTTGATGGGAGACGGCGCGGCGGACATCATGATTGTCCACAGCATCAAAAACACCTCCCACGAGCGCAAAAAGCTGGCGGTCTGGTCCTCCACCGCTCTGCGTGCGGGTGGTCTGGAAATCATCCCTCAAAACTTCGGGGATCCTTCCATTTTCCAGCCGAACCGCATTCTCGCGCTCTGGCCCGGCACCACGCTTTCCGATCCCCGCCTGTATGCCGGAGAGCGTTATCTGACCATCCGTCAGGATACCGCCTGCAAAAAAGACTTTGTGCTTGGCGTGAACAACGTCACCGGATGGGCCGCCTATGTCCTCCCGGATACCACGCTGGTCAAGCGTTATGTGCACGATGAGGCTTCCTTCTACCCCAACCACGACTGTTCCTTCCGCACGCGCGTGACAGACGCTTTTGCGGAGCTGGACTCCTTCAGCCCCATCTATGTGGTGGAGCCGGGAGAAGGAATTCGCCATGTGGATAACCTTTCCCTCTTTGCCACGCGCAACGGCGTAGACGCAACCGATGAAAACTCCATTGAAAGCTTCATGCAGAAGCTGTATTGAACAGAACACAGCAAGTTCCAGATACAAAACGACGCACTCGGATGAATGGTTCCATCCGGGTGCGTCGTTTTATTGTTCTGCCGGTTGATTGACAACGCCCACAAAGAGCGGCAGGTTTTCCGATGTCGTCACAGCGAACAGAAACGGACGATCCAAAGTAAAGGTGACGTCCTTTTCCGCAAAGGCGTCGGCCCCTTCGCTTACTTGTATGGCCGTATAGGAAGCGCCTGTGCATCCCTTCTCATCCACCGTCACACGGGTGGCCTGCTCCACCGAATTGATATACAGATCGCTGCGGTCGGTCAAGGGCGAAAAAT
>NHCFR01400__coassemble_692_pt1 | contig 24545 bp, 18 predicted proteins | sample NHCFR01400__metabat2_high_PE_033 | metagenome-assembled genome bin NHCFR01400 | reverse complement strand
TGTTCCCGGTTGAAGGCACTCACAACCGCACCGGCAAACAGCACTACAAAGGCAACCAGCAGCACGGCGATCAGGAGGGCGATTTGCAGCGAGTGCCGGTAAATTCTTCGCTGTGCGTCCTGATCCCCTTTTCCGTAGCTTTCACTCGCCAGCGGCTGCAAGCCCTGAGACACACCGTTGAGCAGGCCTGTGCCGACCAATGCCGTGTTGGCAACCACGCCGTAGGCGGCTACGGCCAGATTGCCTCCCAAGCCCAGCAGAAGGAAATTGAATACCATCGTGGTGACGCCGCTGGAGATCTCTCCCACAAACGCCGCCACACCCAGCTGGCAGGCAAGCAGCAGCCTTTTTGCGGATGGGATGGCCCATACAAAGCGGACGGTGTTTCGTTTGGAAAGATAGTGCACCATGGAGATCGTGATGCTGACAATGGGAGAAACGCCGGTGGCAAGCGCCGCGCCCACCATGCCCATGCCCAGCGGGAACATCAGCAGGTAATCGAACACGATGTTGAAAATACCGCTCAGCAGTGTGGCGGTCATGGCGATTTTGGGGGAACCGTCGTTGCGGACAAATGCGGTGAAGGTGTAGCTGGTGAGGAAGAAGGGGGCAAAGCAGAGAAAAATCTGCGTGTAGGGAAGACCCACCGCTAAAATTGCGTCGTCAGCGCCCAGCACGCGAAGCAGGGCGTCCGGGCAGAAGATGCCAATGAAAACAAAGATCAGGCTGAACAGAAACGCCCACAGGATCGCATTCGAGAAATACTTGTCATGATCCCCGGTTCCCAGAGATTTACTCAGTGAATATCGTGTGGCAGAGCCGATTCCGATCATGGAGCCGATCGCAAACATCAGTCCATAGACAGGCAGAACGAGATTTAGCGCTGTGATTCCGTCGCTTCCCTGCGCGGCGGAGATGAAAAAGGTATCGGCGAGCACATAGCAGGAGGTTCCCGCCATTGCCAGAATATTGGGCAGGAGATACCTGCGCAGCTGCTTTTCGATCATCAAAGTCTTCCTTTCTCAAAAAATGCATCCTCATTTACGGCTGCTCAGACCTAACGCCGTAAACAAGGATGCAAAGCATCCGACTACCCGGTGGCAGTGATATTTCGATTTGTGTTGCAAACTGCTTTTTATTGTAGCATAGCAGCGACTTTGATGCAACCTGCGGCAGCATGGTTTTTCTTAGATCCGCCAATACCCTCTGGCGTCCCGCTCCATCAGATGTTCCCCGATCATGTCGCGGCGGATAGTGCAGAAATCCTCATGAAAATCCGCGATGATCAGATTTACCTCGCGTTCGGGATAGATTTTTCCACGCTCGAACTGTTCCGCGATGACCTCCAGCACAATGCGCCTCTTTTTCTGCTGGGCGGGAATGGATTTCAGTTTCCCGTACTCAAAAAAGGCATCGATCACCTTTTGCCGGTACTTTGCGTCGCGCTGCTGCTGGAGATCGGCTTCCTCGGATTTTTCCTGTAACACCGAGAGAAGCGTGATGTCAAACAGGGCGCGGTTCAACGAATACATGGTGTAATATTGGCTTTTGTAGGAACTGACCGCGCCCGCCTCGGTCAGCTTTTTTAAGTGAAAGGAGACGGTGGGAGCGGATACGTTCAGACGCTCCGCGAGTCGCTCCACATACATGTCCTCGATGGCGAGCGATTTGAGGATTTGCAGCCGCGATTTGTCGGACAGGCATTTGAATAAACGGATGGCTTCGCTCTCGTTCATGCGGTTTCCTCCCAGATCTCGGTGAATTTCGTGCGGATTTTCTGCGCGGTGTTCCGTTTCAGGCTCTCGATCCGCATTTTTTCCGCGTCTCCGTGCTGTTTGGCTTTCTCGTAGGACGCGGACCAGGCGGAGGGAATCTGCTCCATCCGCAGCAGGAAAAAGCGTTTGGCCGCGCCGTTGTCTCCTTTGCTTTCCTTCGCGGCGGTCTTTAGAACCGTGCGGAAAATGTCGTAAATGTTTGCTTTGATTTTCTCAAAATCCGCCTCGTCCGCGCGATCGTCCGCCAGAAGGGTTTCGCGCTGTTTGGCGCAGGCGGCGATCTGCGCGTCGAACCATGCGTTCATGCGCTCCAACTTTTCTTCCATCTGATTCCTGCCTCCGTTTCTGTTGTGACAATTTCGCTGCCGGGATGCGTTTATTCGCGCCCCGGCTTTTTTCGTAGGAGGGGAAGGCCTTTTCTCCCTTGATATGATTATATATGTGTAATATTAAAAAGTCAATTCTAATTAGATAAATATTTAAATAAATTAAGAGGAATGATGATCTTAAAAACCGACGCATCCCGCAAAAGAGACGGGATGCGTCGGTTTAACAAAACGTTACTCAATTATGATGCTTGTTTGGGAAATTACTTGGAAAAAGACGTCCGGAAAAAATCGCTTCGCTCTTTTTCCTGGCTTTTTTGGCTTCGCGCACTTCTTGAAGGGGACGTTGTCCCCTTCACCCCTACAAGCCTTTTGAGAAAAAGGCTTGAGCGAAAACTTCACGTTTGCGCTTTTTTTAGCTTTCCGATTTACCCCATAAAGCGCATCTGCTGCAAAACATCATAGACCTGCTGGAAAGCCTGCGCCTTGTGGTCGCGTACCCAGTCGCTCTGTTCCTCGTCGTAATACAGCCAGCTCTTTTCCTCCTGTGCCCAATAAAGAACATTGACATAACGCGCGCCGTTCGTGAAGGTGGGGACGGATCCTCCCGGAGGGAGCTCCGCGCCGTTTGCTATCTTGGGGCGCAGCATGGCGGCTGTAATCTTGACCCATTTGGGCGCATATTCCGAGTGACCCAGATCCTCGAGATCGGAGGTGTGCAGCGCGCCCATCTCCACCAGATCTTCCAGGAAGCTGTCATACTCCTTCTGCGTCATGCAGCTGGGGTTGTATTTATCCGCCAGTTCTTTCCATTCTTCACCGCTGAGAACGTCCGACAGATTCGGCAAAGGTTCGTAATCCTCAGGGGAAGGACCGGGGTTCCGTTCCAGATAATCAGCGAACCAGGCATTCATCAGCGCCCGATCTTCCTCGTCCTTGGGAACAATAATGTCGCCTGTTTTGCCCGCCATGGCTTCCGACCAACCGATGGTGGTCAGCTCACGATCCGCCGGCTGGCTTTCGGTTTTCGCCTGCGTTTCCTTCCCCTGCGATTCCCTCGCCATGAGATCCTGAAACGCGGTTCCCTGTGCGGCGCGAGACGATTGCAGCGCGGAGGATGCGATGTTTCCCGAAAAGCGCACTGCGTTCATGAGATCCATCATAAAATAATCCCTCTTTTTCCTGCTCCCTCATACAAATTTCTGAATCCCTTCTTTTGTTTTATCGGCCAATTTCTGAGAATGGTAAGCGAAGGAGAGAGGGGAAAGCGCAAAAAAGGGGCGTACCCCAGAGCCGAAGCTTCTGTGGTACGCCCCTTTCCGACGCCCGGGGAGAGGCTTTCCGGAAAACCTCTCCTTCGGGTGTGCGATGCGGGTTTTGCGATGACCGAATTACTCGGACATCTTGGCCAGGCGCTCGTAATTCTCCTTGGCAACCTTTTCGGCTTCCGCGAACAGCTTCTCAGCACGCTCGGGGAAGGCGCGGGTCAGGGAGTTGTAACGGACCTCACCCATGATGAAGTCACGGTAGCTGGCGGTCGGAGCCTTGCTGTCGAGGTGGAACGGATTCTTGCCTTCGTCAGCGAGTCTCGGGTCAAAGCGGAAGTTCTGCCAGTAGCCGGCCTCAACAGCCTTCTTCTCCTCCATCTGGGAGATACCCATGCCGCCCTTGATGCCGTGGTTGATGCACGGTGCGTAGGCGATGATGAGGGACGGGCCGTTGTAGCTTTCCGCCTCGGTGATAGCCTTGATCGTCTGGTTGTAGTCGGCGCCCATCGCGATGTGCGCAACATAGACATAACCATAGCTCATGGCAATCGCCGGCAGATCCTTCTTCTTGATGCCCTTGCCGGTGGCGGCAAACTGGGCAACGGAGCCGATCGGGGTGGACTTGGAAGCCTGTCCGCCGGTGTTGGAGTACACCTCGGTGTCGAACACCAGGACGTTGACATTCTCGCCGGAGGCCAGCACATGGTCGAGGCCGCCGAAGCCGATGTCATAGGCCCAGCCGTCGCCGCCGAAGATCCACATGGACTTCTTGGCGAGGTAGTCCTTATCCTTCAGAGTCTTCGCGGAGAGCTCGCAGCCCGCGGCGGCAGCCTTCTCCAGCTCGGGAATGAGGGCGTCGGTCGCTTCGCGGTTGGCCTTGCTGTCCGTGAAGGTGTCAATGTACTTCTGGCAGGCCGCCTTCATCTCAGCGGAGGCGTTGTCGGAAGCCATGATGTTCTCAATATACTCACGCAGTCTGCCGCGGATGGCGTTCTGAGCGAGCGTCATGCCCAGGCCGAACTCGGCGTTGTCCTCGAACAGGGAGTTGTTCCAGGCCGGGCCATGGCCCTTCTCGTTCGTGGTGTACGGAGTGGCCGGTGCGGAACCGCCCCAGATGGAGGAGCAGCCGGTGGCGTTCGCAATGTACATACGATCGCCGAAGAGCTGGGTGACGAGCTTCGCATACGGAGTCTCGCCGCAGCCCGCGCACGCGCCGGAGAACTCAAGCAGCGGCTGCTTGAACTGGCTGCCCTTCACGCTCGTCTCCTTGAACTTCTCGAGGACCTCGGGCTTGACGGACAGGGTGCGGCCGTAATCGAACTTCTCCTGGCTCTCGAGCTGAGTCTCCATGGGCTTCATGGTCAGAGCCTTGTTGCCCTTCATGCCCGGGCAAACCTGCGAGCAGGATCCGCAGCCGGAGCAGTCATAGGCGGAGATGGTCATGGCGAACTTCATGCCGGGCATACCGGTCATGTCCTTCATCTTCATGCCGGCGGGAGCCTTGGCGGCCTCTTCCTCGGTCATGACAACCGGACGAATGACGGCGTGCGGGCAGACATAGGAGCAGAAGTTACACTGGATGCAGTTGTCGGGATTCCACTCCGGAATGTCGATGGCGATGCCGCGCTTCTCGTAAGCAGCGCTTCCCGGAGGCACAGCGCCGTTTGCCATGTCGACAAAGGTGGAAACCGGCAGCTCGTTGCCCTTGTACTTGTTGGCCGGGATCAGGACTTCCTTGACGTACTTAACGGTCGCGGGGTTGCCCTTAATCTCCTTCTCCTCGACATTCGCGTCGACGGCGTTCTTCCAGGACTCCGGCACGTTGACCTTGCGGTACTCCTTCGCGCCGCGGTCGATAGCCGCATGGTTCATGTCGACGATCTTCTGGCCCTTCTTGCTGTAGGACTTCGTGGCAGCGTCCTTCATGTACTGAATGGCCTGCTCCGCCGGAATGATGTTGGCGATGCTGAAGAACGCGGACTGGAGAATCGTGTTGATGCGGTTGCCCAGGCCGATCTCCTTGCCCAGCTTCACACCGTCGATGGTGTAGAAGTTGATGTTGTTCTCCGCGATATACTTCTTCATCTTGGCCGGCAGGTGCTGATCCAGCTCCTCGTCGGTCCACTGGCAGTTCAGCAGGAAGCTGCCGCCGGGCTTCACATCCTGCACCATGTCGTACTCATGGACATAGGAGGGCTTGTGGCAGGCAACAAAGTCAGCCTTGCTGATGTAGTAGGTGGACTTGATCGGCTTGTGGCCGAAACGCAGGTGGGAAACGGTCAGGCCGCCGGACTTCTTGGAGTCATAGGCGAAATAAGCCTGCGCGTACATATCGGTGTGGTCACCGATGATCTTGATGGAGTTCTTGTTCGCACCGACGGTGCCGTCAGCGCCCAGGCCCCAGAACTTGCAGGAGGTGGTGCCGGCGGGAGCGGTGTCGGGATTCTCCTTGATGTCCAGGGACAGATGCGTCACATCGTCGACGATGCCAACGGTGAAGCGCTTCTTCGGCGTCTCGCTCTCCATGTTGCGGTACACGGCGATGATGTCGGCCGGAGTGGTGTCCTTGGAACCGAGGCCATAGCGGCCGGTGAACATCGGCACGCAGCCGAACTCGGTGCCGTTGAGGGCGGCCAGCACGTCGAGATACAGCGGCTCGCCGATGGAGCCGGGCTCACGGGTGCGGTCGAGCACGGAGATCTTCTTGACGGTCTTCGGCAGAACGTCAACCAGATACTTCGGCACAAACGGACGATAGAGGTGAACCTTCACGAGGCCGACCTTCTCGCCTGCGGCGTTGAGGTAGTCAACGACTTCCTCGGCGCACTCGCAGACAGAACCCATCGCGACGATGACATACTCCGCGTCCGGAGCGCCATAGTAGTTGAAGGGCTTGTAGTCGGAGCCGATCTTGGCGTTGACCTGGTTCATGTAATCGACCACGATCTCCGGCAGAGCATCATAGTACTTGTTGCCGGCCTCGCTGGCCTGGAAGAAGATGTCGTCATTCTGAGCGGTGCCGCGGGTGCAGGGATGCTCAGGATTCATGGCGCTGCGGCGGAATTCCTCCACGGCGTCCCAATCGAGCATCTCGCCCAGATCGTTGTAATCCCAAATGTGGATCTTCTGGATCTCATGGGAGGTGCGGAAGCCGTCGAAGAAGTGCAGGAACGGAACCTTGCCGCGGATAGCGGACAGGTGCGCGACGGCACCCAGATCCATGACCTCTTGCGGGCTGTTGGAGCACAGCATCGCATAGCCGGTCTGGCGGCAGGCGTACACGTCGGAGTGGTCGCCGAAGATGCACAGAGCATGGGAGGCGAGGGAACGGGCCGAAACGTGGATAACGCTCGGCAGGAACTCACCGGCCATTTTGTACATGTTCGGGATCATGAGCAGCAGGCCCTGAGAAGCGGTGTAGGTGGTGGTCAGAGCACCGGCGGCCAGAGAGCCGTGCACGGCGCCGGCAGCGCCGGCCTCGGACTGCATCTCCGTCACCTTGACCTCGCGGCCGAACAGGTTCTTTCTGTTCGCGGCGGCGTACTTGTCCGTCTCATCCGCCATCGGAGAGGAAGGCGTGATAGGATAGATGGCAGCAACGTCGGTAAACGCATAGGAAACATGCGCGGCCGCGCTGTTGCCATCCATGGTTTTCATCTTTCTTGCATCCATTATGATGTTTTTCCTCCTTTTAAGGATTATTAGGATACGCCTGGCAGACCGGACCCGCATCCAGACTGCACTGAATAAATTCTATCATTTTTTCCACGCCCTGTAAAGGGCTGTGCGGGCGATTTTCGCCAGAATTCTGCGCGCAGCGGACAAGCCTTCACCACACAGGGGTACGGCGGCGGAAACAGGCGGAATTGTCCCGTTTTTCCCCGCCACGGGGGATTTTTCCGGGTTTTGGGTGTCTGCCGCGCCCGCCGCGCGCCGTTTCGGACGCTCGCAGGGGCGCACGCGCGCTGGCGCGGCTTGCATGGGCGTGCAAAATACGGTAAAATAAAAAGCAATACGTTCTAAAAAAGGCGGGGGCGGCTTTTGGCCGCGTTCCGCCGGAAAATTTTACTGTGAAAGGGGAAACCATATGCCTCCCGAACCTGAGGGGTCCATGCTGCCGCCGTTATTCCGCCTGCTCAGCGCCGCGCCTGACGCGGCTGCCGCTCCCGCCGCTTCCGATACCGCGGGAGGGGGTGTGCTGTCGCTCGTGCTTCTGCTGGTGCTGATCCTGATCAACGGCTTTTTCGCTGCGGCGGAGATCGCCGTGATCACGCTCAACGACAACAAGATCAAGAAAATGGCGGAGGACGGCAACAAGAACGCCGCCCGCATCCTGCGCCTGACCGAAAACTCCAGCCGCTTTCTGTCCACCATTCAGATTGGTGTGACGCTGGCCGGCTTCCTGTCCTCGGCCTCCGCGGCGCAGAGTTTTGCCCCGCAGCTGACGGCGGCCATCCTTTCGGCCGCGCCGAATCTGCCTCACAGCGTGGTGGACGGAGTTTCCACCTTTTTGGTCACTTTGCTGCTTTCCTATTTCTCGCTGGTGCTCGGCGAGCTGGTCCCGAAGAAGATTGCCATGCAGAAGGCGGAGGCGCTGGCCTTCCGCTTTGTCGGCATCCTTCAGGCGATCGCCGTGGTGTTCCGTCCGTTCATCGCCCTGCTGAGCGTTTCGACCAACTTCGTCATGCGCCTGCTGGGCCTGAATCCGAACGACGGTGAACAGACCGTCACGGAGGAGGAAATCCTCATGATGGTGGACGCCGGAGAGGAAAAGGGCGTCATCGGCGAGAACGCCAAGGACATGATCTCCAACATTTTCGATTTCAGCGATACCACCGTCGTGGAGGTTATGACGCACCGCACGGACATTCACGCCGTGGAGGATACCAGCTCCGTGCAGGATGTGGTGCGCCTTTCCATGAAGGAGGGCTGCTCGCGCATCCCGGTGTACCATGAAGATCTTGATACGGTCGTCGGTATTCTGTATGTCAAGGATTTGCTCCGCTTTGTCGTCCCGGAGGCTTCGCCGGATGTGCCGATCGCGCAGCTCATGCGCCCCGCTTATTTCATTCCCGAGGGCAAAAAGTGCAGCGATCTCTTTAAAGAGATGACCGAGCGCAAGGTGCAGATCGCCATCATCGTGGACGAGTATGGCGGTACCGAGGGTCTGATCACCATGGAGGATCTGCTCGAATCCATCGTGGGCAATATTCAGGACGAGTATGACCATGAGGAGGAGGAGATCCGCAAGCTTGCGGAGAATAAGTTCACCGTGGACGGCATAACGCCCATCGACGAGATCGAGGATCTGGTCGGGGTGGAGCTGCCGGAGACGGAATACGATACCATTGCGGGATTGATGATGGAGCGTCTTGGACGCGTGCCGTCGCCCGGCGAGCATCCCAGCGTGACCATCCCGCCGCTGACGCTGACCGTCGGCGCCGTGTCCGATCGCCGTATTACAAAAATTCTGATCGAGAAGAAAGTACCCGCTCCCCAGCCCGAAGAGGAGGAGAATCGCAAGGACGATTCCCGCGGACGAAAAGGGCAAAGGGACTAAAAAACAGCGGGAAACCGCCGTGTTTTGCTGCGCGGCTGTGTTTTCCGCTTTTTTCGTGGTTTTTGGATCGATTTGTGCGGGATTTCCCTTGCTTTTCCTTCCTCTTTATAGTATCATAATAAGGTTCCCCCAAAAGGGGAGCGGTCAGTCGCAAACTCCTGACCTTAAAGAAAACTACGGAGGAATGAAAAATGAAATCCATGTCAACCAATGTCCGATTCCTCGTGCAGGGAGCCATGATTGCCGCCCTGTACACCGCCCTGACCCTTGTGGCCGTCATGCTGAACTGGGCCTTCGGTCCCGTGCAGTTCCGCTTTTCCGAAGCGATGACGATCCTGCCGGTCTTTACGCCCGCCGCGATCCCCGGCCTTGCTGTGGGCTGCTTTCTGAGCAACCTTTGGAGCAGCATGGGCGTGATGGATATGATTTTCGGCACGCTTGCCACGGTTCTCGCGGCCATTGCGACGCGCGCCGTGCGCCATGTCCGCGTCAAGGGAATCCCGGTGCTTGCCCCTCTGCCGCCCGTCCTCTTCAATGCCCTGATTGTGGGCCTTGAGATTACGATAATTTCCCCCGATGGCTTTTTGTGGCCCGCTTTCCTCGCCAACGCCCTTTCTGTTGGGCTGGGTGAGCTCGCCGCCTGCTATATTCTCGGCCTGCCGCTCGCTATCCTTTTGGACAAGCTTGAGGCAGAAAAACGTCTTTTCTCCCTGCACGCCGCCCGCTGACACGCGGGACGCCCGGGCGCGGAGATTCTGAAGAAAGAACTGGTGTTACATGCTATGATAGGCTTCGGCAGTCTGTTGAAAAAAGTCAAAGCCATCGCCCCCGTGCGGTTGATTGTGAGCAGCTTTGTGCTCATCATCCTTCTGGGGACGATCCTTCTCATGCTTCCTGTTTCCGCCCGGAACGGGCGTCCCACCGCGATTGTGGACGCGTTCTTCACGGCCGTTTCCGCCACCTGTGTCACAGGTCTTGTCGTATTTGACACCTGGACGCACTGGAACGAGTTCGGCCAGGCGGTGATTCTCCTGCTGATCCAGGTCGGCGGGCTTGGGGTGATTACGATCACCACCGGTTTTACCATCCTGGTGCGCCGCAGGCTCGGCCTGCGCGACATGCAGCTGGCTATGGAGAACACCTCGGGGAACACGGTGAATATTTATCACCTGGTGCGGACGATCCTCGCTTTTACGCTGTCGTGTGAGTTTGCCGGCGCGCTTTTGCTGAGCATCCGCTTTGTTCCTCAGTTTGGCCCGTATGGCGTCTGGATCGCCGTCTTTGAAGCGATCTCCGCCTACTGCAACGCGGGCTTCGATATCCTCGGCTTCCGATGGAGGGATGGAAGTCTCATCGGCTATACCGGCGATCCGCTGGTGAGCTGTGTGATTGCCGCTCTGATCATCACCGGCGGACTTGGCTTTATCGTCATCACGGATGTGTTCAACGCCAAGATTAAGCCGTGTGTACAGAAGAAAAAACCGGGCCATCTCTCCCTGCACAGCACCATTGTTCTGCTGATGACCGCTATTTTGCTGGTTCTCGGCACAGTGCTGTTCCTGATTATGGAGTATTCCAATACGCTGGACGGCTTGAATTTCTTCGAAAAGCTCAATGCGTCGTTTTTCCAGTCCGCGAGCATGCGCACAGCGGGCTTTGCGTCCGTCAACATCGGCGCGGAGCATGATGTCACGAAAATCCTGACGATCATCTTTATGTATATCGGCGCGTCTCCGGCCTCGACGGGCGGCGGTATCAAGACGACCACCTTTGTTGTCCTGGCCGCAACGGTGATCAGCGTGATTCGCGGCCATGAGGATACGATCATTCTCAAACGCCGCATTGATAAAGGTGTGGTCTATCGTTCGCTGGCGATTGTTACGGTTGCCGTGCTGATTGTTGTGCTGAGCGCGGGAGTCATCCTTCTCACAAACAATGAGCGAATCGGCGCGATCGATGCGCTTTTTGAAGCGGTTTCCGCATTCGGTACAGTGGGATTGACTACGGGCATTACCCAGATCCTCAGCCCGGTGTCGAAGATTTTCCTTTGCCTGACCATGTTCATCGGCCGTGTCGGCCCTGTCTCGCTCGGTCTTGCCATTGCGGGCAAGAAAGGGCGCAACAAGGCGATGGCTGTTCGTCCCGAAGGGAAAATTATTGTCGGCTGACAGGCCGAACCGGGATAAGCGAGAGGATTGCTCTCAGCTGAAAATTGCAGCGCACCTGCCGCACTGCTCCGTGAAAACAACGCGGGACACATGACAAGGCCCTCTTGCGACGTGAGATCGCAAGAGGGCCGATTTCTTTTTCCGTGCCGGGCGGCAGGCTTGCCTGCCGCTTGCGCGTCATGCATGCAAACTCAGTTTGCCGCTTGCGCGTCATGCATGCAAACTCAGTTTGCCGCTTGCGCGTCATGCGTGCAGACTTAGTCTGCTGCGCGTTATGCGTGCAGGCTCAGCCTGCTGAGGGCGGTTTGGAGGACGGAACGGGGGCAGCCGATGTTCACACGGACAAAGCCCTCGCCGCCGGGGCCGAACATTTCGCCCTCGTTCACCCACAGGCGGGCGCGCTCCGAGAAGAATTTCCCAAGCTCTTCCTGAGAGAGCCCCAGTCCCCGGCAGTCAATCCAGAGAAGATAGGTTCCCTCCGGCTCCACTAGGCGCAGCTGCGGCAGATGGTCGCGCAGGAAGGAGCGAACCAGCGAGACGTTTTCCGCCAGATAGGGGATCAGTTCGTCAAGCCATGACGCGCCGCCGCGATAGGCCGCCATGCACGCGGTCAGTCCGGCGAGGTTCGGCTGATCGTAGTGGAGCCGTCCCATGAACTTCCGCATTTTTTCGCGCAGCTCCGGGTTCGGGATAAACAGGTTCGACGTTTGCAGCCCGGCCAGATTAAAGGTTTTGCTCGGCGCGGTGCAGACAATGCAGTTCTGCTCCGCTTCCTTGGAAAGCGATGCAAATACCGTGTGCTTGTGTCCCGGGAAGGTGAAGTCAGCGTGGATTTCATCGGAGATCACCACAACGCCGTGACGCAGACAGATGTCGTTCACCGTTTCCAGCTCCTCCCGCGTCCATACGCGCCCGACGGGGTTGTGAGGGCTGCACAGCAGGAAAATTTTCACGTTGTTTTCCACGATCCGGCGTTCCATCTCGTCGGGGGATTCCATACAATACCGGCCGTTTTCCTCGTGCAGAGGGCTGTTGACCAGGCGGCGGCCCGTGTTCTCTAAGGAACCCGCGAACGGCGGGTAAACCGGCTGCTGAATCAGCACCGCGTCGCCCTCCTGCGTTAGAGCCTGAATGGCGGCGGAAAATCCATATACCACGCCCGGCGTGCAGACGAGCCATTCCTGTTTCGGTTCCCAGCCAAAGCGCGTCGCAAACCAGTTCCGGACAGCCTCAAAATATTCGTCCCCCGTGAAGCTGTAGCCGAAAATTCCGTGGTCGGCCAGACGGTGCAGGGCTTCGCGCACGCTGTCCGGCGCGCGGAAATCCATGTCCGCCACCCAGAGCGGAATGGTGTCCTCCGGGCGGCCCGAGCGGGCGATTCCATCGTATTTTTCACACATGGTGTGATGCCTGTCGATAATTTCATCAAAACGGCTTTCCATATTGCTTGATCTTCCTCCATCCTGATTTTCCCGGGCGCGGCGTTCCCGGAATTTTCCATCTGCCGCTGTTCTCTGAAGGTATGGTAATCCCCCGCGCGAAAAAAGTCAAGCCGGGGCGGATTCCAAAAATTTCGGTAGACTCCCGGCACGGTTTTGCGCTATAATAAACAGGAAAGCAGCCGGAGCAAAGACGCGCGGCATGGGTTCGGAACCTTGCGACGTTTCGAAGCCATGCCGCGCAAAGCGTTTGCCGAAGGTGCGGCGCAAAACGGCAGTGACGGAAAGGGGATCGGAACATCCATATGCAGGAAAGACAGGAAGATCGGCGGCGGCGCGCGGAGCTGAGCATCCAGAAAAAATATAGAAAGCCTATCTGGAACAAATTTGTCGGGGGCCTGCGCGATTACGGCATGCTGCGCGACGGCGACCGCGTGGCCGTGTGCATCTCCGGCGGCAAGGATTCGATGCTGTTGGCCAAGTGTATGCAGCTGCTGCAGCGGTTCAGCCCCACACGCTTTGAGCTGGTGAACCTCGTGATGGATCCCGGTTACAGCCCGGAAAACCGCGCGCGGATTGAGGAAAACGCCGCCCTGCTCGGTCTGCCGGTCACAATCGTCGAAAACCGGCTGTTTGAGGCGGCGGCTTCGGCGGAGAAATCGCCGTGCTATCTCTGCGCCCGGATGCGCCGTGGGTGTCTGTACAAGCACGCCCGCGCGCTCGGCTGCAACAAAATTGCCCTCGGCCATCATTTTGACGACGTGATCGAGACGGTACTCATGAGCATGCTGTACGGCGCGGAGATGAAAACAATGATGCCGAAGATTCACAGCACGAATTTTCCGGGCATGGAGCTGATCCGTCCGCTGTACCTCGTGCGCGAAGCCGATATTATCGCCTGGGCGCGGTACAACGATCTCGAATTTCTGCGCTGTGCCTGCCGTCTGACGGAGGGCACGGCAAACGGCACGCTTGATTCCAAGCGTCAGGAGATGAAGGAGCTGATCCGCACGCTGGAACAGACAAACCCGAGCGCCGGGCAGAATATTTTCCACAGCTTCCATAACGTCAACCTGGGAACCCTCGTCGGCTACCGGGGCGACGGCGGTGTGCACCCTTTCCTGGAAGAATACGATCGCCCCGGCTCGCCCTACTGGCTCACAGCCCGGACCTGCGGTCGGCATGGCCCGCGCGGAAGCGGAAAGCGAATGAGCACCCTGCGCGGCGCGGGACGGTCGGAACCCGCTCCCGGACCTGCGGTCAGCATGGCCCGCGCGGAAGCGGAAAGCGAATGAGTACTCTGCGCGGCGCGGGACGGTTCGGATCAGCTCCCAAAGAGCACAGCAAATACAAAACCTGAAAGTTTTGATCAAACTTTTTCAAAAGTTTGCGGGAATTCCAAAAGGGCAGCGCCCTTTTGGCCGCTTTCCGCAGAAAGCGGAACTCCCCCCGCGTAAGGAGGAATTGACATGTCCCTGACAGAAACGCCGAGAGCCAACCGGCTGCATATCGGCATTTTCGGAAAACGAAACAGCGGAAAATCGTCGCTGACGAACGCGCTGACCGGCCAGCAGGCGGCGCTTGTCTCCGACGTGGCGGGCACCACAACAGATCCCGTCTATAAAGCAATGGAGGTACACGGGATCGGGCCGTGCGTGTTCATTGACACGGCGGGCTTTGACGATGAAGGAATGCTCGGCGGGCTGCGCGTGGAGCGCACGCAGGAAGCAGCGAAAAAAACAGATGTGGCTCTCCTGCTCTTTTCCGGGGATGATTTCACGCAGGAGCTGGCATGGCTGGAACAATTCCGGGGAAGCAAAACGCCGGTGATTGCCGTCGTAAACAAGGCCGACGAGCAGGATGCGCCCGCGCTGGCCGCCCGCGTGTTGGAGGAGAGCAAGCTCACGCCGATCGCCGTCAGCGCGAAAACGGGGGAGGGCGTGGAGCGTCTGCGCGCGGCCATCATCCGGGCCATGCCCGCCGACTTTGAACAGGAGAGCATCACCGGCGATCTGTGCGCGGCGGGCGATCTGGTGCTCCTTGTCATGCCGCAGGACATTCAAGCCCCAAAGGGCCGTCTGATTCTGCCGCAGGTGCAGATGATCCGCGAGCTGCTCGACAAAAAATGCCTGGTTTCCTGCTGCACCGGCGACAATCTGGAAGCTTCGCTCGCTTCCCTGACGCACCCGCCGAAGCTGATTATCACGGACAGCCAGCTGTTCCGCACGGTCTATGCCAAAAAGCCGCCGGAAACCCCGCTGACTTCCTTCTCCGTTCTTCTGGCCGCCTACAAGGGCGATATCTCCTACTTTACCGAGAGCGCGAAAGCCGCCGACCGTCTCACGGAACATTCCCGCGTGCTGATTGCGGAGGCGTGCACCCATGCGCCGCTGACGGAGGACATCGGCCGGGAGAAGATTCCCCGGATGCTCCGCGCGCGCGTCGGGCAGGGACTGACCATTGAATTTGCGCGCGGTACGGATTTTCCCGCCGACCTCACGCCCTATGATCTGGTCATCCACTGCGGAGCCTGCATGTTCAACCGTAAATACGTCCTTTCCCGTGTGGCGCAGGCGAAGGATCAGAACGTGCCGATGACGAACTATGGTCTTCTGATTGCGCATTTTCAGATTGACGCGGAGCCGCGCCCCCGCGCCACCCCTGACGCGCTTCCGACTTGGTAAGGCGCGCTGTTTGTATTGCGAAATATACAAAAAGCCCTTCCGCGGTTTCTCGCGGAAGGGCTTTTTTCGGATTCCAAGTTTTTACGGAGAAAGCAGCTGCTGTTTTGGAAAAAGGGAAGGCATATGATCTTTCAGACAAGCCTTGGTGAAAGACGTCCGGAAAAAATCGCTTTGCTCTTTTTCCTGGCCTTTTTTGGCTTCGCGTGGCTTTTTATGGGGCTCTGCCCCAAACCCCGCAAGCCTTTTGAAAAAGGCTTGAGCGAAAACTTCATGTTTTGCTCTTTGGCAGCTTTCTGTAAAACTTACTCAATCAAAGACTTACCGTCCATCTCGGCGGGCTGAGGCAGGCCGAGGATCTGGAGCATGGTGGGAGCAATGTCGGCAAGGCGGCCGCCGGTGCGGAGCTTGCCCTCATAACCGACCATGCAGAACGGCACAGGATTGGTGGTGTGAGCAGTGAACGGAGATCCGTCATCGTCCACCATGCGATCGGCGTTGCCGTGGTCGGCGGTGATCAGCGTCACGCCGCCTTCCTCAGCGACAGCGTCCGTCACACGGCCCACGCAGGTGTCAACGGCTTCCACAGCCGCGACCGCCGCGTTGAACACGCCGGTGTGGCCGACCATGTCGCAGTTGGCGAAGTTCAGAATGATCACGTCATACTGCTTGGAATGGATTGCTTCCACCAGCTTGTCCGTTACTTCATAAGCGCTCATTTCCGGCTGCATGTCGTAGGTGGCAACCTTCGGGCTCTTCACCAGGATGCGGTCCTCGCCGTCATACTGCTTTTCCACGCCGCCGTTGAAGAAGAACGTCACATGGGCGTATTTCTCCGTCTCGGCAATGCGGAGCTGTTTGAGGCCCTTCTGGGAGATGTACTCGCCGAAGGTGTTCACCAGAGACTGCGGCTTGAAGGCCACCTGCACGTTCGGCATCGTGGCGTCATACTGCGTCATGCAGACGTAAGTAAGCGGGAAGAAGCCGTTTTTGCGCTCGAAGCCGGAGAAGTCCGGGTCAACAAAGGTGCGGGTGATCTCGCGGGCGCGGTCGGGGCGGAAGTTGAAGAAGATCACAGAGTCGTTCGCCTGGATCTTGCCGCTTCTGGAGCACACAACCGGCACGACAAACTCGTCGGTCACGTCGTTGGCGTAGGAGTCGGCCACAGCCTGCACCGGGTCGCCGCCCTGCACGCCCTCGCCGTACACCATTGCGGCATACGCCTTTTCGACGCGATCCCAGCGGTTGTCACGGTCCATGGCGTAGTAGCGGCCCATGACCGTCGCGATCTCTCCGACGCCGATCTCGCCGAGCTTTTCGCAGCAGGCGGCGACGAAGTCCTTGCCGGAGCTGGGCGGCACGTCACGGCCGTCGAGCAGGGCATGGATGTAAACCTTTTTCAGGCCGTGACGCTTGGCCAGCTCCACAAGGCCGTAAAGATGGGTGATGTGGCTGTGCACGCCGCCGTCGGAGAGCAGGCCGATCAGGTGCAGAGCGGAGTCGTTTTTCTTGGCGTTCTCCACAGCGGAGAGGAAGGCCTCGTTCTCAAAGAAGGGGCCGTCCTGGATGGCCTTCGTGATGCGGGTCAGCTCCTGATACACGATGCGGCCCGCGCCGATGTTCGTGTGGCCGACTTCACTGTTGCCCATCTGGCCGTCCGGCAGGCCCACGTCCATGCCGGATGCGCCGATCTGGGTCAGCGGGTTCGAGGAAAACAGGCGGTCAAGGTTTGGTTTCTTGGCCGCGGCGATCGCGTTCCCCTCCGGCGCGGCAACGCCGAAGCCGTCGAGGATCATAAGCAGAAGCGGTTTCTTAGCCATGGTAATCAGTCCTCCTGTCTGATAAGAAGAAGGGGACGCCCGTCCAACGCAGGACTGGACGCCCCCTCCTGTACATTCGTGTGAATCGTGTGGGTTGGCTCCCAATTAGCGGGAAGCCGCCTTGACGATCGCGGCGAAGTCCTCGGGTTTGAGGGAAGCGCCGCCGATCAGGCCGCCGTCCACGTCGGGCTGATCCAGCAGCTCCTCCGCGTTCTTCGCGTTCATGGAGCCGCCGTACTGGATGGTCAGAGCGTCCGCGTCGGCCTTGCTGTACAGGTCGGCGATCGTGGCGCGGATCAGAGCGCAGACCTCGTTCGCCTGAGCGGCGGTAGCGGTCTTGCCGGTGCCGATGGCCCACACGGGCTCATAGGCGATGATGACTCTCTTGAGCTCCTCGGCGGAAACGCCCTGGAGATCGATCTTGGTCTGCATGGCGACAACCTCACCGGTAACGCCCTGCTCGCGCTGCTCCAGATACTCGCCCACGCAGAGGATGACGGTCAGACCGTTCGCGAGAGCAGCCTTGACGCGCTTGTTGACGGTTACGTCGGTCTCACCGAAATAGGTGCGGCGCTCGCTGTGGCCGATGATGACATACGGCACCTGCATCGCGGCGAGCATCGGAGCGGAAATCTCGCCCGTGTACGCGCCGGAGGGCTCCCAGTGGCAGTTCTCCGCGCCGACCTTCACATTGCTGCCGGCGGTCGCTTCGAGAGCGACGGAGAGGTCCACGAAGGGCACGCAGGCGACGACGTCGCAGTCCGCGTCCTTCACGAGGGGCTTGATAGCGTCAAGCAGCTCTTTGGCCTCGGCGGGGGTCTTGTTCATTTTCCAGTTGCCGGCGATGACGGCTTTTCTCAGTGCCTTATTCATAGGAAACAGCTCCTTTTCATGTGATGGAAAAGTAAAAGGGGGACGGGGCGCGAGCCCCGCCCCCCGGTTCAGCAAAGCGTGCGGAAAATCTTATTTGTCGTTCAGGCAGGCGATGCCGGGCAGAACCTTACCCTCGAGGAACTCCAGGGAAGCGCCGCCGCCGGTGGAGATGTGCGTCATCTTCTCGGCAAAGCCAAGCTTCTCGACAGCCGCGGCAGAGTCGCCGCCGCCGATGATGGAGATTGCGCCGCTCTCCGCGACAGCCTTCGCCACAGCGATCGTGCCGGCCGCGAAGTTCTCCCACTCGGAAACGCCCATCGGGCCGTTCCACACAACGGTTCCGGCGCCCTTCACAGCGTCGGCAAACAGAGCGGCGGTCTTCGGGCCGATATCCAGGCCCATCCAGCCGTCCGGAATGTTGTCGGAATCGACAACCTTGTGCTCGGTGTCGGGCTTGTACTCGGTGCCCACCACGTTGTCAACCGGGATCAGGAACTTGACGCCCTTCTCCTTCGCCTTGGCCATCATGTCCTTTGCGAGCTCAACCTTGTCAGCCTCGAAGATGGAGGTGCCGATGGAATAGCCCAGCGCGTTCATGAAGGTGTAGGCCATGCCGCCGCCGATGATCAGCGTGTCAACCTTGTCCAGCAGGTTGTTGATAACGCCGATCTTGTCGGAAACCTTCGCGCCGCCGAGAATAGCGACGAACGGACGCTTCGGCTCGGTGAGCGCGCCGCCCATGATGGTGATTTCCTTCTGGATCAGGTAGCCGCAGACAGCCGGCAGATAGTCGGCGACGCCGGCGGTGGAAGCGTGGGCGCGGTGAGCCGTGCCGAACGCGTCGTTGACATAGATCTCAGCCAGGGAAGCCAGCTCCTTGGAGAAAGCGGGATCGTTCTTTTCCTCTTCCTTGTGGAAGCGGACGTTCTCGATCAGCTCGACCTCGCCGTCCTTGAGGGAAGCGGCGATGCTCTTCGCGCTCTCGCCCACAACGTCCTTCGCCATCTTGACTTCCTGTCCCAGAGCCTGGGAGAGGTACTTGGCGACGGGAGCCAGGGAGTACTTCATGTTGAACTCGCCCTTCGGACGGCCCAGATGAGAGCAGAGGATCACTCTTGCGTTATGGGAAACCAGATACTTGATGGTCTTCAGAGCCTCGTCGATTCGCTTCGGATCCGCGATGTTGCCCTCGGCGTCAAACGGGACGTTGAAATCGCAGCGCACCAGCACTCTCTTGCCGGCAACGTCGATATCCTCAACGGTTTTCTTGTTGAGATAGTTCATGTTTAAGCACTCCTTTATTTTGAATATGGGGGCTGTAATGACGTACTTTCACGTTTCCTATTATACAATGCGTGTTCACGCTTTTCAAGAGATTTCCCCGCAAATCCTGCTTTTTGTGAAAAAAGAAACAATTCATTTTCTTCTGCTGTGCTTTCTCTACGCCTCTTGCCTCTCGCGCGCCGCCGTGCTATGCTGAACAAAAGGGGGAACGAAACGTGGAACAGAGCAGCTTTTTTGACCGCAGCATTGCGGATCCGCTGGCCAGCCGCATGCGTCCGCGCACACTGGAGGAGTTCGCGGGACAGAGCCACCTGCTGGGCGAGGGGAAGATCCTGCGCAGGCTCATTGACAGCGATCAGATTTCCTCCATGATTTTCTGGGGGCCGCCGGGCGTGGGGAAAACGACGCTCGCGCGGATCATCGCGAACCGAACCAAATCCTCCTTTGTCGATTTCAGCGCCGTCACAAGCGGGATCAAGGAGATCCGCGAGGTGATGCAGCAGGCGGAGCAGAACCGCCGGTTCGGGGAACGCACCATCGTTTTTGTGGATGAAATCCACCGCTTCAACAAGGCGCAGCAGGACGCTTTTCTACCATTTGTAGAAAAGGGAAGCATTATTCTGATCGGAGCGACCACGGAAAACCCGTCGTTTGAAGTGAACGCCGCTCTTTTGTCGCGGTGCAAGGTCTTTGTGCTCAACGCGCTGACGGCGGAGGAGATCGAAGGGCTGCTGCGCACGGCGCTGACGGATCCGCGCGGCTTCGGCGGACAGGAGATCCGCCTGGAGGACGGCGTGCTGCCGTTGATCGCCCGGTTTTCCAACGGCGACGCCCGCACCGCGCTCAATACGCTCGAAATGGCCGTGCTCAATGGAAGGCGCGACGGGGAAACGGTGACGGTCGGACGGCAGCTGGTGGAGCAGTGTACCTCCAAAAAATCCCTTCTGTACGACAAGAACGGGGAGGAACACTATAATCTGATCTCCGCGCTGCACAAATCCATGCGCAACAGCGATCCGGACGCGGCCGTCTATTGGCTGGCGCGTATGCTGGAAGCGGGCGAGGATCCGCTGTATGTGGCGCGGCGGCTGATCCGCTTTGCGAGCGAGGATATTGGCCTGGCCGACAGCCGCGCGCTGGAGATTGCGCTGGCCGCGTATCAGGCGTGCCATTTTCTCGGGATGCCGGAGTGCAACATCCATCTGGCACACGCGGTGATCTATCTGTCGCTTGCCCCGCGTTCCAACGCGGTTTACCGGGCGTATGAGTCGGCCAAGCGCGACGCGCTCACGATGCTCGACGAGCCGGTGCCGCTCGTCATCCGCAATGCGCCTACGGGACTGATGAAGGATCTCGGCTATGGGGACGGATACGTTTACGCGCACGACGTGGAGAGCAAGGTGGCGGACATGGAATGCCTGCCGGAATCTCTGCGCGGGCGGCGGTATTATTACCCCACGGAGAGCGGCAGCGAATCGCGCATGGCGCGCAGGCTGGAGGAGATCCGCACCCTTCTGGGACGGAAACCATAAAAAAAACAGGACGCTCCCGAAACCTTCCGGGCTTCGGGAGCGTCTTATCTTATGAGTTGGGAAATCCGGCGGCTCAGAGATCCGCCTTCCACAGGCCGTGGAGGTTGCAGTAGGCATAGGCCGCGACAGCCTTGTCGCCCGGAGCAACGGCAAAGACGGCGGAGGGCTTATTGCCGGGGAGGAGATCACAGCGCTGTACGCCCTTCTCCGTTTGCAGCACGATGCACTGGATATAGTGCTCCTCCGTCATGGGATGCTCGACGCTGCCGACGGTGACGGTAACGGTGTTCCCTTCCACGACAGCGACCGGAACATGCTTTTCCGTAGCGGCGTCCGTCGTGTTGGCGGTGAGCTTCTTCATCTTCTCTCCGCAGCACATCAGGGGCGCGCCGCCGAAGTGTACCATTTCCACGAGGTTTTTGCAGTGAGTGCACAGATAAAATTCAAGTTCTTTCATGGCGATCTTTCCTCCTTTTTTCCTTCCCCGCGTCGGGGCTGGATTTCGGTTTCTATTGTAGCATGTTTCCCGGCATGCGGCAACATGCTTTTTGGAGTGGGGATTTCCTCAAAAGTATAACGTTTTTCTGACATTTTTATCCGCGAGATTGCAAACAAAAATAAAGCATGATAAAATTGACGCAGATCGATGAAAGGGGGGGCTTCTGATGCAGGGAAAACGCGCTTGGGCACTGCTGCTGTGCCTTCTCCTGCTGCTGCCGCTGTTCTGCGGGAGCTGTGAGGAGAAGGAGGACACCAGCGGCACGGGAAAAAGCTTCACCTGGCATTTGTCCAGCGAGCCGAAAACGCTGGATCCGCAGATTGCGCAGGGCGAAAATGCCGCGATTGTCATCGGGGCCCTTTTTGAGGGGCTGGCCCGTTTGGATGAAAACGGTAATCCGCAGCCCGGAGTCGCCGAGAGCTGGGAAAGCAGCCCCGATCATCTGACGTTTACCTTTCATCTGCGGGAGGACGCGGTCTGGTCCGACGGGGAAACGCCGGTGACGGCGGCTGATTTCGTGTATGCTTTCCAGCGGGCGCTCGCACCTGTGACGGGATCGCCGTCCTGCGATCCGATGCTCTGTATCCGCAACGCCGCGGAGGTGCGGAGCGGCGCGGTAGCTCCGGAGGAGCTGGGCGTGCGCGCCGAGGGAGATTATACCCTTGTGGTGGAGCTTGCGTACCCGGTGCCGGATTTTCCCGCCTTGACGGCGCTGCCGGTCTTTATGCCCTGCAACCAGGAGTTTTTTGAAGGGACGGCGGGCCGGTACGGTCTGGATCGCTCCTGCATTCTGGGAAACGGTTCCTTCGTCATCGACGGCAAATACGGCTGGGATCCGGGCCGTCACATCAATCTCGCGGCTTCCTCCACCTACTGGGGCGAGACCGCGCCGTCGAATCTGAAATTCCCGATCGGCAAGGCGGAGCTGGTGATCGAGGATGCGGTTTCCTCTGTCTCTGACGGCACGGTCGACGCGATCGCCGTGACGGAGAATGAGGCCGAGCGGGCGCAGGAAAACGGATGCACCATCACTTCCTTTGAGGATACCGTGTGGGGCTTTTGCTTTAATCTGTCCAGCGACGCTTCGCCGGAGCTGAAAAACGAGAAGGTCCGCCAGGCGTTTCTCTATGCCGTCGACTGGACCAGTCTGCGTGCGTCGCTTCCCGAAGCGGCCGGAGGGCTGATCCCGCCCGCCGTTCATCTGGAAGGAGAATCCTACCGGGACAGCGCGCAGGATGTCACGATCCCGGCCAGGCTGGAGGACGCGGCGGCGCTCATGCGCGAGGGTCTGGCGGAGCTGGGGGTGGAGTCCCCGCCTTCGCTGACGATCCTGTGTCCGGAGGATCCGGAGATCACCTCCCTTGTCAATGAGATTCTGGTGGAATGGAACGCCGCGTTCGGCCAATACTTCAACATGGCCCCTCTGTCCGAGGACGAGCTGGCTTCCCGGATTGCCGCCGGCAGCTTTTCCGCCGCCGTCTGCTCCTTCACCCCGGAGCGGGACGATCCGGCAGCGGCGCTCTCCTGCTTTGAAACGGGCAATGCGGGCAATGTGAGCGGCTTTTCAGATTCCACCTATGACGATCTGATTTCCCAGATTCGCCATGCCAGCGGAGAGGAGAAGCGGACGGCCTGCCAGTCGGCGGAGCAGCTTCTGGTGGATCGCGCCGTATTCCTGCCCGTTTCTTACAGCAGCCATTCTTTCGCGAGCGCTCCCGGCGTGTCCGGGATCGTGTTCCGCCCTTACGGCGGCGGTGTGGATTTCAAGGATGCGCGGAAGGAATAACGCTCTTTGTTCCGCTGAACAAGGTAATTTTGATATAGAAAAGGATGACGTCCGTTTCACGGAGGAGATTCCCGTTGTGTGGGACGAAAAAGCGCTGTCCGCCGTGCGGCTCGGAAGCGCGGGAACGTATGAGGTGCCGGGCCAGGCGGTCGTAAAAGAATACGATGCTCCGCTGGTGCGCGGGGTCGCGGATCCGGTCATTCGCCGGATCGTCTCGCCGGGGAACCGGTTCTTCTGTGCCGTCCCCGCTATGCGTGGGATCGCCAGCATACGGAAGTCGACGAAGGCCCCCACGTCCTCAAGCACGACGGGAAACTGTTTTTGAGCTTTTCCGGCGACAGCGTCAGCGATTATTATTGTCTGGGCTGGCTGGTGGCGGATGAAACGGCCAACCTGCTGGATCCGCTTTCCTGGAAGCAAGTGGGCTATCCCGTGCTGGGGCGCGAGCATGTGGAGGGCGAGCGCGGTCCGGGTCACAATTCCTTCACGACGGACGAATACGGGCGTGATGTGATCGTGTACCACGCGAAGCCGAACGGAGGAATGCGCAGCTGTTATGTCCGCACTATTCACTATGCCTTTGACGGGACGCCGCTGCTCTATCTGACGCCGGAGCGTTTCCTGCGTCCGGATCTGCGGTGTGTGACGGCACATGTGATCATCGAATAAAGAGACAAAAAATGAGCCGCTGGAAACGGGCTTTCCGTTCCAGCGGCTCGTTGTTATTTTGGAAAAAATGCGGGGTTTTAGTCCTTCGTGCGGTTTTTGCTCTCCTCGCAGGCCTTGGCGGAGAAGTCCGCGAGAGACATAGCGCCGAGATCGCCGTCCTTGCGGCCGCGCACGGAGACGGTTCCCGTCTCTGCCTCCTTGTCGCCCACGACAAGCATATACGGGGTTTTCTGAAGCTGAGCTTCGCGGATCTTGTAGCCAATCTTCTCGTTGCGCAGATCGGCCTCCACACGCAGACTGGCCTCCTGCAGCTGAGCGGCAACCTTTTCGGCATACTCATGATGGCGCTCGGAGATCGGCAGGACCTTCACCTGCACGGGGGAGAGCCACAGCGGGAACGCGCCCGCGAAATGCTCCGTCAGGATGCCGATGAAGCGCTCGATGCTGCCGAATACCACGCGGTGGATCATGATCGGGCGGTGCTTCGCGCCGTCCTCGCCGGTGTATTCCAGCTCAAACCGCTCGGGAAGCTGGAAGTCGAGCTGAATGGTGCCGCACTGCCAGGTGCGTCCCAGGCAGTCGGTCAGATGGAAGTCAAGCTTCGGGCCGTAGAACGCGCCGTCGCCCTCGTTGACCTCGTAGTCGTAGCCGAGCTCCGTGATAGCCGCGCGGAGAGCGTCGGTGGCGTTGTCCCAGTCCTCCTGCGCGCCCATGTGATCCTCGGGCATGGTGGAGAGCTCGATGTGGTACTGGAATCCAAAGGTCTTGTAGACCGAATCAATCAGGTTGACAACACCCTTGATCTCGTCCTTGATCTGGTCGGGCGTCATGAAGATGTGCGCGTCGTCCTGCGTGAAGCAGCGCA
>NHCFR01400__coassemble_668_pt1 | contig 25950 bp, 19 predicted proteins | sample NHCFR01400__metabat2_high_PE_033 | metagenome-assembled genome bin NHCFR01400 | reverse complement strand
AAGCGTGAGCAGCTTTCAGAAAGACCGGTTGTTTTTAGATATAGAAAGAGACGTTTTCTTGTGTGCCTGTTATGGGCGGGAGCGCAGATAACCGGTGGAGCGATCCACCAGATTGGTTGGGGTGCCGCCGAGCGCGAAGATCCGCACATTTTCCAGACAGATAGAGAAAATGCGCTGGCGGGTAATGGCGAAATGCCGTCCGCCTGAAATGTGCGGGGTAATGATGCAGTTTGGTTCCTTCCACAGCGGGTGGTCGGGCGGGAGCGGCTCCGGGGCCGTCACATCAAGCCCGGCTCCTCCCAGATGACCGGAACGCAGAGCGTCCAGCAGATCGTCCGTTACCACGGCGGAACCGCGTCCGGCGTTGAGCAGGATGCTGCCCGGCTTCATCAGGGAAAGACGGCGGGCGTCCATCAGACCGGCGGTTTGCGGCGTTTCCGGAAGGGAGAGGGCGACAACGTCGGCCAGAGGGAGAAGCTCGTCCAGCTGTTCAAAGCGATAAAGCTCTTTCACAAATTCGGGTTTTCTCCGCGCGGTGCGGCATACGCCGATCACTGTGCCGCCGAGCGCGTAAAAGCGCCGGGCATATTCGCCGCCGATGTCTCCCATGCCGACCGAGAGGGCTACCGAGCCCGCGACGCTGCGCACAGGTCCTTCATCCCGCCAAAGCCCCTGCTTCTGATTGTCATGGTAGGCCGGAAGCCGAAGAAACAAAGACATGGTGTAGGCGATCAGATACTCCGCGATCCCCGGCCCATAGCTGCCGGTGGCACACGCAAGCTGAGCGCCCGCCGGAAGCACGCCGGGAGCGGCATATTGGTTTGCGCCGGAGCTTTCCAGCTGCAACAGGCGCAGACGGCCCGCGCGCCGCAGCAGAGCGGGGGGAGGATTTCCCACAATCATGTCGGCTTCCCCGATCCGGCTTTCCAGCTCCTCCGGAGAGGGAAAGGAAACACGGCACAACGGAGCCGCCGCGCAGAGCTTTTGCTTTTCTTTCTCTGAAAAAGGAGCGATGACGAAGATTTGTTCCATCGAATCCGCCTCCCCAATTAGCGTTGAAATCCTTTTCCGATAATCTCGCTGGTATTGGTGATGAGAATGAACGCGCCCGGCTCATTTTCACGGATAAACCGGCGCAGAGCCACGGCTTGATAGGGTTTGAGCACCGTGAGAACCACATAATTGTGGTTATGGCTGAACGCGCCGTGGGCTTCAAACACGGTAGCGCTGCGGTGCAGCGTCTCCGTGATAAAGGTGCAGATCCGGTCGGGACTGCTGCACACGACGTTGAAGGATTTGCACAGGTTGATGCTTTCGATCACGTTGTCAACGACCAGAGACTTTGAGATCAGGCCGAGCAGAGAGAAGAGCGCTGTTTTCATATCAAATACGAAGAAGGCGGTCAGCGTGATCAAGAGATCGCTCAGCAGCAAAGCGCGTCCGATATCAACGCTTGTGTATTTGCGAAGGATCATTGCCACAATGTCTGTGCCGCCGCTTGACGCTCCAATGTTGAACAGCACGGCGGAACCAAATCCCGGAAGAAGGACGGCGAAAATCAGTTCCAGCAAAGGCTCGTCCGTCAAGGGAGCGGACAGGGGCGCAATCTGGTCGAGCAGGGAAAGGGATACGGAAAGCAGCGTGCTGGAATAGACCGTCCGTATGCCGAATCCGCGTCCCAGGAAAAGGAAGCCCAGAATCAAAAGCAGGGCGTTGATGATAAAGTTGATTGCGGAGGGGGAGAGAGGGATGAAGGGGCTGAGCACAACGGAGAGGCCGCTGACGCCGCCGAACGTGAAATTGTTTGGGAATTTGAAGTAGTAAATGCCGATTGCCATGCAAAGGGTGCTGATGGTGATCAGGAAATACTCAAACAAAACTTTTTTCCATGTGTTTTTCATTGCCGCACACTCCCAGCTCCCTGCGGTCTGCGGTCCGGTTCCGGCTGGCCCGTGCCGTTCCGCGGCCGAAAGGAATTTCTGCTTTCATTGTACCCAAAAAAACATGGAAAGGCAAGAAAAAGTGAAATGCATCTCAGCTGGATTCCCGGCGTGATTGCATTCCCCCGCGCTTTGTGATATAAAAAGAAAAAGAACAGCGTTCGGCGGAAGACGAGCGAAGGGGGAATGGTTCCCCGCGGAAAGGAACGGTTGGAAAGGCAATGAAAAAGATTTATTCCAAAAATGCCCAGTATCAAAAATTTGAAGTGCTTCAGACCAACCGCAACAAGCGGTATAAATATGGAGAGTTTCTGGTGGAGGGCGTGCGGAATCTCAACGAAGCGGTGAGAAGCGGATGGGAAATTTCTTCGCTTCTCTACACCGATGAGGTTCCGCTTTCTCAGTGGGCCAGGGATTTTCTGGCGCAGGTCAAAACAGAGGAAAACTATGTGCTGACCCGGGAGCTGATGCAGGAGCTCAGCCGCAAGGAGGATACCTCCGAGCTGATGGCGGTGGTCAAGATGCGCGACGACAGCTTTGCATCTCTGCGGCTGCGCGAAAATCCTCTCCTGGTGGTGTTTGACCGTCCGTCCAACCGGGGAAATCTCGGCACTCTGATTCGCTCCTGCGACGCTTTGGGGGCGGATGCCCTGCTGGTGACGGGCCATGCCGTGGATCTGTACGATCCCGAGGTGATTACTTCGGGAATGGGCTCCTTTTTCCGTCTCCCGTCCATCCGGCTGACGGATAACGCACAGATGCAGGAGGCCATTGCCTCTCTGCGCGCACGGTATCCCGGCTTTCATGTCATTGCCACCACGGCGCATAAGAAAACGCCGGTGTATGAGGAAAAACTGGACGGGCCCTGCATGATACTGGTGGGAAATGAGACGGAAGGACTTTGCAAAAGCTTTTACGAAATGGCGGATACGATGGTTTCGATTCCGATGGCTCCCAGCTCCTCCGCTTCTTCTTTCAATGTGGCCTGCGCGGCTACCGTGATTCTGTATGAGGTGATCCGGCAGAGAGGGCTGGCGGGGAATTCCGGCTGGTAAATTTTCGGGAGGGGTAAACCTTTCGGGTTTAGCCTTGTTTTTGTTAATTAAGACAGAATTTTTGGTCTTATTTTATAACTTGTATCAGAAAAATAGGGAGATTCTGTAAACTTTAGAATTCTACTTGCGGTTTTTCCTTGGAAATGTTATACTGAGACCAGTAATTTGTTTATCGTTAAACCTTCCTTTATTTTCAAACGAGGGATGGTGGAAGCCAAATGGTGACGCTAAAGGAGATTGCGCGGGAATGCAATGTTTCCGCGACAACGGTGTCCAACATTTTAAATGGAAAACCCAAGGTGAGCGAAGCGACCCGGCAAAAGGTCATGCAGGTGGTGAAAAAGCGCGGGTACCAGCCGAACTATGTCGCCCAGGGCCTGCGCAACCAGCGCACAAGGACGATCGCCGTGATTGCGGAGGATATCGGACAGTTCACCACGCCGGGGATTATTGAAAGTGTGATGGCCCGGTTTGAGTCGGAGGGGTATCACACCATTTTGTGGAACCTGCGTCTGTATGCCAGATGGAGCGCATCCTGGTATAACAATGAGCAGGCGTACCGCTCGATTTTGAACCCTGTTTTGCAGGAGCTGCGCTCCATCAAGGTGGAGGGTGTGATTTACGTCGCGGGTCACGCGCGCCTGATTCACTGCACCACACAGGATTATGAGGTGCCGATGATCATGGCCTACGCATATCCGGATTTGCCGGGGATCCCAAGCGTCACCATTGATCCAGTGCGGCACGTTGGTCAAGGACACCTCCTGGCAGATGGTCTTTGCGAAGGACGAGGCGGAGTTCAATTCCCTGTGGGAGAATATGTGCACGCAGCTCGAAGGCCTTGGCTGGAGCACGCTGACCGAGTACGATACCGAGAAGTATCAGGCTATCGTTGACGCGAGAATCGCGGCTGCTGAATAAGGCAAACAGAATCCAAAAGACAAAGGCATGTCCTTTGCATGATAGGGGGCCGGCCATGTGCCGGTCCCCTTTTCTTTCAACCGGCCCCGCGGCGGAAGGATCGTCCTTCCAGGGGAGCGGGGCGCGTCATTTTGAAACAGGAGTGTATGTGAAAATGGGACTGAATGAAGTATACCGGCCTTATTTCCCGATCGGCGCGGCCGTACCGGCCAACGCGTTTGATCATCCCGCCGCTCTGCGGGCGATCGCATCCCAGTACGGATCCATGACCTGCGAGAACGACATGAAACCGGAAGCGCTGCTTGACAGGGAGGAGAACCAGAGAAATCCCGCCGCGCACGATCGCAGCCCGGCGGTGTGCTTTGACGGCGTGAGGAAATATCTCGACTTTGCGAAGAAGCATGGGATCGGCATGCGCGGCCACACGCTGGTGTGGCACAACCAGACGCCGCGGTGGTTTTTTGCCAAGGATTACCGGCCGGAGGAGGATGCTCCGCTGGCGGATCGGGAGACGATGCTGGCCCGTCTGGATTCCTATATCCAGAGTGTGATGACCTTTGCGCAGACAGAATATCCCGGCGTGATTTATGCCTGGGATGTTGTCAATGAAGCGATTGACGGCGGGGTCCTTCGCTCCTCCCTCTGGACGCAGACGGTGGGAGAGGATTTCGTTTTGCAGGCATTTCGCATGGCCGCGCGCTGGAAAGCTCCGGGCGTGAGCCTGTTCTACAACGACTACGATACCTTCCTTCCCGAAAAGAGGGAAGCCATCTGTGAAATCATCCTTGCCCCGCTGTTGGCGGAGGGCTTGATCGACGGCATGGGAATGCAGTCGCATGTGCAGCTGGAAACGCCGTCACTGGAGCAGTATCGGGAAGCGGTGCACCGCTATGGCGCGCTGGGCCTTGAGGTTCAGATCACCGAGCTGGACGTCTTTTCCCCGGATACCTCCGAAGCCGCCATGCGCCGTCTGGCCGAGCGGTACCGCGATCTCTTCACCGTTCTGCTGGAAGCCAAGCGGGAAGGAGCCGCCAACGTGACAGGCGTGACCTTCTGGGGACTTCAGGATGAGGAGAGCTGGCTGACCGGCTTCCGCCGTCAGAGCTGCCGCCCGCTGCTCTTTGAACGGAGTTACCGGCCGAAGGAAGCCTATCAGGCGGTGTGCAGCGTGCCGGGGCGTGTGGAGGGCGATCTGGAGGATCGTCTGCCCGGCGGACAGCGGTTTGCCTTCTGGGAGAAAGAACAGACATACACCAAGGAATACCATGTCAACCCCTCGCATCCCGAAGCTTCCGACGAAAATGACGGCAGCGCCGATCATCCTCTGCGGACGATCCAGGCCGCGGCGGATCGTGCCGGTCCGGGAGAGCGCGTCTGGATTCATGGCGGCGTATACCGGGAATGTGTCCGCCCCCGGCGCGGCGGCGAGGGACCGGACCGCATGGTCTGCTATGAAGCGTTCGGAGACGGGGAAGCTGTGATCAAAGCTTCTGTGGAAGCAACGGAATTCCTTCCGAGCGTGGGATGGGAGCGGACGCCGCACGGCGCGCCGCCTGCCCCGGACAGCGTGCGGATTTGGGAGACCAGACTGAATCCCGAGGAATTCAAGGGTTACAATCCCTTCTGCGCGGTCAATATCCTGCACGACCGCCTGTTCATTGAATACGACAAAACGGATATGACGCCGTATCTGAACCGCCGCGGCATGGTGTTCTGTGACGGCAAACCTTTGCGTCAGGTGGCTCTTTACAACCAGATGACGCAAACCCCCGGTTCCTACTGGGTGGAAGCCAACGGGCAAACGGTGCATTTCCGTCTTGCGGACGACGGGGATCCGCAGTATCATGTGATTGAGCTGACCTGCCGGGAACAGTGCTTTGCGCCGGAAACGCCTTTCCTCTCCTACATCAAGGTGAAAGGGCTTGTCTGCGCCCATGCGGCTACCGGCGCGCCTGTGCCGCAGCGCGGCAGTATTTCCTGCTTCCGCGGCCATCACTGGGTGATCGAGAACTGTGTGATCGACTGGTCCAACGCGGTGGGAATCGACGTCGGCAACGAGTGCTGGCATCACACCATCGAGGAAAACCAGATCATCGGCCATACGGTTGTGCGCGGCTGTGAGATCTGGGACGCGGGCGTCTGCGGCATTGCCGGGTTATTTGCCACCCACATGCTGATTGAGGATAACCGCATTACGGGAACCGGCTGGCAGGGGATGGAGCTTTCCTGGGAAGCGGGCGGCATCAAAGTGCACAACAGTGTGAACAGCCTGATCCGTCGCAATGTCTTTGCGGAAACGTTCCGCGCCGATCATCTGTGGATGGATGTTGGCAACGAGAACAACCGCATTACCCGCAATCTGTTCCTGGATGGCCGCGAGCAGCGGGAAGCGATCTTCATTGAGTGCTCGCGCGACGGGATCAATCTCATTGACAACAATATTTTCTGGAATGTGGAGGGACGCTTCCGTCCGGAGGATGTCCCGAAGGAGCCGGGTTCGACCGGCTGGTACAAGATGGAGGAGCACGGCGTCGTGAACGGATATGCCGTCTACGGCGAGGGAACGGATCGGCTGCATGTGGAACACAATCTGATCGGCCGCTGCCGCAGCGCCGGTTACTACGTCAAACCCGTGGCGTTCCGGATTTCCGGTCCCGGAAGCCGGGGCGGCACCGGGCGCGAAGCGCGCATCCGCAACAATCTGTTCTATGACTGCGGAGAGGCCGCCATTAAGTTCCCGACCAGCGACAACGACGCGCAGGGCAACGCGTACATCCAGATGCCCGGAGGCTATCTGCGCGTTCTGTATCCCGCGCCGGAAACCTGCCTGCATCTCGACGCCTGGCAGGAGTTCTACGGCTTTGACCGTGAGGGCCAGGAGGGATGGTTCACGATCTGTGTGGATACCGAACGGCTGACGCTGGAGATGAAAAAGCCGGAGCAGCCCCCGCGCGTCGATCGTCTGCATCCCGATCGCATGCCGTATGTGACGGATCCGGAGCAGCTCCAAGCGGTGCAGTCGTCGCTGGAAACACCGGAGGATTTTTACGGCGCGGCGCTGGAGGATCGCCGGATGCCCGGCCCCTTCGCTTCTCTGAAGGCGGGCTGTGTCTATTCCATCGATCCCAGACGGAAAGAATCTAAGAAATGAAAAGGAGAGCGTGACATGGAAGAAATGTATCAAAGACCGCAAGGCTTTCTGATGGCTTATACGCGCACCCCGGAGCCGGGAGTGTATCCGTCCGGCCTGGCCGGATCCGTCCATTTTGCCGTGAGCCGGGACGGAAAAAGCTTCGAGGCGCTTCAGCACAATTACGGTGTTCTGTTTGCCCAGGCTGACGTGACGAAGGAGAATACCCTGAACACCAAGAGTCTGAAAAGCCCCTGCGTGTTTCCGCTTGCGGACGGAGGATGGGGGATCGCCGCCGTCCGTGTGACGGAGGAGGGAAAGACGGATCCCGACAGCCGGGGAAAGCTCCTGGTGTGGAGAACCGCCGATTTCATGGAGTTTACTTTTCTCGGTATCCTGCCGCTGTGCGGGGCGGGAAATCTGGAACATATCCGGATTCGCTACGACCGGAGTCTGGGGCAGTATGCCGCCGTTTGGACGGATGAGGCGGGCTGCTGGAAGTCCCACAGCACGGATTTGCAGGGCTGGTGCTTTTCGGAGCCGGAACCGGCCGTGTGGGAAGAAGAAGCGGTTGCGTTCCCCTCTTTGCCGCATGGGGCCAACCTGGGCGATGTTACCGTGATCCCTGGGGAGCTGTGCGACCGTCTGCGCGTGTATTGGGGACGTTTGTTCCATATGGACACCATTCTGCCGGAGGAGATGCGGGCCGCGTCCCCGGAGCAGGTGAAGGCGGTGCGCGCCGTGGCGGTGTATTCCGACGGTTCCACCGCTCCCAAGACGGTGGACTGGGACACGAGCGCGGTGGATTTCAGCCGTCCCGGCGTGTATGAGGTGGAGGGAACGCTGCGCGGCAATCCGTATCATTTTCCGCTGACGCAGGGAACCGGCGATCCGGTCATTGTGCCGTGGGAGGGGAAATATTACTACCTTTCCACCAGCGACACCACGGGCGACATTGGCCTGTATGTCCGCGAAGCCGATCGCCCCGAGGATTTGTTCCTTCCCGATACCAAGCTGCATTTGATTCTGGATCTGGACGAAGAAAAAGGCTTCTTGCAGACCTTCTGGGCTCCGGAATTCCATATCGTGGGCGGCGAGCCGTACATTTTCTTTGCGGTGAGCGGGAAGGTGTGGGGACCCCAGTGCCATGTCATGCACCTCAAGCCCGGCGGGCATTTCACCGATCCCGACGCTTGGGAAACGCCGCGTCGCGTGCAGAAGCAGGACGGCAGCTTCCTGACGGAGAACGGCATCACGCTGGATATGACGTGCATCAAGGCGGGAGGACGCACCTACGCCGCGTGGTCGTACCGCTTTGGCATGGGAACGCCGCTGGACACCGGCTCCATGCTGTACATTGCTCCTCTCAACGAGGAAAAGCCCTGGCAGCTGGCGGGCGAACCGGCGCTGCTGTCCCGTCCTCTGCTGAGCTGGGAGAACCTGGAAACCACCATCAACAACGAAGGCCCCTATGTGTTCCAGACAAAGGATCGGGTGTATCTGGCTTACTCCGCGGGTTCCGCAAACAGCTATACCTATGCGGTGGGTCTGCTGACCGCCGAGCCGAACAGCGATCTTGCGAACCCGGCCAACTGGAAAAAAGGGCTTACCCCGGTGCTCACCTATTATTCGGTGGACGGGGAATACGGTCCCGGTCATAACTCCTTCTTCGGCGATAAGGAGGGCAATCTGTGGATTGCGTATCACGGGGAGACGGATCCGACCAGCCGCGTGCGCTGCGCGGGCATCCGGCGTGTCCATTTCGATTTGCAGGGACGTCCCCGCTTTGATTTGTCTGCCGAGCGCGATGTAAACCCGGCCCTGAGCCATGTGACTATGCGTGTCAGGGTTGACTGATAAAATAAAGAAAAGGAGGAAGCGGAATCATGCTCAGAATTGCCAAAACAGAAAACGGGCTGGTGCGCGGAATGGCGGCGGCCGATCCCCGCATTACCGCCTTCCGGGGAGTTCCCTTTGCGGCTCCTCCGGTCGGGGACCTGCGCTGGCGCGCGCCGCAGCCCGCGGAAAATTGGGAGGGAGTGCGCGACTGCCTGGAGTTCGCTCCCATTTCGATGCAGTATGTTCCCGGTGCGAATCCCGAGGATTTCTATGCGCGCGAATGGCATGTGGATCCCGAGATTCCGATGAGCGAGGACTGCCTGTATCTGAATATCTGGACCCCCGCCGTCACGGGAAACGAGAAGCTCCCGGTCTATGTCTGGTATTTCGGCGGCGCGTTCCAGTGCGGCTACACCGCGGAGATGGAATTTGACGGCGAGCGTCTGGCCCGGCGCGGCATTGTCGTGGTGACGGTAAACTATCGCGTCAACGTGTTCGGTTTTCTGGCTCATCCGGAGCTGACGGCGGAAAACCCGGACGCACCGGCCAATTTCGGCTGTCTGGATCAGCAGGCGGGCCTGCTCTGGGTAAAACGGAACATCGCGGCCTTTGGCGGCGATCCCGACCGGATCACCATCGGCGGACAGTCGGCGGGCGGCGCGAGCGTGATGGCGCAGCTGAACAACCCGGTGAGCGCCGCCTGTGTTTCGCACGCGGTGGTCGAGAGCGGCATTTTCTGCCTGCCTTATGAGAAGCCGCGCCTTTCCACGCTGGCGGAGCTGGAAAAGCAGGGAGAGGAGTTTTTCCGCTTCCTCGGGATTCATTCCCTCGCCGAGGCCCGCGCCCTTCCCGCCGTGTTCCTGCGCGATAAGATGGAGGAATTCGGCCTGTTCTGGAGCGTGGTGGCGGACGGAAAATTCCAGCAGCGCACCAGCTGGCAGACCGCCCTGCGCGGCGAGCTGCCGGATATCCCGATGCTGATCGGGGATACCGACAATGAATTCTTTGCCGTCCCGCAAGCCAAGACGGAAGAGGAGCTGCGTGAGATGGCGCGGAAATACCTCGGTGGGGACGCGGATCAATTCCTCGCGCTGATTCACGCGGATCAGGGTTTGGAGAAAGCCGTGAAGAACGCCACCGTCGGCGAGATCGAGATGGCGATCCGCGCGCTGTGCCGCTGCCGGGAGAAGGCGGGAGCAAAGAGCCCCTGCTATATCTATACGTTCGGGCCGGAGATTCCGGGCTGGGATCATCCGGGCGCGTTCCATTCCAGCGATCTGTGGTTCTTCTTTGAGACGCTGGCCAAATGCTGGCGGCCCTTTACCGGCAAGCATTACGATCTGGCGCGTCAGATGTGCAACTATCTCGCGGCCTTCATCAAGACCGGCGATCCGAACTGTCAGGACGCGGACGGAAGCGAGCAGGCGCGCTGGATTCCGTGGAGCGACGCGGCGCCGAGCCGCATGACCTTCCACGAAATGCCGGAGCAGAAGGCGTGTCCCGCCGGGGAAGTGATGGAATTCCTGGTCAGTCGTGAGATCCCGTAAAGGAGGGGCGGAGCATGGCGATCTTTGAGGGAAGCTATTTTTCCGACGCGCTGCGGCGCGGCGCATCATTCTCCGTTTATCTGCCGAACGATATCGGACCGGAGGGACACACCAAGTATTTTGACCGCCCCACGAAGGTTTTGTTTTTGCTGCACGGCTACACCGGAACCAGAGCGGACTGGATCAAGGATACCTCCATTCTTTCGTTGGCCGCCCGCTATAATCTGGCGCTGGTCTGCCCGTCCGGCGAAAACAGCTTTTACCTCGATGGAGAGGAGACGGGGCGGCAGTATCAGAGATATGTGGGGCAGGAGCTGGTGGAGTATGTGCGAAAGACCTTCGGCCTTTCCGGCCGCCGGGAGGATACCTTCATCGGGGGAATTTCCATGGGCGGCTTCGGCGCGGTTCATACAGGGCTGGCATACCCGGAGACATTTTCCAAAATCATTTCCCTGTCAGCCGCGCTGATCGTCCACAAGGTAGCCGCCATGAAGCCGGACGATCCCAATCTGGACGGCATCGCCAACTATGCGTATTACCGCCTGATGTTCGGGGAGCCGGGAAAACTCCTCGAAAGCCGGAACAACCCGGAGGTGCTGGTGCGGGAGCTGATGGAAAAGGGAAGCCCGCTTCCCGCGCTTTACCTCGCGATCGGCACGGAGGATTTTCTGTATGAGGACAATCAGATTTTCCGCCGTTTCCTGGAAGCGCAGAACTTCCCGTTCACCTATCGGGAGGGGCCGGGCGTGCATGACTACAATTTCTGGAATCCGCAGATCGATTCTTCCCTCCGTTGGCTGATGGACGAGGAAGATGGAAAGCAGGAAACCGATATAGGGGACATTTGAAACAGGGCGTTACCGGAATTTGATGAGGAGAAAGCAAGGAGGAGCATGATGACAGAGACACAATACAGCCTTTGCCCGGAGAAGGTGCAGAGCTTTGCGAACCACGCGGATTACTGCGTTGGCACAGGCCGCATGGGTCTTGCCCTGCACCGGGAATATCTGGAGCAGCTCAGGCTGGTGCAGAAGGAAATCGGATTTTCCTATATTCGCGGCCACGGCCTGTTCTGTGACGACATGGCCATTTATCAGGAATACAAAAACGAAAAGGGTGAAATCTGCCCGGAATACAATTTCACCTATCTGGATCGCGTGATGGACAGCTATCTTGAGGTGGGGATCCGCCCCTTCCTGGAACTTGGCTTCATGCCGGAAAAGATGGCGTCGGGCGATCAGACGGTCTTTTATTGGAAAGGAAACGTCACGCCGCCCAAAACTTACGAAGCGTGGCGCGCGCTGGTGCAGGCTCTTCTGCGCCATCTGCTCGAGCGCTACGGGGAGGACGTTCTCTCCTGGCCGATTGAGGTCTGGAACGAGCCGAATCTTCCCGGCTTCTGGAAGGACGCGGATAAGCAGGAGTATTTCCGCCTGTTCGCGGAGACTCTCGCCGCCGTGAAAGAGGTGGATTCCCGTTTCCGCGTGGGCGGCCCCGCTATCTGCGGCGTGCAGGACGTCGAGTGGATGCAGGATTTCATGGAATACTGCCATCAGAACGCCCTCCCGCTCGATTTCGTGACCCGCCATTTTTACACATTTGACACACCGGACGAGGACGGGCATTACAGCTACGGCGCGCTGCGCGATCCCGACGAAAGCCTGATGGAGCTGGATCGCTCCCGCGCGATCATCGATAGCTTTCCGGAATACCGGGGCCTGCCGATGCACATCACCGAGTTCAATACCTCCTACCGCCCGGACAGCCCCGTACATGACACGACCCGCAACGCGGCTTACGTCGCGCGGCTTCTGGCCAGGCTGGGAGAGGTAAACGATTCCTATTCCTACTGGACGTTTGGGGATGTGTTCGAGGAGATGGGCGTTCCCTTCACCCCGTTCTACGGCGGCTTTGGTCTGGTGGCAAACGGCGGGATCCCCAAGCCGACGTTCTGGACATTCGCGTTCTTCAAGAAATTGCAGGGCGATTGCCTCCTGCGCTCGAAGGAAACGGTCGCGGTGCGCCGGAAGGACGGATCCTTTGCCGGTGCGGCGTGGAATCTCGGCCAGGAGACAGGCGGGGAAACCATGCTGCGTTTTACCCTTCCCGCGCAGGGCGAATGGTGTCTGCTGACCCGCACGGTGGACGAGAACCACGCCAACCCGCTCAAGGTTTGGCACGACATGGGAGAGCCCGCTCAGCTTTCCGCGGAGCAGACCAAGCTTTTGCAGGAAAGCGCCGTCCCGCTGGTGCACACGGAACGTCTCTGCGCGGCGAATGGGGAGCTTTGCTTCTCCCTGACGCTCCAGAAGGATTCCGTCGTTTCGTTTGAGCTGGTTCCCGTCAGCGGGCACAGCGATCGCGGCTATTCCTATGAGCGGGCCGTGCGGGGATAACAGAAAAGGAGAGGTGCTTTCATGAAAAAGCAGGCGTTCAACCCCTATCTGCCGTCCTGGGAATACATCCCCGACGGCGAGCCGTATGTGTTTGACGGCCGGGTGTATGTATACGGTTCCCACGACTTTTTCCGTGGAAACGCGTACTGGGAGACTATGTGTGCTGGTCCGCCCCGGAGACGGATTTGGGAAACTGGCGGTGCGAGGGGACGATCTATCGGAAAACGCAGGATCCCGCGAACCCGGACGGCAGCATGTGCCTGTATGCGCCGGACGTAACCCGTGGGCCGGATGGCCGGTATTACCTGTACTATGTGCTCGATAAGCTTCCTGTTGTCTCGGTGGCGGTCTGCGACCGGCCGTCGGGGCAGTATGAGTTTTACGGGTATGTGCATTATCCCGACGGGACGCGTCTGGGAGAGCGAGAAGGAGACGAACCGCAGTTTGACCCCGGCGTGATGACGGAGGGGGAGAAAACCTATCTCTACACCGGTTTCTGCGCGGTGGGGGATGTATCCCGCACAGGACCGCACGGCGTGGTGCTTGGCCCCGACATGCTGACCATCGAGGAGGGACCGGTGCGGATCGCTCCCAGCCAGCCGTTCAGCGCGGGCAGCGGGTTCGAAGGACATGAATTCTTTGAGGCTCCTTCCATCCGCAAGCGGGGAGATCTGTATTACTTTGTCTACTCCTCCGTTGTGATGTATGAGCTGTGCTATGCGGTCAGCCGTTCGCCCATGAGCGGGTTTACCTACGGCGGCGTCATTGTGGCCAACAACGATCTGCATATTGACAGCTATAAACCGGCGGAAAAACCCATGTTTTACGGCGGAAATAACCACGGAAGTATTGTGGAAATCGACGGAAAGTGGTATATTTTTTATCACCGGCATACGGATGGGACGAATTTCAGCCGCCAGGGTTGTATGGAACCGATCGAGTTCCGCGAGGACGGCTCCATCGTGCAGGCGGAAATGACTTCCTGCGGCGGCAACGGCGGCCCTCTGGAGGGGAAAGGGACGTATCCCGCTTACATTGCCTGCCAGCTTTTCACGGCGGGAGGGGAGGATCCGCTGACGACGGGAGCTCCCGGCGAATGGATGGACTGCCGCTTCCCGAAGATCACGCAGGATGGCCGCGATGGGGACGAGACTCCCGGCTATGTGGCAAATCTGCGCGCGGGGGCGAGCGCGGGCTTCCGGTATTTTGACTGCCGCGGCGTGCGCCGCGTGACCGTGCGGGTGCGCGGCTACTGCAAGGGCGCGTTCTGCGTGCGGACAGCCTGGAACGGCCCCGCGCTGGGCATGATCCCGGTGGATTTCTCCAATGTGTGGAAGGACTACACGGCGGAAATCGCGATCCCAGACGGCGTACAATCGCTCTATTTTACCTATGAAGGCCAGGGGGCGGCGAATCTCGCTTCCTTTACGCTGGAATAACAATCACAAGGCCGGTGACAGGAGGATAACAATGATGAAAAGGGAAACGGCTCGAAAACTGGCAAAAGAGCTGGTTGCAAAGATGACGATTGAAGAGAAAGCGTCTCAGCTTCGCTTTCAGGCCCCTGCCATTCCAAGGCTGAACGTCCCCGCCTATAACTGGTGGAACGAAGCGCTTCACGGCGTGGCGCGTGCGGGTACGGCCACCGTGTTCCCGCAGGCGATCGGAATGGCCGCCATGTTTGACGAGGACTTTTTGAAGCAGATTGCCGAAGTCATCGCCACGGAGGCGCGCGCGAAATACAATATGCAGTCGGAGCAGGAGGACCGTGATATCTACAAGGGATTGACGCTCTGGTCTCCGAACGTGAACATCTTCCGCGATCCCAGATGGGGACGCGGCCATGAGACATACGGCGAGGATCCGTATCTGACCTCCCGTCTTGGCGTTGCTTTCATCAAGGGGCTGCAGGGAGACGGGGAATACCTCAAAACGGCGGCCTGCGCCAAGCACTTTGCCGTGCACTCCGGACCGGAGGGTAAGCGCCATGAGTTTGATGCCCGCGTCGGCCAGAAGGATCTCTGGGAAACGTATCTGCCCGCCTTTGAGGCAGCGGTGAAGGAGGGCGGCGTGGAAGCCGTGATGGGCGCGTACAACCGCACCAACGGCGAGCCGTGCTGCGGCAGCAAAACGCTGCTCAAAGACATCCTGCGCGACAAATGGGGCTTTGAAGGACATGTGGTTTCCGACTGCTGGGCGATCTGCGATTTCCATCAAACACACCATGTGACCAGTACGCCCGCCGAGTCCGCGGCTCTGGCGTTGAAGAACGGCTGTGACGTGAACTGCGGCTCCATGTATGCGCATCTGCTTCAGGCGCTGCAGGAGGGCTTCATCACGGAGGATCAGATCACCGAGGCGGCGGAGCGCCTGTTCACAACGCGGTACCTGCTCGGCATGTTTGACGATCAGTGCGAATACAATACGATCCCGTATGAGGAGGCCGATTCTCCGGCTCATAACGAGGTGGCGCTGGAAGCGGCCCGCCGTTCGCTGGTGCTGCTCAAAAACGACGGCATTCTCCCGCTGTGCAAAGAGAAGCTGACCAAGGTGGCCGTCATCGGCCCGAACGCCGACAGCCGCCTGTCCCTGATTGGCAATTATTATGGAACGGCTTCCCAGCATGTGACCGTTCTGGAAGGCGTGCGCAAGGAGTTCGGCGACGGTGTGCGGATCCTTTACAGCGAGGGCAGCCATTTGTATAAAGATAAGGTGGAGGGCCTGGCTTTCGCGGATGACCGTCTGGCGGAGGCGAAGGCGTGCGCTTCCCACAGCGACGTGACCATTCTCTGCCTGGGACTGGATGAAACGCTGGAAGGCGAGCAGGGCGATACAGGAAATCTGAGTGCGTCCGGCGACAAGCTGGAGCTTGATCTTCCGCCGTGCCAGCAGAGACTGCTGGAGACCGTTGTTTCCGCCGGCAAGCCGGTGATTGTTGTGGTGCTGGCGGGCAGCGCGCTGGATCTGACCTACGCGCATGAGCACTGCGCTGCCGTGGTGCAGGCCTGGTATCCCGGCGCGCTGGGCGGTCTTGCGGTGGCGGAGCTGCTTCTCGGCAAGTTCAGCCCCTCCGGCCGTCTGCCTGTGACGTTCTACTCTCCGAAAAATCCGCTGCCTGACTTTGAGGATTACAGCATGAAGAACCGTACCTACCGGTATCTGCATGAGGAGCCGCTGTATCCCTTTGGTTACGGCCTGTCCTATACGAAGTTTGCCTATGAGAGCATTCAGATGCCGGAGAAAATCACGGCGGGCGAGAGCATGGATGTGACGGTTCGCCTGAAAAACGAGGGCGATCGCGAGGGCGCGGAGGTTGTACAGCTCTATCTCTCCGGACGTCCGGGAGAAAACCAGCCGATCCGCAGCCTGTGCGGCTTTGCCCGCGTGGAGCTTGCCCCCGGCGAGGAGCGCGAAATCACCATCCATGTTCCCGCTGCCGCTATGCTGACGGTCGCCGAGGATGGTTCCCGCGCGGTGCTGCCCGGCCATTACTGCGTGACGGCGGGCGGATCGCAGCTGGACAGCCGCAGCCTGGAGCTGACAAAGCGCGACGGCGTGTGTGCCTTCTTTGATGTGCAGGCCTGAGAAGGGCTTAGCCTGGTGGATAGACAGAAAGGAAAATGATCATGGCATTTTTAGAGGTTAATCCCGCTCGAAAGGGAGCGAAAATCAACCGTAACATTTACGGCCATTTTTCCGAGCATTTGGGCCGCTGCATCTATAATGGACTGTTTGTGGGAAAGGACAGCCCGATCCCGAACGTGAACGGGATGCGCACGGATGTTGTGGAGGCCCTCAGACAGATCCGCGTGCCGGTTCTGCGTTGGCCGGGCGGCTGCTTTGCCGACGAGTACCACTGGAAGGACGGCATCGGCCCGAAGGAGGGCCGCAAGCGTATGGTGAACACCCACTGGGGCGGCGTGGTGGAGGACAACTCCTTCGGCACGCATGAGTTCATGGAGCTGTGCCGTCAGATCGGCTGCGAGCCGTATGTCAACGGCAACGTGGGCAGCGGCACGGTGCAGGAGATGAGCGAGTGGGTCGAGTACATGACGTTTGACGGCGTGTCCCCGATGGCGGAGCTGAGAAAGCAGAACGGCCGCGAGGAGCCCTGGAAGCTGACGTATTTTGGCGTAGGCAATGAGAGCTGGGGCTGCGGCGGCAATATGCGCCCGGAGTATTACGCAGACCTGTTCCGCCGCTATGCGACGTATGTGCGCAACTACGGTGACAACAAGGTGTTCAAGATTGCCTGCGGCCCGAACGTGGATGACTACGAGTGGACGGATAAGGTGATGGAGATTGCCGGAAAGTATGCCGACGCGATCAGCCTGCACTATTATACGCGTCCCCGTTCCCTGGCTTGGGACGATAAGGGACCGGCTACCGGCTTTGAGGAGAAGGAGTACTGGACCACGCTCCGCAACGCCCTGTGGATGAATGAGCTGGTGGAAAACCATCTGAGCATCATGCGCCGCCACGATCCCGAGGGACGCGTCGGCCTGATTGTGGACGAGTGGGGAACCTGGTACGACGTGGAGCCCGGCACCAACCCCGGCTTCCTGTACCAGCAGAACACCATGCGCGACGCGCTGGTGGCCGCTGTCACGCTCAATATCTTCAACCGCCATGCCGACGGCGTGATCATGGCCAACCTGGCGCAGATCGTCAATGTTCTCCAGTCCGTCATTCTCACGGAGGGCGAGAAGATGCTGCTCACGCCGACGTACCATGTGTTCGATCTGTACAAGGAGCATCAGGACGCGACGCTGCTTGACAGCTATGTGGAATCCCATCCGGTGGGAGACGATCAAGTGCAGATTGCGTCCCTGCATCAGTCCGCTTCCATGGACGCCGAAGGCCGCGTCCACATCACAGTGGCCAACCTTTCTCTGTCCGGGGAAGAGACGCTCACCGTGCGCGTGCCCGGTAAGGAAAACGCGAAAGCGTCCGTCCGGGTGCTGTCCGGTTCGATGGATGCCCATAACACCTTTGAAGCGCCGGAAACGGTCAAACCGGTTTCCGTGACCGATTTCCGCCAGGAGAACGGTGTGCTGACGGTTCGTGTTCCCGCCTGCAGCGTGACGGCCATTACACTGGAATAAGCTTTCCTGATATACAAAAAGGATCGGCGAGGAGATTTTCATCTCCGCGCCGATCCTTTTTATGTTGCCGAAAACCGCATGCACGCGGCGTATCGTCTTTATTTTGCCTGCTGTAAGGCCGCGCCCACGTCAGAACGGAAAGCGTCCCAGGCGTCGGGATGATCGACAAAGTAGAGCGGACACTCCTTCCCGGTCACGTCGTAATGACGGATCAGGTGGGTTTCATCGAGATCCAGCGTTTCGCAGAGCCAGGCGCACAGCTTGACAAGGGATTGGTAGGATGCGTCGGTGAATTGCCCTGTTTCGTCCGGGTGGCAGACCTCAATGGAAATGGTGTCGCGGTTGCGCTCGTTGGTCGCGGCCGATTTCTCATCGAGCGGGACGCACTGGATGATTTCCCCGTCCAGCCCGATCAGAAAATGAGCGTTGACCTCCGTGGCGGGATCGTTGAAATAATTCCGGTTTCCCTCCGCGCTGGTACCGGGGTTTCCCACATAATGAACGGCGATGTCGTTGACATGCTCCAGCGCCTGGCCGCTGCGGCTTCCGCCGAGATCCAGAAGCTCCTGGTCAATCCATTCCGGGATTTCGATGGAGGAAAGATCCTGCGATTTCGTTGTGGGCAGCATCGGAAGGCGGGGGGCTTCGGTGCCGCCGGAGGTCAGCCAGGGGAGCACGAGGGAAAGCACCGCGACCAGAAACAGCAGCGTGATTCCCATGCTGGCGAGAATGATCAAACGGTTTCGCCGTCTGCGCCGCCGCAGCTCCAGACGGCTTGGCCGCGGCTCCCATTCTTCCTGTGACAGATGACGATATGGAACTGACATGGTGAATTCCTCCCAGACGCCGCCCTGAGACTTGTTTGAGTCTATGGACGAACGTTTCTCTTCTCTACTATAAAACGGTTCTTCGGATGAAAAGGTTGCATTCCGTCGAAAAAAATGGATCGTCTTGTCTTTCGTTGACAAACCGCCGCCATACTCGTATAATCAAAACAGATTGATTATGGAGTGCGCCGGTCGGCGCGGAAAGGCGTGAAGGAAATGAGTGCAGGATGCAGCCACGATTGTGAGCATTGCAGCGAAAATTGCGGGGAGCGTAAAATGAACCCCGAGGACTTTTTGGAAAAGCCCCATGAGATGAGCAGCATCAAAAAGGTGATCGGTGTGGTCAGCGGCAAGGGCGGCGTCGGCAAGAGCTTGGTGACGTCCCTGATGGCGGTGGAGATGAACCGCCGCGGCGCGCATTCGGCCATTCTGGACGCGGATGTGACAGGCCCCTCCATCCCGAAGGCGTTCGGCCTGCACCAGCGGGCGATGGGCAGCGAGCTGGGACTTCTGCCGGTCAAGACGAAATCCGGGATCGACGTGATGTCCGTGAACCTGCTGCTGGACGACGAGTGCGCGCCGGTGGTATGGCGCGGCCCGATCATTGCCAATACGGTCAAGCAGTTCTGGACGGATGTCATCTGGAACGATGTGGATTACATGTTTGTGGATATGCCTCCCGGAACGGGCGACGTACCGCTTACCGTGTTCCAAAGCATCCCGCTCGACGGTATTCTCATTGTGACCTCGCCGCAGGAGCTGGTTGCGATGATCGTTTCCAAGGCTGTGACCATGGCGCAGATGATGAACGTGCCGATCCTTGGCATTGTGGAAAATATGAGCTATGTCAAGTGCCCCGACTGCGGACGTGAGATCCGCGTGTTCGGCGAAAGCCATGTGGAGGAGATTGCCGCACGCTATGGCTTGAAGCTGCTCAGCCGTCTGCCGATGGATCCCGAGGTCGCGAAGAACTGCGACGCGGGCCTTGTGGAGCTTTGCCACACAGACGCTTTGAGCCAGGCCGCCGACGCAGTGGAGGCCCTGCCGGTCAAGAAATAAAAATGCGCTGAAAGCCGCCGGATCCCGTCTGGGAAACCGGCGGCTTTTTTTGCATGCTGCGCCATCTTGGGGAAGGATGCAGTATTGTTCTAGGGAAGGACACAGCGCCCCAAGCGGGAGCCCAACCGGGAAAACAGTTCGTTTGTGATGGTTCCGCAGCGTCCGGCCAGCTCCTCCGCTGAGATGCGTTCCTCGCCGTCACGCCCGATGAGCGTCACAATCTCGCCGCCGTGCGTTTCTCCCGCGTCCGTCGCGTCGATCAAAAGCTGGTCCATGCAGATCCGTCCGACGATGGGGACGCGCTTTCCATGCAGAAGAACCTCCCCACCCCGCGCGGCCAGATTGCGGGGAAGGCCGTCCGCGTAGCCGATGGAGACAGTGGCCAAAACGGTGGGGCGCATGGCTTCAAATGCCAGGCCGTACCCGGCGCGTTCCCTTGTTTCCAGACGGCGAACGGAGACAATCCGGGCGCGCAAAGAGAGCACGGGACGAAGCCCGCAGCTTTCGTCCCGCTCCTCCTGTGTTTCCCATGCCCCGAACAGCGCCAGCCCCGCGCGCACATGAGAGCAGGGCTGAGGGGGAAAGCGCAGGATTCCCGCGCTGGCCAGCAGATGCGTGTCCCCCACGGGACAGCCGCAGGAACGCAGAACGGATACCAGCTGCAAGAAAGCGTTTGTCTGCATCTGTGCAAAGCTTTCCTCCTGCGGGGAGCGTCCGTTTGCGGTGCAAAGGTGGGAGAAAATGCCTGTAAAGCGCAGGTGGGGCAGGCGGTAAATGCGCCGGAACGCGGCAACCTCCTCCACGGGAATCCCAATCCGGTGCATTCCCGTATCAACCGCTACATGAACGATCACGCGCCTGCCCTGCGCGGCGAGCTGGCGGGCGTAAGGTTCGTCCATCACCGCCTGCGTCAGACGCCAGCGGACGAGCAGATCCGCCTCCTCGGGCGGGGTGTAGCCGAGAATCAGGATAGTTCCCCGGACAGCGGCACGCCGCAGGGCGATGCCCTCCTCCAGCGTGGCGACGGCAAACGCTCGCACGCCGCAGCGGCGCAGAGTGCGGGCACAGGGGATGGCTCCGTGCCCATAAGCGTCCGCCTTGATCACTGCCATCAGAGAACTGTGTGCTCCCGCTTTTCGCTGGAGCAGGAAGGTGTTGGAGCGCAGAGCGCGCAGATCGATTTCACACCACGCGCGGCCGGTTTCCGAGGGGCGGCGGGGCAGGAAAAAGACGGCGCTCAGCGAAACCGCCGCACTGAGCAGCAGCACGGCAAGAAAATGTCCCAGACTGTTCCTCACCAGAACGGCTTCCAGTCCCAGCACTTCCGCGGCTCCGCGTACCAGTACAATGCACCAGGGGTGCACCACATAAAACACGGCGGAAAAACGGCGGGCGTCCCGATTTTGTCCGCTGTTCCGGCTGAGAAGCAGCGAGAAAAGAAACAGGGAGCAGAATGGCAGGAGCAGATACATGCTGTCATGGCGCTGCGCTTCGGCAGCCCGCAGCAGAAAGGCTTCCACGCTCATCGCCGCGAAGGAAAGCAGGAATCCCACGAGACAGAGACGAGGGTTCCGGCGCTTTGCGTAGGCTCCCAGCAGCAGAAAGAGGGGAGCGAAAAAGACGCCGTTTCGGGTGTAGGCGGAAACGGAAAACAGAATATCATAGCAGGCTTTCCCGAAGGGCAGGGAGGAGATAAGGCCATAATAGCTGTCTCCTCCCAGGCCGATCAGATAGAGGAGTCCCGCTGCCGTCAGCGCAAAGCGCGGGCCCCTGCGGCTCAGCAGAAAAGACAGAAGGGAACCGAGCAGAACGGCGGGAAAGTACCAGAGATGATAAAAAGTGCCGTCAAACAGGATTCCCCGCACCATATTCTCCCAGCCGTTCAGATTGCGGGAATAGAGGTTCAGCGGCAGATAGAGCAGCATGGCGGCCAGATACAGCAGACCCGTTTTTTTGAGGAAACGCGGCAGGCTGCTCCATTCCGAGCGGGCAAGGAAATAGCCTGTCACCAGGAAAAAGAAGGGGACAGCCAGGCGGGCCAGTACGCGTGTGAGAAAGAAGTCGCCGTCCGCTGTGTACGTTGCCAGCGGGGAGGTATGAATCGCGGTCACCAGCACAGCGGCCACGATCCGGAACCGGTCCAGAGCGGGAGATTTTGCTCTCATGCGATCTCCTCCCGCACAGTGACCAGAAAGCCGCCGTCATTGTCCCCGGAGATGGAAAAACGCACGGCAAGGGGGAGCGTGACACCCTGTGCGCCGCAGACAATCCGGAAAATGCGGACGAAGCCGCCGCGATACGGAAAACGCAGGCCGTTTTCCCGGCGCAGAAGCTCCAGATATTCCTCCAGACACAGACCGCGCTCCGTCATAATCTGTGCGTGCGGCGCGCCGACATAGCGGAAATGCCACGGTTCGCAGGCAATGCCGGTGACGCTCTCCTTTCCGGCCGGATAGCGTTCGATCCAGCCAAAGAGGGGAGCCAGGCGGCGAAATTCTCCGCATATTCCGTCGCGCGGAAAGTGGGGGCGAATGAAATCGATCTCCGGATCGGCAGCCGCCAGATCAATCGCAAGCCCCGTCTCGTGTTCGCTGCATCCGGGCAGAGCGACATAGCTCCGCGTAAAGACTTCACCGTTTTCCCGCAGGGAGTCGTCCCAGATCTGCGTCTGCTCTTCGCGGCTCCTCCACCCGGAAACAGCGGTGATGCTCCCCATCGCTCCCACCGCCCGCACACAGGCGGTCAGCATTCTGGCGGCGTGCCGCTCCAAAAGAACGTCCTCGCAGCCGGGCAGCGCGGGGACAAGGCGCGGCGCTGTGCCGGTGGGGAGAGGGTGGGACGCGTTGACAAGGATCAAAGGCCCGTGTGCGGAATCCTCGCGCGTGTATACCTGCGCCCTCATGCTTCCACCCCCAGCTCGATCAGGCGGTTGACCAGGCGGTCAAAGGGAATGCCGATGGCTTTCATCATCGTCGGAAAACGGCTGTGAGAGGTAAATCCCGGAATCGTGTTGATCTCGTTGAACAGGATGCGGCCATCCGGTGTCAGAAAAAGATCCACGCGGGCGAAGCCGCGGCAGCCGAGCGCGCGGTAAACCTTCTTGGCCGCATGAGCTGCTTCCTCCTCCTTTTCGGGGGAGATACGGGCGGGACAGTGGATTTTGGAGGTTTTGAGCGTATACTTTTCCTCAAAATTGAAGAAGCCCTCCGAGAGTTCAATTTCATCCACGCGCCCGGTGACAAGCGTTTCGTTGCCGATGACGGCACAGCCGATTTCAAAGCCCGGCACCGCCTCTTCCAGCAGGATTTCCGAATCATGGGAAAACGCTTCCTGCACCGCTTCGGCAAGCTGTTCCGGTTTTGTCACCCGGCTGACGCCAAAGGAAGAGCCGGAGCGGATTGGCTTGACAAACAGCGGCCAGCCGAGCGCGTGCGCGGCCCGCTCGATTTCCATGGGATCGCTGCCGCGCCGGAAAACCGTTCCTCTCGGCCCGGGTACTCCTGCAAGCGCGGCAAGCCGGTGCGCCTTGTCCTTGTCCATCCCAAGCGCGCTGGCCAGTGTGCCGCATCCCACAACGGGGATTCCGGACAGCTCCAGCAATCCCTGTATTGTTCCGTCCTCGCCGTTCTTTCCGTGAAGAACGGGAAAGCCTGCGGCGATAGGAATACGGCGCGGCTCCGGACCCGGCAGAAGAAGTCCCGGGCAGGTGCGGTCGGGAGAGAGCAGACAGGGAACACAGGAGGGATCCCGCTCCCAGCTGCCGTCTGACAGCTGTTCCGGGCTGCCGGAGAACAGCCGCCATTCGCCTTTTTTGGTGATGCCGACGGCAAGCGGGAGATACCGCTCCCGGTCGATTGCGTTCAAAACAGCCTGCGCGGATTGCAGGGAAACCTCATGCTCAGTGGAACAGCCACCGAAAAAAACGGCTATTGTTTTTGAATTCATTTTTTCTTCCTCCTTGGGAACAGCGCGCCCGAAAAGAAAGCCGCTGTTTTCTGTACCGGTTTTATGGTATCAGAAAGCAGCGGCTTGTTTTTTTCTCTTTTCTCAAGGAGATCTTATGATTTTCGTGACAAAATCCTACGAATTTCTTACAGGGGGATAGGTGGTGGAAGGCTGCGGAGTGGTTTGCGCCTGCGGCAGCGTGACGGTGAACAGAATGTGGTTGTCCGCGCTTGCCGCCCAGATGGCGCCGCCGTGCAGGCGGACAATTTCTTTCGCGATTGCCAGCCCAAGACCGGCTCCGCCGTTTGCGGTTGAGCGGGAGGAATCCAGGCGGAAAAACTGCTCGAATATGCGGTCCAGCTTTTCCTTCGGAATGGTTCTTCCGCTGTTTTCAAAACGCAGGGTGATCAGTCCTTGGCTGACCTGGCCGCTGATGTGAATGACGGTATCGGGAAAGCTGTAGAAATTTGCGTTGCGCAGAAGATTATCAAAGACGCGGGCCAGCTTGTCGGGATCGCATTCGCATGGAAGCTGGGGGGGAAGATCGAGAGAGCAGCGCAGGCCCTTTTCCGCGAAGGCAGGCTCCAATTCGCTGCATGTCTGTTCCAGCATCCGGGTCAGATCGATGTTGGAGAGCTCCAGCGTCAGGTGGGTGAGATTGAAGCGGGTGATTTCAAAGAATTCGTTGATCAGCTCCTCCAGGCGCTCGGCTTTGTCCAGCGCGATGCCGGTATAGCGGGCGCGCAGTTCGGGGGAAATCTGCGGCTCGTCGCGCAGAAGGGTCAGATAACCGATCACACTGGTGAGCGGTGTTTTGAGATCGTGCGCGAGATAGACGATGAGATCATTTTTCCGCTGTTCCGCTTCCCGTGCCGCCGCCGCGCTGCGAAGGGATTCCTGCCGCACCGCGTTGAGCCGATCCGTCACGGGGGCGAGGAGATCCGGAAGCTCGATTGGCCGCTCCGGATTCTGTGCCAGCTGCTGGGACGCTCCCACCAGAGCGTCAATGTAGCGCAAAGGCTTGCGGATAAAATAGATTGTGATGACGAACAGGCCAAAGATCAGCGCCAATACAAACAAAACCCCAAAATAATCCCTTGCCCAGTCCAGAAACGGGTAGATTGGTTCCGACCCATACCAGGTGCGGGAGGAGACAATCAGCACCGCAAGGAAGGTGACGAGAGGAAGTCCGGCACAGTAGGCCAGCAGGCTGAGAATATACTGGAAAAGAATCTGGCGCGATAATGCGCTGTGCAGTCCTTTGGCGTGGTTTGGATTATTCAATGGTGTAGCCCACCCCCCAAACGGTTTTAACAAATTTTGGTTTCCGGCTTGGTTCGTGCATCTTTTCCCGCAGGCGCGCAATGTGTGTCATGACCGTGTTGTTGCTGTCCATAAACTTTTCTCCCCACACGGCCTCAAACAATTCCTCACTGGAAACGACGGAGCCGCGCCGCTCGCACAGGTACCACAGGATAGAGAATTCAATCGGCGTCAGACTCAGCTCTTCTCCGTACAGTGTGCATTTATGATTGCCTTTTGTGATGCAAAGGCCGCGAAAATCAAATTCCTCCAGCTGCTCCGGCGTCTTGTCCGATCCGTTGTTGTAGCGCGTGCAGCGGCGAAGCTGCGTTTTCACGCGGGCGACAAGCTCCAGCGGGTTGAAGGGCTTTGTGATATAATCGTCCGCCCCCAGCGTGAGCCCGGTGATTTTATCCATATCCTCCACCTTTGCCGTCAGCATCAGAATGGGGAAGTAATATTGCGTGCGGATTTCCTTGCAGAGGGTAAAGCCGTCGAGGTCGGGCAGCATGACGTCAAGAATCGCGAGATCCGGCGGCGCGGTGCGGATTTGGGCGAGTGCATCCCGGCCGTTGCCGCACTTCAGCACCCGGTATCCTTCGTTTTTCAAATACACCTCGACCAGATCCGCAATGGATGCTTCATCGTCCACTACCAGAATGGTTTCGTTCATCTGTTTTTCCTCCCAAAGTATGTTGCAGTGAAAAGATTGATTGAATTTATTGTATCATAGTTGCATTCATTTCCCAAGAGGATTTTATGGGAATCGATATTGTGTCAGTAAAGTTTATCGGGGATAAAAAGAGTGATGAGCAAGATGTTTCGTGCATGGAATATGCTTTACAAGATACCGTATACTTGATATAATGGAAATAATTTTCAAC
>NHCFR01400__coassemble_629_pt1 | contig 28212 bp, 20 predicted proteins | sample NHCFR01400__metabat2_high_PE_033 | metagenome-assembled genome bin NHCFR01400 | reverse complement strand
TACAACAAATCCCACTGTTTACGACATATAAGAAGCACAAGGGGAAGAAAGGGGGCTGCTATGGATTCTCCTTCGAATCATGATACCAACCGGTTCAGTAAACCTGCTTGTCTTGACATATCCGCAGAACGTCTCGATTCCATGTCCCCTTCTGAACTAGAGCAGGCCATGGAAGATGCGCTGTCCATCATGACGGAGGATAACTATGATCCCGCTGTGATTGATGCGTATCTTGACGCATTGGACCGAAAGTCTCCTATGCCCGAGTATCCAGACGCAAAAAAATCTTATTCTGCCTTTCAGCAAAGAGTTCAATCCTTGTCGAAAAACACGGCACAACAAACACCACCAAGACACACTCGGGGGCAGCTGCGCGGTGCAATGCGCATAAGTCTGGTTGCGGTCATAATAATTGTTTGTTTGCTCTGCGGCATGGCAGCAGTGCAGGCTGCTGGAATTGATGTATGGGGAGCAATCGCACATTGGAGCGAGAGCGCGTTCAGCTTTGGCAAGCTTCCCAGTGAGGACTCAGAGATCTCTGTGCTGAAAACAGAAGAAAATGGAGATTCTTCCACATCTGATATTCCAGAAGAATATCAAGAACTACAGAAAGAATTCGAAAAGCGCAAATTACCTCTGCATTATCCTAAAATTCCACTCAATTTTAAACCGGAAAAACCTTTTATGATGATTGAGCCCGAAACAAACTGTGTAAGCTTTAGCATTATTTATACAAATGAGTCCGATTTTATTGGATTTAATGTAATGCAATGCTGTGATGAAATTGAGTATGTGTACGAAAAAGATGCCCGTGCTGTAAGGCAATATGAGTATAATGGAATTACTCATTACATTTTCAACAACAATGACTGTACCACTGCAACATGGGTTAATGGCTATTTAGAATACGCTTTATTCGTAGATTCTCCCACTGTGGATATAACCGAACTGATTCAATCTTTTTATTGATTTCATGCCCAGCAACAAGAGAGTGTTCACTCTGCGTTTGTCGGATGAGAACAAGGAAGCGCAAGAAACTTTGTGATGAGCAAAATATCGATTCTTTTGCCGGGTGCGAAAGGTCCGAAAAAAATCGCTGCGCTGTTTTTCCTGGCTTTTTGGTGCTTCGCGCGACTCATTAAAGGGGGCGCCGCCCCCTTTTAATCCCCCGCAAAGTCTCCGCTCCCGCTCCGGTCGGCGCCTTGTTTGTGTGCCACCGGCACACGGCGCCCTTTTGAAAAAGGCCCCAGCGAAAACTTCATGTTTGGCACTTGTTTAGCTTTGAGAAAAAAACGGAGCCCACAGGAGAATTTCTCCTGTGGGCTCCCATTTTCTGTTTCTTTCTTTTCTTACTTCCGCTTGCCGGGAACGGGCTTCTTTGCGGAAGCCGGAGCGGCGGCAAGAGTCTGCGCCGGAGCCGGAACGGGCTTCACAGCGGCCTTCTTTGCCATCGGCAGCGGATTGGCGTTCCAGATGTTGTTTGCATACTCGCGGATGGCGCGGTCGGCGGCAAAACGTCCGGCCTGTGCGATATTCACAAGGCACATCTTCTGCCATGCGGTCTTGTCGAGATACAGCTCCTGCGCCTTCTTCTGCGCCTTGCAGTAGGAGTCGAAGTCGGCAAGAACCATATAGGGATCCTGCGTGGAGAGGGAACGAACGATATCGTGGAAATCCACACCGCCGAGTCCGCGGCCCAGCTCGCGCAGAGCGTGGCGGATATCCGCGTTGTTCTCCGCGATCACTTCGGGGTGGTAGCCCTTCTGCTTGAGATCGTTGACCTGCGGGGTGGTCATACCGAACAGGATGATGTTCTCGTCGCCCACAGCCTCATGAATCTCCACATTCGCACCGTCGAGCGTGCCGAGCGTGACAGCGCCGTTGATCATGAACTTCATGTTGGAGGTGCCGCTGGCCTCGGTGCCCGCGAGGGAGATCTGCTCGGAGATATCGGCGGCGGGAATCATCAGCTCCGCGAGGGATACACGGTAATCCTCGACATAGACGACCTTCAGCTTGTCGTTCACGCGCGGGTCGTTGTTGATGATCTCGCTCAGCTTCACGATGAAGCGGATCATCTGCTTGGCAAAGTAGTAGCCCGCGGCGGCCTTCGCGCCGAAAATATAGGTGTGGGGCGTGTACTCCGCGTTCGGGTTGTCGCGCAGCCACATATATTCGCTCAGGATATGCAGAGCGTTCAGGTGCTGGCGCTTGTACTCGTGCATGCGCTTGACCTGCACGTCAAAGATCGAGTTGGGATCGATGACGATGTTGTTGGCCTGCTTGATATAGGCCGCGAGACGCTCCTTGTTGCCGTGCTTGATGGCGGCAAGCTGTTCGAGCACCTTTTTGTCATCCTTGAACGCCATGAACTTCTCCAGCTCGGAAGCGTCGAGGATATAGCCGGAGCCGATCTTCTCGGTGAGCAGAGCGGCCAGCTCGGGGTTGCTCTGGTTGAGCCAGCGGCGGTGCGCGATGCCGTTCGTCACATTCTGGAACTTCTGCGGCATCACGGTATAGAAATCGTGGAACACGGTATCTTTGAGAATGTCGCTGTGCAGGGCGGACACGCCGTTGACACTGTGGGAACCAGCCACGGCCAGGTTCGCCATCTTGACATAGCCGTCATTGAGCGGAGCCATACGGCCGACCTGATAGCCGTCCACGCCCATCTCGTGCATGCTCGCGCAGAAACGGCGGTTGATCTCTTCCACAATCTGATAGATACGCGGCAGGCGCAGGCGGAACATATCCTGTCCCCAGCACTCCAGCGCCTCGCTCATGACGGTGTGGTTCGTGTAAGCCACGGTGCGCGTCACGATATCCCACGCCGCTTCCCAGGTGTAGCCGCACTCGTCGAGCATAATGCGCATCAGCTCGGGGATCGCGAGAACGGGGTGCGTATCGTTGAGGTGAATGGCAGCCACATCCGGCAGATTGTCGAGCGTGCTGTACTTGAACAGGTGGCGGCGCACGATGTCCTGAATCGTGGCGGACACCAGGAAATACTGCTGCGTCAGGCGCAGGCTCTTGCCCTCGATGTGGTTATCCTCCGGATAGAGCACCTTCGTGATAACCTCGGCCATGGCGTTCTGCTCCATGGCGCGCATATAGTTGCCGGAGTTGAACATCTTCATGTCGAACTCGGGCGAACGGGCGGCCCAGATGCGCAGCTTGGCCACGCAGCGTCCGTCGTAGCCGGACACATACATGTCATAGGGAATCGCGAGAACGTTCGTGTAATCCTTGTGATTCACAATGTGGTACTGGTTGTTCCAGCCCTCTTCAATGTGGCCGTCGAAATGAACCTCGATGGCCTTCTCCGGCACCTCCTGGAGCCAGACCTTGCCGCCGGGCAGCCAGAAGTCGGGCAGCTCCGTCTGCCAGCCGTCCACCAGCTTCTGGCGGAAGATACCGTATTCATAGCGCAGAGAGTAACCGATCGCCGGATAGCCCTGTGTGGCCAGACCGTCGAGGAAGCACGCGGCCAGACGGCCCAGGCCGCCGTTGCCGAGACCTGCGTCCGGCTCCTCCTCATAGAGATCGTCCAGCTTGATGCCCATCTGCGAGAGAGCCTCGCGGAAATTGGCTTCCAGCCCGAGGTTGAACAGGTTATTTTTGAGCGAACGGCCCATCAAAAACTCCATGCAGAGATAATAGATCTGCTTGGTGTGGGTTTTTTCCGCATCCACCTTCGTCTCCGCGCGGCCCTTGCAGAGCAGATCGGAGATGATCAGCGCGACAGCCTTGTAGTAGTGTTCGTCGGTCGCATTCTCCGGGCTGACCCCGAAGTTATGCTGCAGGCGGCTTTCAATTTCCTCCTTGATCTTGCCGACAGACATTGCGTAATTCATAATTCACAGCCTCCATCGAGAGTCCCCCCGCCGGGCTCCGGGAAAAGGAGCGGCCCGCGGGCGGCTTTCTTTTTTCAAAATCAATTTGTGTAATGTGTCTATTATATAACAGAAAACCGGTAAATTCAATACTGTAGGAAAAGGATTCCAAAAAGCGGCGAATTCTCCATTTTGCAAAGATGTCATCAGTATTTTCGTCGATCCTGCACAAAGTCTGATTTTCAATTCCTTATGGGCAAAAACAGGTCTATTTTTGTGTACATTATACAATTTCGACTAAAGAGCTTCTTCTTTGCATATGAGACAGGCAATGCAAAAGGCGACCGCTTGAACCTCCGGGGGAAAACGTGGTACAATAGCCGCAGAGCGTTCGGGCGCGGGCCGTTCAGCGGGAAACATGCCGCCGCGGGTGCGCGCCGCCCGGCGGCGGAAGGAGGATCCTATGCAGACAAAAAAACGAATTTTTCTGATGGACGAGCTGCGCGGTTTTGCCGTGTTCTGTATGGTCTTTTACCACGGCTTTTACACCATGGCCTATTTGCTGGGCCTGCCGTGGGGCGAATGGCTGTACCGCTTTTTCATGCCCGCCGAGCCATGGTTTGCCGGGCTGTTTATTTTTATCGCGGGAATTTCGTCGAACCTGACCCACTCCAACCTCGTGCGCGGAGCCAAGCTGTTCGGCGTGGCGCTGCTCGTCACGATCGCCACCGCCGTCGCTGTGCCGCAGGAGCTGATCGTGTTCGGCATCCTGCATTTTCTCAGCATCTGCATGATGGCTTTCGGGCTTTTGCAGCGGCTGCGTTCTTCTCACGGCGATCCTCCTCCGTTTCATCTCTGGCCTGTCGTGCTCTGCGCCGTGCTGCTTGTGCTGACGTGGCGCGTCCCCTCGGGATATCTGCAAATTCCGTTCCTTCTGCGCATCAACCTGCCGCAAGCGTGGTATCAGCCCTGGCTCGCGCCGCTCGGCCTGCCGGGGGCGGGCTTTTCCTCTGCCGACTATTTCCCGCTGATCCCCTGGTGCTTTGTCTTTGCCGCCGGGACGGTCGTGGGACGGCTGGCGCGGGACGGAAAATTCCCCGCCTGGACGTATCCCTCGCGTGTGCCGTTCTTTTCGTTCCTCGGCCGCCACGCCCTTCTGATCTATATTGTTCATCAGCCTGTGATCTACGGCGCCGGGCTTCTGGTGCAGTGGATCGGCTCTCAGCTTTGAAGAAAGGTTCTGATTTTCATGAAAAAATGTCTGGTTCGCGTCCGGGAAGATGACGCCGCCGCCCTCGCCGTGCTCGGCAAGGAGATTTGGGAGGAGCATTACACCTCCATTCTCGGCCCTGAGCAGGTGGAATACATGGTGCGGGAATTCCAGTCCGAGCCCGCCGTCCTGCGCCAGATGCGCGAGGAAAACTATACTTATTGGTTCTTCACCGTCGACGGCGCGCGCGCCGGATACCTCGGCGTACAGCCCAAGGAGGACGGCACGCTGTATCTCAGCAAGCTTTACATTGCGAAACGCTTTCGCGGGCTGGGGCTTTCCCGCCTGGCCCTCGATTTCCTCTTCGGCTGGTGCGCCGCAAAGGGGCTGCGCTCCATCTGGCTCACCGTCAACCGGCACAACGACAGCTCCATCGCGGCGTATGAAGCGCTCGGCATGAAGCGCGTGCGCGAGCAGACGGCCGACATCGGCGGCGGCTTTGTGATGGACGATTTCGTATATTCCATTGACGTGCCGGAAGGAGGAGCCTTATGAATTTCGCACAGGAGCTTGCCAGCCAGTTTTCTCTCCAGCTCTGGCAGGCGGAAAAGGTCATCGAACTGATCGACGAGGGAAACACCATCCCCTTTATTGCGCGCTACCGCAAGGAAGCGCACGGAAGCCTGGACGACCAGACGCTGCGCGGGATGGCGGAGCGTCTCGAATACCTGCGTGGGCTGGAAAAGCGGCGTGAGGAGGTGCGCGGCCTGATTGACGCCGTCGGAGCGCTTACGCCGGAGGTAGCCGCCTCCCTCGATGCGGCCTCCACCCTCGCGGAGCTGGACGACGTATACCGCCCGTTCCGCCCGAAGCGCCGCACCCGCGCCTCGATGGCGAAGGAAAAAGGGCTGGAGCCGCTGGCCCTTCTGCTCCTGGAGCAGAAGCCGCAGGTGGATCCCCTCGCGGAAGCCGCCGCGTACATCGACGCGGAAAAGGGCGTGGAGTCGGCGGAGGATGCGCTGGCCGGAGCGCGCGACATCATCGCGGAAAACGTCTCCGACGATCCCTCCCTGCGCAAGCGTCTGCGCGTGGTGGCGATGGCGCAGTCGGATCTCGTCTCCAAGGCCGCGAAACCGGATGAGGACTCCGTCTATGCTCAGTATTACGACTTCCGCCAGCCGGTGCGGCAGGCGGCGGGGCACCGCGTCCTCGCCGTGGATCGCGGCGAGCGTGAAGGCTTTTTGAAGGTGAGCATCGAGCTGGATCGCGCCCGTGCGCTTTCCATTGTGGAATCGGCCTGCGTGCGCGGCACGTCCCCCTCCTCGCAGGAGGTGCGCGCGGCGGCGGAAGACGCTTACGACCGCCTGATCTTCCCCTCTCTCGAGCGTGAAATCCGCGCCGCCCTCACCGAAAAGGCCGACGAGGACGCGATCAAGGTGTTCCGTGTGAACCTGCGCCAGCTTCTCATGCAGCCGCCCGTCCGGGGCAAGGTGGCGATCGGTCTCGATCCCGGCTACCGCACCGGCTGCAAGGTCGCCGTCGTCGACGCGACGGGCCGTGTGCTCGACACAGGCGTGATCTATCCGACGCACTCCCAGAGCAAAAAGGACGAAGCCGCCCGCACCCTGCGCCGCCTGATTGAAAAGCACAGCGCGCAGGTAATTGCCATCGGCAACGGCACAGCCTCCCGCGAAACGGAGCTGTTCACAGCGGACGTGCTCTCCTCCCTGCGCGCGGACGGCAAGCCCGCTCCCTCCTATATGGTTGTCAGCGAAGCGGGGGCTTCCGTCTACAGCGCCAGCAAGCTGGCCGCGCAGGAATTCCCCGATTTCGACGTAACTCTCCGCAGCGCCGTCTCGATTGCGCGCCGTTTGCAGGATCCGCTCGCGGAGCTGGTCAAGATCGATCCCAAAGCCATCGGCGTGGGCCAGTACCAGCACGACATGCCCCCAAAGCAGCTCGGCGAAGCGCTGGGCGGCGTGGTCGAGGACTGCGTGAACACCGTCGGCGTGGATCTGAACACCGCTTCGCCCAGCCTGCTCGAAAAGGTGTCCGGCGTGTCGGCGACCGTCTCTAAAAATATTGTGGCGTACCGTGAGGAGCACGGAGCCTTCACCAGCCGCGCGGAACTCAAAAAGGTGCCGAAGCTTGGGCCGCGCGCGTTCGAGCAATGCGCGGGCTTCCTGCGTGTACCGGAAAGCCGCAGCGTGCTGGACAACACCGCCGTGCACCCGGAAAGCTACGGCGCGGCGGAAAAGCTGCTCTCCCTGTGCGGGCGCGGTCTGGACGATGTGAAAGCGGGCTCGCTCGGCGATCTGACCGCCGACGTGGAGCGCATCGGCTTCGCGAAGGCGGCGGAGCAGGTGGGCGTGGGCGAACCGACGCTGCGCGACATTGTGGCGGAGCTGCTTCGCCCGGGCCGCGACCCCCGCGACGAGCTGCCCCCGCCGCTCCTGCGCACGGACGTGCTTTCCATGGAGGATCTCAAGCCGGGCATGGAGCTGACCGGCACGGTGCGCAACGTCATTGATTTCGGCGCGTTCGTCGATATCGGCGTTCACCAGGATGGTCTGGTACACATCTCGCAGATCTGCAAAAAGTTCATCAAGCATCCCGGCGAGGTGCTCAAGGTCGGCGACATCGTCACCACCCGCGTCCTCTCCGTCGACCTCAAAAAGAAACGCATCTCCCTCACCATGCTCCCAGGCTGAGCCTGGACGCACGCCGCGCAAGCGGCGGGCAAACCCGCCGCCCGGCTTGATAAGCACATCAACCCCCTTGCGATCTCACGTCGCAAGGGGGTCTTGCTTTGCGGCCCGCGACCCAGCCACGGAGCGGCGCGGTGGGTTGGCTGTCATTTTCAGCGGAGTGCTAATTGACGCGCACAGCTTCCCGCAAGCCCGTACCCCCAACCCACGGAACACCTCGCGCCCTGGCTAACGCCAGTTCGCGGTCTGAAGCATAATTTTACAGGCTTCGCCCGGAAAATTACGCTTCAGCAGCCCGAAGTTTCGCCGCAAGCTTCTGTAGCACCGTTCCCCAACGCACGGAAAACATCAAAATTATTCCCCACGCTAATTTTGGGAGATTCCCCCACCAGCCGGCCAGTCTTGCGCGTCAGCGCAAATTTGGCCGGCCGTGACGGGGGAGAGGGGGCGGCAAACCAACGTAGAAAACAAAGCGTGGGGTTCGAAGGGGCAAAGCCCCTCGCGAATCTTTGCCTACTTTCTTTTCGCAAAGAAAGTAGGGGCCCGTCGCGGCCGGAGCGACTTGCGCCCCGCCTGCGGCGGTTCGCAGACTGAACTTCAATTTTGCGGTTCTTGCGAACCGGAAAATCAAAGTTCAGCGGCTGGGTACAAACCAAAAACAGGGGCCCTTTTGCGATACCAACACCGCAAAAGAGCCCCTGCAAATATTTATTGCGAATTAGTCAGCATACTTGTCGTTGTCGTTCCAGGCATACATCTTGCGCAGCTCAGCGCCGACCTCTTCCAGCTGATGGGAAGCGGCAATGCGGCGGCAAGCGTTGAAGTGAGCGCGGCCGTTCTTGTTCTCGGCGATCCACTTGGAAGCGAAGGTGCCATCCTGAATCTCGGAGAGAATCTTCTTCATCTCCTTCTTGGTCTCCTCGGTGATCAGACGCTTGCCCGTCTCGTAATCGCCGAACTCGGCGGTGTCGGAGATGGAGTAGCGCATCTTCTTGAAGCCGCCGTTGTAGATGAGGTCGACGATCAGCTTCATCTCATGGATGCACTCAAAGTAAGCGTTCTCCGGAGCGTAGCCAGCCTCAACCAGCGTCTCAAAGCCAGCCTGCATCAGGGCGGTGACGCCGCCGCACAGAACGGCCTGCTCGCCGAAGAGGTCGGTCTCGGTCTCGATCTTGAAGGTCGTCTCCATCAGAGCCGCTCTCGCAGCGCCGATGCCCGCGCCGTAAGCAAGGCCGATGTCAAGGCAGTGGCCGGTGTAATCCTGCTGCACAGCGATCAGAGCCGGAACGCCCTTGCCCTCCACAAACTCGCTGCGGACGGTGTGGCCGGGGCCCTTCGGAGCGATCATGAACACGTCGACGTTTGCCGGCGGAACGATCTGGCCGAAATGGATGTTGAAGCCGTGTGCGAACGCAATCGCCTTGCCCTCGGTGAGGTTCGGGGCGATATCCTTCTTATACATATCCGCCTGACGCTCGTCGGGGATCAGAATCATGATGATATCGGCAGCCTTGGTGGCCTCCGCAACGGTCATGACGGTCAGACCGGCCTTCTTGGCGCGCTCCGCGCTCTTGCTGCCCTCATACAGGCCAACAATCACGTTCACGCCGCTGTCGTGCAGGTTCAGCGCATGGGCATGGCCCTGGCTGCCGTAGCCGATGATGGCGACGGTCTTTCCCTTGAGGACGTTGATGTCACAATCCGCGTTGTAGTAAATCTTAGGCATAGCTTTTTCCTCCTTGCCTTGCGGCATTCTTTTTATTGAAGAACGAAACCCCGTGCGGATGGCCCGGCGGGGTTGGGCCTTTCAGCAGATTTATTTCTTGCCAGAGGGGGCGGTGACGCCGGAGCCTTTTTCCAGCGCGATGGTACCCGCGCGGCAGATCTCCTTGATGCCGAACGGATGCAGCAGCGCGATGCACGTCTCGGTTTCCTCCGCCGTGGCGGCGAGCTGGAGCGTGAGGCTGTTGGTCGTCACGTCGACGATTCCGGCGTTCATGAGCTGAGCGATCTGCATGATCTCGAGCCGCTGCTTGGTGTTGCAGTTAACCTTGATCAGCGACAGCTCGCGGCTGATAAACGCTTCGGGCTGAAGCACCTTGACCTTGATGACGGGAATCACCTTGTTCAGCTGCTTTTCCACCTGCTCGACAATATATTCGTCACCGTTGACCACGATGGTCATGCGGGAGATCTCGGGATGCTCCGTCACACCGACGGCGAGGCTGTCGATGTTGAAGCCGCGCCTTGCAAACAGACCGGCCACCTTTGAGAGGACGCCGGGCTGGTTTTCCACCAAAACGGAAAGCGTGTATTTCATACCGGGGCCTCCTTCCTCAAATACTCGGCACGTCGGGATCGACGCGGCACACCAGAATGAAGGGACCGTCGGTTTCCAGCATGGTGCGGGCCAGCTCCTTCGCCTGCTCGTTCGTCTCCGCCCGTGCGGCGGGGATGCCATACGCTTCGGCCAGCTTCACGAAATCCGGATCGCCGCGCAGGACGGTCGCCATGTACCGCTTGCCGTACAGCCGATCCTGGAACTCCTTCACCATGCCGAGCCGCCCGTTTTCCATGACGATGATCTTCACCGCCGCGCCCTCCTGGCAGAGGGTGCCCAGCTCGCACATGCTCATCTGGAACGAGCCGTCGCCGCACACAGCCACCACCTGACGGTGGGGCTTGGCAAGCTTCGCGCCGATGGCGGCGGGGATGGAGTATCCCATCGTGCCAAGGCCGCCGCTTGTCAGGAAACGGCCCTCCTTGACGTTGAAATTGCGGGCCGCCCAGATCTGGTTCTGTCCCACGTCCGCGACGAGGATCGCGTTCTCCTGCATCATCGCGGAAAGGTCTCGGATGAATACGCGCGGTTCCACGCTGTCGGTGCGCGGCTCCCCGCGGCTGGGATACGTCTTTTTATAACCGAGCGTCTGGTCGAGCCATTCCTGCGGGACGGTGTTTTTCACCTGATCGGCCAGCGCGCGCATGACCGTGCGGATGTCGCCCACAATCGGAATGTCGACCGGCATATTTTTGCCGATCTCGGCGGGATCAATATCAATATGAATGACGACGGCCTTCTCCGCGATCTGCTGGGGCGCGGACACCGCCCGATCGCCCACACGCGCGCCGCAGAGGATCACCAGATCGGCTTCCTTCATCGCGCGGTTCGCGCCGGTGCGCCCGTGCATGCCGATCATACCGAGGTAATACGGATCGTCCATCGGGATGACCCCGATACCCATCATCGTGGCGCACACCGGGATGCCGCTGCTCCGCGCGAACGCGACCAGCTCCTCCCGCGCGCCCGCGAGCACCACGCCGCCGCCGCAGCAGATGATCGGACGCTGGGCCTTCTCGATCGCTTCCAGCGCCTTGCGGATCTGGATCGCGTGGCCCTGCGTGCGGGGCTTGTAGCCGATGATCGCCGCTTTTTCCGGGTAATGGAATTCCTCAATCTCCTCCTGCTGCACGTCCACGGGGACGTCGATCAGCACCGGGCCGGGACGGCCCGTGGAGGCGATATGAAACGCTTCCTTGAACACGCGCGGCAGATCCTTCGCGTGCTTGACCAGATACGAATGCTTTGTAAAGGGTTCGCAGGCGCCGGTGATATCGGCTTCCTGGAACACGTCGCGGCCGAGCAGCTCCGAATTGACCTGCCCTGTGATGGCCACAAGCGGAATGCTGTCCATATACGCCGTGGCAATACCGGTGATGAGGTTCGTCGCGCCGGGGCCGGAGGTGGCGATGCACACGCCGGGCTTGCCGCTCGAACGGGCATACCCGCTGGCCGCGTGGGCCGCGTTCTGCTCCTCGCGTACCAGGACATGCCGGATGTCGGACTGGTAAAGGAAATCATAGAACGGGCAGATCGCCGCGCCGGGATAACCGAAGGCCAGCTGTACGCCCTCAAGCTCCAGACATTTTACCATGATTTCTGCGCCGCTGATCATGGGGCACCATCCTTTCCACAGAAAATTTCAGTCCAAGCCGGAGTCCGGGCCATATGCACCGATTTATCATTCATTATAGTGACATTTCCCGTCCCCGTCAAGACTTTATCACGCTAACAGGATAAATTTCCAAATTGCCGTTAAAATCAAACAAAAAAGCCCGCCCCAAGCTGTCTCGCTTAGGGCGGGCTGAACAGTCCGCGGTACCACCTAATTTCGGGAATCCTCCCGCACTCTGCCGGCGGGCAATCGCCTGCCGCCGCCCGGTAACGGAGGGGAACCGCCGGAGCCTACTGAGACAAGCTGTTCGGTCCGGAGCTCGGGGGCCACGTTCGGCGGGCGTTTCACGAAGCTTTTCACCGGCCAGCTTCTCTCTTGGCTTTCGCGCACGCTTACTTTTCCCTGTCAAAGCCTTTGTCTGATTTTCATTATTTTACCGCGCACCCGCGCGATTGTCAAGTGCAAATCCACTCAAACATCCGCCCGCTTCCTCCTCCTGACGGGCCGCCGCCGCGCCGCGCACCTGATTGCGCAGAATCCGGCCGGCAAAGGCGATCAGCTCCTCGGGCGTCCGGTCGATCTCCCCGAGCAGCCAGCTTTCCATAACCGCCGCGAGCGAGAGGATCGCAAAATGCGTGAGCAGTTCCAGCTCGTCCTCGTCCGTGCAGCCCGCCTCCCCGGCGATCGCCGCGACGGTGCGCCCCACGATGGCATATAGATCGGTATGGAAAAAGTGCTTGAGGTGCGTGCGGCTCAGCGAGTGGAGCGCACACAGGCACACCGCCCGGTTTTCCTGCAAATACTGGAACAGCTGCAAGAGCCCCTCCTGCCACAGCAGCGCCCCCTCCTGCCGTTTGAGCAGCGAGACGGCCTCCTCCTGGAACATCCAGCGCACCAGATCGTAGATATCTTCAAAATGATAGTAAAAATGCTGCCGCACCATCCCGCACCGATCCATGATCTCACTCACGGTGATGCGTTCCAGCGGCTTCTGGGCCATCAGCTCCTTGAGCGCGGCGCAGATGGCCTGCTTTGTCGCGTGCGACGATTCATAGCTTTTGTTTTTCATGAATAGGAACCTCCCCCTTAGAATTTTATTTTACCACACTCACATTTTCCAGTAAATTTCTTTTCCCGAATTTCATGCACATAGGCCGTCCGTGTCACAATTCTGACAGGGACGGCCTGTGTGCATGTTGTGCTTCGGCATTACGGGGCGTATGCTGAAGCTGTAATCCCGCGATAAGCGCGGACTTTTTCGGAAGGAAGGATCCACCATGAAGGAGCTGTACGAGCTGATTCTGCACAGCCAGCTTGGCCCCCGACCGGGGCTTCTCTCGCTTGTGCGCTATGGCCCGGACGTTTCGGGAACGCTCTCCCTCTCAGGCTATGAAAACAGCGTCAGCGGACAGTGGGACGGCGTGCGCACGTTTACCCTGCTGCATCCCCTGCGCACCGCCGTGGGAACCCACCAGTGCCGCAGCGTGCTGACCCTCGCCGGGGAAACGATCACCGGCACCGCCGAGCTGAAAGAATGCACCATGCATTGGAGCGGGCGCAGGCTGCCCGCAAACGAACCAAAGGAGGGAGACTGTGAGTAAAAAGAACGATTCCCCCTCTTTCATGGTGCGTCTTGCCACCCTGATTGTGGACAAACGAAACCTGATCTTTTTTCTGTACATCTGCGCGGCCATCTTCTCGATCTTTTCGCGCAACTGGGTGCAGGTGTGCAACGACATCACCCAGTATCTGCCCCCGACGACGGAAACGCGCCAGGGCCTGACGCTCATGCAGGAGGAGACCACCACCTTCGCGACCGCGCGCGTGATGGTTTCCCATGTCACGCTTGACACGGCGGAGCATCTGGCCGATCAGCTCGCGGAGCTGGAGGGCGTGACCTCCGCGACGCTCGGAAACAGCCTGGGCCCGCAGGAGGAAACCACCCCCACGCCCGAGGAGATCAACTCCTACTGCCACGGCGACGATGCGCTCATCTCCGTCACCTTCGCGGGCGAGGAGACCGATCCCGTCAGCCTGGAAGCGCTCGGCCGCGTGCGGGAGCTGCTCGCCCCCTACGACGTGCAGATCGACACGCCCGTGGGCAGCGATTCCTCCACCACGCTGCAATCGGAAATGGACGTTATTCTGGTGATCGCGGCCATTGTGATTCTGCTTGTGCTGCTGCTGACCTCGAAATCCTACGCCGAGATCCCGGTGCTCGTCATCACCTTCGGCGCGGCGGCGGTGCTGAACCTCGGCACGAACTTCCTGCTCGGGGAGATCTCCTTCGTCTCGAACTCCGTGACGGTGATCCTTCAGCTGGCCCTCGCGATCGACTACGCGATCATCCTGCTGCACCGCTTCCTGGAGGAACGCGAGCACGCCGGGGACCGCGAAGCGTGCATCACCGCGCTGAGCGTCTCGATCCCGTCGATCTCCGCCAGCAGCCTGACGACCATCTCCGGCCTGGCGGCGATGATGTTCATGGAATTCCGCATCGGCTTCGACATGGGGCTGGTGCTGATTAAGGCCATCTGCCTGAGCATGCTCTCCGTGTTCACCCTCATGCCCGGCCTGCTCATGATCTTCTGCCGCGCCATGGACCGCACGCGGCACAAGAATTTCATCCCGTCGATCGACCGCTGGGGCAAGCTCGTGGTAAAGCTTCGCTATGTGGGCGTGCCGGTGTTCGCCGTCTGTCTGGTGGGCGCGTTCTTCCTCTCCAACCAGTGCCCCTATGTGTACGGCTACAGCGAGATCCACACCGCCCGCCAGAACGAAGCACAGATCGCGCAGGAGACGATCGACGAAGCGTTCGGCTCGCAGAACGTCATGGCCATGCTGGTGCCGCGCGGGGACTACGAGAGCGAGAAAGCCCTGCTGAATCGGCTCGAAACCTATGAGGAGATTGACTCCGCGCTCGGACTGGCAAACATTGAAGCCATGGACGGCTACACGCTCACCGACGCGCTCACGCCCCGCGAGTTTTCGGAGCTGATCGATCTCGACTACGAGCAGGCCCGCCTGCTCTACGCCGCCTACGCCGCCGATCGCGAGGAATACGGGCGGATCGTCGGGGGCGTGGAGGATTACAAAATCCCTCTGATGGATCTCTTCCTCTTTATCCACGACTGCAAGGAGGACGGCTACATCACGCTGGACGACGAGCTGAACGATCAAATCGACGATCTCTACACCCAGCTGACCGACGCGCGCGCCCAGATGCTCGGGGAAAACTACTCCCGCCTGGTGCTCACGCTGAACCTGCCGGAGGAGGGCGCGGAAATGTTCGCGTTCCTGCAAACGCTCCACAAGGAAGCCGAGCGTTACTACCCCGCCGAAAGCGTCTATCTTGTGGGCGACTCCACCAGCGACTACGACCTCTCCACGTCCTTCGCGCGGGATAATATCCTGATCAGCGTGCTGACGGTTGTGTTCGTCATCGTGGTGCTGCTGTTCACCTTCCTCTCCGTCGGCCTGCCGATCCTGCTGATCCTCGTGATCCAGGGAAGTATCTGGCTGAACTTCGCGTTCCCCGGCTTCACAGGGGAGCCAATCTTCTTCATGAGCTATCTGATCGTCACAGCCATTCAGATGGGCGCGAACATCGACTACGCCATCGTCATTTCCACCTGGTACAACGATCTCAAAACCACCATGCCGAAAAAGGAAGCCATCATCCGCGCGCTGAGCCTGTCCTTCCCGACGGTGCTCACCTCCGGCAGCATTCTTTCCATCGCGGCCTTCCTGATTGCGCAGATCACCACCGAGCCGAGCATCGTCGGCATCGGCCAGTGCCTGTGCCGCGGCACGCTGATCTCGATGTTCCTCGTCATGTTCATCCTGCCGCAGATCCTTCTGCTCGGGGACAGCCTTGTGGAGCGCACGCGCTTCAACATCAAGCTGCCCGTCCCGGATCGCGGCCGACTGACGCGCGGCAGCGGATCGTTTTATGTCAACGGCCGGGTGCGCGGACAGGTGAACGGCATCATCGACGCGGACGTGCGCGGCGTGATCCGCGGAACCGTGTCCGCCACGGTGGAAACGGGACAGGACGGCATCATGCCAGACGAACCCGCTCTGCCGGAAACCGCGCAGGACGAAGCATTTCCCGGGGAAACCGCGCCGGAGGAATCCGAAGCAAACGAATCCCCGTCCAATGAGGGAAAGGAGGAACCACACGATGAAACGACAGTGGAATAAAGCGGCGGCATCCCTTTTGGCCGCAGTGATGCTGGTGTTCTCCTGCCCCATCCCCGCGCTGGCTCAGGAGGAGACGGTGCACATCCGCACCGTACAGGATCTGCAGGCCTTTGCGAAAAGCTGTACGCTCGACAGCTGGTCGCGCGGAAAAACGGCGGTGCTCGAAGCCGATCTCGACCTTACGGGAGTGAGCTTTTCCGGCATTCCCACCTTCGGCGGCGTATTCGACGGCGGCGGCCACACCGTCTCCGGCCTTTCCCTCACGGGAGACGGCGGGACGCAGGGGCTGTTCCGATCCGTCCAGAAGGGCGCGGTCGTGCAGGATCTCCGCGTGGAGGGAACGGTTTCCCCCACCGGGACGCGCGATATCGTGGGCGGCGTGGCCGGGCGCAACGAAGGAACGCTGCTGCGCTGCTCCTTCTCCGGCACGGTGCGGGGCGGCACGGACGCCGGCGGCATTGCCGGAAGAAACGAAGCGGGCGGCGAGCTGACGGGCTGCACCTTTGAGGGAAGCCTGTCCGGCGAGCTGCACGCGGGCGGCGTTGTGGGCCAGAACCTCGGCAGCGCCGTGGAGTGCATCAATCTGGGCAGCGTCAATACCACCCAGCTCGAGGAGGAAGCCACGGCCCAGACCGTGCTGGAGGAAAGCTCCGTCACGGACGCGGCCACGGATCTCTCCGGCTGGACGGACGTGGGGGGCGTGGCGGGCTACTCCGCCGGAATCCTCCAGAACTGCCGCAATGAGGGCAGCGTCGGCTATCCGCACATCGGCTACAACGCCGGCGGCGTGGCCGGGCGGCAGAGCGGCCTGCTCGACGGCTGCACCAACAGCGGCAGCGTGCAGGGCCGCAAGGACGTTGGCGGCATTGTGGGCCAGCTGGAGCCGGAGGTGACGCTGCTGTACAGCCAGACCTTTCTGCAAAAGCTTGGCGACGAGCTTTCCACCCTGCAAACGAAAACGGACGCTCTGCTGAACGATGCGGGGAACGTCTCGGGCAACCTGTCCGCCAGCCTTTCCGCCCTTTCGGATCGGACCGACGAGGCGCGCGCCGCCGCAAACGCGCTTTCCGGCGCGGCGGCGGACTGGGCCGACGAGGGTACGGGCCAGCTCAACGATCTCTCCGCGCGCGTCTCCCGCGCGCTGAACCTGCTCGACCCGGCGCTGGCAAACGCGGACGATCAGCTCCGCACGCTCTCGCAGGCCGCCGGTAAGCTGTCCGACGCGATGGACGAGGCGGAACGGCTCGGCAGACTGACGGGCAAGAGCCTGCAAAGCGCCCGCACCGCCCTGCGCGACCTGGAAACCGCTCTGGAAAAAACGCGCGCCGCGCTCAAGGACGTGCAGACCGCCGGACAGGAGCTGCGCGCGTCGCTGGGCAATCTCTCCGAGATGAAACAGGCCGCTGAAAAGCTGCTGGCCGCGTGCGAAACGCTCAACACAACCGTGACCGGCGGCTTGCAGACAAGCGCTTCCGCCCTGCGTAAAGCATTGGATGAAGCACAGCTTGCCGTGAACGGCACGGACGATCTGGCCGCCGCCCTGGGCAGCGCGTCGGATGATCTGGCGCGGGCGCTCTCCGGGCTGGCGGACTCCTCCGAAAGCCTGCACAGCGCCGCGCAGGAGCTGACCAATGGCCCGTCCCTGCACATTCCCGCGCTGAACGGGGATGTCACGCAGAAGGCGGACGATCTCAACGCATCCCTTTCCGCGCTGACGCAGGCCGCGAACGATCTGAACGCGGCGGCAAGCGGTTCCTCGGACAGCCTGCTCGGGGATCTGCGGAACATCAACCAGCAGATGGGCGTGATTGCGTCGCTCATTCAGGACGAAGGCTCCCGCCAGGCCGACGCGCAGGATCGCTATGAGGACGTTTCCGATCCGGCGCAGCTGCGCAGCCAGCGGGCGGGCCGCGTCTCCGCGTGCCGGAACACCGGCGCGGTGGAGGGCGATCTGAACACCGCCGGAATCGCGGGCTCCATGGCCGTAGATCTGGAATTTGACCCTGAGGACGATCTGACGCAGAAGGGCGACCGCTCCGTGAGCTTCCTCATTCAGACGATGGCGGCGGTGTTTGACTGCGTGAATGAGGGGACCGTCACCGTGAAGAAGGACTGCGCGGGCGGCATCGTGGGACGCATGGACCTCGGCATGGCGGACGGGTGCGAAAGCTACGGAGACGTAAAAAGCACCGGCGGCAGCTACGCGGGCGGCGTCGCGGGCGACGCGGCCGGGGCGATCCGAAGCTGCTGGAGCCGGTGCACGGTTACGGGAAAACACAATGTGGGCGGTATCGCGGGGCGCTCCGCCTCGCTGACGGACTGCCGTTCCGCCGCGCAGGCGCACGGGGAATCGAAGACGGGATCCATCGCCGGGGAATTGATGGAGGACGCGACGGCCAGCGGCTGTCTGTATGCCGAGGGCCTGACAGCCGCCATTGACGGCGTGAGCTATGCCGGGCAGGCCGAGCCCATCGCCTTTTCCGACCTCTGCGCCCTGCCGGACGCGCCGGAAAACTTCTCCAATCTCACGCTTACCTTCACGGACGGGGAATCGGTGGTCGCGACGCTGACCGTCCCCTACGGCGGCGCGCTGGACTCCCTGCCGGAGATCCCGGCGCGGGAGGGCTGCTCCGCGTCGTGGCCCGCGCTGGACTATAGCTGCATCACGGCAAGCCGCACCATCGAGGCCGTCTACACGCCGTACCGCTCCGCTCTCTCCGACGGCAGCGAACCGGCGCAGATTCTCGCGGAGGGCCGTTTCGGCACGGCGGCAAGGCTTTCCGCCGTCTCGGAGGAGAGCACCTGGCAGGATGCGTCGGGCGCTTCCCACACCGGTACCGTCTGGACCGTGACGGTGATGGACCCGGAGCTGGGCGTTTCATCCCGCACGCTGCACTGCCGCCTGCCGGAGGACGGCTCGCGGTGGCAGCTGTGGGTGCGCGGCGCGGACGGCTGGCAGAAGCAGGACTTCACGATAGACGGAAACTATCTGCTCTTTCCCACCGCCGGGGAGGAAACCACCTTCTGCGTGCTCCCCGGCGATTTCCCCGTGCTGCCCGCGGCAGCCGCCGCAGGCGCGGCGCTTGTGGTAATTGCGGCGGGAATCCTGCTGCTGCGCCGCCGCCGCAAGCACAAAAAAGCAATCTGAGCGTGCGCTTTACGCGCCGCTCTGGTACGCGTCGTGGGTGAACTGCTGCAAATACAGGTCGCGGTAATAGCCCTTTTTGCGCAGCAGCTCCTCATGCGTGCCGCTCTCCACGATCGTTCCGTCGCGCACCACGAGAATCAGGTCGGCGCGGCGGATCGTGGAAAGGCGGTGCGCGATGAGGAAGGAGGTGCGGTCGCGCAGGAGCAGCTCCGTCGCCTTCTGGATCAGCTGCTCGGTCTGGGTGTCAATCGAACTGGTGGCCTCATCGAGCACAAAGATGCGCGGGTCGGCCAGCACGGCGCGGGCAAAGGAAATCAGCTGCTTTTCGCCGGTCGACAGGCGGTCGCCGCCCTCGCCCACGTTGCTCTCATAGCCGTTTTCCAGCTTCGCCGCCACCTGGTCGGCGGAGACGGCCTTCGCCGCCGCGATGACCTCCTCGTCCGTCGCGTCAAGACGGCCATAGCGGATGTTCTCCATCACGGTGCCGGAAAACAGGTGCGGGCTTTGCAGCACATAGCCGATGCTGCTGTGCAGCCACAGCTGGCTGCGCTCGCGGTAATCCTTGCCGTCGATCAGCACCTGTCCGGCCGTCGGCTCAAAGAACCGGCACGCGAGATTCACCAGCGTGCTTTTTCCAGCCCCCGTCTCGCCCACGATGGCAATCGTGGACCCGGCGGGGATTTTCAGGTTAAAGTGGCTCAGCACGTCCTCGTTTCCGTCCGGATAGCGGAAGGAAACGTCGCGGAATTCGATCTCGCCGCGGATCGGCTCCCAGTTCTCGCGCTTGGCCTCAAAGGCCGTGCCGTAGCGCTCGATCACCTCGGGCGTGTCCGTGATCAGCGGCTTCTGGTCAAGCAATCCCATGACGCGCTCGATGTTCGCCTGAAGCGACAGAATATCCGCGATATTCCGCGCGATCTGCTGGATCGGCTCGAAGATGCCCACCGCGTAGGACGTGAACGCCGAGAGCGTGCCGATCAGCAGAAGATCGGAGAGCACCAGCGAGCCGCCGCGCGCGAGGACGATCGCCGTGGTCAGCGAGCTGAAGAACATGACAAGCGGGATATACACGGCGGAGAGCCGCGCCGCCTTCACGGAGGACACGCGCATGTCCTGCGTCACGGACTCAAACTCGCGGCAGTTCTGATCCTCGATGACGAGCGTTTTCGACGTGCGCGCGCCCATGATTCCCTCGTTGTACGCGCTGGTGATCCGCGAGTTCATCTTGCGCACGCGGCGGTTCCAGCGCAGGATGCGGTCCTGGAACCAGCCGGTCAAAAGCGAAATCACCGGCACAATGAGGATGACCGCCGCGGCCAGGCCGGGATTGAGGAAGAACATCGCGATAAACACGCCGAGGACATAGAAGATCGCCCACAGGATATCCACCATATTCCACGCAATCATGCCCGCGATACGGTTGGTGTCGCTCATGATCCGGGAGAGCAGATAGCCCACCGGGGTCACGTTGTAATACGAGAGCGAGAGCGTCTGCAAATGCACAAAGCAGGCGCGCTTCATATCGCGCCCCAGGCTCATCTCAATGCGCATGGAGCGGCGTGTGAACAGGATGACGGCCAGCGTTTGCAGCACAATCACGGCGGCATACGCCACCGCGAACCACGGCAAGCCGGTGTCGTCCCCCGTCTCGATGAATTCATCGATCGCGTACCGCTGGAACAGCGGCAAAGCAATGTCGATGCAGGCGCACACAAGGTTCAGCGCCAGCACCGCTAAAATCAGCTTTCGGTAGGGCTTCAAAAAGGGAAGCAGCTTTTTCCAGGACGACCATTCAAACGATTTGGTATATTCCTGCTCATCATACCCCATGGCTTTCGCCTCCTTCCTCCTCACGCAGCAGCTCGCGGTCGGCGGCCGCCGTCTGGATATCGTACGTTTCGCGGTAGATCCCGCCGCGCGCGAGAAGCTCCTCGTGCGTGCCGATCTCCGCGACTTTTCCGTTTTGCAGGACCAGGATTTGATCCGCCTGCATCAGCGTGGTCACGCGGTGCGAGATCAGAATGACCGTCGCGCTGCCCTTCGCGTCGTGCAGAGAGGCGCGGATCTGCGCGTCCGTTTCCGCGTCCACGGCGGAGAGCGAGTCGTCGAAAATGAGGACGGGCGCGTCCTGCATCAGCGTGCGCGCAATCGCGACGCGCTGCTTCTGTCCGCCGGAGAGCGTCACGCCGCGCTCGCCCACGATCGTGTCGTAGCCCTCGGCAAATTCCAGAATGGCCTCGTCCACATGGGCCGTGCCCGCGTGGCGGCGCACCTCCTCGATGCCCGCGCCCGGGCACACCGCCGCGATGTTCTCCCGGATGGTGCGCGAGAACAGGAACGGCTCCTGCAAGACCATGCCGATGTTCCGCCGCAGGTACGGGCGGCTGATGTTCGAGAGCTCCACGCCGCCGATGGTGATCTTTCCGCCGTCCGGCGGCAGCTCATAGAGCCGGTCGAGCAGGTGCATCATGGTCGATTTGCCGCTTCCCGTGCCGCCGAGGATCGCAAAGGTCTTGCCCGCCGGGATCGTGAAGCTCACGTCCTGCAAAACGGGCTGCTCGCCGTAGGAGAACGAGACATGGTCGAACACGATGTCCTTGTCCATCGGCGGGGTCTGCGCGTCCGGCGGATCCTGCTCCGTCTCGGAATCGAGGATGTACGCGAGACGGTCGATCGACACGCCCGCCTTACTCATCTCCGAGAGGATACGGCCCAGGCCGCGCACCGGCCACACCAGCGACTGGTTGTACGACACGAACGCCAGAAATTCACCGAGCGTGATTTCCCCGTTCACCGCCTGCGTCACGCCGACGCAGATCACCGTGAGGATCTGAAGACCCGTGATCAGGTCCCCGATTCCCCAGTACGCGCTCAGCAGCCGTCCCAGGCGGATCCAGAGCATCGCCCAGCGATCGTTTTTCTGATCGAAGCGCTCCACCTCATACTTCTCGCGCCCGAACGCGCGCACGACGCGCACGCCCGTCAGGTTCTCCTGCACCGCCGCCGAAAGCTCGCCCTCGGCCTCGTCCGCCGTGAGGAAGCGCTTTGCGGTTTTGGAATAAAAGAATCCCGAGTACAGCAAAATAACAGGCAGGAAGCCGAGTGCGATCAGCGAGGTTTTCCAGTTCATGGAGAACATCACCGCCAGCGAAAAGACCACCAGAAACACGATGCGGAACACTTCGAGCAGCTGGTTTGTCACGAAGTTGCGCACCACCTCCACGTCCGACGTACACCGCTGGATGATTTCACCGGTGCTGTGCTGGACGTGCCATGCGTAGGGCAGGCGCTGGATATGCTGGTACAGCCCGTCCCGCATGGATTTCACAAAGCTCTCCGATCCCTTGGCCGTGGTCATGCGGCTGCCGTAGGTGCACAGCCCGGAGAACACCGCCACCAGCAGCAGAAAACCCGCCGCGGCGAAAAGCTGCGTCATCGGCTCCGCCTGCGTCAGCCCTGGGGCCAGCAGCGTCACCACCTCCGGGAACGGCTCTCCGCCGAGCACACAGTCCACGGCCACGCGGACCACCTGCGGCGTCAGCGAGCCGAGCACCGTGTTGCACACGGAGAACAGCAGGGTCAGCGCGAAGATCCACGCGTAGGGCCGCAAAAAGCGCCAAATCAGCGCGCGTTTTGTCTCTTTCAAAAAATCCCCTCCTCTATCATGTTCGGGCGTTTCCCTTCGAAAACGCAAAAAAAGCGCCTCCGGCCCAAGCCGGAGGCGCTTATCCGCACAAAATACACCCCGTTATAACAGACGTATAACAGACGGGGACGGCACGCGGACAGACGTCTTCCAGAGAGCCCGGATCTTTTGTTGTTCTGAGCTGTGATTCGATTCTTACCGATCATTCTGTCCGCCTCCTTTCTGTATTGTGATTTCTTTTTGTCATAATAGCAAGACAAGGGTAGTATACCGCCTGCATTTCTGAAAGTCAAGGGGAATTTACAAAAAATATGGGAATGCGTTATCTCAGCTCACGGATGCAGTTCTCACAGAGATAGCATCCCGGTTTGAGCTCTTTCAGACCCTCCTCCGACTGGCACCGCAGACACACCGGCTTCACCTTTTTCAGCACAATCTCCCCGCTGCTCTCCCGCAGCGAAATCTGGAACTCCTCTCCCTTTTCGATCCCCGCCTGTTTGCGCAGCTCGATCGGAAGAACAATGCGTCCCAACTCATCCACCCGGCGGGTAACCGCCACCGGTTTTTCCATCGTTTCCCCTCCCTTCCGCAGGCCGCTGATACTGGATTCCATTTTCCCATGGTAAGATACTTTTTCCAAACAGTCAACCCCTATTCAGGGATTTTTCTCCGAATAGAGCATTTTCCCTTTTTCCCACTGTTGGTATGCTAAGGGGTGTAAAGGTCCCGAAATAGGGGGTGTTTGGATGGACTGCAAAAGCATGGGAAGGAAATTGAGGGCGAGCCGCGCACAGCACGGCTGGAGCATGAAGGAATGTGCGGATCGGGTCGGAATCAGCACGCGCTACCTCGCGGACATTGAGCGCGGCGACAAGGTTCCGAAGCTGGAAACTCTCTTGCAGCTGCTCAATACCCTGGACGTTTCCGCCGACTCCGTCCTCCAGGACAGCCTGTCGGTCGGGTATGAAACCAAAAGCAACGATCTGATGCGCCGTCTGAACACACTCGACAGCGCGCACCGGAAACAGGCCATTGATTTGTTTGAGGCAATTTTGTCCGTTTTGGGAGAGTCTGTGTGAATCTCTGTGCCGCTTGCCAAAGGGATGCAAATCGGGTATAATCGTTTTATCATTTTTTGAAGTCTTTCTGTGATGCGGCGCAGAGAGGAAAGGAGCGAAACCTTATCGTATGAACTGGATTGACCGCCTGGAGCGCAAAGCCAGAAGGCTGGCCGTTCCGAACCTGATGTTCTTCCTTTCGGGAGCCATGCTGCTGGTCTATATTCTCAGCATGTTCTTTCCCGCCTTGCCGATGCTGCTCTCGCTGGATCGAAGCTTTCTGCTGCGCGGGCAGGTGTGGAGGCTTGTCACCTTCCTGTTTCTGCCGCCCTCGTCCTCTCCGCTGTGGATTCTCTTTAATCTGTATTTCTACTGCCTGCTTGGGCGCGGGCTGGAACAGCAGTGGGGCGTGTTCCGCTTCAACCTGTTTTACCTGTGCGGCGTGGTGGGCGCGATCCTCACGGCGCTTATCACCGGCTTCGGGAGCAACTATTATCTGAACCTCTCGCTCTTTCTCGCCTTCGCGGCGTTCTATCCCGATTACCGGCTGATGATTTTCTTTGTGCTGCCGATTAAAATCAAGTATCTCGCGATTCTCGACGCGGTGCTTCTGCTCGTCAGCTTTATCCTTGGCGGCTGGCCGGCCAGAATCGGCATTTTGATGTCCCTCGCGAACATCTTCCTGTTTTTCGGCGGAAGCAGCCTCAAGCGTCTCAAAACGCAGATGGGCTACTGGAAAACCCGCCGCAACTTCCGCAAATATATGAAATAAAAAACAGCCCTCCTGGCGGCGCTCCTGCCGCGAAGAGGGCTGTTCTGTTTTGCGATGGAAATCAGGCGCTTTCCGCGCCGTCCCCGGCGGGGGAAGGCTCCGGATCGCGCTTGGCGTAGCGTTTTCCTCCCCACACGGAGAAGAAGCCGCCGAGCGCAATGTTCACATAATACGTCAGGAGCCGCCACAGGAACATGGCCGGGACGATATCCTGCCCGAAGAATTTGCCGAAGAAGATGACAAACGATCCCTCCGCGCCGCCTGACGCGCCCGGCAGGGGAACGAACGCGGAGACCATCGCCACAAACACCTGCGCCGCCACCATCGTGACGACGGAGACGCTCTCCGCAGGCAGGGCAAAGCTCCGATAAATGAAATACGAGATCAAACTGTTGACCGTGATCTGCACGACGGTGAGCACAGCGGTGACAAAGTAGAGCTTAAACGAGCGGCCCATGATCCCGGCGCTCTTGTGGAACATGGCAAGCTGCGCGTGGATCCGCTGGTAGCGCCGCACGGGATGGCGCACCAGGCGCATCCGGTACAGAAGGCGCAGAATAAAACGCATGGCGCGGTCGGTGCCCCGCTCGCTCACGGTGAAGGTGAGCACGGCGGCGATGAAGATACTGTTTGAGAGCAGACCGATCACCGTGACAAACGAGAAATTGCTGATGTGGCTCTGGAAAAAGCCGAGCTGGGTGGAGACGAGCAGCAGCGAATAGAGCACCATCACCACCTGGTACACCAGCGTTTTCATGGCGATGACGCTGCCCGCCCGGCCGGTGTCCATGCCCATCTTGTTCATGGAATAGATCTGCATCGGCTGGCCGCCGGTCGAAAACGGCGTGATGGCGCTGTAGAACAGGCCCGTCATTCCCACGGAGAACGACCGCCCGAAGCTCCACCACGGGCAGACATGGCGGCAGAACAGGTTCAGCGTGAAGCCCTCGAGCAGCAGCGTGCCGCCCGCCGCCGCGATCGCCAGCGCGAGCCATTCCCAGCGCAGGCGCAGCAGAATCTCGCCCAGATTCTGCACCCCGCCGTTGGAAAGCAGGAAGTACAGGACAAACACCATCGTGATGGAGATCGTCAGGATCGGGAACAGGTTCTTTTTCAGCTTGCTTGAAAAATATAATCGCATCCCATAACCTCTTGTTTCATAAAATTCAAAGCTTCTGTTTTCGTCTTTCTATTGTATACCAATCCGCCCGTTTTCACAACCCCGGCGCACGGGAATCACGCAGGTTTTAAAAGCCGGTTCTCCTATGCTATCATCCATTTTTCAATCCTTTATCAACTTTTCCCGGAACGCTTGCCGCCCCGCCGTCTTTCGTGCTATGATAAAGGGAAACAGAACGCGCCCCCCGAAAGGGGCTTTCCGGAAAGGGTGACAGGCTTTGAGTAAAAATAGAATCCGCCTTGAGATCTGCGGCGTGGAGTGCGTCATCGGAAGCGACGACAGCGAGGAGTACATCCGCGCGATCGGAGCCGAGGTGGCCCGCTCCATGAACGCCATGTGCCGTCAGAACGAACGCATTTCCATCGCCACGGCGGCTGTGTTTGCCGCGCTCAATTATTGTGACGACGCGCAGAAGGCAAAAGCCGCCGCGGACAACCTGCGCGCCCAGATCAAGAATTATGTGGAGGACGCTTCCCACGCGCGCATGGAGGCGGACGAGGCCCGCCGCGAGGCCGATCGCCTGAGCCGCGAGGTGCAGCGCCTGCGCGCCCGCCTGGCCGAGGAGGAAGCGGACGAGCCGAAGCCGGAAAGCCCGCCCCAGCACAAGATGCAGGAGGAGAAGCCCGCCCCCGCCGAAACGCCCCAGCCGCAGGAGAACGCGCCGGAGGGCGTGGATCCCGACGCGGAGAAGGGCTTTATCTCCTTCTTTGAAAAGAAAACAGACGAGGAGTGACCGCCGTGATGGAAATTCTTGCCCCAGCGGGCTCCCCGGAGAGCTTGCAGGCTGCCGTGCGCGCCGGAGCGGACGCCGTCTATCTGGGCGGCGGATCGTTTTCGGCGCGCGCGTTTGCGCATAACTTTGACGACAACGCCCTGCGCGAGGCCGTGCGCTACTGTCACGCGCGCGGCGTGCGCGTCCATCTGGCTGTGAACACGCTCCTGCGCGACGAGGAGATCGAGCGCGCCGTGGAGTTTGTCCGCTTTGCCTGCACCCTGCCGGTGGACGCGGTGCTGGTGCAGGATACGGGGCTGCTGCTCCGCCTGCGCGAGTGCGCGCCCGCGCTGCCGCTGCACGCTTCCACCCAGATGAGCCTGCACACCCCGCAGGGCGCGGCCGCCGCCGAGGAAGCCGGCATGACGCGCGCCGTGCTCTCCCGCGAGATGACCGCCGCCGAGCTTCGCGAAACGCGCGGAGCCGTGTCGATTGAGCTGGAAAGCTTTGTGCACGGCGCGCTGTGCATGTCCGTCTCCGGGCAATGCTATTTCAGCGCCATGCTCGGCTCGCGCAGCGGCAACCGTGGCATGTGCGCCCAGACGTGCCGCCTGCCCTTTTCCGCGCCCGGCGGCACCGGGCACGACCTGAGCCTGAAGGATCTTTCGCTCATTCCCCGCCTGCGCGAGCTGGAGGACGCGGGCGTGATGAGCGCTAAAATAGAGGGACGCATGAAGCGGCCGGAGTATGTGGCCGCCGCCGTCGCCGCCTGCCGCCGTGCCGCGGACGGTGAGGAGATCCCGCCCCGCCTGCTGGAAAATCTGGAAGCCGTGTTCTCGCGCTCCGGGTTCACCACGGGCTTTTTCGACGCGCCCGCGCGCGGCCGGACGCGCTCCCTGTTCGGCACGCGCTCGAAGGAGGACGCCGCCGCCGCGACGGGAGCGGTGTTCGGAGAGCTGCACGGATTATACCGCGAGGAATATCCCCGCGTCGCGGTGCACATGAAGCTGACAGCCCGCGCCGGGGAACCGGTCTCGCTCACCGTGACGGACGCGGAGGGCTTTTCCGCGACGGCTGCGGGCGCTCCTCCCGAAGCAGCCCGCACCCGGCCCGCCGACCCGGCCCGCTGCGCCGATCAGCTCAAAAAGACCGGCGGCACGCCGTTTTACGCCGGGGAGGTATCGTGCGACCTGGACGAAGGGATCGCCCTGCCCGCTTCCGCGCTCAACGCTTTGCGCCGGGAAGCCCTCGCTTCGCTCCTGACGCAGCGCGAGGAGCGTCCCCCCATCCCGTTTACCTTTGTGCCCTTCTCCGCTCCGGCGCATCCGGTGCGGGAGGGGGCGCTGCCTCTGCGCGCGCGGTTCCCCTCGGCCCGTCTGCCGAAGGAGGCATTGCGCTGCGAGCTGTGCTTTGTTCCGTGGGACACGAAGGAGGACGCGCTTTCCCGTTTGATCGACGAGGGGTATTCCCTCGCTCTGGAGCTGCCCCGGGGGCTGTTCGGCCTGGAACGGGAAGCCGCGCGGCGGCTGGAAGCGGCGCGGCGCGCGGGCGTGACGCACTGCTGGGCCGGAAACCTCGGCGCGGTGCGGCTGGCCCGGGAGCTGGGCTTCGCTGTCCACGGCGGCTTTTCGTTGAACATCACCAACACGGCGGCACTCACGTTTTATGAGCGCTTCGGCCTGACCGACACGGAGCTGAGCTTTGAGCTGACGCTCCCCCAGAGCGCGAAGATCGGCGGGCTGCTGCCGCGCGGCCTGCTGGTGTATGGCCGCCAGCCGCTCATGCT
>NHCFR01400__coassemble_623_pt1 | contig 28515 bp, 21 predicted proteins | sample NHCFR01400__metabat2_high_PE_033 | metagenome-assembled genome bin NHCFR01400 | reverse complement strand
ACAGCTGTGCGCTGATAATATGCAAAGGCTGCGGATACCCTTTCTTTCCATCTGTAGAACGAACAGTCTTTCCGTCTACTGCAAGTGTAAGCCCATCCCTCTTTTCCGGCATCATCTGGACGACCCACTGGCTCAGACATCGATTCAGTGAGTCCGGCTTTACCATTTTCAACAGGCTCAACAACCAGTAGTAGCACGGTATGCGATCTATTGCGAATGTCTCCTTTAACCATTCGCGCGTTCTGTCGCTTTCTGCCCACTGGTGAATCTGGCTGACATTTTTCAGTCCGCATAGGCTCCCCAATACCACAATGGTCAGGGCTTCGCCCAAGCTGTAGTAGTATCCATCGTATTCCTTTTCGCTTTCGACTTCTTCCATGAAGTCCAATAACATTTCCGCTTTCATGTCTCCTATTGTAGCACTTTGCATATGCTTTGTCTCTAAAATTGATTTCCGTGTTTCTGCATGGCTCCCTGCTTGACAAACGGTTTCCTTTTTGCATATAATAGAAATTGTATCAGGAGGATTTCCTGCTGCGCGAGATAAGGCGAGGAAAGGGAAAAAGACAGCGCGGAGCTTCAAAAAGAGATCCGGCGGATGGTGCGAGCCGGAGGAAGCGCGCTGTGGATAAGTCGCCCCGGAGCCGCCGCCCCGAATTTGTTTGGATAAGGGCGGACGTATGGCCGCGTTAAGGCCGTCCTGTGAAAGCAGGCTGAGGGCCGCCTTGCGGCTGAATACGGGTGGTACCGCGGATGCAAGCATTCGCCCCGGACATGGCAGAGCGCCGTGCCGGGGCTTTTTTGATCCCCGAAGAGGGCGCAGAGATGATCAAAAGAGAAAGAGAGGAATCCAGACCATGAGCAAGGAGCTTGCCAAAACGTATGAGCCCCAAGAGGTGGAGGACAGAATTTACGAATTCTGGACCAAGGGAAACTATTTCCACGCCGAACCCGATCCGAAGAAAAAACCGTATACGATCGTGATCCCGCCGCCGAATATTACCGGCCAGCTTCATATGGGCCACGCGCTCGACGAAACGCTTCAGGATATCCTGATCCGCTGGCGCCGGATGCAGGGCTACTGCGCTCTGTGGCTGCCCGGCACGGACCACGCTTCCATTGCGACGGAGGCCAAGATTGTCGAGGCCATGCGTCAGGAGGGCGTAACGAAGGAGGAAATCGGCCGTGAGGCTTTCCTGGAGCGCGCCTGGGACTGGAAGCGCCAGTACGGCGGACGCATCGTGGAGCAGCTGAAAAAGCTCGGCTCCTCCTGCGATTGGGAGCGGGAGCGCTTCACGCTCGACGAGGGCTGCTCGAAGGCCGTGCGCGAGGTCTTTGTCCGTTTGTATGAGAAGGGCCTGATCTATCGCGGCGAGCGCATCATCAACTGGTGCCCGCACTGCAAGACCTCCATTTCGGACGCGGAGGTGGAGTTTGAGGAGAAGGCGGGTCATTTCTGGCACCTGCGCTATCCCTTCAAGGACGGCTCCGGCTATCTGGAGCTGGCGACGACCCGTCCCGAGACGATGCTGGGCGATACCGCCGTCGCGGTGCACCCGGAGGACGAGCGTTATCAGGATATCATCGGCAAAACGCTGATCCTGCCGCTGGTTGGCCGTGAGATTCCGGTCGTGGCCGATACCTATGTGGAGAAGGATTTCGGAACTGGAGTCGTGAAGATCACCCCCGCCCACGACCCGAACGACTTCGAGGTCGGTCTGCGCCACAACCTTGAAATCATCAACGTGATGAACGAGGACGGCAGCATCAACGAGAACGGCGGCAAGTACTGCGGCATGAGCGGTCTGGAAGCCAGAAAGGCGATCGTCCGCGATTTGGAGGAGCAGGGCTTCCTCGTTCGCATTGAGGACATCAAGCACAATGTCGGCACCTGCTACCGCTGCGGTACGGTGGTCGAACCGCGCGTGTCCAAGCAGTGGTTCGTCAAGATGAAGCCGCTGGCGGAGCCCGCGGTGGACTGCGTGCGCGACGGACAGATCCAGTTTATTCCGGAACGTATGAACAAGACGTATTATAACTGGATGGAAAACATCAAGGACTGGTGCATTTCCCGTCAGCTGTGGTGGGGCCACCGGATCCCGGCGTGGTACTGCCCGGACTGCGGCGAGATGATTGTCGCCCGCGAAGCGCCGCATGCCTGCCCGAAGTGCGGCTGCACCAATCTGCATCAGGACGAGGATACGCTGGATACCTGGTTCAGCTCGGCGCTTTGGCCGTTCTCGACCCTCGGCTGGCCGGAAAAGACAAAGGAGCTGGAATATTTCTATCCGACGGACACTCTCGTCACCGGCTACGATATCATTTTCTTCTGGGTGGCGCGCATGATCTTCTCCGGTCTGGAGCACATGAAGGAGGTTCCCTTCAAGACCGTGTTCTTCCATGGACTGGTGCGCGACGCGCAGGGACGCAAGATGAGCAAATCCCTCGGCAACGGCATCGATCCGCTGGAGGTCATCGCCCAGTATGGCGCGGACGCGCTGCGCTTCACGCTGGTGACGGGTATCAGCCCCGGAAACGACACCCGCTTCTCGACTGAGCGCGTGGAGGCCAGCCGCAACTTTGCCAATAAACTGTGGAACGCTTCCCGCTTCATCCTCATGAACATCGAGGGCAAAGAGGTCAAAAATGAGCTTCCCGCCCGCCTGGCGACGGAGGACAAGTGGATTGTGTCCGCCTTCAACCGTGTGGCGAAGGAAGTCAACGAGAATCTGGAGAAATTTGAACTCGGTATCGCCGCGCAGAAGTTGTATGACTTCCTGTGGGATCAGTTCTGTGACTGGTTCATCGAGATCGCGAAGATTCGCCTGACGGGCGACGACGAGCAAGCCGCGCAGGAGGTGCGCCAGGTGCTTGTGTGGGTGATGACCCGCACGCTCGCCATGCTGCATCCCTTCATGCCGTATATCACGGAGGAGATCTGGCAGACCATGCCGCACGACGGCGAGGCCCTGATCGTCAACTCCTATCCGTCGTACGATCCCGCGCTGGACTTCCCGGAGGCTTCCGCCCGTATGGAGAGCGTCATGGCCGCTGTGCGTGCCGTGCGCAACCGCCGCAGCGAAATGAACGTTGCGCCGAGCCGCCGCACCAAGCTGTATCTCGCCACGGCAAAGCCCGATGTGTTTGTGGAAGGGACGGCTATTTTCCAGCGTCTCGCCTATGCGACGGAGCTGGAGGTCGCGGATTCCTTCACGCTGGACGGCGCGGTGACGATTGTCACACCCGACGCGAAAATTTATATCCAGATGGATGAGCTGGTGGACAAGGCGGCGGAGATCGCCCGTCTCACCAAGGAGCTCGAGAGCGCGGAGAAGCAGTATGCCACCGCACAGGCCAAGCTTTCCAATGAAAAGTTCACCGGCAAGGCTCCCGCGAACGTGGTCGAGGGTGTGCGTCAGAACGCCGCGCGCCTGCAGGAGCATATCGCGCTGATCCGTTCGAGTCTGGAGGCGCTGGGACGCTGATTGCCGTACTGTGACAGGGATCGGGCGGCATTCCGGCTGGTTTGGTTGAATGACACGCGCCGCCCGATTGACGGGGGGATATCGTGAATCGATTGTTTGTCTATTTGAAGGATTATAAGAAGGAAACCATTCTCGGCCCGCTGTTCAAGCTTTTGGAGGCTTCCTTTGAGCTGTTTGTGCCGCTCGTTGTCGCTTCCATGATTGACGTGGGAATCAAAACAGGGGATACAGGCTACATCATCCGCATGTGCCTGGTGCTCATCTCGCTTGGCGTGATTGGGCTTGTGTGCTCCATCACCGCTCAGTATTTCGCGGCGAAGGCGGCGGTCGGATTTGTCAAAAAAATCCGGCACGCCCTTTTCCGCCATATTCAGAGCCTGTCCTATACGGAATTGGACACGCTTGGCACGTCCACCATGATCACCCGCATGACGAGCGACGTCAACCAGGTGCAGAACGGCACGAACCTGACGCTGCGCCTGCTGCTGCGCTCACCGTTTGTGGTGTTTGGTGCGATGATAATGGCCTTCACCATCGACTGGCAGGCCGCGCTGGTGTTTGTCGTCACCATTCCGCTCTTGTCTATTGTAGTGTTCGGCATTATGCTGGTTTCCATCCCGCTGTACCGGAAGGTGCAGTCCCGGCTGGATCGTCTGCTCGGTATCACGCGCGAAAACCTCACGGGCGTGCGCGTTCTGCGGGCCTTCTGCAAGGAGAACGAGGAGATCGCGGAGTTTGAAACGCGCAACGAGGATTTGACCGGCGTGCAGAAGTTCGTGGGCCGCATTTCGGCTCTGATGAACCCGGTGACGTATCTGATCATCAATTTTGCCGTTATCGCATTGATCTGGACGGGCGCGATCCGGGTGGAAGCCGGGATTTTGACGCAGGGAATGGTGGTGGCCCTCTATAACTATATGTCGCAGATCCTGGTTGAGCTGATCAAGATGGCGAACCTGATTATCAACATCACCAAGGCGGTGGCCTGCGGCAACCGGATCGCCGCCGTGTTTGACATTACCTCCAGCCAGGAGCAGACCTCCGTTTCTCCCGAGACGAAGAAGGACGCGCCGCTGGTGGAATTCCGCGACGTATCCCTGCAATACAAAAACGCGGGGGAAGATTCCCTCTCCGGTCTGAACTTTACCGCCGCCGCGGGGGAGACAATCGGCGTGATCGGCGGCACCGGCTCGGGCAAATCGTCACTGGTGCGCCTGATCCCGCGTTTCTATGACGCGACACGAGGAGCCGTTTTGGTGCAGGGAGCCGACGTGCGCGATTATCCGCTGGATGAACTGCGCGGCATGATCGGCATCGTGCCGCAAAAAGCGGTTTTGTTCCAGGGAACGGTGCGGGACAATATGAAATGGGGCAACCCTGACGCGACGGACGACGAGATCTGGGACGCTCTCGCGTCCGCACAGGCGCAGGAGGTTGTCGAGAGCAAGGAGGGTGGTCTTGATTTTGTCATCGAGCAGGGGGGACGGAACCTGTCCGGCGGTCAGCGCCAGCGTCTGACCATCGCCCGCGCTCTGGTGCGCCGTCCACGCATCCTGATCCTCGACGACAGCTCCTCGGCGTTGGATTTCGCCACAGACGCGGCTCTGCGCAAAGCCATCCGCGAGCTGCCGTATTCGCCCACTGTGTTTCTGGTCTCCCAGCGGGCTTCCTCCATCCAGTACGCGGATCGGATCATCGTGCTGGACGATGGCTATCCCGTCGGGATCGGTACGCATGAGGAACTTCTGGAAAGCTGCGGCGTGTACCGTGAGATCTACAATTCCCAGTTCCGGAAGGAGGATGCGTGATGGAGAAAAATCCGTATGTGCAGCGGGAAGCTTTGCGCAAGGTGCTGCACCGTCTTAAAAAGTATCGCGTCCTCATCGTCCTTTCCATCCTGTTTGCCGCTGTGACCGTGGCGCTCACACTGTATGTCCCCGTGTTGGTCGGCGACGCGATCGACCGGATTCTCGGCGCGGGACAGGTGGATTTCGCCGGGATTGCATCGATTCTTTTGCAAATCGGAATCCTGGTGGCGGTCACTTCGCTGCTGCAATGGCTGATGAATACCATCAACAATAAGATCACCTTTCAGGTGGTGCGGGATGTGCGCTCCGAAGCCTTCCGCAAAATTCAGATTCTGCCGCTGAAATATCTGGACGCTCATTCGCACGGTGAGATTGTCAGCCGGGTGATTGCGGATGTGGACCAGTTTGCCGACGGTTTGCTTTTGGGCTTTACGCAGCTGTTCACCGGAGTGCTCACCATTCTCGGCACACTGGGCTTCATGTTATCCATTCATGCGGGGATCACCCTTCTGGTGGTGCTGCTCACGCCGATCTCGCTCTTTGTCGCCAGCTTTATCGCCCGGCGGACGTATGCGATGTTCAAGCTTCAATCGGAAACGCGCGGCCGCCAGACGGCGCTGATTGACGAGATGATCGGCAACCAGAAGGTGGTGCAGGCCTTTTCCCATGAGGACGAAGCGCTGGAACAGTTCGACGAGATCAATGAAAAGCTGGAAAAATGTTCGCTTCGCGCAACGTTCTTTTCCTCCATCACCAACCCCGCGACCCGCTTTGTCAACAGTGTGGTGTATGCGGCGGTTGGCCTGACCGGCGCGCTCATCGCCATCGGCGGCGCGATCACCGTGGGTGATTTGACCTGCCTGCTGAGTTATGCGAACCAGTATACCAAACCGTTCAATGAGATTTCCGGCGTTGTCACGGAGCTGCAAAACGCTCTCGCGTGCGCGGGACGCATCTTTGAACTGATTGAGGAGGATCCTCAGATTCCGGATGCGGAAAACGCTGTGGAGCTCCAGAATGTAAAGGGCAATGTGTCTCTGCACGACGTGGAATTTTCCTACGACCCCAAGCGTCCGCTGATCCGGGATTTTAACCTGACGGTCAAGCCCGGCCAGCGTGTCGCCATTGTCGGCCCGACGGGCTGCGGCAAAACGACCGTGATCAATCTGCTGATGCGTTTTTACGACGTGCGGGGCGGAGCGATCTGCGTGGAAGGGGAGGACATCCGCGAGGTGACGCGCCGAAGCCTGCGCAGCGGTTACGGCATGGTATTGCAGGAGACATGGCTGAAGGCTGGTACGATCCGGGAAAACATCATGATGGGACGGCCCGACGCGACGGAGGAGGAAATGATCGCCGCCGCCAAGGCCAGCCATGCGCATGGATTCATCCGACGTCTGCCGAAGGGCTATGACACGGAGATCACCGAGGACGGCGGAAGCCTGTCCCAGGGACAGAAGCAGCTTCTCTGCATTGCCCGCGTGATGCTCTGCCGCCCGCCGATGCTCATTCTCGACGAAGCGACCTCCTCGATCGACACCCGCACTGAGTTGAAGGTGCAGGAAGCGTTTGCCCGGTTGATGGAAGGCCGCACCAGCTTTATTGTGGCGCACCGCCTTTCCACCATCCGCGAAGCCGATGTGATTCTCGTGATGCGGGACGGAAGCATTATAGAGCAGGGCAACCACGAAAGCCTGCTGCAAAAGGGCGGCTTTTACGCGGAGCTTTACAACAGCCAGTTTGCGCATTAACTTGGTGTCGACCCACCCTGATATAAAATGCAAAAGCCCCTTTCCCACAAACGGTGTATACCGCGTGCGGGAAAGGGGCTTGCTGTTTTCTGTTTGCTCAAACCGGGTTGACCTTGATTTGGCTCAGTATCTGACCGACGCTTCCGTTGATCAGCAGACCGGCCCGCTCGTCCATCGGGGTGGGACTGCGGTTGATCACAACCAGACGGTCGCCCTCAAAATAACGAATCAGTCCGCTGGCCGGGTAAACCGCCAGAGAGGTTCCCGCGATAATCAGCATATCGGCGGACGAAATAGCCCGCACGGAATTTTGAATCGTGGCTTCGTCCAGGCCCTCCTCATACAGAACCACATCCGGCTTGATCACGCCGCCGCAGGTGCAGTGCGGTACTCCCTCGCTGTGCAGAATGAAGTCGAGGTCATACTGCTTGTGGCATTTCAGGCAGTAGTTGCGCAGGACGGAGCCGTGCAGCTCATAGACGGTGCGGCTGCCGGCAGCCTGATGAAGCCCGTCGATGTTTTGTGTCACCACGGCGGAAAGCCGCCCGGCCTGTTCCAGCTCCGCAAGCTTTTTGTGCGCCGCGTTCGGCTGTGCGTCCGGGTACAGCATTTTGTCCCGGTAAAATTCGTAGAAATCCTCCGTGTGCCGCTCATACATGGTATGGCTCAGCATGGTTTCGGGCGGATATTTGTATTTTTGGTTGTATAGGCCGTCCGTGCTGCGGAAATCCGGGATTCCGCTTTCCGTGGAAACGCCCGCGCCTCCGAAAAAGACGATCCGGCGGCTTTCGTCGATCCATGCCTGCAATTGTTCGATTTCGTTCATGTGAAATGCCTCCTTTACCGCATGAGAAGCCGCACGATCGGCAGCTTTCCGGTATAGGGCGGATAACGGACGGGCAGATCGACGGCGGTGGATTTTTTCAGGATGCTTTTCTGGTGGGAGAAGGTGAGGAATCCCGCTTTGCCGTGGTACGCGCCCATCCCGCTTTCCCCGACGCCGCCGAACGGCATGCGCGGGTTGGTCAGATGAACGACCACATCGTTGACACAGCCGCCGCCGAAGCTGACTTCACGCAGCGCGCGGCGTTCGTGATCGGGGTCGTGCGTGAACAGATACAGGGCCAACGGCTTCGGACGCTTGCGAATTTCCGCCAGAGCCTGCGAAAAGCTGCGATAGGGAATCAGCGGCAGGATAGGGCCGAAAATTTCCTCCTGCATCACGGGGCTGTCCCAGGATACGCCTGTTAAGAGCGTGGGGGCAATTTTGCGGCTGCGATCCGAGTAGGTGCCGCCGATCAGAGGCGTGCCGCGCTGCAACAGAAGCTTGAGACGCTCCATATGCTTTTCATTGATGATTTTTCCGTATTCCGGATTTCGGATCGGCTCCTCGCCGTACATACGGCGCACCGCCCCGGCAAATTCGCGTGCGAATCCGTGCAGCATGGTTTCGTGGATCAGAACATAGTCAGGAGCCACGCAGGTTTGGCCCGCGTTGAGCAGCTTGCCCCATGCGATCCGCCGCGCAGCCAGCGCGAGATCCGCCGTCTCGTCCACGATGCAGGGGCTTTTTCCGCCCAGCTCCAGCGTGACGGGGGTGAGATGTTTGGAGGCAGCCTCCATCACCACGCGTCCGACGGCGGGACTTCCAGTGAAGAAGATATGGTCAAATTTGAGCGCGAGCAATTCCTGATTGACGGCCGCTCCGCCCTGGAAAACCGTGACAAGACCGGAGGGAAAGGCGCTGCGCAGCATGTCCTCCAGCACAGCGGCTGTTTTTGCGGCATAGCGGGAGGGCTTGACCACGGCGCAGTTTCCGGCGGCGAGAGCCGCGGCCAGCGGGGCGAGAGTGAGCTGTACGGGATAATTCCAGGGAGAGAGGATCAGCACCACGCCGAGCGGCTCCGGACGGACGGTGCACACGCAGGGGAACTGCGTCAGCGGGCCGCGCACCGGCTTTGGCCGCATCCAGTTTTTCAGGTGAGTCCGCAGCTCCCGGATCTCCTCATAAACCACGCCAAGCTCCGTGGCGTATGCTTCAAAGGAGGATTTTCCCAAATCTTCCCGCAACGCGGTGAGCAGTCGGGTTTCATATTCCTTCATTGCGTCGGCAAGGCGTTTCAGGGCGGCAAGCCGGAAACCGGCGGAAAGCGTCACCCCGGATTCAAAAAAGCGCCGCTGGCGGCTGAGGGCTTCTTCGCAGTGTTCCATCTATTCTTCCTCCTGTTCCGGCGCGCGTTTTCCGCGCCATCTGTCTTTATTGTAGGCGAGCGCGGAACGCTTTGCAAGAAAATTTTTTATGAAAGATGAAGGCTTGTTTGGAAAATGATAAACATTGTCTTTTTCTTCTATAGTGGCTGGCTTTCTGCTTCAAAAATGCTCGGAATCCGGCTAGGATTCCTGCGCTTTTTCTCTGTTTTCCAATCAGTCTTTGGGAAAGTTGACAGAATTGGTTGAGAGAGGGGAGGGAATTTGCTATAATACCCTCAGTGACAGGTTGACCCAGCCGCTTGGCGGCTGTTTTTGGAGGATGTTTTTATGCAGGAAATATCACAGAGAATTCTAAGGGAAGTCAAAAAGACGGTGATCGGAAAGGACGACATCGTTCGAAAGGTGTATATGACCATTCTGGCCGGGGGCCATATTTTGCTGGAGGATATTCCCGGCGTCGGCAAAACGACGCTGGCGCTTGCGTTTGCGGGAGCGATGGCGCTTCGGTTTCGCAGACTGCAATTCACGCCGGACGTCACGCCGTCGGATATCACAGGCTATTCCGTGCCGGATCCGGCCACGGGTAAGCTGCAATACCGCCCCGGTGCGGCGGTGTGCAATCTGTTTCTGGGGGATGAGATCAACCGTGCCAGCCCCAAAACCCAGAGCGCGCTGCTGGAGGTGATGGAGGAGGGGCAGTTGACCGTGGATGGTGTGACGCGCCGGATTCCCCCGCCGTTTATTGTGATTGCCACACAGAACCCGGAGGGATCGGCGGGCACACAGCCGCTGCCGGAATCTCAGCTGGATCGCTTTATGGTGCGGCTGAGCATGGGCTATCCGAGTCCGGAGGATGAGGAGCGGATTCTGATGAGCCGCCAGCCCGGCTCCGCTCCCGAACCGGCCGCCGAGACGGTGATCCAAAGCGAGGATCTTCTGCGGATGCGTGCGGAGACGGAGCAGGTCTATCTTTCCCAGGAAATGAGCCGGTATCTGGTTCGGCTTGCGAACGCGACCAGAGAGAGCGAGGATCTGCGTCTGGGAGCCAGCCCGCGCGCCACGCTGGCGCTGGCCGCCATGAGCCGCGCGGGTGCGTATTTGGAGGGGAGAGATTATGTTGTGCCGCAGGACGCGGCCGCGGTGTTCCTCGATGTGATGTCGCACCGTGTGAAGCTCAGTGCCAAGGCGCGCATCAGCGGGAAAACGCCCTTCGACGTGCTGGCGGAGATTCTGCGCGCGGTGCCGCAGCCGGCGCTTCACAAGTAAGCCATGTGGAGCAGGCGTTTTGCATATCTGGCCGTCCTTGCGGCGGGCGGTCTGTTCTTTCTCTTTTTTCGGGGATACCTTTCGTATCTGGTGTTCCTTTTTTTGCTGATTCTTCCTGTGCTGTCGTTCGTTTGGCTTCTGCTGTCGTTCCGTTTTGCCGGAGTGCGTGCGGAAGCGTCCAAGGCGGCGGTGGAAAAGAAAGAACCATTCTCGTTTGTGATCCGGGCGAAAAGCAGCCGCCTGTTTCCGATCCCCTGTCTGCGCGTCACCGTTGAGATTTCCAACGCGCTCGGCGGGGAAACGGAGCAGGAGCTGCTGTCCTTTCCCTTTTTCGCGGGGGAAGCGGTGATGGAACAGCCCTGCCGGTCCGCGTGCTGCGGAAAGCTGTCCTGTACCGTCCGCCGGGCGAGGGGGCTTGATTTCCTGCGGCTGTTTGCCCTTCCCGTCCGGGTGCAGGAATCCGCGGCGGTGTTTGTTCTTCCGTCGCGCACTCCCGCGCCTGCCGCTGTCACGGAAAACTCGCTTCTTCCGGATTTTGCGGAGCTGTCCTTGTCCACAGTGCCGGGCAATGACCTGTCGGATCCCTTTGATATCCGTTCCTACCGTCCCGGCGATCCGCTGAGCCGGATCCATTGGAAGCTTTCTGCCAAGCAGGGCGAATGGATCGTGAGAGAGGGAGGAAGCTCCGCGGAGCGATCCATCCGGTTTCTGGTGGAGCGCGGATCCCGTTTGCAGGAAAATGATTGTATCATGGAAGTTTTTTCCCGTCTGGCCTTTCTTCTGGTGGAGCATGGGATCCCGGCGCAGGTGTTTTGGCCGGAGGATGCGGAGCTTGGCTCACAGGGCTTTGACGGGGAAGAGGAGGCTTCCGAAATTCTGGGAATCCTTTTGTCGCGCAGCGTTCCCTCCGCGCTTCCGGCTTTTGAACTGTTTCGGGACGAGCAATGGAAAAAGTGCGCGCACTTGATTTACATTACGCCGGAATGTTCTCCTGAACGCCTGGCCGCCCTGTTAGAGGGAGGAAACGCGGAGCGCGTGACCGTCCTTCTCTGCGGGACAAGGGAGGAAGAAGAAATTTCGCATCATGTTGTGATTCCCGTCAGATCAGATCGCTTGGATGATTGTCTGGCGGAAGTGGAACTATAGCCTATGAAATGGAAGAAAAAACAGGAATCCTATTCCGCCCTCTTTATGCAGGCACCGGAGATCCGGCAGGGGGGCGGACAGGGCTGGGGAAGTCTGCTGATTGGCTGTTTGCTGTTGTTTCTCGGCTTGGCCGGTACGGCATGGGCCTTTATCAGCAGCTTTGCCCTTCCGGCCCATCTGCCGCTGCTTTTGGCGCTTGCGGCCTGTCTCAGCCTGCTTTTGACGGCTGGGTACCGCTGGCGTTTTGCCGATATCCTGCTGTTTCTGCTCTCGGCTGCGCTCTGTCTCTTTTTGTGGAGGTTTCAGAGCGAAATTGTGCAGGGCTTTCTCTGTACCGTCAACTGTATCACAAAGGCCTATACGGAGAATTCGCCGTTTGAATTTCCTACCTTTCTGGTCGAGGAAATGACGGATTTGGAGCGGCAGAGATGCTGCACCATGTTTGTGGGAGCCTGCATGGTTCCGGTGGCGGGGGCACTTTCCTGGGCGGTATTTCGCCGCAGAAGCTTTGTGTGTTCCTTTGTGTTCACGTTCCCGTTCCTGCTGGCCGGGCTGATGTTTACCATCACGCCGAATCTGTGCGCCATGACAATGCTTCTGGTGTTTTGGGCGGGACTCGCGTTTTTGCCCGCCCGGGCGCGCTGCTTTGTGGGAAAACAGCATTTTTCCTCGGGAATCCAGCGCCTGCCGGCAGCATCGTTTCTGGTGCTGGCGCTCATGGCCGGGGTAATATCCCTGCTCCTTTTCGTGATTCCGGCGGAGGAATACCAGCGGCCGGAGCAGGTCGATGACCTGCGCGTTTCCCTGGAAATGACCGGGCAGCGGCTGGCCGAGCAGGTCAGCAATTCCCTTCTGTTTTCCGGCAGCCGGGATCACGCAAATCTGGAAAACGAGACGGACGGATTTTCCGGGAAAACGGTTCTGGAGGTGCAGAGCAGCCGGGGAACGGATCTGCGCTTGCGCGGATTTACCGGCAGCGTTTACAACGGAAGCAGCTGGAGCCAGCTTCCGGAAGATGAGTATACGCTTTTGGAGGAGAGTCTGGCTGGGACTTCTCCGTTAAATCTTTCCGGTTTTTTGGGGAAGGATTTGTTTTCCAGCGTTCGGGTGAGCGTGCGCAATGTGGGAGCAAGCCGGGAAATTCTTTATGCCCCATACGCTCTTGCCACCACGCCCGAGGAGTTTCCGGAAGCCGACTATGTTCATGATTCATTCTTGCGGGGAGATTGGATGACAGCTCCTCTGGAGTACAGCATGGACTGTCTGGATGTGCAGAATTCGTTTCTGTACGGAGATCGGGAATTGGCGGCGGAAGCCTATCTGCAATGTATCCAGACGGATGATGCAAGCGGACAGGAGCTTCCTTTCTCTGAGGGCCTTTACTTTATGGATGGCTCGGAATATGCCCGCGAGGAGATGCGGAAGCTGTACTGTACGCCGGTGTCGGACGAGCTTTTGGCTGCTCTGCCGGAGCCGCTTCACACCTGGATGGAGGAGGAAGCGGAATATTCCACTTTTGTCTATGACCATTATCTGGATGTGCCGGAGGATCTCAAGGAAACCTTGCTGGATTCTTTCTATCCGGACGCACAGCCTGTAGGACTTCCGTTTGATAATGTGATTTCCCAGGTGGAGCTGATGGTTTCCACGTCGGCGACCTATTCTCTCTCCGCACCGCAAACGCCGCAGGGAGAGGACTTCATCGAATATTTTGTGACGGAAAGCCATGAGGGCTACTGCGTTCATTTCGCAAGCACAGCGGTGATGCTGCTGCGTTCCATGGGAATCCCGGCCCGCTATGTGGAGGGCTTCGCCCTTTCCTGGGATGAACTGGAGGAAGCCGGGCCGGAGGGCTGGGTGGAAGTCAAGGACAGCCGTTCCCATGCGTGGGCGGAAGCCTACTGTCCCGGTTTCGGCTGGGTTCCCGTGGAAGCGACGCCTGGCGGCGGTACAATTCCCATGCGTTCCGATGAAGCGGAAAGCGAACCGGCGTCCTCTGAACCGGAAGAAGTTTCCTCCGCTTCGGAACCGGCGTCCTCCGTTTCCCAGCCTGTGAGTTCGCGTCCCACATCGGAAAATCTCTCGTCCGTATCTTCTTATGCGGAACAGGAGGAGGAGGGGGACACTTCTCCCATCTGGCAGATTCTGTTCTGTGTGCTGGGCGTGATTCTGTTCTGTGGCCTGCTGGTTTTGCTTTTCCTCCTTCGCCGTTCGCTTCGGGAAAAACGGTATCTGCGCCTGCCCGCGAACCGTTCCGTCGCGCTGATGTACCGCCATGCGCTCGGCGCCGTTCGCTTTGGCGTGCAGATGGATCCCAGGCTGCGCGAGCTGGCGGAAAAAGCGAAATTCAGCCGCAAAGGCGTTACCGAGGAGGAGCGTGGGGAAGCACGCCGCCTACTGACGCAGCTGTATGCCAAAACAGCCCGGAAATTTCCGCTTTGGAAGCGTGTCCTGCTTTTCCTCTGGAAAGGTTGATGCGAATTCCCAAAGCCGCAAAAAAACCGGCAGCATCCGAAGCCATATCGGCCCGGGATGCTGCCGGTTTTGCTTACTATTTGGTGATTGCCGGTTACCGTCCGTTTTCTTCGTCCTGCTTTCCCTGGTCGGGATGCCGCATCAGCCCAAGTGCGAGGGCCGAAATCAGCGTGCCCGCGGCCAGAGCCACAAAATACATCGGCCAGTTGGGAACGAGGGCGAATACAAAAATCCCGCCGTGAGGAGCCTGGAGCGTGCAGCGGAAGTAAGCGGAGATTCCTCCTGCCACCGCCGAGCCCAGCATACAGGCCGGAATGACGCGCAGATCCGAAGCGGCAAAGGGGATTGCGCCTTCCGTGATAAACGAAAGCCCCATGATGAAATTCATCATCCCCGTTTGATGCTGGCGCGTTGTGAAGCGTGAGCGAAACAGCACGGTGGCCAGAGCAATGGCCAAAGGCGGCACCATACCGCCCAGCATGACGGAAGCCATGAGCGGTGAGGAAACCGGGTTGCCGGCTGCGTCCACCAGGGAGGCGGTGGCAAAGACGTATGCCGCCTTGTTGACGGGCCCGCCCATATCCACGCTCATCATCGCCGCCAGCAGAACCCCGAGAGCCACGGTGCCGATGTCATCGAGGGAAGAAAGCCAGTAGGTAAGAGCAGCGTTTGCATGGGAGATGGGGGGATCCAGTACCAGCACGGTCAAAGCGCAGACGGCGAGAAGACCGATCACCGGATAAAACAGAACGGGCTTGGCTCCCTCCATTCCCGCCGGGAGAAACCGCAGCATGCGTTTTACCAGCTGCATGACATATCCCGCCAGAAAACCGGCCAGAAGCGCCCCCAGAAAACCGCCGCCCCCGCTTCCCGCCAGAGCGCCCGCCACGAATCCGACCACAAGACCGGGCCGATCGGCAATGCTCTTCGCGATGTAGCCGGACAAAACGGGAAGCATAAATCCAAAGGCTACCTCACCGGCTTCCTCTTTGAGGAAATACGCCAGCGCGGAATTGCTGCCGAAGGTGAGAGCCGGTCCATCCGGGGCCAGAATGGAGTCCACCAGATAGGCCAGAGCAATCAACAGCCCCCCTCCGATGACAAACGGCAGCATATGGGAAACGCCGTTCATCAGGTGGCTGTAAATGGTGTGCGCAATGCGTGAAATGCTGTGCAGCCCGGTGGAAACGCCGCCCTCATAATTGGGAATCTCACCGGATACCGCCTGAAAAAGAAGCTTGTCCGGATGACGAATCGCCTCGCTGACGGGGACAAACAGAACCGGCTTTCCCCGAAAACGATCCAGCTCAACCGCCGCGTCCGCCGCCACGATAATTCCCTCGCAGGCGCGGATCTCCTCGTCGGTCAGGACGTTGCGCCGCCCTGCCGCTCCGTTTGTCTCCACCTTCACGGAAATGCCGTGGCGTGCGGACGCTTTTTCCAGCTGCTCCGCGGCCATATAGGTGTGAGCGATTCCCGTCGGGCAGGCGGTCACAGCCAGCACGCGGGGGAATTCCTCAGAAGAGGGGGAGGAGGCGGTTTTGCGATGCTCAGCCTGCTCAACGATATAGCGGAATTCCTCCGGTGAACCGGCACGTTCCAGCGTCTCCCGGAAGGAGCTTTCCATCAGAAGGGCCGCCAAGCTGCTGAGAACTTCAAGGTGTGTTCCGGAGCCTTTCTCCGGCGGTGTGGCAATGAGAAAAAGCAGGCGCACCGGCTGTCCGTCCAGAGCATCAAATTCCACGCCCTCCGGTACGGTCATGGCGGCCAGCGCGGGGACGCGCACCGCCGGAGAACGCGCATGCGGGATCGCTACGCCGTCTCCCACGCCTGTGGTGCCCTCCTGTTCCCGCTGCAAGACACAGCGCAAAAATTCCATGGAGTCTTCCAGTACTCCTCCGCGTTCCAGAGCCTGCGTCATCAGGAGCAGCGCTTCGTTTTTGGAGGCGGGGCGGCGGTTCAGTAGAACAAATTCCTCCCGCAGCAGATCCAAAAGCTGCAAGCTTTTCCCCTCCTTTCTTTTTGTAACGATGGAATCCCTTGTATCCATTGTTCAGATTTTCAAATTGACCCATTTTCCCTTGCGGAAGCGAATGTAGGTCATCAGGAAACGCACCAGCTGATCCGTGGCAAGGCCCAGCCACGCGCCGAAAAGGCCCAGCCCCAGCGGGTAACAGAGAAGCCATCCGCTGAACGGACGCACAAAGGCCACGCTGATCAGAGAGACAAGAGCCGTGTACTTCGCGTCGCCCGCGCCCCGCAGGCAGCCGGTGAATACCACCTGGGAGATTTGCAGAAATACCACAACAACCATAAGCCGCATGATCATATCTCCGTAGGAGAGAATGTCGGTTTCATCCGAAAACAGGAGAAAGATCTGACGGCTGAATACCAGATAAATGACGGAGAGCACAGCGGAGAAAAAGACGCCCACCTTTTGACAGATGCCGCCGTAGATGCGCGCGAGATCCCGCCGCTTTTCCCCCAGGCTGCGTCCAACCAGTGCAACGGAAGCCACGGAAAGCCCGTCTCCGAAGGAAAAGGAAATGCTCATGATATTCATGCCGACCTGATGGGCCGCAAAAGCCGTCGTGCCGAGGTTGGCGACAATGATGCTATAGGTCAGGAAGCCGATGCGCAGAAACATCTGCTCGGCCAGCGTGCTGGAACCGATGTTCATAATGGCGCGCAGAGTTTCCCGATCAAAGGAAATGCGGATTCTCCCGCGCAGGCTGATAAAGTGGTCGCGGTGCAGGGCGGAGCGCAGGCTCATGCCGCAGGCCACAACGGTGCCGAGAACGGTGGCGATCGCCGCGCCGCGCACGCCGAGACGGGGAAATCCAAGATTTCCGCCGATCAGAAGATAGTTGAAGCAGATGTTCACTGCGTTTGCGACAATGTTGGTTTTCATGGCAATGCGTGTATTTCCCGCGCCGCGCTGCGCGGCGTTGATCACCATGGTCAGCGTGTTGAATACCATGCCGCCCGAGATAATACGGAAATAGGCCGTGGCGTCCTCATGTGTGTCCGGCGCAGTTCCCGCCAGCCGCATGATGGGATCGGCAAAGACAACGGCCGCCGTGCTGATCACAAGCGTGAGGCCGAGCGTGATCAGGATGGATTGCACCAGCACGCGGTTGGCCTTGGCGGAATCGTCCTCTCCGCGCCGCCGTGCCACAAGGGCGGAAACCGCGACGTTGAGAGAGAGAAATACGGCCAGACAGATAAATTTGGGCTGCGTCGTCAGGCCGACAGCCGCAATCGCCGCCGTGCCGAGACTGCTCACCATGATGGTATCAATGAAGCCTACCAGAGCGACCAGAAAGGACTCCAGCATAGAGGGCCAGGCGATCCGCAGCGTTTCCTTCAGGAGAGCGCCGTCCGTGGGGATCGGGCCTTCGATCTCATGGCCGCGTACCATGGCGCGCGTGCGCAGCAGTTTCGAGAGAATCACGTTCCATTCACCTTTTCTTTTTGCAGTTTCGCTTTATTCGCTTGCTTTTTTTCATTGTACTCTATTCTCACTCTTTCGTCAAATCTTCCACAAAATTTTTGCAAATGGATAAAAAATCTCGGACAAAAATAGCCGGAGGATCGGATCCCCCGGCTGTTTTTTATTTGTTCTCTCAAAGCTTCGGAACGTTCTTGGTTGCGATAAAATCGACTCCCAGTCCGAGAATGTCTTTGACCACCACATCCCCGATTGCGACGGGGGCGGGAATGGTCACACCGTCCAAAAGGCGCATTGCCTCAAAAATTTTTCCTTTCGGGATGTCGGAGCTTGTCTTGACGGAGGCACGGCGGAGCGTTCCGCTCTCCACGCAGACGGTGGAGGTGATCACACGCGTGGGGTTGGTCAATTCCTTGCGGCCATATTCCGCGCCGTGTGGGCAGCTGTTTCCCGTTACGGAGAAGCCGTTTTCCTCATCCACCTTCAGGTGGCAGCCCTTCGGGCAGACAATGCAAATCAGCTCAGTCATTCTGCTTCCTCCTCCTTCACGACGGAAACCGTGATTTTCCCATCCCGGATTTTCGGGAACAAAGCCTTCGGGAAGGCGATCTTTTCCATCTCGCCCGGAGCCATGTGTTCCCGCTTGAAACGAGCCAGCACCTCGCCGCCGGACGAAACCTGAATCACCATATTGGTATAGACGAAATTCACCCGGAAGAAAATTTCCACGAATTTGTCCACATTCTCCGTGCGGATCTTCTGCGGCACGGTGTAGGTGACGGCGCTGCCGTTCTCCACAGCAATGCACGGTCCCTGCGGTTCACCGTTTTTCGCATAAAGTGCGGCGGCCCGCCCGGCCCGCTGGCTTTCCTGCGTCACAAAGTCGACCAGATCGTGAACGTGTACCACGTTGCCGCTGGCAAACACGCCGGGGATCGAGGTCTCCATGTTTTCATAGACGACGGGGCCGTTGGTGCGCCGATCGATCTCCACGCCTGCCTGACGGGACAGCTCGTTTTCCGGAATCAGGCCGACGGAAAGCAGAACGGTGTCGCAGTCGAAGGTAATCTCTGTGCCGGGGATCGGATTGCGTTTTTCATCGACCTTCGCCACCACCACCTGCTCCACGCGTTTGTCGCCCTTGATGTCGACGATCGTGTGGGAGAGGTAAAGCGGAATGTCATAATCGTTCAGGCACTGGACGATATTGCGGTTCAGACCGTTGGAGTACGGCATAAGTTCCACACAGGCCAGCACCTTCGCGCCTTCCAGCGTCATGCGGCGGGCCATAATCAGGCCGATGTCGCCGGAGCCGAGGATGACCACACGCTTGCCGACCATGTAGCCCTCAATATTCATGTAAAGCTGGGCCGCGCCGGCGGTAAAGACGCCGGCGGGACGGTCGCCCGGAATGGCGATCGCGCCGCGTGTGCGCTCCCGGCAGCCCATGTTCAGTACGACGGATTTCGCGTGAAGCTGCATATAGCCGTGTTCGCGGCTCATCGCGTGGACGGTTTTGTCCGCGGATACATCGAGCACCATCGCGCCGAGCATGACTTCCACGCCCGCGTCCGCCAGCTTGTCGATAAAGCGGCTGGCATACTCGGGGCCGGTCAGCTCCTCCTTAAAAAATTGCAGGCCGAAGCCGTTGTGAATGCACTGGTTGAGAATGCCGCCCAGCTCGTTGTTGCGTTCCAGGATCAGCACCTTACCGGCGCCTTCCTTCGCAGCCTCCAGCGCGGCCGCAAGACCGGCGGGGCCGCCGCCGATCACAATGACGTCATACAGGGTTTCGTTCATTCTGTACGCCCTCCCATCTTTGTCTCGCCGGTGATGACAGCCGTTCCGGCGCGATCCATCATGACCGCTTCCTGCGGGATGCCAAGCTCACGGGCAATGATCTGCTGCACTCTCGGGCCGCAGAAGCCGCCCTGACAGCGTCCCATGCCGGAGCCGCAGCGCCGCTTTACGCCGTCAATGGAGCAGGGCGGGAGCGGGCGGTGCAGAGCGTCGACGATCTCGCCTTCGGTAATCGTCTCGCAGCGGCAGACGATCTGACCATAGAGCGGGTTTTTGGCGATAGCGGCGGCGCGCTCCTCATGGGAAAGGTGCTTGAAGCGCACCACATGGCGTTCATCCACGAACGTTTCCTTGGGATCCAGCGCCAGCCCGGCTTCCCCAAGCATCCGCACCATGTCGCGCGCGATGGCCGGGGCGGAGGTCAGGCCGGGGGATTTGATGCCCGCGATATTGAAGAAGCCCTTCTGATCGGTTTCGCCCACGAGGAAATCATCGATCTCCGTGTTGGCGCGCAGGCCCGCGAAATTGCGGATGGAGTCCCGGAAATTGATATCGGGAACAGACCGGAGCGCCATTTTGCGGACAAAGGCCAGTCCGTCGCCCGTGGTGCCGAGATCGTCTTTTTCCGCGTCCTCGGCGTTCGGGCCGACAATCAGGTTGCCGTGTACGGTGGGGGAGACGAGCACGCCCTTGCCCACCTTGCTCGGGCATTGGAAAATAACATGGTTGACCAGCGTGCCCTGGCTCTTGTCGAGCAGGAAATATTCGCCCTTGTTCGCGGAGACGGTGAAGGTGTGCGGAGCCGCCATGTCGTTGATTTTGTCGCTCCAGATTCCGGCGGCGTTGACGACGAAGCGGGTGTCGATCTCCTTGCCGCCCGCTGTGACGCGGAAGCCGCCGTCGATGGGCTGGATGGAAGTGACTTCACTGTTCAGCTCCACCCGCGCTCCGTTCTTTACAGCCGTTTCCGCCAGCGCGATCGCCAGCTCCCACGGGCTGACGATTCCGGCGCTGGGGGCGTAAAGGGCACTGGTGACCTCAGGGCTCACATTCGGCTCCATCTCGCGCACTTCCTCAGCGGAGAGCACCTTCATGCCGGGTACACCGTTCTGTGTGCCGCGATCAAACAGCTCGCGGACCAGCGCATCCTGATCGGCGTCGAAAGCAAGCACAAGGCTGCCGATTTGTTGATAAGGAACGTCCAGCTTTTCGCACAATTCCTTGACAAGGGCGTTGCCCTCCACGTTATACCGGGCCATTTTGGTGCCGGGATGCGGATCGTACCCCGCATGTACGATGGCGCTGTTGGCCTTTGTGGTGCCGACGGAAACGTCGTTTTCTTTTTCCACCAGCACGGCGCTGAGCTTGTAGCGGCTCAGCTCGTAGAGCAGCGAGCAGCCGCAAACGCCGCCTCCAACGATGACTACGTCAACCATTCTCTTTCCTCCTGTTCCCGAACCGGAAAAGCTGCGTGAGGACGCAAAAAAAGCCAAGCCAAAGGAACCCTTAACGGGTTTCTTTTTGCTTGACTCAAATCTCTCTCGCAAAACAGATTCAGTTCGTCTCAAAGCCGTGCGGAACATTCTGCTGTTTTCCGCACTATCCTACCTGTATTGTAGCACATGGATGCAACGATTGCAAGTGAATCTGAAAAACAGGAGAAATTCCTGATTTTTTGTGGAAAGCGTCACATAAACCAGACGTTGGGGTTGGTGGTGGAGATGGCGCAGGCTCCCGCGCCGAGAGCCGCCATGATGTCCTCCTTGTCCGCGATCAAACCGCCCGCGATGATGGGGGTCTGTGTTTCCCGGCAAATCCGCCGGATGATTTTCGGCATGACTCCGGGCAGAATTTCAATAAAATCGGGATGGCAGGAATCGTGGCGGCGCGTCACATTCGACAGCGCCATGGAATCGATCACAAAGAAACGCTGCACGGTGCAGAAGCCGAGCTCCGCGGCCCGGGCGATGATCGGCTGCTTGGTGCTGATGATGCCGTCCGCCTTCGTGTATTCCCGGATAAAATCGACGCTGGCTTCCTTGGCGCTCAGGCCGGTGATCAAATCCAGATGCACCATGGCATAGCGGCCTGTTTCCTTCACGCGCTCCACGATGCGAGGAATGCTGCACACCGTGCCGAACAGAATAAATACCACCTTGATATCCGCTTTCAGGCATTGCTCCAGCTCGTCCATATCCTTGACCGCCGCGATCACGGGGCAGTCCGCCATAATCTCCTTAAAATCCATTTTCCGTTCCCCCTGATTCCATCGTTTGCGGCAGCCGGGCGGATGGATGATGCGCCGGGCCTGTCGCTTTTATTGTAGCACACCCGAAAAGCGGGTGCAAGGGAGGCTTGCGCCGCCGCGCATTTCGTGTCATATGCTGCCCTCTGCCGGTTAAATGAGGGATCCTCTCACTTATAAAACATCAAAAACGCGGCCTGCCCATCGTTTGATGAGGCAGGCCGCGTTTTCTGTTATTCTCATTCGATCCATCCGCATTTTTCCAGAAGAGCTGTTGTGTTCGGGTAGTGCTGGGAAGAAATCAGATAGCTTCCGGAGTCCAGATAGAGAGATGCGTTTGGATCAAAGTGGAAAAGGGAAGCGGCAAGACTGTCCTCTGCCGCAAACGCGGGAAGGGAGGAGTCTCCCTGATAGGAGAGCGTCATTTCAAACCAGCGCTCATCGTACTGGCTGCTCTGCGGCATTCCCGTCAGAAAATCCTGCTGCAGCGCTTCGATGAGAGCAGAACGCTGTTCCGCGTTCGGCGTGAAGGATTGGTATTCATCGTTTTCCTTGGAATTCCAGAAGGAGACCGTGTCAAAGCTGTCCTGTGTCAGGAAGAAGCAGTCCGTGGTGTTTTCGATCACCTCGGGCAGCAGGCTGATGCGGTCGAGTGCCTGGGGAAAGCCCTCAGGGAAAGCGGAGCTGTAAAAGCGGCGGCGAAGCTTGCTGCCGTCCTTCAGTTCATAGGAAACTTCAAATATACTGCCTTCCGACATGGGATACAGAGGCCCCATCGCGTGGTAGGAATCAATGATATCCTGATGCAGCGCAACGATCTGTTCAACATTTTCTTTCTGCGTCACAATGGGCTCCATCATGCCGTAGTAGTGGCGGCTCTGTGGCGTTCCGGTGAAGAAGCTGGCACTGTGAGTTTGACCGAAGGAGGTGGTGAAGGTGACAGATTTCACATCCTCCACGGCGGGAATACGAGAGGTGTAGCCGAAGCAGCCGGTGGCGCAGATCAGATAAAACACCACAAACAATCCGGCCACCACACCGAGAGAGGGCATGGTTTTCCAAATGTTTTTCACGCCGCGCCGGTAGACCATTTCAATGGCCAGATGGGAGAGAAATGCTCCGAGCAGAGCCCCCAGCAGGAAGGGGAAGGAGGAGTAGATGCCGTGAATCAAAAGCCCCAGGCACATCCCGAAGCAGGCGGAAACGAGAAAACGGATCCATACGCGCGGCAGCGGGAAGGCGAAGGCGTTTTCCGCGGTTTCGCTCGCTCTCCTGCGATAGAGCAGCACAGCGGCAATCAAAAGGACAGCGCCGTACCCCAGCCACCACAGCAGCCACGGGACAACAGGCTCGTTTGCCAGACTGAAAGCGCCAATCAGCGGATTCATCCCTTCATAGACAAAGCGGGGAAGATCGCTCCCGCAAAAGCCGGGCAGGGCGGAGCCGAGATAGGACAGGCTGAGAGCCAGCAGAAGGGGCAGGCCTCCGCAGAAGGCAATCGTGCTGACAGCGGCGTCAAAGACCGTGCCGCAGCAGATGAGGAAGAAAATCATCAGCCCGATCAGCGCAAAGACGTTGACGATCAGGAACAGCGCACGCAGCCACAGCAGACCGGGATCCAGCATCCCATCCTGCACAGCCTGCATGGGAATGCCGAAGCAGAGCAGAATGGCAAAGCAGACAATGAGCATTGCAAGAAGCGGAACCACCAGCGCCGTCAGTTCCGCGGTCAGACGGCTGAGAAGCATCGTTTCCCGGCGGATGGGCAGGGAATGGAACAGATCCACGCTGCGCTTGTCATGCAGATACCGGAACAAAGAGACGGTGAAAATCAGAGCGAACAGCCACAGCAGCGGCAAAACAAACAGGGACAGAATACTGTACAGAAAGCTGGAAGCCTGAGAGGAAAGGTAGTACTCCATCGGCATTTCCTCTCTGTAATACGAAAAATTGCTTCTGGCCTGTGTGACGGTGAGCGTCATCAGAAGGGGAAGCACCACCGCGAGGATGGCGGTGTAAAGAAGGGCGATGCCGCGGATCTGGCGCAGAGCCGCGCGGTATGATTGGAAAAATCCGCCCGGCTTACGAAAGAATGTTGTCGATGTCATATCCGGCAGCCTCCATTTCACTGATAAATACTTCCTCCAGCGTCAGCGGGAGAAGCTCGGAAAATACGGGATTCATGGCGCTGAGCTTCGCCAGAATATCCTCCTGCGTTCCGCGCGCGACAAAATCGACGAGAGAGCCCTGCGTGCGCAGCGTCACGAGGTCGAAAGAGTCGAACGCGCTGCGGTCGGGCATCGGGCGGAACATGGCCTGCACGCGGCTGATGCCGAGTTTGAGCGAATCCAGTTCCCGGTCAAAGATCACGCCGCCGCGGTGGAACAGTCCCACATGATCACAGATATCCTCCAGTTCGCGCAGATTGTGCGAAGCGATCACCACCGTCATTCCGCGATCGGATACCTCGCCTGAGAGAATCCGCTTGAGCAGCTGGCGCATCACCGGATCCAGCCCGTCGAAGATTTCGTCGAGAAGAAGGTGCGTCGGGCGTGCGCCAAGCGCGCAAAGGATTGCCGCCTGACGCTGCATACCCTTGGACATGTTCAGAATCCGCTGCTTGGTATCCAGCGGGAAACAGGAGCAGAGATAGTGAAACCGCTCTTTGTCCCAATGGGGATAGGTGTGTGAGAATAAATCCTCCATATCGGTCAGGGTGGCGGCGCGGGGAAAATACGGATAGTCGGAGATGAAGCAGACATTGCCTTTCACAGACAGATTTTCAAACGGCTCGCCGCCGTCGATGAGAACCGATCCCGCGTCCGGCCGGTATACGCCCGCCGCCGTGCGCAGGAAAGTGGATTTGCCCGCTCCGTTGCTGCCCACCAGCCCGAAAATGGATCCGCTGTCCACCTGAAAGCTGATGTCGTCCAGGGCGGTAACCGCCCCAAACCGTTTTGTCAAATGCTTTACTTCAATCATGTCGCTTCGCCTCCTGTCAGTATGCGTTCCACCAGAGCGCGGATTTCATCGGGACTCACCGCATTTTCCAGAGCGCTGCGGATGGCATGTTCCAGCGCCTGTTCCGCTTCCCGTTTCTTTTTCGCGGCTTCGTCGCCCATGTCGCAGAGAAACGAGCCTTTTCCCGGCACGGAACAGATATAGCCGTCGTGCTCGAGAAGCTGGTATGCCTTCTGTACGGTGTTGGGGTTGACCCCCAGCTCCTGCGCCAGCGCCCGCACAGAGGGGAGCTGTTCCCCGGGAACCATTGCTCCCAGCGCGGAAAGACGCAGAATTTCCTGGTAAAGCTGTGTGTAGATGGGGAGCCTGCTTTTGTGGTCGAGAAGAAGCATAGCGCATCCTCCTTTCCGCTGAGTTCAACTGTATGATGTGTACTCAACTGTTCTATTTCGGTTAGTACAGTTTGAGAATAGCACAAGATCCTTTCTTTGTCAAGCAGAAAAGAAAAATTCCTCTTTACTTTAGCGTGATAATATGCTACAATACCACTCGAACTGTTCGGTGAATCGATCAGGCTCTACTATGTATCAATAAGATCCGTGCCGGTGGGCACGATGGGAAGGAAGCGTTATGTTATGTGGAAAAAGAAAATTGCAGCTTTGCTGCTGGCGGTTCTGACAGCCTGTTCCGCGGCGGCCTGCACCGGATCGAGCGGAGCTCAGACGAGTTCGGGCGCGGCGGGAAACGATGCGTCGGACGCAACCGAAAGCGCGGCGACAAATTCGGAGGAGTCCGCGTCCGACGATTCCTGGGATAAGATTGCGGAAAAAGGCGAGCTTGTCATGGGTCTGGACGACGCGTTCCCGCCCATGGGCTATACCGATACGCAGACAGGCGAAATTATTGGCTTTGACGTGGATGTAGCCAAGGAGGTGTGCAGCCGTCTCGGTGTGGAGCTGAAGCTTCAGCCGATCGAGTGGAACACCAAGGAGATGGAGCTGGATGGCGGCAACGTGGATCTGCTCTGGAACGGATACAGCTACACCGACGAGCGCGCGGAAAAGCAAACGCTCAGCAACGCGTATATGAAGAACAATCAGGTGATTCTGGTCAAAGAGGATTCCTCCTATCAGAGCCTTGCGGATCTGGCGGGCAAGAGTTTGGGCGTGCAGTCCGACTCCTCGGCGGAAACGGCGCTGAACAGTGAGGAAGCCACGGAATTCCGGGAGTCCCTCGCGGAGATTGTGCCGATCGACGACTACAGCAAGGCTATTCTGGAAATCCAGAACGGTTTGATTGAAGCCATCGCCATCGACGAGGTGGTCGCCCGCTTTTATCTGACCAACGATCCGGGCGCTTACCGGATTTTGGAGAAGGAAGACGGAACGGTTGAATCTCTTGCGGTGGAGGATTATGTGATTGGCTTCCGCAAGGGCGATCAGGCGCTTTGCGATAAAGTGAATGAGGCGCTCAGCGAAATGAAGGCCGATGGAACGCTTGGCGAGATCTCCGAAAAGTGGTTCGGAGAGGACGTCACGACCATCGAGGCGTAATCAAAGCAGAGCTCAGGGGCCTGCCGCCGGAGAAGATCCGGGGCGGGTCCCCTTTTGCACGGCGCGGACAGCGCCGGGAAACAGAGGAGGGAAGAAATCTTGAATCCGGAAACGTTAGCCAGCTTGCAAACGCTGCTCCAGGAGATGGGGGAGGCCAGCCTGAGCACTCTTCTGATCTTTTTCCTGACGCTTCTTTTTTCGCTTCCGCTGGGACTGCTGGTTGCCTTCGGACGCAGAAGCCGGTATAAAATCATCAGTCTTCCGGTACGGTTTTACATTCTGATCATGCGCGGAACGCCGCTCATGCTTCAGCTGTTTTTCGTGTTCTATGGGCTGAACCCGCTGTTCGGCATCCAGCCGCAGCGCATGCAGGCGGCCATCATTGCGTTTGTGCTCAACTATGCGGCGTATTTCGCGGAGATTTACCGTGGCGGCATCGAGTCGATCCCGGAAGGCCAGTATGAAGCGGGAAAGGTGCTCGGTTTTACGCGTGCGCAGACCTTTTTCCATATTGTCCTGCCGCAGGTGGTCAAGCGGATCCTGCCGCCGATGGGAAATGAATTCATCACCCTTGTGAAGGATACCTCGCTGGCGCAGGTGATCGCGGTTCAGGAGCTGATGCACGTCACCGAAAAATTTGCAAGCTCCTCCGTGTCGACCATCCCGTTCTTCGTGGCGGCTGTGTTCTATCTGGTGATGAACGGCGTTGTCACGCGCTGCTTCACCGTGGCGGAGAAGAAATTCTCCTATTATCGCTGAGGAGGTGCGAACAGTGGCAAAGGAAATGGTGTTGGCGGAAAACCTCCGGAAAAGCTTTGGAGGACAGCCGGTGCTCAAAGGCATCTCCTGCCATGTGAACCAGGGAGAGGTGCTGGCGGTCATCGGACCGTCCGGATCGGGAAAAAGCACACTGCTGCGGTGCATCACACAGCTGGAGCAGATTGACAGCGGCAGCATCACCATCTGTGGGGAGCAGCTGGCCCGGGAGGAAAACGGGAAAGCGAAATACGCGGATCGGAAAACCTGTGTGCAGATTGGCCTGCATCTGGGACTGGTCTTTCAAAACTTCAATTTGTTCCCGCATTTCAGTGTCCTGCGGAATATCACGGAAGCCCCGGTGCGCGTTTTGAAAAAGAGCCGTGCGGAAGCGGAAGAAACGGCGCGCACACTTCTGGGGAAGATGGGGCTTTCCGATAAGGCGGACGCGTATCCCTGCCAGCTTTCGGGCGGGCAGCAGCAGCGGGTGTCCATTGCCCGCGCGCTCGCCATGAATCCGGATATCCTGTTTTTCGACGAACCGACCAGCGCGCTGGATCCGGAGCTGACGGGAGAGATCCTGCGTGTCATCCGGGAACTGGCGGCGGAGCATATGACCATGGTGGTCGTCACCCACGAGATGAAGTTTGCCCGCGACGTCGCGGATCGCGTCATTTTCATGGATGGCGGCGTGATTGTGGAACAGGGCAGCGCGGAGGACGTGTTCGGCAATACGCAGAACGAGCGTCTGAAAACCTTCCTGGCCCGCTATAATGAGGGCTGACACAGAATAAAGAACGGCCGGAACATCGTGTGTGTTCCGGCCGTTTTCCTGTATCCATATTTATGCCAGCGCCAATCTCGGAGAGAGCTGCGGCATCCTATGCGAAGCTTTTTCCGCTGCTTCCCGCAGAGAGGCGAAAATCAACTCGTGTCCCTTTTCGTTCGGATGAATGCCGTCCTCACAGAGCAGCTCCTCATAGTGGCTGCGTTCCAGAAAACGGCTGCTGATATCCAGCAGGAGAACGTGCTCCTCCATGGCCACGCGGCACACGGCGAGGTTATACATCTCATGCCAGCGGTAGATCCGATCGATATCCCCCAGCCACCGCAGGATGTTTTCCGCGTTTTCGCCCTGTGTGAACCAGTTGAAATAGCGGTGGGCGTCGATCGGCGGCAGGCTCAGCAGGACGGGGGTTCCGCCGTTCTCCCGTGTGAAGCGGACGGCTTTGCGGTATTCCTCCTCAAAAACGGCAATCGGCGTTTTGGCCAGATGTTCGCCGTCGGGATTTTCCGCGATGGCGTGCCAGTCGAAGTCGCAGTCGTTTCCGCCGAATTCAAAAACAACAAAGTCGTAGGAGGAAAGCTCCGCGGCATGGCGCTCGAGAAGCTCCCGTCCTTTGGTGATGGTGCAGCCGAATTTGGAATAGTTGGTGACACGCAGGTGTTCCTGTGTTTCCATCGAGGCCGCAAAACAATCTTTGATGACACGGTATTTGCGCCGGATGCTGTCGAATATCACACCCTTTGCCACAGAATCTCCAAACAGACAAACAGAATAACTCATAGCAGCCTCCTTCTCTCTGACAAGCAGAGTGTGTTTTTTC
>NHCFR01400__coassemble_604_pt1 | contig 29367 bp, 28 predicted proteins | sample NHCFR01400__metabat2_high_PE_033 | metagenome-assembled genome bin NHCFR01400 | reverse complement strand
TGAATAATTTTGAGGGAAAAAAACAGGCATTTTCATGAAAAGCACTGGGAATTCGTAAAAAATGTGCTATTATGATGTAGAGCAATCGGCTCCAATCCAATTTTTGATTTTTGGCTTATGCGGGTATTTTCACCCATCCAATCCATTCCAATCCAGAGGAGGAAAGCTACCATGCGTTATCAGATTGCGGCCTTTGCCGACGAGGCCGACGCGAAGATATCCGGCCAGATTGAGGCCATGCGGGCGGAACAGATTTCGCTCCTTGAAATTCGCGGTGTGGACGGAAAAAGTGTCGCCGATCTGACGGTGCCGGAGGCCAAAGCGCTGCGCGCCCGCCTTGCGGACGAGGGGATCGCCGTCTGGTCGATTGGCTCGCCATACGGCAAGTCTGAGATAACGGAAGCGTTTGGCTCCCGTCTTGATGAATTCCGGCATGGCCTTGAGCTTGCGCAGGCTCTCGGCGCGTCCCATATCCGCCTGTTCAGCTTTTATCTGCCGCACGGCGAAGCGCCGGAATTGTTCCGTGACGAGGTGCTGGAACGTCTCTCCCGCTTTTGCGAAGCGGCAAAGGGAAGCGGGATTGTGCTGTGTCACGAGAACGAGAAAGGAATTTACGGCGACATAGCCCCGCGCTGCGCGGAGATTCACCGCGCTCTGCCGGAGTTGAGGGCCGTCTTTGACCCGGCCAACTTCATCCAGTCCGGCCAGCCGACGCTTCCGGCCTGGGAGCTTCTTTCACCGTATGTGGAATATATGCACATCAAGGACGCTCTCTCGGACGGCAGCGTTGTTCCGGCGGGCTGCGGCGAAGGGCATCTGCCGGAGCTGTTGGGATGGTATCAGGGAAAGGTGCTGACGCTCGAGCCGCATCTGGCCGTTTTTGAAGGGCTTCAGTCGCTTGAGCAGGAGGGCGCGCGGTCGGACGTGCCGGCCTACCGGTACGCGTCGAACCGTGAAGCGTTTGCCGCCGCTGCCGCCGCGCTGCGGAAGCTGCTCGGTGAAAGCGCATAACAAGGGAGGAAAACAGCATGAGAAAGGTAAAGCTTGGCATTATCGGCGTGGGTAATATGGGCTCGGGCCATTTGAAAAACATCAAGGAGGGACTCTGCCCCGAGCTGGAGGTTGCCGCTGTGGCGGATATCAACCCCGAGCGCCTTCAATGGGCGCGCGAACAGCTCGGCGGTGATCTGCCCGTCTTTTCCACGGCGGAGGAGATGCTGGACAGCGGCCTTGTCGAAGCGGCGCTCGTCGCCGTGCCGCACTACGATCACCCGAAATATGCCATCGAATGTTTTAAACGGAATATCCATGTGATGGTGGAAAAGCCCGCGGGCGTTTACACCAAGCAGGTGAGGGAGATGAACGAAGCCGCCGCAAATTCCAATGTGAAATTCGGCTTGATGTTCAACCAGCGCACCGACCATATCTACCGCAAAATGCGCGAGCTGGTGCAGGGCGGCAGCCTGGGGCAAATCCGCCGTACCAGCTGGATCATCACGAACTGGTACCGTCCGCAGGCGTACTACGATTCCGGCGCGTGGCGCGCGACATGGAGCGGCGAAGGGGGAGGCGTTCTGCTGAACCAGTGTCCGCACAACCTGGATCTGTGGCAGTGGATCTGCGGGATGCCGGTCCGCGTTGACGCGAAGCTTCACTTCGGCAAGTGGCACGATATCGAGGTGGAGGACGACGTGACGGCATATGTGGAGTATGCGAACGGAGCGACGGGAACCTTCATCACCTCAACGGGCGACGCCCCCGGCACAAACCGCTTTGAGATCACTCTGGACGGCGGCAAGCTTGTCGCGGAGAACGGCGAGCTGACGCTTTGGAAGCTCGACGTCCCCGAGCCGGAGTTTACCCGCACCAACACCATCCCGTTCGGCTGCCCGAAGGCGGAGAAAATCCAGGTGGAGACGGACGGCAAATCGGAGCAGCACGTCGGCGTGCTCAACGCCTTCGCCGCCGCTATCCTGCGGGACGAGCCGCTGATCGCTTCCGGCACGGAGGGGATTTTCGGCCTTACCATCTCGAATGCCATGCACCTTTCCGCGTGGCTTGGCCATCCGGTTGAAGTGCCGTTTGACGAGGATTTGTTCTATGAGGAGCTGAAAAAGCGCATTGCGGTATCCCGCCGCAAGGAAAACGTCACCGCCGTCGTGGCGGATACCTCCGGCACCTACGGTGGCGCGAAATAACGTTTTTCCCCCGCTCGTTCCCCTTGCTTTACAATATACCGCATTTTTCTTCTGTTGGATCAGCAAATTGTTTGAAATGATCACTAAAATTTTGCGGATTTTTTCGTGATGACTACTGAAAAGCAGAAAGTCTCTGTGAGCACGCCACAACAAAACCGGCTGCCGTATCCGGCCGGGGCGGCCATAGAAAAACACGGAGCATTATCCCGACACCATGAAGCAGCTGGAACAGGAATTTGTCTGGGACTTTGACGGCCCCCAGGCACAGTACCAGGCAGCTGCACCCACACAGGGCGACCCCTATGCCATAGGCGAGTACACGGACGAGTGGGGCTGCGTGTTCACAAACATTCATGGCGGCGTGATCGGCGAGGTCAAGCATCCGATCGTGGTGGATGACGACTGGGCGGACGTGGGGAACGTGCATATCCCCGAGGAGCTGCTTTCCTTTGACGTGGAGCAGGTCAACGCCTCCTGCGCGGAGAAAAAGGACAAATTCCTGTTCGGCGGCTGCTGCCCGGTTCCCATGGCAAACAGGGATGAATCCAAGGAAGGAACAGGAGAACCAATAACAGAGATAACGCCCCCTGACGCAGGCAAAGGAAAGCGCTGCGCCAGGGGGCGTTGCATGGGAAACGGGTTCTGTGCTCCTTACAGGATCTCGTGCTCGAAGGAGAAAAGCTTGAGCATCCGCATAAAGGTCAGCCGCGCACGAACGTAGGGGGAGAGACGGGCGGTGGGGGCGCGCATGGAGTCGGGCAGGCCGATCTCCGCCAGGCTCTTGACGGCTCCGGCGCGGGTAAGCATGTCCGTCAGCTCCTGCGGCGTGGGGATTTCCTCAATGAAGCGCAGAATATCCGGCAGGGCGGCGCGCAGCGCGTCCGGCTTGACCGCGTCGAGCGGGTTGACGCGGTTTTCGTCCATGATTTCCCCCAGCATGGCCTTGTCCCGGAAGCTGGATTCGAGCAGATCCATCTCCAGCGGCATATGGTCCCGGATGGTGAACGCACCCCGGCGGATTTCCTCGGCGGCGCGGTGGTAAATGCCGGAAGCGAGCACCAGGCCGACGGAAACCTTCTCGCCGTGATAGTAATCGACATGGTCATTGATGACCTCCATCTCCCACAGATGGGACATGTGGTGTTCCGCGCCGGAGGCCGGACGGGAGTTGCCGGCCATCTGCATCGCCAGGCCGGAGAGCAGCAGGGCATACATCAGCTCCTCGCAGGCTTCGCGTCCGCCCTCACGGATCGCGTCAAGCCGTTCACAGACGACTTTGAGCGCGTCGTATTCCAGCTGGCAGACGCGGTCACAGATGTATTCGCCTGTTACGGCGTGTGCGATCTTCCAATCCGCCAGAGCGGTGTATTTGCCGAGCAGATCGGAGAAGCCGGAAGCGTTCAGGCGGTGCGGCGCACGGGAGAAAATGTCGCTGTCCGCGACGACAAGCACCGGGGCCACGGCGGGAAAGGTTTTCTTGCAGCCGTTCCACGTCATGGCAGCCACAGTGGAGACGAAGCCGTCCACACTGGCGGCTGTCGGCACGGAGAGGAAGGGCAGGCCCCGATTATGCGCGATAAAGCGTGTGATGTCATGGATCGTGCCGGAGCCGACGGCGAGCAGCACATCCGGCGTATGGACTGAATCGAAGCCCTTCTCCGCCATGGCGACGCCATGTTCGTTGGCATGCAGGTTTTCCGGGTTAAGGACGATCAAGCCGCTGTCCGGCAGGAGATCGCGCACGGCTTTTCCCGCCGCCTCATAGGTGTTTTCGTCGCAGAGAATGACGGGATTTTGATAGCCGGATTGGCTCAGCAGCGCGGGCAGGCGGCGGATGGCTCCCGGCTCGATGTAGATGCCGCGCACGGAGATTTCGTGTGTATGACCGCAGGGACAGGGCTTGGCAAACTCGCTGACGTCAATGTTCATGACAGACAATCCTCCCTTATGTTTCCTATCGAAACTTACGAAAATGAAAAATAAAAAACCGAAAACTTACGTTTTCGGTTTTGATTATATCACATTATTCGCGTTCTGTATAGTTCCCAAGGAAAGAAAAACGGGGAAGCTCAGCGGAGAGAGAAGCAAGAAGTGTCAGCGTATCCGGGTCCTGAACGTTTCCGGTGAAGTCGAGATAGAAATCGTATTCGAACCGGCGGCCCGGGATCGGACGGCTTTCGATTTTCGTAAGGTTCAGCCCCGCCTGCGCGAACCGGGAGAGAACGGCGTGAAGCGAGCCTGTCTGGTGGGGAAGGGAGAAGCACAGGCTGATCTTGTCCGCGTCCGTGGGAAGAAAGAGCGTGCGGCTGATGACGATGAAGCGGGTGCAGTTGTTCTCTGTGTTCTGAATCCCGCGCTCGAGGATGGTCAGTCCGGCGGACAGGGCGGCTTCCTCGGAGCAGATGGCGGCGGCATCCGCTTCCTGTGCGGCGGTGAACGCAGACTCTGAGGTTGTTTCACACGGGACGGGCTGCAAATGCAGGGCGGCGATTCGCTCCGAGCACTGCGCCAGCGCCTGCGGATGGGAATAGACGCGCACGGGCGCCGCGCCGGGCCGCGCGGCCAGACAGTGGTGCACGCCGAGCGTCGCCGCGCCCACGATGAAATAGCGGAACTGCAAAATCAGATCGTAGACTTCCCCCACGGAGCCCGCCGAGGAATTTTCCACCGGGAGCACGCCGAATTCCGCGTTTCCGGATTCGACGGCGCGGAAGATCTCCGAAAAGCTGTTGAAGGTGATGGGGGTACAGCCGGGAAAGAGACGCTGCGCGGCGGCATGCGAGAACGAGCCGGGGCGTCCGAAGGTGGCGATGCGCCCCACCTGTTCCGGGAGCGGCTTGGCTTCCGCCACCAGCGCGCGCAGGGGAGCGCCGCTGTCGAGCAGGCCGTGCTGGAGTCCCCGGCTGACCTCCATCAGAGTGGAATACAGAACGCGCGCCGCCCCGGCGTAATCGCCCGCCTGCTCCGCCACGCGGTCCAGGATGGCTTTCTCACGCTCCGGATTCAGCACGGGCAGTCCAGCTTCCTTTTTCACCGCCGCAACCTCGCGGGCGCAGTCCATCCGCGCTTCAAACAGCGGCAGAAGCTGCGCGTCGATGGCGTCGATTTTTTTTCGGATTTCTTCGAGTGTCATCGTGATTTCGTTCCTTTCCTTGTTCTCAGATACGAAGCGCTCCGTTTAAGAGCAGCAGCTCCAGCGCGGCCACGGCGGCGGCGCTCTCCGCGACAGGCGCGGCGCGCGGGACGATGCAGGGATCGTGCCGCCCATGCACTTCCAGCTCGGTTTCGCTCCGGCTTTGCAGATCGACGCTTCTCTGTTTCTGCGAAATTGACGCGGTGGGCTTGACAGCAATGCGGAACACCAGCGGCATGCCGGTGGTGATGCCGCCGAGGATCCCGCCCGCGTGGTTGGAGACGGTTCGGATCTCGCCGTTCTCCGCGACGGTGTACGGATCGTTGTTCTCGCTGCCGCGCAGAGCCGCCGCGCCGAAGCCTTCCCCGAACTCCACGCCCTTCACGGCGGGAATGCCGAAGAGAATGGAGGAAAAGAGCGATTCCACGCCGCCGAACAGAGGGCCGCCCAGACCGGCGGGCAGGCCCGTGACGGCGCACTCCACAATGCCGCCCACGCTGTCGCGGGCCATGCGGGCTTCCTCAATCACGGCGCGCATCTGTTCCTCCACGCCCTCCCCGATGACGGGGAAATACGCTTCGGACAAGCGGCGCAGCAGCTCCTCTGGGATCTCCGGCCCGGGCAGAACAGCGTCGCGCACCGGCCCAACGGCGGCCACATGGCTGCCGATGTGGATTCCCCGCCGTTCAAGGATCTGGCGGCAGACGGCTCCGGCGGCGCACAGGCAGGACGTGAGCCGCCCGGAAAAATGTCCGCCGCCGCGCACGTCGTTGCAGCCGTGGTAATGAATGTAGGCCGGATAATCGGAGTGGCCGGGGCGCGGAACCTGCATCAGATTCGCGTAATCGCCCGAGCGCGTGTTGGTGTTCTGGATGACGATGCACAGCGGCGCGCCCGTGGTGTGGCCGTCCAGTATGCCGCTGAGAAATTCGGGTGTGTCGGCTTCCTTGCGGGGTGTGGAGCTCTTGTCCCGGCCCGGGGCGCGGCGCGCCATCTGGGCGAGCAGAGCGTCGCGGCCAATCGGTTCCCCGGCGGGCAGACCGTCGATTACCACGCCGACAGCCGGGCCGTGGCTTTCACCGAAGATCGAGATTCTGAGGTTCGTCCCCCAGACGGATGATGCTGCCATGTGCAGTCCCTCCCAACATTTGATAATCCTGAAAGAAATCAGGGTAGCTTTTGCGGATGCTTCCGGCGTCCGTGACGGTGCACGGCGCGGCGGAGCGCAGGGCGGCGACGGCGATCGCCATCACCACACGGTGATCGTTCTTTCCCTCGGCGGTTCCTCCCGTGAGGGCGGGCACGCCGTGCAGGATCAGCCCGTCCGGCGTTTCCGCTATCTGTGCACCGAGCGCGGTCAGCCCTTCGGCCATCGCGGCCAGACGGTCGCTTTCCTTTAAACGGAGCCGCTCCGCATGGTGGATGATAGTTTTCCCCTCCGCAAGTGAAAAGGCGGCGGCGAGGATCGGTACCAGATCGGGGATCTGGGAAGCGTCGATCGCGATCCCGTGCCACTGATCCGCCGTGCAGCGCAGCGCTCCGTTTTCCCAGGCGAGCCGCGCCCCGCCCTGTGCGAGCAGATCGGCGATCGCCTTGTCTCCTTGCAGGGAATCCTCCCGCAGGCCCCGGACGGAGACGTCCCCGCCGAGCGCCCCGGCCGCGAGGAAGAACGCCGCCTGCGACCAGTCGCCCTCCACCGTGTGGCGGCGGGGTTGGTATCGTTGTTTTCCGGGAATATGCCACCCATCCGCCGTACGCTCCACCTGAACGCCGAACGCGTCCATCGCCTGCACCGTCATCGCAACGTAGGCGGCGCTTTCGAGCGGCGTGGTCAGGCGGATTTCGCTGTCCTCCGGCAGGAGCGGAAGGGCGAGCAGCAGGCCGGTGATGAACTGGGAGCTGACGTTTCCGGGCAGGGAAAAGCAGCCGGGCTGCAAACATCCCTCAATCGCCAGCGGCAGACCGCCCTGTGTCCGGCAGGAAACGCCGTGCTGCGGCAGCAGCTCCGTGTAAATGCCGATGGGCCGATCCGGCAGGCGGCCGTGCCCGGTAAAGACGGCGGGAATGCCGAGGGCGGCGGCGATTGGAATCAGGAAACGGAGCGTCGAACCGCTTTCCCCGCAGTCAAGCGAGACGGTTCCCGTTGGGCGCGTCCCGGCGGAGACGGTGCACACGCCGTTTTCGAGGACGGCCCGCACACCGAGCGCGTGCGAGGCGCACAGTGTTGCCCGGATATCGTTGGAGAGAGCCAGAGGGGAGAGGATGCTTTCCGTTTTCTCCGCAGAAGAGAGCGCCGCGAGGGCGGCACAGAGAATGGCCCGGTGCGCGGCGCTTTTCGAGGGCGGCGCGTCCACGCAGCCGTGCAGGCAGCCGGGCAGGAGCATCACGCGGTCCGCGTCCATTGCCTTCACCGCCCTTCCCATTCCGCGAAGGCTTCGCGGCACAGGCGGGCAAATTCCGCGCGCGGCAGGCGGTGAACGAAGCTGTCTCCGATCGTGTGCAGCAGGACGATTCGCAGATCGCCGCCCAGTCCCTTTTTGTCCAGCGCGGTGGCTTCCACGATTTGATCAAGCGGCGCGCTGTCCGAGACGGGCAGGCCATATTTTTCCAGAAGGGAGGCAATCTGCTCCGCCGTTCCGTCCTCTGTGAGGCCCATGTATTCCCCCAGGCGCGCGATCAGCACCATACCGATCCCCACGGCGGCTCCGTGTGTCAGGCCGGTGTAGCCGTGCGCCTTTTCCAGCGCGTGGCCGAGCGTGTGGCCGAAGTTGAGCACCATCCGTTCGCCGGTATCGAACTCGTCATGCTCCACAATCTCCCGCTTGCAGTCCACGCAGGAAAACAGGATGGATTCCATCTGCGGCGTGAGATCGGCCGCGTCCCGGAGCGTCTCAAACAGCGCGCGGCTGCGGATACAGCCGTATTTGATGACTTCCCCCATACCATCCGAGAAAAAGAGCGGCGGGAGCGTGCCGAGCGTGTCGGGATCGATGAGGACGAGGGAGGGCTGATGAAAGGCTCCGGCAAGATTTTTGCCCTGCGGCAGATCCACCGCCGTTTTCCCGCCCACGGATGAATCCACCTGCGCGAGCAGAGAAGTGGGAACCTGTACGAACGAAACGCCGCGCAGGTAGCACGCGGCGGCAAAGCCCGCCATATCGCCTGTCACGCCGCCGCCGAGGGCAACGAGGAAATCGCTCCGCGTCAGTCCCTGCTGTGCGAGAAAGCCGAGCATGTCTCCCACGGTGGAGAGCTGCTTGCTGCCCTCTCCGGCGGGGAACACGAAGGAGGAGGGGGCAAAGCCCGCTTCACGCAGGGAGTCCAGCGCACGTTCCCCGTAAATCGGGAACACGTTGCTGTCGCTGATGACAGCGGCTTTCGCCCCGGCGGGAAACAGGGCGGCACAGCGTGCGCCCAGCTCGTCGAGACAGCCGCGCTCGATGATGATTTCATACGGTTTTGAGGTGTTGACTGTCAGCTGCATGATCGAATCCGTTTCCGCGTCAGGCGGCTGCCTGTGCGGAGCTCCTTTCTTTTCGATAATACCTTTATATTGACCGGGCAGCGGTTTGTCATCCGCTTATTCGCCCAAAGCTTCCTTAACAAGCCGTCCCTGCCGCAGAAGCGAGGAAAGGCGCTCCGCATCCCCCTCCCGCACCGCATCGCGCACGGCGGAGAGGTTGGCGATCAGCGTGTCCAGCTCCTGGGCCAGCGGTTCCGCGTTGCTCAGAAACAGCTCCGTCCACAGCGTTTCGTTGATGTTTGCCACACGGGAAACGTCGCGGTAGCTGCCCGCGGAAAAGCCCTTGTGGCCGGGGCATTGCGGGCTCAGGACGTAGGCGCAGGCCAGTGCGTGCGGCACCTGGCTGGTGAAGGCGATCATCCGGTCGTGCTCTTCCGGTGTGGTGACCACGCACCGCCCGAAGCCGAGCGCTTCCGCTGTGCGGCGCAGAAGGGCCACGTCCTCCTCCGAAGCGCCGCACGGTGTGATGAGATAGCTTGCCCCACGGAACAGGGAAGCTTCGCTGGCGGCAAAGCCCACCTTTTCGCGGCCTGCCATCGGGTGGCTCCCGGCAAAGCGGAAACCATATTCCCGCGCGAGAGCGGAGAGGTCGGCGCAGACTTTTGTCTTGATGCCGCAGGTGTCGGTCACCAGGCACGAGCGGGAAAGCTTCGCGCCGTGTTCCTGCACAAAGGCGACGGCGGCCTGCGGATAGAGGGCGAGGATCAGCAGATCCAGCTGCCCCAGATCGTCGAAGGCTCCCGCAAAGTCAATCGCTCCGCACGAGAGCGCACTGTCGAGGACAGCGGGGTCACGGTCAAAGCCCCAGACGGTGCAGTTCGTGTATTCCCGGAACGCCTTCGCGAGGGAGCCGCCGATCAATCCCAGCCCGACGATCCCAACGCGCAGGGACAGCTCCTCCTCCACGGCTCAGCCCTCCGTCCGCAGCAGCTTTGCCGCGGTGAAGACACGCTTTGCCACATGGTCGAACTGATCCGGCGTGAGCGACTGCGCGCCGTCGGAGAGAGCCTTGGCGGGGTTGTTGTGCACCTCGATGATCAGTCCGTCCGCACCGGCGGCGACGGCGGCCATGGCCAGCGGCTCCACCAGCCAGGCAATGCCGGAGGCGTGGCTCGGGTCAACGATCACGGGCAGGTGCGACAGGCGTTTGAGGATCGGCACGGCGGAGATGTCAAGCGTGTTGCGCGTGTACGTCTCGTAGGTGCGGATGCCGCGCTCGCAGAGAATGACCTGATCGTTGCCGCCCGCCATAATGTATTCGGCGCTCATGAGCAGCTCCTCGATGGTGCTGGAAAGGCCGCGTTTGAGCAGGATGGGCTTGCGGATTTTGCCCAGCTCTTTGAGCAGCTCGAAATTCTGCATGTTGCGCGCGCCGACCTGGATGATATCCACATCCTCAAAGAGCGGCAGATGGGCGGCGCTCATGATCTCAGTGACGATCGGAAGCCCTGTTTTCTTGCGGGCCTCGCGCAGAAGCTCCAGGCCGTCCGCCTTCAGGCCCTGGAACGCATAGGGGGAGGTGCGGGGCTTGAACGCGCCGCCGCGCAGGAACTGTGCTCCCGCCGTCTTTACACGCTCGGCAACCTCGCAGATCTGATCCTCCGTCTCCACAGAGCACGGTCCCGCGATGATCGACAGAGAACCGTCGCCGATCTTTTGTCCGCCCGGCAGGGTGATCACCGTGTTGTCGGGGTGGAATTTCCGGTTTGCCTTTTTATACGGCTCCTGCACGCGCTTGACACTCTCCACAAAATCCTGCGCGGCAATGTAGTCGATGTCAATGGCCGAGGTGTCGCCGATCAGGCCGAGGACTGTGCTCTGTGTGCCGACCCAGGTGTTGACCTTGACGTCATAGTCATGTTTGAGTCCTTCGGTGAAATGGTTGAGCTGTTCAACGGTGCAGTTCGGCTTTAATACGATAATCATGGAAATTCCTCCTTCGAATGATGAAAGTGCGGGGAGATGCGGGAAAAGGGCAACAAAAAACGGCGGGGCTGTTTCCAGCTCCGCCGTTTGATCGTCAGCAGCATCGCGGTGCTCCCGGTATCCCGAAAGCACAGGCTCTTTTTCGATTACAAGCCCTTCCGTCTGCTGCGCGGCATGGAGTTTCCACAGCAATCAGCGCATGCACAAAAATCCCGCGCCATAAAATAGCGGGGATAGCCAAAGCTTGTAAATCGTGCGCTGAGAATTGCGTTCATAGGGAAAATCTCCTGTTCCGCGGCAGCCCGGACGGCTCCCGTTTGAAATCTTTTTTATCATACCGTTCTTTTTTCGGTTTGTCAACCGGAAATTTCAGAGGGAAGCGAATTTTTGCAGGAAAATTTCGCTTTCTTGCAAAAACCAACCTGATAACAGGAAGTTTTCGCCAGCCTTTTTCGACAAGGCGCGAAGATAGCTTTTAGATGGTGGGCAAAGCTGTGCAGGGCGTTTCCCCCAGTGCGGAGAGGATCCGCCGCGCCACCGCTTCGGGAGACTCCTGCGCCGGGATTACATAATCTGAAACGGCGCGGTAGATTGGCAGGCGCTCCGCGAGCAGCGACTGAATCACGGCGCCGCGATCGGGCTTTTGCAGCAGCGGGCGGGAGGTGTCCCCTTTGAGACGTTCCAGAAGCGTGTCGAATGGCACATCCAGCAGAATAATCACGCCGGTTTCACGCAGAATTTCATCATTTCCTTTCTGAATCAGTGTGCCGCCGCCGGAGGCGATCACGAGTCCCTGTTCGAGTGAGAGGGCCTTGCAGGCCTCCTTTTCCAGAGCGCGGAAGTGCGCTTCACCCTCCTTGGCAAAGATAGCCGAGACGGATTTTCCGGCCTGCGATTCAATGTAGGAATCCATATCCACGAAGCGCCGGCCGCTCATTCCTGCAAGAAGGGGGCCGACGGTACTTTTGCCGCAGCCCATAAAGCCGCACAGAATGAGATTGCGTTTTTCTTCCATCACGCACCCTCCCCGAACCGCCGGTTCATTTCCTCCACGGCCTCGCGGCACAGGCGGAGCAGGCTGTCCGTGTCACAGGCGGGAAGGCCCCAGAACTCCTCGGAGACGGCGGCCTGGCCGCACAGCATCCCGATCCCATGTACCGCCGTTTTCCCGAGGCGTTCCGCTGTTTGCAGCAGCACGGTTTCATCCGGATTGTACACCGCGTCAAAGACAGCGCCGCACCGGCTCACCACCTGTTCCGACACGGGGCAGCCGTCGGTGTGCGGGTGCATCCCGACGGGCGTACCGTTGACAAGCAGATCCCAGTGCTCCTGCGTGCCGTTCTCCAATTCGTCAAAGGACTGCGCGCGGATCTCGCAGGAAAGACCGCGCTCCTTTGCCAGTGACCGCAGATCCGCGAGAAGGGGCTGTGCACGATCCGGATGACGCGCCGCGACGAGGATGGAGGAGGCTCCGGCCAGCAGGGCGGTGCCGCCCATTGCGCGGGAGGCCCCGCCGCAGCCGAGCAGCAGCAGGCTTCCTTTGCAGGATACGCCCGCCGCCCGCAAAGCGAAGAGAAAGCCGTCGCCGTCCGTGGAGCAGCCGATCAGCCTGCCGCCCTCGTTTTTCACCGTGTTGACGGAGCCGAAAAAGGAGGCTGTCCCGTCCACCTCGTCGAGATAGGGCAGGATCGATTGTTTGTATGGGATGGTGATGTTGAAGCCGTCGAATTCCCGCAGGCGTTCCACAGCAGCGTCAAGTTCCTCCGGAGCAGCGTCAAGCAGCTCATACGACGCCTGCACACCGGCGGCTTCAAACAGCTTCTGGTGCAGAAATGGGGACATGGAGTGGGCGAGCGGGTGGCCGAGCAGAGCAAATTTTGCGGTGAACATGGCAGGACATCCTTTCCGGAAAGATACATAAGGAATATGGAATTTTCCCGCAAAGGGGAGGGATTTCCAAAAAAATGATTGACAAAGGGCCGGATAACTAATAATATGTGGATAGGCAGGGTGCGGCAGTGGTTCTGTCACGCCTCGTATTGTAGCACAACCGCCCGCCGTTTGTCCACCGGCAGGGGTGCTGTGCCGCGCCTGACGTCTCTGATTTCATGTGAAGATAGGAGGGAAACGCATGGTTCTGGAAAAAGTGAAGAAGATTCTGAGCGATCAGTTTGATGTGGAAGAGGATTCCATCACTCCCGATACGATGATCGAAGGCGATCTGGGCGCGGATTCTCTTGACGTGGTCGATCTGCTCATGTCGATCGAGGACGAGTTTGAGCTCGAAATCCCCGACGAGGAGACGGACAACATCAAAACCGTCGGCGATCTGGTCCAGTATATTGAGGATCATACCTGATTTCCGTATTTTGTCCCCCGCTTTGGCGGGGGATTTTTTTCGGAATTTTTTGGCTTGCAATGGGACATGCTTTCCATTATAATATAAGGTGCTTTTCCTGCGGTGTGGTTCAGCCGCGGGATTTTCTTGAAGCCGCGCGCCCGGCCGCTCCGGGGCGCCATGCGAAAATGTAGGTCCAGGCAAAGCGGAAAGTTCTCCGCACAGATTTCGGGCGGATAGAAAAAAGAAAAGGAGAGAAATAACACTTGCTGAGCGAATTTGAATTTCTGATCAACGGGTTCCAGAACGTCACAGGACAGATGGTGTTCATGTGGGTGATCGGCGGCCTGCTCATCTGGCTGGCGGTGAAAAAGGACTTTGAACCGGCCCTTTTGCTGCCCATGGGCTTCGGCGCGATCCTCGTCAACCTCCCGCTTTCGGGCGTGGTGGGGGAACACGGCATCATCACCTGGCTGTTCGAAAAGGGGATCAATGTATACGAGGTGTTTCCTCTCGTGCTGTTCATCGGCATCGGCGCGATGATCGATTTCGGCCCTCTGCTTTCCAACCCGCGGATGCTTCTCTTCGGCGGAGCGGCGCAGTTCGGTATTTTCCTGACGGTCGTTTTGGCGGTCCTTCTCGGCTTTGACATGAACGACGGCATGAGCGCCGGTATCATCGGCGCGGCGGACGGCCCGACCTCCATCATGGTTTCCCAGAAGCTGGGAAGCAGTTATCAGGGCGCTATCGCGGTGGCGGCGTATTCGTACATGGCCCTTGTGCCGGTGATTCAGCCGCTGTGCATCCGTCTTGTGACCACCAAGAAGGAGCGCATGATCCGCATGCCCTACAACCCGGCGAAGGTCAGCAAGACCACCCGCATTCTGTTCCCGATCATTGTTACCATCATCGCGGGCTTTATCGCTCCCGATTCCGTGGCCCTCGTGGGCTTCCTGATGTTCGGCAACCTGATCCGTGAGAGCGGCTGCCTCGACAGCCTGTCTCAGACGGCGCAGGGACCGCTTGCGAACCTCATCACTATCTTCCTCGGCATCACGATTTCCTATCAGATGCGCGCGGAGATCTTTGTGACATGGGGCACGCTCGTCGTCATGGCCCTCGGCCTGTTTGCCTTCATCTTTGACACCATCGGCGGCGTGCTGTTTGCGAAGCTGCTGAACATCTTCCTGCCCAAGGACAAGAAGATCAATCCGATGGTCGGCGGCGCGGGCATTTCCGCGTTCCCGATGTCCGCTCGCGTGATCCAGAAGATGGCCCTCAAGGAGGACAACCAGAACCACCTGCTCATGCACGCGGTCGGCGCGAACGTCGCGGGTCAGATCGGTTCTGTTGTGGCCGGCGGCATCATTCTTTCGCTGGCTCCGCAGTTCCTGGGTATGTAAGGAAAGGATGGATGTGCGATGATGAACAATCTGTTTTTTGCGGCGTCCGTGCTCTTTCAGAGCGTTCTTGGGGATGTGACGGATCAGGAGGTTTTCAATTCCCTCAAGCTGATGGGATTCGGTATGCTTGGCATCCTGATCGTGATGATCCTGATCTGGATCGTGATCGCCGTTCTCAACCGTGTGACCTCGGGAAAAAGCGAGGAAAAGTAATCATCCTCCGGCTCCTGCCGGGGAATTCATAAAGAGGAGAGACTCTCATGGCTGAACAGAAAAAAATGGTCGAAGGAGGACTTCGCCCAATGGTACACCGACATCGTGAAAAAAGCGGAGCTGATGGATTACTCCAGCGTGCGCGGCTGCATGGTCATCGAGCCATACGGTTATGCCATCTGGGAGAACATCACCCATTTCCTCGACGCCCGTTTCAAGGAGCTGGGGCATGAGAATGTGTCGATGCCCCTGTTCATCCCAGAGAGCCTTCTACAGAAGGAGAAGGATCACGTCGAAGGCTTCGCGCCCGAGGTGGCGTGGGTGACGATGGGCGGCTCCGAAAAGCTGGAGGAGCGCCTGTGCGTGCGTCCGACCTCCGAGACCCTTTTCTGCGATCATTATGCCCGCGTGATTCATTCCTGGCGCGATCTGCCGAAGCTGTACAACCAGTGGTGCAGCGTGGTGCGCTGGGAAAAGACGACGCGTCCCTTCCTGCGCAGCGTGGAATTCCACTGGCAGGAGGGCCACACCATGCACGAGACGGCCGAGGAGGCCATGCAGGAGACGGAGCAGATGCTGCGCGTCTACGCCGACTTCTGCGAGCAGCAGCTGGCCATTCCGGTCGTAAAGGGCCGCAAGACCGACAAGGAGAAGTTTGCGGGCGCGGAGGCTACTTATACCATTGAAGCCATGATGCACGACGGAAAGGCTCTTCAGAGCGGCACCAGCCACTATTTCGGAGACGGCTTCGCCCGTGCTTTTAACGTGACCTTCCAGGGCCGCGACAACAAGCCGCAGTATCCGCATCAGACCTCCTGGGGCATGAGTACCCGCATCATCGGCGGTATCATCATGACGCACGGCGACGACAATGGCCTTGTCCTGCCGCCCGCCATTGCTCCGATTCAGGTTGTGGTTCTGCCGATTGCCCAGCATAAGCCGGGCGTGCTCGACAAAGCCGCTGAGCTGCGGGATCGTCTCAAAAAATCCTTCCGCGTCAAGCTGGATGACAGCGAGCAGAGCCCCGGCTGGAAGTTTGCCCAGTATGAGATGAAGGGTGTGCCGCTCCGTCTGGAAATCGGTCCCAAGGATATCGAGAAAAATCAGTGCGTGCTGGTGCGCCGCACCGACCGCGAGAAGATTTTTGTCTCCCTCGACAATCTCGAGGAAGCCATTCAGGAGCAGCTTTCCATCGTGCGCCAGCAGATGTTCGACAAGGCGCTGGCCCGCCGCGAGTCCATGACGTATGAGGCCCGCACGCTCGACGAAATGATCGACATCGCCGCCAACAAGCCCGGCCTGATCAAGGCCATGTGGTGCGGCGACGAGGCCTGCGAGCAGAAGCTGAAGGACGACGCGGGCGTTTCTTCCCGCTGCATCCCGTTTGAGCAGGAGCAGCTCTCCGACGTCTGTGTCTGCTGCGGCAAGCCCGCGAAATCCATGGTGTACTGGGGCAAAGCGTACTAATCTTTTTCAGCAAACATAAAAATTCCCCCGCAGTCTTTCCGGAAGCTCCCGGAACAGTCTGCGGGGGATTTTCTTCTGATGGGAAAAAGAACACGAAAACGGAAAGTTTTTGCACAAGCTTTTTTCAAAAAGCTTGCGGGGTGTGGGGCGGAGCCCCACTCATCTTTTTATTTCCTGTACTGGTCGATGACAGCCTTCATGTCATCCCACTGCTGCTCCATGTCGGAGACCAGCTTGAACTGTGTGCGGCAGCGGTCGAGGTTCTGGCCTTCCCGGTGCGTGCGGAAATAGTGGTCGCCTTCCAGATAATCCGTCAGGAAACGGATGCCGCATTCGAGCGTCATCAGCTTTGCGCCCCACGGGAGGTAATCCAGCTCAGCATCCGTCAAAGCGCCTGCCGCGCCCTCCAGGAAGCCGCGTGTGTAAACGTTGAAAAGAGAGAGATCAAAATTTACCTTGGACAGATCCTTCTCGTCCTCCGCGCTGTGGTTGGCGCCGAAACGGATCGAATCGCCAAAATCGTTGATGGACAGGCCGGGCATGACGGTGTCCAGGTCGATAACGCAGATACCGCGCCCGCTCTCGCGGTCAATCAGCACGTTGTTCAGCTTGGTGTCGTTGTGGGTGACGCGCAGGGGCAGCTTGCCTTCGCGCAGCGCCTGCAAAGCGACGGAGCAGTCGGCCTCACGGGCAGCGACGAAATCCAGCTCCGCCTTGACCTCCTTCACACGTCCCATCACGTCGGCGGCCACAGCGGCTTTGAGCTTGGCAAGACGGTCCTCGGTATCATGGAAGTGCGGGATGGTTTCATACAGCGTATCGGCCGGGTAATCTTTGAGCATGCGCTGGAAATTGCCGAACGCGAACGCGGACGCTTCAAACAGCTCCGGCGTTTCCGCGGCCTGAAGGCAGATGGTGTCCTCGATAAAGGGATACACACGCCATGCGCCGCCCTCCTCGTCCGCATAGAAGCTCTTTCCGTCCTTTGTCAGGCAAACCTGCATCGTCTCGCGGCTGGGATCGCCGCCCGCCGCGGCGATCTCCTTGCTCAGGTAGGAGGTTACGCCCACGATGTTTGCCATGAGCTGCTCCGGATGGTGGAAAGCTCCGGCGCTGATTCGCTGGAGAATGAAGCGGCGGCAGGGGTTTTCGCCCGGCTGCGTGTGCACACAGAAGGTATCGTTGATATGTCCCTTGCCGTAGCGCACCGCGCCGACAACCTCGCCTCCGCCAAAGTCAAACGCGTCCAGCGCGTTCTGCAAATACTTTTCCGCCTGTTCCATGATGTTTCAATCCTCCCAAAGCTTGTCGGGGTAGAGCCCCTTTGCCGTCATATCCGCAATCGCCTGCACGACAACAGGCTTGTCGTCGCGGTAGGTCACGCCGTACCATTTGTCCGTGCTGCGCAGAACTTTCACGCGCGCCTTTCCTTCTTCCAGCAGCTGTGTGACCACGCTGGGCAGGAAGTATTCTCCCTTGAGCGGGTTTTCCACAAGCGCCTGATCGAGGAAAGCGGGGAAACGCTTCTCTGCTTCGGCCAGGAAGCTCTTGGTGAAGCCCCACAGGTTCATGGAAACGATGGTGCTGCCGGGCAGATTCGTCCAGGTCTTGCCGTCGTCCTCGGTGTAGCGGGCGTTTTCGCCGTCCTTTTCAATGTGCGTATGCTCGGTGACGCGCACGAGATAGCCCTTGTCATCCTCCTCGCAGACGCCGCGGGCGACATGGCCGTGCTCGGTGACGGTGTTGCCCAGCAGATAGGCGACCATTGCGAACTCGTAGCAGTCCGGCTGGTCGGGATGGTTTTCCAGATATTCATAGATGCTGCGGAATGCGTCGGGGCCATAGTAGTCGTCCGCGTTGATGACGGCGAACGGACCGTCAACGACCTTGCGGGCCGCGAGAATGGCGTGGGCGGTGCCCCAGGGCTTCACACGGCCTTCCGGAATCGCGTAGCCCTCGGGCAGATCCGCGAGCTCCTGATAGGCGTATTCCACATGGATGATTTTCGACAGACGGTCGCCGATAGCGGATTTGAACGTCTCCTCAATTTCGTGCTTGATCACGAAAACAACCGTCTCGAAACCTGCGCGGCGTGTGTCGTAAATGGAATAATCAATGATCAGCTGGTTGTGGTTTCCCACGGGATCGATCTGTTTGAGTCCTCCGTAACGGCTTCCCATGCCGGCGGCCATCACAACAAGAACCGGTTTGCTCATAAATAATCCTTCCTCTCCAAAAAGAATGTCGGTGGATGGTTGGTTTCCTTGTTTGTCTGTTTCCATTGTAGTCCTATGGGACGGGAAAGAAAATAGACGATCTTATCCATTATTTGCACAATCGTCCGCAGAAGCGCCGGGAAGCTCCGCCAGCATTTTGACGCTGCGCGCGTACTCGCCCGGCGTCATGCCGGTGGTCAGACGGATCAGAAGCTCCTCCAAAGCGGCGCAGATAAGCTGTTCGCTGCCGAAAAGTGAATGGGCGCGACGCCCAGAGCCGAGAGCGCATGAAACTCGCCCGGCTCGTGAAAAATCATCTGCCCGCTTGTGAGATCGCAGGTGTGGTCGCCGGCGGTCACACGCAGGATCCCCTTGTCCACATAGAGGAATTCCCAGAAATCGTGCGATTCCCCCGGAAAGGCGTAGCTGCCGGAGTATTCAAAATAATGAACCGTGTACAGAGCGGAAACGGCCAGGGGCTTGGAGGGGCGCAATGCGGAATAGGGCATGGCGGCCTCCTTCAGCGGCCGGGCTTTTCATTCTCCGCGGCAAGCCGTGAAAGCTTCCGGTATTCCTGCGGGCTGATGCCCTCAATGCGCCGGAAGCTCTGCGAAAAGTAGCTGGGAGAGGAAAAGCCGAGAATCTGCGCGATCTGGGAAAGGGTGTGGTCGGTGTTGGAAAGCAGAAAACGGCTTTCCTGTGTCCGCCGGGAGATCAGATAGCTGATGGGGGAGACGTTGTATTCCCGCCGGAACGCGTGCACCAGATAGTATTTGTTCATGTGGGCCACGTCGGCCAGCTGATCGAGGGTAAGGTTTTCCTTGAAATGGTTGTCAATATACCGGCGCACCAGGCTGCATTCCTTGCTGATTTTGCGTTCCGGCTCGTCGGAGGTGAGGGAGAAGCCGTCCCGGCGCTGCAAACGGATCAGCATGGCTTGCAGCAGATGCTGACAGAAATCCTGATAACCGCTTTGCCCCAGGCGCGCCTCCTGTGTGATCAGGCGCAGGCACCACTGAATTTCTTCCCACCCGGCGTCAAAATGCAGGAGCGCGAAGCCTCCTGTATCCCCCAGCACTTCCAGCCCATCGATGCCCAGCACGGTGTATTCCATAGGGCTTCCTTCCTGGCTGAGCTCGGTGTGAGGAACGTTGGCGTTGACGACGATCAAATCTCCGACGGCCACAGGAAAGCTTTCCTCCTGAAGGCGGAAGCGGCCGCGTCCGCCGGTCACAAAGAAGAGCTCCGCGCAGGAGTGGGTGTGCAGAGTGGAATTCCATTCCTGGCTGTATTGAGCACAGCTGACATACAGAAGCTTTGCGCTCGACTCCTCCACGGCATGATCCGGCGAGGGCATGATATAGTGAGTGGAATTCATAAATCGACCTCCTTGCAGCGTTTCCGGCGCAGTGAAAAAGTTCGTTCAGAAGCCATTTCCATTTTTTATCATAATAAACATTATAAAACTTTTTGTCAAATTGTTCAACTTCTAAAAAAACACAAAAAATTTCTCCCCGCATTTTGATGAAATGACCAGATATAAAACAATCTCCACGCAGTACCTTTCGGCAGCTGCGTGGCGATCGATAAGGATTCTTTCTTTAACAGTTGGGAAGTGTGGCGTTGGAAAGACAGTTGACCGGGGTACGGCCCGGGATCAGGCGCGTTCCGTCCGAATAGCCTTCCTCGGAATCCCGGAGCTCCTGGATCAGCAGATTGCGCAGATACGCGATCCGTTCCTGCTTGTCGGGATCGTGGATGGCGTTGTGCGTCTCGTCCGGGTCGTGAACGAGATCGAAATACTGTTCCTCGTTCCGTTCGTTGAGCCAGATGAATTTGTCCGTTTTTGTGACGATGAACTGGCTCGACCAATGGTTGAAGGAGAAGGTGTGCTCGCCGTGGAGATATTCGCGGTCGATGGGATGCAGCATGCTTTTTCCATCCAGATGCTCCGGGATCGGGGCTCCCGCCAGATCGATCAGCGTGGGCATCACGTCGCGCAGCTCCACAAGGGAATCCTCCACACGTCCGCGCGGACCGATAAAGCGCTCCGGGCCGCTGATGAACATGGGGATGTGGGCGCTGCCGTTGTACGGCAGGGACTTGCGGCACCAGCCATGGTCGGAGAGCATTTCGCCGTGGTCCGAGGTGAAAACAATGACGGTATTGTCCAGCAGGCGGTGCTCGATCAGCGCCTGAAGGATGCGCCCGATCTGGTGATCCACATGGGTGATGCAGGCGTAATAGCCGATCTGCTGCTGGCGGATCAGCTCCGGATCGCGCGGGCCGGTGCAGGAGTTGAACACCATACCGCGCTTTTCCAGCAGCTCCGTGTCATCCCAGTCCCCGTGCACGGGCGGGCGAAGCGGCTTGTCCTTGTAGAGGTCGAAATAGCATTGCGGCGCGTCGTAGGGAGCGTGCGGACGCACGAAGCTGGCCATCAGGAAGAAGGGCTGGCGCGGATCCCGGCGGCGCAGGAAGTCAATGGTGCGGCTTGCCACCCAGTTGGTGGGGTGGTATTTCTCCTCATAGGGCCAGGGGCGGGCGGTCCAGCCGTTGCAGTCCATGCCGGAATCCGTTACGTCGGCCTCCACGCCAAGCTCGTTTTTGAGCCAATAGAAGTAATCGTCCGCAAAAAGCTGATTTTCATAGTGGTCCACGCCCGCGAACCGGTATTCGTGCAGATAGCCGTCATGCAGCTCCACGTTGTGGAAGCCCAGGTAATTGCGCAGGGGATGGACGTGCATTTTTCCCACGCACTGCGTATAATAGCCCGCGCGGCTCAGCTCGCCCGCCATCGTGCAGCCGTAATTCCAGTCCACCCGGTCCTGGTAGCCGACCTTTCCGGTGTGGCGCTGGCTCAGGCCGGTGTGCAGGATCGCGCGCGCCGGAACGCAGGTGGGGCAGGAGGACCAGGCGTTGGGGAAGTAAACGCCGTCGGCGGCCAGCGAATCCAGATAGGGCGTTTTGACATCCGGATGCCCGGCGTAGCCAAGACAGTCTCCGCGCTGTTCGTCGGTCATGATCAAAAGGATGTTGGGACGTTCTGCCAAGAAAATCACGCTCTTTTCTCTTTAAAATAACAGAACCTGTACCGGGAGGACGAATCCTTCCGGTACAGGCCTGTGTTAAGGGTTAAATTTCATACCACTTGATTTCGTTCGCGTCCAGATCCAGATCAAAGCTGGAGCCGTCGCCCTTGTAAACGGTGGTGTGCTGCGGCTCATAGGTGTTGTTGACCACGCAGTATTTGCCGTTCTTCACATAGGCGTGAACCTCGACGTTAAAGTTGGTGGAGAACCACTTGTGCAGATTCTCCTCGTCGTGCGCCGACCAGAGGATGGAACGGTACAGCAGGCGGCTGTTTTCGAAGCTGTACGGCAGACCGCTGATGTAGACGGTGCGGCCCTCGCCGAAGCTGTTGACGGCCATCTGCACTTCCTTCTCACGCTGCACCAGGATTTCCGCTCCCTCCAGCGCAAACATGTTCTTCTTGCCCTCGCCGAAGTTGACCGGGCCGGTGGTATCCTGAAGGATGAAGTGGTCCGGATGCTCGTCCCAGTTGTACTTGTCGTAGTTGAGCGTGAAGCCGGTTTCCTTTTCCACGCCCATCACATTCGCCAGCTGGAGGTAGTGGCCCTGGTACTGGTGTCCGGCAGGCTCGCCGACGCCGATGAAGCCGCCGCCGTTGGCGATAAAGCGCTTGATGGCGCTGGAAATGGCGGGATCCTCCCAGATAACGCCGCCGGTGTGGGCGGTGTCGCCGTCTCCGACGTTGATGATAACGTCGATGGAGTCGAGGATGGAGGGATCGGCCTTGATATCGTCAAAGCTGATGAATTTCACGTCAAACGGCGCGCCGCTCAGCGCTTCGATAACGCCCGCATAGCTGTAGTTCTGCTTCTGGTAGAGCGCGTGATGCACCATGTGGCAGCCCCAGGCGCGCATCTTGCCCCAGCAGTTGAGCACCGCGACGGTCTTCATGCAGTAGGGCGTGGTTCCCTTGATGTTCTCATACAGCTCGCGGAACTCGTTGCAGACGCTTTCGATGTAATCGACAAACTCCGGGAAGTCCAGAGCAAGCTTGAGGTAACCGCCGTAGCCGATGCGGTCGATCGGCTTGCGCAGGATGGCGCGGCGGGCCGTCACCCAGTTCTCCTTGCCCTCCTTGACCGGATCGCCGCCCTCGTGGAAGGTATCCGGGAAGAAGTACGGCAGGAAACGGCCCTCAGTGTATTTCACACCGGGGATATCGCTGATCAGGCGCAGCGTGGAGCCGTTGCCCACACTGCCGACGACAGCGTCGAGACCGATGGTCTTGAACTCGTCCATGAAGGGCTCCATGCCGATCCAGTGGTCGCCCAGGAACATCATGGCTTCCTTGCCCAGCTCATGGGTGATATCGACCATTTCCTTGGCCAGCTTCGCGACCTCGCGGCGCTGGAAGGCCTGGAAGTCCTTGAACTGCTTGCTCGGAATCCGGTACTGGTTGTTGTAGTAGCCCTGGTCGATGATGTACTCGGGGCGGAAGGGGTAGCCGGCCTCCTTCTCGAACTGCTCCAGAATGTACGGGGAAACGCTCGCGGAGTAGCCGTACCAGTCCACATATTTTTCCCGCTTCAGCTCGTCAAACATCAGCGTGAACTGATGGAAGAAGGTGGTGTAGCGAATCACGTCGACGTAGGGGTGATCCGCGATGAACTTGCGCAGGCGCTCCATGGTGAACTTGTGCGTCTTGGGCTGGCGCACGTCGAAGGTGATCTGGTGCTCAAAGTCCTTCCAGTCGTTGGTGACGGCGTTGTACATGTGGACCGGATCCCAGATCAGATAGGCGAGAAAGCTGACGGTGTAATCGTGGAACGCGGCGGGGGAGGGAATCTCCACGCAGCCGGTTTCCTCGTTGTAGCGCCATGCGTCCGGGGAGAGGGGCTCGCCCGTCGTGCGGTCGATCACTTCCCACCAGCGGCGGATGTCGTCGTGGGTGTTGACCTTCATCAGCTCGGGGGAAATGCCCTTCATGAGCGGGATGGAGAGCGTCTCTCCCTCGCGGGCGGTGTAGAAGCCCGTCATGATGTAGCACTGCTGCACCTCGTCCGGGTTGGCCTTGGCCCATGCGTTGTCCTTGCGGGTGGTGTAGTAGGTGGAGTAGATTTTCGCGCCCACACCGGTGAGCTTTTCGGGGAATTCGGTGCCGTCGCAGTCGCGGATGGCGTCGGCTCCCCATTTTTTGAGGATCTCAATGGTTTCGGGAACAACGTCGAGGTTGGTAGGGATGGTAACACGGCCGGTGGTTCTTTTCTCGTCCATGGATTCCTGCCTTCTTTCTTTTTGGTGTGGAAAAGGGCGCGGGCCGGGTGGGCTTGCGCGCCCCTTCCTGGTTGGTTTTCTAGTAGAGAGCGTCCATGGCCTCCACGAAGCCCTGACCGTCCAGAGAGCCCTCGAAGAGTTTCGCGGCGGGATCCTGGAAAGCGGTGCCGAGGTCGCCGTTCTCATTCAGACCGCAGTTCCAGTCATACACGCCGGTCTGCACGTTGAACGCCTCGCGAACGCCTGCGAGCATCTCGGGCCACTCCTCGTTGCGGGTGTCGGCCGGAATGCCGTTGCTGGCCATAGCCATTTTCTCGTCAAACTCGCCGGAGGTGATCTTCGTGATCAGGTCGAAAGCCTCCTGCGGATGCTCGGAGTAAGAGGGGATGGCGATCAGCTCGCCGGCCCAGTTGCGCACAGCGGCGGGCAGAGCGGCAACGGCATAATCCTCATAGCCGACAGCCGCGGCCATATCCTCCAGGCTCAGGCAGTTTAGGTCAGCGTGATGTCGCTGGTGGCGGCGTCTCCGCCTTCCGCCTTGCTCTCCTCAGCGGTGCTTTCCTCCGCTTTGCTTTCCGGCGTGCTCTCCGTGCCGGAAGAAGCAGGAGCCGACTGGCAGGCGCTCAGTGCGCCGGCGGCGAGAAGGGCGGCCAGTATGGTACTCAGAACCTTTTTCATTGGTATTACATCCCGTTGAATGTAACAAGACGGCGATCGGGAAATTTCTGTACAAAATCTCCATATTGCCGAACTTGATTCTGTACCTTTAGTATACAGGAAACACCAGGAAATGCAATCTCAATCTTGCTCTAAACTTTATAATTGTTGTGAAAGATGACGGATTTTTTACACATGGTCGGAAATCTCTTTCCATTCAGGCAAGAATTCGGGAGGATCCGGTGGAAAATTCGCGGGGTTAAATATGAAACCTTCTGCGGATTTCCGCCCAGAACGGCCCCCAGAAGAACATCACAAGACCGGCCAGAAAGACTACCGCAGCGCTCCCGCAGATAAGGGACGGCAGCGGCAGCTGGATCACGCCGCACAGCAGAAGAACGGCGGGGACCAGTCCCAGCAGGATGGATTCGCCAAAGTACAGCAGACAGTCCGCGGGCGGGATCCGGCGAATCACGGCAATTCCCAGCATCAGCGCCATGCAGGCCAGAAAAACAATGGGGAGAGCCAGATCCAGCGACCAGCGGTGCCAGCCGGTGGCAAGATCCCACAGCACGCACAGCAGCGCGGCGGCTCCCGTCTGGTAGATCAGATTTTTCAGCGGTGACCGCATTTTCTTCAGGAAGAGCAGCAGCAGGATCCACGCGCTGGCAAGTCCGCCCGCCACATAAAGCACCCACCAGCCGTGCTCCGGGATGGAGAAATTCACGGCGGCGCAGACGGCAAGGCCCGCGAAGGTCAGAAAGGCGAGGATCCGAAGGGCAAGCGCGCGTCTCGGAAAGCCGGAGGGCAGAGCGGGGAAATCCGGCGCTTCCCCGTCCCAATCCCCCGTTAAGGGGGATTGGCACAGCGGGCAGAGGGAACGGTTGCCCGCGACAAACACACCGCATTTTGGACAATGCTTCATGCCGTTTCCTCCTCTGCGCTCAAATTTGTGATAATGGTCATCGAGATCCCCATTTCCGTCAGCATTCGGAAGAAGCGGCGCGGCACATCCGGGGAAGCAAAGGCGGAGGAGAAACACAGCGTCATGCGATCGCCGCAGGAGCACACGCAGAGCTGCAATTTCGGCGTGCTGGTAAAGACGTCGAAAAATTCAATATAGGGCATGAGCGGCTCCGGGATCCGGATAATTCCCACGTTGGACAACGCCGCCGTGGCGGAGCGCTCCGAAATATGGTACGCGGCCTTCATGGCCAAATCCTTGATCGGCAGCGGCACGATCCGCGAAATGGGGTTGTGTTCGAGCCCCGCCAGCCCGTCGAGCCGGTTTTGCAGATATTCCTTTGTCAGACGGGAGGTGAATTGTTCCTTGACAAGAGGGAAAATGTCGTCAAGCGGCGGCACACCGTCGCGGAATTCCATCACGGCGGGAATCAGGCTGAAAAAGTTGCGCGCGGACTGGGAATCGAAATAGTTGCGCAGGTTGACGGGGATCGTCAGCACAACAGGCTTTTTGCGATCCGCCACCCGCATGTCCAGCCCGATGGCGCGCAGCAGCACGGAGGTGAGCAGAACGGTGGCCGTCACGCCGCGTGCCTTGGCGGCGGAGAGAACCTCCCGGCTGGAACAGAGTCCCTCGATGACGGTGAGGATCCCTTCCGGGGTTTTGAGACCGCGAAGCTGAAAGGCGGGAGGATCCCCCGGATTGCGCTGCTTGTTCTTCTTATTATAGTATTGATCAAAGCTGTCGTTCATCTTCTGGGTGAACGACGCGTCGTAGTCGGAGACGGGCGGATTGCCGCCAAGCGTGTCCGGGTGGCGCAGGGCCAGATAGCGGCACACCACCTCTTTGAGGAACTGGATCGCGCCGGTGCCGTCCGTCAGCGCGTGGTACACCTCCAGCACAATGTGCTGCCGGAAGTACATGACCTGAAACAAAAGCTTTTTGGAGTTTTTATAGAGCGTGCTGCAAGGCGGCTCCGTCTCCTCGCGCACCTTGGGGCGCAGCGGGCTTTCCTCCAGATAATACCAGAACGCGCCGCGCTTTAAAATGCAGCAAAAGCCCGGAAACTCCCGGATCGCCCCGTCGAGCGCCTTTTGCAGCAAGTCGGGGTCCACTTCCTCCGTCAGACGGCAGGAAAAGCGGAACACCTTCGGATCCCGGCGGGTGCTGGTGGGAGGGAAGATCTTGGCGGCGTTGTCCAGCCGGTTCCATGTTTTGGACGTCTTTGGATTCATGTCCGGTCACCTCGGTTCTGCTTGGGCTGTGGAGGAAAGAAACTCACGGATCTTCTCGTGCGTTTTCCGCACCTGGGAAAAGCGCGGCGGAAGGGAAAAGAAGCCGTGCAGCGCGTCCGGCATCCGAAACAGCTCCGTCGGTACGCCCGCTTCCTGCAAGCGGTGAGCGTAGGCCTCCCCCTCGTCGCGCAGGGGATCGTATTCCGCCGTGATGACGAGCGTGCGGGGCTGGCTGGAGAGATCCGGCGCGTTCAGCGGGGAGCAGTACGGATTTTTGCGCTGCTCCGCGTCCGGCAGGTACAGATCCATGTAGTCGCAGATCCGCTTGGACGTCAGAAGATAATCCTTCCCGTTTTCCCGAATGGAGGAGAAGGGGGAGTTTTCGCTGTGGTCATCCGCCGTGGCGGGGTAGAGGAGGATCTGCCGGTCGGGCAGGAGCCCGCCGCGATCGTGGGCCAGCAGGGAGACGGCGGCGGCCAGATTGCCGCCCGCGCTGTCCCCGATGATCGTGATATCCTCGCGCGAGGCGCGCAGCAGCCAGGGGTTTTTCAGCAACTCCTGCGCCGCGCAGTAGCAGTCCTCAAGCCCGGCGGGAAAGGGATGCTCGGGGGCGAGCCGGTAATCCACCGACGCGACAATGCAGTTCACGGCTATCGCGAGCGCGCGGCACACCGGGCTGTAGCTCTCCATGTTTCCCGTCACCCACCCGCCGCCGTGGAAGAACAGCAGCACCGGCAGACTCCGGTTGGTTTCCTGCCCCGGCAGGAAGATCCGCACCGGGACCTGGTGCTCCCCGTTCATGACGCGGTGCTCCCAGGTGCGGTAAAGCCCTTTGAGCTTCGGCGTCTTGGCGGCCGTTTCCGCCGTTCGCAGAAGGCGGTAATTCTTTTTCACATCAATTTCCGCGTGGGACATCGCCCGCAGCGCGGCCTTCATATATCGGTTGATTGCCACTTGCCATCCCGCCTTTCGCATTTCTGCTCTTATTGTAGCATGGGTGTGCGTGGAACACAAGCCGGGGCCGCGCGGATCGGAATTTGCAATGTTCCGCTTGACCCCCGTGCGGCGTCATATTATAATGATAAATGTGAAATACTGGATCAGGACAGGCTCCGGTGCGCCGGAGCTGTTTTTCCCCGCGCTGCGGACAATTATTTGTGGAAGGGGCTTTTTACGATGAGTTTTGCAGAGGAATACCAAAAGAAACTGGTTTCGCCCGAGCAGGCGGCTGCCGCCGTCAAGTCCGGGGACTGGGTGGATTACGGCTGGTGCGTCGCCACGCCGCAGGAGATTGACCGTGCCCTGGCGGCCCGCATGGGAGAGCTGGAGGATGTGAAGATCCGCGGCGGCATCCTGATGCGCGTGCCGGAAATCTATAAGATCCCGGAGCCGGAGAAGCATTTTGTCTGGAACTCCTGGCATATGTCCGGCATTGAGCGCCACGCGGTGAATTCCGGCCTGGCCTATTATGCCCCGATCCGTTATTCCGAGCTTCCGCGTTATTATCGCGAAAACATGGGCCCGATCGACGTGGCGGTGTTCCAGGTCGCCCCGATGGACGAGCACGGCTACTTCAACTTCGGCCCGTGCGCGTCGCATATGGGAGCCGTGTGCGAGCGTGCCAAGCAGATCTATGTGGAGGTTAACACCAACATGCCGCGCTGCCTTGGCGGCACGGAAAACGGAATCCACATCTCGAAGGTGACGGGCATTGTGGAGGGACAGAATCCTCCGATCGCCGAGATGGGCGGCGGCGGAGCTGCTACCGAGGTCGACGAGACCGTGGCGAAGCTGATTGTGGAGCAGATCCCGAACGGCGCCTGCCTGCAGCTCGGCATCGGCGGCATGCCGAACGCCGTCGGCTCGCTGATTGCCCAGTCCGATCTCAAGGATCTCGGCGTGCACACGGAGATGTATGTGGACGCGTTCGTGGATATCGCGAAGGCCGGAAAGATCACCGGCGCGAACAAGAGCCACAACCGTTTCCGTCAGGTGTACGCTTTCGGCGCGGGCACGAAGAAGATGTATGATTACATGGACAACAACCCCGAGCTGATGGTCGCGCCGGTGGATTACACCAACGACGTCCGCGTGATCTCCGAGCTGGATAACTTCATTTCCATCAACAATGCTGTCAACCTCGACCTGTTCGGCCAGGTGAACGCGGAGTCCGCCGGAACCAAGCCGATCAGCGGCGCGGGCGGCCAGCTCGATTTCGTGCTCGGCGCGTACCTTTCCAAGGGCGGCAAGAGCTTCATCTGCTGCTCCTCGACCTTCACAGACAAGCAGGGCAACCTGCAGTCCCGTATTCTGCCGACGCTCGCGAACGGCTCCATCGTCACCGATACCCGCGCGAACGTCCACTATCTTGTGACGGAATACGGCATGGTCAACCTCAAAGGCCTGTCCACCTGGGAGAAGGCGGAGGCCATTATCTCCGTGGCGCATCCGCAGTTCCGCGACGAGCTGATTAGCCAGGCGGAGAAAATGCACATCTGGAGACGTTCCAACAAGAGAGGCTGAGAGAATCAAATCGACGCTTTGAGCAAACAGCATGGCCCTGACTGCGGTCATGCCGTTCCCGCTTTATTAGGAAAGAGTTTTTGCCCCCATAAAAACAAAGAAAGCGAGAGTTGTACATGTCAAAGAAATGCCGGCGCTGCGGGCAGGAGAATGACGATGAACGCCATTTTTGCGAGCAGTGTGGAGAACCACTGGATGAAAATATCAGACTGATCATGGATTACGAGAGAATCAAAAAAACGCCTTCCAAGATCAAGCGGGAGG
>NHCFR01400__coassemble_588_pt1 | contig 30576 bp, 23 predicted proteins | sample NHCFR01400__metabat2_high_PE_033 | metagenome-assembled genome bin NHCFR01400 | reverse complement strand
TTCCGTGTGCGATCCCAACAGCCGGGAGCGCAGCGGCATGCTCTGGGACTATGACCGTCTGGCTTCGCAGATACGCAACCTCTGGGCCTTTTCCAAAGAGGAAAAAAAGCAGGAGATATTTTATTGAGAGCCTCTGCCCCCGTGGCAGGGGCTTTTTTCTTTTCCAGATTTCACAATTAGTTTACAATTATCTTCTTGACAACCGTGGAGAGGAATGGTAAATTAATAATCAGAATTAGCACTCACATTAAAAGAGTGCTAAAACGAAAAGAGGTGAACGGGGTTGGAGCTGAGCAGCCGACAGCAGAAAATATTGGCGGCCGTGGTGGAGCATTACATCGCGACAGGCGAGCCCGCCGGCTCAAAGATGCTCTGCGACAGCCTTGATTTCACCGTGTCCCCCGCAACGGTCCGCAACGAGATGAGCGAGCTGGCCGAACGCGGCCTGCTTTTGCAGCCGCACACGTCGGCGGGGCGCATCCCTTCGCAGAAGGGCTACCGCGTGTACGTCGACCGGCTGATGAAGCGCCGTCCGCTTTCGCCGGAGGAGCGCCGTACCATCGACAGCATGCTCCTCTCGAACGCCTACGACCCGCAGAAGCTTCTCGACGGCGTGTCCCGGCTCCTCGCCGGTATGACGCGTTTCGCGGCGGTGTCCACGCTTCCGGGCGGGCAGGGCGTCACCATTCGGGCGGTGCAGTTCGTGCAGACGAGCCGCCGCACAGCGATGGTCGTCCTGATCACCTCCTCCGGGATGCTGAAAACACGGGTGTTCCGGTGCGATTTCGATATCACACCCGATATCCTGCGCGTGTTCTTCCGCACGGTGAATGAAAAGCTGGTGGGGCGCACGGTCGAGGAAATCACGCCCGCGTTTGTCCAGAGCCTGGCGGTTTCGCTCGGTGAAATGGCAATCCTGATGAGCTCCGCGCTCATGGCGGTGCTTGACGCCGCCCAGGAGTCCATGGAAGCGGATGTGTGTCTCAGCGGGCAGATGAACCTGCTGTTCTGTCCTGAATTTGAGGGCAGCGGCGCGCGCCGCGTCATCGACTTCCTCTCCCGGGAGGAGGAGCTGACAAGGCTGGTACTCCAGCCGGGCGGCACGCGGGTGCTCATCGGCCGGGAAACCAGGCGCTCCGAGCTTTCGGATTCCAGCGTGGTGGCCTGCCGGTACGCCATCAGCGGCAGGGACGCGGGAGCAATCGCGGTCATCGGGCCGACAAGAATGGATTATGGAAAAATGGTGACCAGCATTGAATATCTGGCGGATACCGTTGGCAGAATGTTAACGGAACTGCTGGATCAGCAAGGCTGAGTCACGCGCAGATAGACAGAAGGAAAGGGGTTGGCAGCGTGGCAATAGAAGAGGAAAAGAAGGACGTGCAGCCGCAGGATCCTGTCCAGGAGGAAACTGTTCCCGAAGAGTGCGCGGAATGCGCGGAAAACGAAGAGCAGGCGGACGACGCCTCGCAGGAGGGGGAGGAAACCACGCGGGAGAAAAAGCTGGAACAGAAATGGAAGAAAAAGCTGGAGACAGCGGAAAACCTTTCGAAGCTGGAGCTCGAAAAGGCGAACGCGGAAACCCAAAAGGCCCGCGAGCAGCTGGTGCGTCTCGCGGCGGAATATGAAAACTTCCGCAAGCGCAGCGAGCGCGAAAAGCAGGCCATTCACGCGGACGCCACAGCCGGCGCCGTGTCCGAGCTGCTCACCGTGGCGGATAACCTCGAGCGCGCGCTGGCACAGAAGGATTGCAGCCTCGAGGATCTGCGGCGCGGCGTGGAGATGGTCATGAACCAGCTTCAGGCAGCGTTCCGCAAGCTGGATGTGGAGGAAATGGGCCAGGTTGGCGATCCGTTCGACCCCAACATCCACAACGCAATCTCCCATATTGAGGACGAGAGCGTCGAGGAAAACACCATTGTACAGGTGTTTGAAAAGGGCTACCGCATCGGCGACAAGGTGATCCGGCACGCCATGGTTCAGGTGGCAAACTGAGCGGGAATCCGCTTTTCATATAAATAGATTACATTTCTCATAGCAAACGACAATTCCAAACGGAAGAATGTGGAGGTAATACAGTATGGCAAAGACAATTGGTATCGATCTTGGTACAACAAATTCCTGTGTCGCCGTGATTGAAGGCGGCGAGCCTGTCGTTATCGCGAACGCCGAGGGCAGCCGCACAACCCCGTCCGTCGTGGCGTTCTCCAAAACCGGAGAGCGTATGGTCGGCCAGGTGGCAAAGCGTCAGGCTATCACGAACCCGGACCGCACGATCTCCTCGATCAAGAGAGAGATGGGTTCCAACTATAAAGTGCAGATTGACGACCACAGCTACACCCCGCAGGAGATCTCCGCGATGATCCTGCAAAAGCTCAAGGCAGACGCCGAGGCTTATCTGGGCGACAAGGTGACCTCCGCCGTCATCACCGTCCCGGCTTACTTCACCGACGCACAGCGCCAGGCGACGAAGGACGCGGGCAAGATTGCCGGTCTCGACGTGAAGCGCATCATCAACGAGCCGACGGCTGCCGCTCTCTCCTACGGCATCGACAAGGGCGAGGAGCAGAAGATCATGGTCTATGACCTCGGCGGCGGTACGTTCGATGTTTCCATCATCGACATGGGCGACGGCGTGCAGGAGGTTCGCGCGACGGCCGGTAACAACCGTCTGGGCGGCGACGATTTCGATAAGCGCATCATGGACTGGATGGTTTCTTCCTTCAAGAGCGAGACGGGCATCGACCTGTCCTCCGACCGTATGGCTATGCAGCGCCTGAAGGAAGCTGCTGAGAAGGCGAAGATCGAGCTTTCCAGCATGACCACCGCTTCCATCAACCTGCCGTTCATCACCGCCGACGCGTCCGGCCCGAAGCACTTGGATCTCACCCTGACCCGCGCGAAGTTCAACGAGCTGACGGGCGATCTGGTGGAGAACACCATGGGCCCGGTGCGCCAGGCTCTGCAGGACGCCGGTCTGAACCCCTCCGACATCAGCAAGGTGCTGCTCGTCGGCGGTTCCTCCAGAATCCCGGCTGTTCAGGAAGCTGTCAAGAAGTTCATGGGCAAGGAGCCCTTCAAGGGCATCAACCCGGATGAGTGCGTTGCCATCGGCGCGGCTCTCCAGGCCGGTGTGCTCGGCGGCGAGGTCGAGGGCCTGCTGCTGGTTGACGTTACCCCGCTGTCTCTCGGCGTGGAAACGATGGGCGGCGTGATGACGAAGGTCATCGACCGCAACACCCCGATCCCGACGAAGAAGAGCCAGATCTTCTCCACCGCCGCGGACGGCCAGACGCAGGTGGAAGTCAACGTGCTCCAGGGCGAGCGTGAGTTTGCCCGCGACAACAAGCAGCTTGGCCTGTTCAAGCTCGACGGCATCGCTCCCGCGCCGCGCGGCATTCCTCAGATTGAGGTTACGTTCGACATTGATACCAACGGTATCGTGAACGTCTCCGCAAAGGATCTCGGCACCGGCAAGGAGCAGCATATCACCATCACCTCCAGCTCCAACATGAGCAAGGACGACATCGACAAGGCCGTCAAGGAGGCCGAGCAGTATGCCGCCGAGGACAAGAAGCGCCGCGAGGAGGTTGAGGAGAAGAACAACGCCGAAAACCTCGTCTACGCTGTGGAGAAGCTGATCAACGACAACGGCGACAAGATCAGCGACAGTGAGAAGAGCGATCTTTCCGCGAAGAGCGCCGCGCTCAAGGAGTCCATCAACAAGAACGACATGGCCGCTGTGAAGACGCAGATGGAGGAGCTCCAGAAGGCGATGTACGCTGTCTCCGAGAAGCTGTACCAGAACGCCGCGCCGCAGCAGCCGCAGGGCGGCGAGCCCCAGCAGGGCAACCCCGCGGGCGGCCCGACCGGCAACGTGTACGACGCGGAGTACAAGGACGTCGACGGCGACAACAAATAAAATTGGAAAGCGGCCTGCGCAGGTCCGCTTGCAGGCCGTGCTCCGCCCTTGGCGGGGCACGGCCTTGGGTGTGTCGGGGGATGCGCTCCCGAAAGGCGGTTCCGGCACGAAAACAGGACGGCTTTCCCATCTTTATGGTTTAGGAGTGGTTTGATTGGCGGATAAGAGAGATTATTATGAGGTCATGGGCATCCCCCGCAATGCGTCGGAGGATGAAATCAAAAAGGCATACCGCAAGCTGGCGAAGCAGTATCACCCCGATCTGCATCCCGGCGACAAGGACGCCGAAGCCAAGTTCAAGGAGCTGAACGAGGCGTATGAGGTCCTCTCCGACAAGGAGAAGAAGGCCCGCTACGATCAGTTCGGCCACGCGGGCGTGGACCCGAACTTCGGCGGTGGTGCGGCGGGCGGCAGCCCCTTCACCGGCGACATAGATTTTGGCGATATCTTTAACAGCTTCTTCGGTGGATTCGGCGGCGGCGCGCGCCGTGCCAATCCGAACGCCCCGCGCCGCGGCAGCGACGCCGAGGCTGTGGTCAACATCGACTTTGAGGAGGCCGCGAAGGGCTGCAAAAAGACGATTGCCTACGACAGAATTGAGAACTGCCAGGAATGCGGCGGCTCCGGCGCGCAGAAGGGCACCAGCGCCAAGACCTGCCCCCAGTGCAACGGCACCGGACAGGTGCGCGTGAGCCAGCGCACGCCCTTCGGTGTGGTGCAGACGTCGCGCGGATGCGACCGCTGCCACGGCACCGGCAAGGTGATTGATTCTCCCTGCCATACCTGCGGCGGCTCCGGCCATGTGCGCCGCCGGAATTCCATTGAGGTGAACATCCCGGCAGGCGTGGACAACGAGCAGATCCTCAGCGTGCGCGGCCAGGGCAACGCCGGAACCAACGGTGGCCCGGCGGGCGATCTCGAGGTGTTCGTCAACGTGCGTCCGCATCCCATCTTCGAGCGCCGCGGCAATGACGTCTGGTGCGAGATGCCGATCACATTCTCCCAGGCGGCGATGGGCGCGGAGGTGACGGTGCCGACGATTGACGGCCGCGTCAGCTACCAGGTGCGCGAGGGCACGCAGCCCGGCGACGTGTTCAAGCTTCGCGGAAAGGGTATCCCCTTCATCAACGGCAGGGGACGCGGCGACCAGTATGTACAGGTCACCGTCGAGGTTCCGAAAAACCTCTCCCAGAAGCAGAAGGACGTCCTGCGCGAATTCGATTCCATCGCGGAGGAGAAAAACTACGCCAAGCGCAAAAGCTTCTTCGATAAACTCAAAGACCTCTTCGGCGAGCAAGGCTAAGCCCAAGGCTGAGCCTTGACGCAGGTCGCGCAAGCGGCAGGCAGGCCTGCCGCCCGGCTTTCTGAAGCATAGCGGCCCCTCTGCGACATAAAATCGCAGAGGGGCCTTTCTATGCCGCCCGCGCTGAAAATCAAATCTAACCTTCCCGTGCTGCTCCGTGGCCGGGTCGCGGGATATACAGCAAGACCCCTCTGCGACGTGAGATCGCAGAGGGGTCAACGTGCTTCATCAAGGTTCGCCGCGGGACGCGGCGTGCGCGACTTGTGTGCAGGTTCAACCTGCTGCGAGGAGTTTACATTGCAGTACGGGGTCTGCGCCGGGGACGGTGCTGTAGACGTTTGCGCCAGCCGCGCCGGGCTTTGCCGTAATCTTATAATAATAATTGCGTCCACTGTTTCCCGTGTACGTCACGGTGTAATGCTCCGGGTCGTCCGTGATGCAGTTCGGCGGGTTGCTGCCGCTCACCAGCGTCATGCAGAACTGATAGGTGGAGCCCGGTTTGAGCACGAAGGGGCGGGTGGTGTCGGAAACGACGCGCCCGTACAGATCGTTCTGCGCGGCCGTCATCTGCGCCTGTGTGGGGGAACCGGGAGCCACGAAGATCCAGCCGTTGGCCACGCGGCGCTCACTCCCGTCCGAGGGAACGTTCTGCACCGAGAGCGCGTCCGCGCCCGGTTCACGGGAAACCACGGTGGTGCTGCCGCCGCCGTCCAGATTTCCGGCCCAGACAGCGCCCTCCTTGATCATCAGGTCAGCCAGCTCCGTCAGGCTCAGGCCCTCAGAGGAATCCTGCCGCCCGTCCGCCGTCAGGAAGAAAATGCTGCCGTCCTGCTTTACGCCCACAGCCGTGCGCGGCGCGCGGGTGGTGGAGGTGTCCGTGCACACATTTCTTTGGTTTTCCACCAGTACGCAGTGCAGTCCCATCGCCTGTGTCAGCTGCGGCCACATCTGCGTATAGTCGGCATAGCGGCCATAGAGCACCTTTCCTTCCTGCGTGAACCCGAAGAACGGCCAGTCGCGGCCCGCGACGTTGTAGCCGTGGACAAGGTTCTTGTCCTGAATCACAACGCCCCACGGCTCTCCCGTGCTCATGTTATACATGTCGCCGTTCACTGCGGCCACCACGTTGTTTCCATTCACGATTGCGCTGTTCGCCATGTTGCGCACGGTCTGCAATCCCACCGACGTGCCGTCCCACGGCATCACCGGGCGCAGCTCCACCTCGGAATCCGGTTTGAGCGTCAGCGTGGTATAACGGCTCGTCATATCGCCCAGCGTGTAGGTAAATTCCGTCTGCGTCAGGCCGGGAGCCAGTTCACGGTCTGACGTCTGCTGGATGGACCACGACACAAAAGCCGCCGACGCCTGCGGCACAAAGGCAGATCCTGTGTCACCGACAGGCAGCACGCACTGGGCGGCCACAATGCCGGCGGCGATCAGGACGGAAAGCCACCTTTTTTTTCTCATAAAATCATCCTCCCTGTGAGATAGTAATGCTTCAGAGCGCAGCGGTTCCATGCGGAAGCGCCGCGTTCGGACACTCTCCTTCTATTGTGCGTGAAAATTGCAACAATAGTTTGAACAAATTGTGAACTTCGAAATGGAATTTTATGGGATTCTATCCTTTTGGAAAGAAATGGCGCGGGAATTGTATTCTGCGCGCGGATCCGGTATAATGAACACAATCACAACACGCGGCGCACCGGCAAAAAGTTACGGGGCCGTGGAAAAAGCCGAACGGAAGCCTGGCGGACAGGCGGAAAAGGACGGGACACATGATAGAATTGCAGGAAAAAGCGGAGCGGCCCGAGCGGGCGCTGATCGTCGAGGTGGATACCGGCGAGTACGACATGGAGGCCGCGCTGGCGGAGATGTATGAGCTGACGCGAAGCGCGGGGGCGGAGCCGTGCGGCGCGGTGACGCAGAAGCGGCCCGCCCCGGATCCGGCCACCTATGTCGGCTCCGGGATGATGGAGGAGATCGCGGACTTCTGCCGGACGCAGGAGATCGAGCTTCTGATTTTCGACTGCGAGCTCAGCCCGACACAGCTTCGGAATATCGAGGAGGCGGCGGACGTGCGCACCGTTGACCGCACCATGCTGATTTTGGATATTTTCGCTTCGCGCGCGAGAAGCCGCGAGGGCAAGCTTCAGGTGGAGCTGGCGCAGCTGCGCTATCTGCTGCCGCGTCTCACGGGGCGCGGAACGCAGCTCTCCCGGCTCGGCGGCGGTATCGGCACGCGCGGACCGGGCGAGACAAAGCTGGAAACGGACCGCCGCCACATTCGCCGCCGGATCGGCTCGCTGAAAGAGGAGCTGGCGCAGGTGGAGCGCCGCCGTGAGCAGATGACCCGCCGCCGCAAAAAGGACGGCGTAATCACCGTGGCGATTGTCGGCTACACGAACGCGGGCAAAAGCACACTGATGAACCTTTTGACGCAGGCGGGCGTTCTGGCCGAGGACAAGCTGTTTGCCACGCTCGATCCCACGTCCCGCGCGCTCCGCTTGCCCCACGGCAAGACGGTGATGCTGATCGATACCGTCGGTCTGGTGCGCCGCCTGCCTCACCATCTGGTGGAAGCGTTCCACTCCACGCTGGAGCAGGCCGCGGCGGCGGACGTGATCCTCAATCTGTGCGACGCGTCGAGCGAGGAAGCCCGCACGCATCTGGAAGTGACGGACGAGCTGCTGGCTTCGCTCGGCTGCGGCGATCGTCCCATCATCCCGGTGATGAACAAGTGCGATCTTTGCCCCGGTCTGGAAAACGTTCCGGCCATCGGCGGCACGGTGCGGATCAGCGCGAAAACGGGCGAGGGGATCGATCGGCTGCTTGCCGCGATCGAGGACGCGCTGCCGGAAAAAACGGAGCGGGTCACGGTGCTGCTGCCCTTTTCGAAAGCCGGGCTGGCCGCGGAAATCCGCCGCGACGGCATGGTGGAGGAAGAGGAGTATGTGGCGGAAGGGCTGCGCGTGACGGCGCTGGCGGGCGGAAAGCTGCTCGCCTCCCTGCGGGAATACGAGGTGCCCCAGGAGGGCTGACGCGGCGGGGGCTTGCAATTTTTGTCGTGCCGCGGTATAATAGCGAAGAAATCAAACCCATGCAAAAGAACGGGGAGCTTGTGAAGCAGGCTGAGAGGAAGTCATTCAACTTCGACCCATGACCTGATGCGGATAATGCCGCCGTAGGGAAGTCATACGAGTGATTTTTCCGGGGACGCCGCGCAGGCGTCTCCGTTTTTGCTCTTTTTTGGAAAGGATGGTGAAACCGGCCCCGCGGACAATCCGCGGCGGGTGGAGGGGGAGCGCCCTGCACCTTGTAAACAGCGATGGGAAGCCGTGTTCCGGCGTGAGAGGAGGCCAGTAAGCCTCGACCGAGCCTTCCGGGTGGGGAAGCCCCGCCCTGTTTTTCGAGGGAAGCGACGCTGTTTGCACCGATCCGCCCGCGCCGGTTCTCTGACAACATCCAAAGGAGAGAAAGAAATGAGAAAGACAAACGTACAGAAATTATCGATCGCGGCGCTGCTGTGCGCCGTGGCTGTGGTGGGAAGCCTGTTTTCGTTCCCCGTGTTCGGCAGCAAGTGCGCGCCGGTGCAGCATATGGTGAACATCCTCTGCGCCGTCCTGCTCGGCCCGTGGTACGGTGTGGCCGTCGCGTTCTGCGCCAGCCTTCTGCGCAACCTGCTCGGCCTTGGTACGCTCATGGCCTTCCCCGGCAGTATGCTGGGCGCGCTGCTGTGCGGCGTGACCTACTGGAAGCTCAAACACATCCTGCCCACGCTCATCGCGGAGGTGTTCGGCACCTCGATTCTCGGCGGCCTGTGCGCCTATCCGGTGGCGATCCTGCTGATGAACCAGAGCGCGGCTGACGTGGCCTTCACCGCCTACATCATCCCGTTCTTTGTGTCCACGGCGGGCGGCGCGGTGATCTCGGGAATTCTGCTGTACGCTTTGCAGAAAACGGCCGTCCTGCGCACGATGCAGACGCACCTGAGCCATTGAGAAAGGGGGAGACGGCATGTTTTCGGAAATGCTCGCGGCGGTGCGGAACACTGTCCCGCTCATTCATAACATCACGAATTATGTCACGGTGAACGACTGTGCCAACATCCTGCTGGCCTGCGGCGGATCGCCCATCATGTCGGACGACGCGGACGAGGTGGAGGAGATCACCTCCCTGTGCGCCGGGCTGGTGATCAACATCGGCACGCTGAACCAGCGCACCATCCCCTCCATGCTGGCCGCCGGAAAGCGCGCCAATGAGCTGGGCCATCCCGTGGTGCTTGACCCCGTGGGAGCGGGCGCGTCGCGCCTGCGCACCGACACGGCCCTGCGCCTGCTGCGCGAGGTGCGCTTTGCTGTGATTCGCGGCAATATGTCGGAGATCCGCACGCTGGCTCTCGGCAGCGGCAGCACGCGCGGCGTGGATGCGGACGTGGCCGACCGCGTGACGGACGAAAATCTGGACGAGGCCGCGGCTTTTGTGAAACAGTTTGCCAGGGAGACCGGCGCGGTGGTCGCCGTCACCGGGGCGATTGACATTATCGCGGACGGGGAGCGCGCCTTCTGCATCCGCAACGGCGACGGTATGATGAGCCGTGTCACCGGCACGGGCTGCCAGCTTTCCGCCATGACGGGGGCCTATGTGGCGGCGAACCCGGGACACACGCTGGAAGCCGCCGCCGCCGCCGTCTGCGCCATGGGCCTGTGCGGCGAGAAGGCGCGGCAGCGCATGACGGAGCAGGACGGCAACGCCAGCTACCGCACCTACATCATTGACGCTGTCTGCAATCTGACCCCCGAGGAGCTGGAGAAGGGAGCACGTTATGACATTCGATAAGCATTGTCTGCGGCTGTACGCCGTGACGGATCGCGCCTGGGTGGGGCGGCAGAGCCTGCTGGAGCAGGTGGAGGACGCTCTGCGCGGCGGCGCGACCTGCGTGCAGCTGCGCGAAAAGGAACTGCCGGAGGAGGAATTCCTCCGCGAGGCCGTGGAGATGGCGGAATTGTGCCGCCGCTACCATGTGCCGTTCCTCATCAACGACAACGTAGAGATCGCTTTGCGCTGCGGGGCGGACGGCGTGCACGTCGGCCAGGACGACATGGCAGCCGCCGGGGCGCGCCGTCTGCTCGGCCCGGACAAGATCGTGGGCGTTTCCGTCCACACGCCGGAGGAAGCCGAACAGGCCCTGCGCGACGGCGCGGATTATCTCGGCGTGGGGGCGGTGTTCTCCACCTCCACCAAGACGGACGTGTCTGTCCTGACGCACGAAGCGCTCCGCGCCATCTGCGGCGCAACCCCGCTGCCCGCTGTCGCGATCGGCGGCATTTCGCTGGCGAACGTGCAGGAGCTGGCGGGCAGCGGCGTGGAGGGGATCGCCGTGGTTTCGGCGATCTTCGGCGCGCCGGAGATCCGCGAAGCTGCCCAGGCATTGCTCGCCGTTTCGGAGAAGATGGTGGGCTGATCCGTTTTTCTTCCGTTTCCTGAGGGTTTCCGGGGGCTTTCCCCCTGAAATACAGCGGCAGACCGGGGGCACCACTCTCTGCCGCGATAGAAAAGTTAGTGCTGATTGTGAAAGGAGAAATTCCGAATGAAAACAGCATTATCCATCGCTGGAAGCGATTCCAGCGGAGGCGCCGGGATCCAGGCGGATATCAAGACGATGACGATGCACGGCGTGTTCGCCATGACGGCTGTCACAGCCCTCACGGCACAGAACACGACGGGCGTGCGCGCGGTTCTCGAATCGACGCCCGAGTTTCTCGGCCAGCAGCTTGACGCGGTGTTTGAGGACATCCATCCGGACGCCGTGAAGATCGGCATGGTTTCGTCCCCGGAGCTGGTGCGCGTGATTGCGCGGAAGCTTCGGCAATACGGGGCCGAACACATCGTTGTCGATCCGGTTCTGGTGGCCACGAGCGGTTCCGCTCTGGCGGCGGAGGGGGCGGCCGCGCTGATCCGCGAGCTGCTGTTCCCCCTGGCGCAGGTCATTACCCCGAACATCCCGGAGGCCGAAGCGTTTTCCGGCATGACGATCCGTTCCCGCTCCGACATGGAGCAGGCGGCGGAGTACATCGGGCGGCAGAGTGGCTGCGCCGTCCTGTGCAAGGGCGGCCACAGCGTCAGCGACGCGAGCGATCTGCTCTATGAGAACGGCACGTTTACCTGGTTCGAGGGCAAGCGCATCGACAACCCCAACACACACGGGACGGGCTGCACGCTCTCGAGCGCTATCGCGTCGAATCTCGCGAAGGGCTGCGATCTGAAAACGGCGATTGAGCAGGCGAAAGCGTACCTCTCGCGGGCGCTGGCCGCCATGCTCGACCTTGGGCATGGATCCGGGCCGCTGAATCATATGGCAGGAATGCAGGAAACCGGCGAAAGCCGCTGAAAAGGAGACGGAAAATATGGAACGGACTTATACAACACAGATGGACGCCGCGCGCCGCGGCATTGTCACCCCCGAGCTGGAAAAGGTGGCCGAGAAGGAGCACATGTGCGTGGATGAGCTGCTGCCCCTCGTGGCCAGCGGCAAGGTGGTTATCCCCGCGAACAAGCTGCACAAGAGCCTGTCCCCGGAGGGCATCGGCTCGATTCTCCGCACGAAGATCAACGTCAACCTGGGCGTGTCCCGCGACTGCAAGGATTACGACGTGGAGATGAAGAAGGTGCTTTCCGCCGTTGAGATGGGCGCGGAGGCCATCATGGATCTCTCGAGCCACGGCAACACCCAGCCCTTCCGCCGCAAGCTCACATCCGAGTGCCCGGCCATGATCGGCACCGTGCCGGTCTACGACAGTGTGATCCACTACCAGCGGGATCTGGATACCCTGTCCGCGAAGGATTTCATCGACGTGGTGCGCCTGCACGCGCAGGACGGCGTGGATTTCGTGACGCTGCACTGCGGCATCACGCGCAAGACCATTGACCAGATCCGCAAGCACAAGCGCAAGATGAACATTGTCTCGCGCGGCGGCTCCCTCGTTTTTGCGTGGATGTGCATGACCGGCCAGGAAAACCCCTTCTATGAGTATTACGACGAGATTCTCGACATCTGCCGCGAGTACGACGTGACCATCTCCCTCGGCGACGCGTGCCGCCCCGGCTGTCTGGCGGACGCGACGGACGTGTGCCAGATTGAGGAGCTGGTGCGTCTCGGCGAACTGACCAAGCGCGCCTGGGAGAAGGACGTGCAGGTCATGGTGGAGGGTCCCGGCCATGTGCCGATGGATCAGATCGCGGCCAACATGAAGGTGCAGCAGACGATCTGCATGGGCGCTCCGTTCTATGTCCTCGGACCTCTGGTGACAGATATCGCGCCGGGCTACGACCACATCACCGCCGCCATCGGCGGAGCCATTGCCGCCATGAACGGCGCGGCCTTCCTGTGCTATGTCACCCCGGCGGAGCATCTGGCTCTCCCGAACCTCGACGACGTGAAGCAGGGCATCATTGCCAGCCGCATCGCGGCGCACGCGGCGGACATTGCCAAGGGTGTGCGCGGCGCGCGCGATATCGACGACAGGATGGGAGACGCCCGCCGTGCCCTCGACTGGGAAGCTCAGTGGGCCTGTGCGCTTGACCCTGAGACGGCGAAGGCCGTCCGCGCCTCCCGTTCCCCGGAGCATGACGACACCTGCTCCATGTGCGGAAAGTTCTGCGCTGTGCGCAGCATGAACAAGGCGCTCAACGGCGAGCACATCGACATTCTGTAAGCTTGCTTTTTCGTTTCCGTACACACAGCGAGCGGCCCGGCATCAAAATGCCGGGCCGCTTTTTTTGCTGTAAAAAGAAGCTATTATGCTCTCTGCGCCATTTTCTGCTGGATTTCCTGTATCAGCGCCTCATATTTGTCCACCAGGGAACGCATTTCCGGCGTCAGCGCCTGCTTGTACTCGGTGCTCTGCGCCGAGAGGGTCGGCAAAAAGAGCAGTGTGCGCATGGCTTCCTGGGCTGCTTTGGTTGCCTCCGCGCCGTGCTCGTATGTGTCTTTTTGCGCCCCAACCCGGGTAAAGGCGCCGCCTGCTGACGTGAGTATGGTTCTCATCATGTAATCCAGCACGGCGGACTGGTTTCCCTCAAATACATCCGCGCCCTGCACCAGATTCGTCATGTTCTGAAAATATTCAATCCCCTGATCGCTCGTCAGATACGGCGCCAGCATGGTAAGCAGATCGTCCTGGATTTGATCGATCTTCCCGCCGTAATTGAACGCGCCGGGCGATCCCAAGATCGTGTCCTTTTGGGTGCCGTTCATGGCGTACCGCAGATCCATTCCGCCATTTTCGAGGTTGTGAAAATACTGGGGGACGTTGTTGTAAAAGCCGGAGAGGAGATCTCCCTGATACGCTTTGTTTGCTTTTGCCTCCTGGGTTTCAGAAGTGCGCAAGTGCAGATTGGCCAGGGCGTTGGCCTTGCCGCCGCCCGTTGCCAGCATGGTGTTGGAGGCGGCGATGGTGTCATTGGCCGCGAACACATCCCGAATATTCTGGAACGCATCCGCGCCGCCCAGCTGGCCGGGCTGCGCCTGCTCCAGACGGTTTGGAATGCTGGACGCGTCCATTGTCGCGCCGCGCATGGCCTTCTGGTAAGCGACGGCCTCCGGCGAGGTGTCCGCCTGCACGGAGAGAGGGCCGGAAATGTTCATCGGCTGCTTCTTTTTGCCGAATTTTTTGCGGAACCAGTCGATCAGACCTCCCTGCATTTCGCCCTGCGGCGCGCTCTCATGCACGCCCTCGCCGCCGGACTGCTGCATGGTGTGGGTCAGTTCGTGTGCCAAAAGGCCGCGGCTGGCGGGATCGTCCTTCTGGAATACGCCCCGGCCGAAGAAAATATCATTGCCCTGGGCGAAGGCGTCGGCCCCCGTTCCCTCCACACGCTGGGCGGCGGATTCGTCGGTGTGGATGTTGACCTGGGAAAAATCATGCCCGAACGCGCGCGACATATCGCCCACGACGTCGGTGCTGTCCATAAAGCGGGACGCAACCTCGTTTGCTTCGCGTTCCGCGCCGAGATTTTGAAGCAGCTTTTTGCTCATCGTTTTGCCTCCTGTTCTATCGGAATCCGGAAGGGCGGGACAGGCTTTGCCGCCTGCCGCGTCTCCGGCCGTTTGTCTGAAAAATGGGTGGGGATCAGGTTTCGGGGGCGGGCTGCCTGCGTTCGAGCAGATCGTACAGCAGGTTTCCGTATTCCCCGAATTCCCCGGCCAGCATGACCTTGCCCTCCTTCTGCCGTTCGAGGAAAACGGCTTCGACGAGGTGGCGCATGGTGAGCGCGCCGCCGTCTGCCGCCGCCCGGTAGCAGGCGTTCAAGGCAATGTTCTTGATCTGGGAGCCGGGAAGCTCAAACCGCTCCGCCAGATAGGAGAAGTCGATCCCCTTCTGCGGGACGGACGCGGGCAGGACGGAGCGCCACAGCCGCAGGCGCAGCTCCTTGCCCGGGAGGGTAAAGGAGACGTGATAGCGGAAGCGGCGCACAAACGCGCTGTCGATGTTCGCGGCGAGGTTTGTCGCCATAAGCACCACGCCGGAATATTCCTCCATGCGTTGGAGCAGGTATGCGACCTCGGTGTTGGCGTACTTGTCTTTGGCGTCCTTGACCTCGCTGCGCTTGCCAAGCAGGGCGTCGGCTTCGTCGAAAAACAAAATCATATTACTCTTTTCGGCGCGGTCAAACACCTCGCGCAGCCGTTTTTCCGTTTCGCCGATGTATTTGTCCACGACCTGGCTCAGGTCGATTTTATATAATTCCAGTCCGAGAGTGGAGGCCAGCACTTGCGCGGCCATGGTTTTTCCCGTGCCGGGCGGGCCGGAGAAGAGGGCGGACACGCACCGCCCGTACGGGTATTTCGCCCGCAGGCCCCAGTCGTCGAGCACCTGTCCCTGATGCTCCACCTGCGCGCAGATGGCCTGGAGCGTTTCCTTCTGGTACGGTTCCAGCTGCAAATCATCCCAGGAGAAGGTTTTCTCCACAAAGCGGATATTTTGATAACGCCCGTCGTCCAGTACCTGATAGCACAGGCGGAAGATCTCCTTCGCGTCCCACGGCCCGTCGGGGTGCGTTCGCGCGAGCAGGGAGAGAATGCGGTCGATCTGTCCGGCGGTGAGCGTCATTTTTCCGGCCAGCTCGCGCGCGGGCAGACCCTCGTCCGTTCCCAGCCGTTCCCGCGCGAGCGCCTGCCAGAGGGCTTCGCTGTCCCGCATGGAGCAGGAACGGATCGGGACGGCGTGCACGAAGCAGGAGACGAAGGGAATCACGCGCACGGTTTCGCCCGTGGTGAGGAAAGCGGGACGGCCGAAGGGGCGCAAGTCGCGCTCCAAAATCCGAAGCTGCGCGGGCAGCACGCCGGATCGATCCTCGGCCTCCTGCTCCATGCCGCACAGGCACAGCAGGCGGTCCGAAAGAAGCAGTTCCCGCAGGATGCGCCGCCAGGGATTGGCCAAAAGCCGGTTGTGCTCGCTGATTTCCCCATAGGGCACAAAGAGCACCTCGCGATCGAGCAGGCGGGCTGTCTCGCGGACCAGGAAGCGCCGTCCGCTCGTCGGTTCCCCGGAAATGTGCAGGAGGGAAAGGCCGTCCGTGCGGGACAGCAGATCCGCCGCCCGTTCCGCTTCGTCGCGCAGGCGGCAGAAGGCGGGAGCGGGTTCCGTCTGGGGAGAAAAGAGCGTGCAGAGACGGCGCAGAGCGTAATCCGGCCGGTCGTCGCCGGACAGCCAGGCAGCGAGCCGCCCGTCCGGGGCAAACGGAGATCGCAGAAAGCCGGGCGCGTCCGGCTGTGCTTGCAGCAGCATCTCCACGCGGTCAAAGGCGCGGCGCACCGCCGGGAGATCCTCGATGCTTTCCATGCCGGGGCAGGCGACGCGCGCGGCAATCTCGATCGTCAAAGCGCCCTGCGGCTGTCCGAAGGCTTCCCGCAGAAGGGACAGCGCGCGCTCGTCCATCTCGATGAGCAGGGCGAGCTGGATCGCCGTGACCGCAATGGGATCGCCCCCGCACAGGTCAAACAGCCTGCGCCAGCGGGATGCAAGGAGAGGATCGCCGGCAAACAGCTCCTCCGGCTCCTGCGGGCAGGAGTCAATTTCCTCCTGCGTCACATCCGGGGAAATCAGGCGGCTGTAACGCGCGAAAAAAGCGCTGTCCACGCGTCCCTTGAGATACAGGGAGAGACGCAGCGCCGCCAAAGCGGCCAGTCGTTTCAAATCGCGTCCCTCCCTCATTTTTGTCTTATCTTTATTGTAAAGGAGGGCGGATCGCTTGTCAAACCAATCCCTGCTTTTTTAAGGAAATTTTAGATTTCTCCCCCTAAAAAACGCGCCCGCTCTTTTCGGGAACGGATCCCTGAAAGAGCGGGCGCGAAAAGTTTTTCTTACAGACCGGCGTCCACCAGCTGCAAATTGCCGTTTTCTCCGGCGAAAATCTCATAGGATTTTGTCTTGAAGTTCACTTTGAGCTCCGCGACGGAATTGCCGTTCTGGCGGCGGATGTGCAGCGAGTCGTCCGCGCAGGGCAGCAGCTCGAAGGAGCCGTCAAAAGCCGGGCACTCGTTGCGGAATTTCATCATCTCCAGCAGCTTCTTCACCACGGGACGCTCCACCTCGGAGGCCACCTCTTCGGCGGTGTAGTAGTGGCGGTTGATGTTGCGGCCTTCCTTGGTGCTTTCGAGCAGCTCAATGTCGTTGCGGCCCGCGAACATGCCAACATAGTAAACCTGCGGGATGCCGGGAGCGAAGAACTGCACGGCGCGGGCGGCCAGATAGGCGTTGTCGTCGTCGCCCAGCGCGGAATAGTAGGTGCAGTTGACCTGGTAGATGTCCAGGTTGTTGTACAGAGCGGTGTTGTAGACCTTCTTCACGTTCGCGCCGAACTTGAAGATGTCCTCCTTGGTGCGGTCGATCTCCTCGTCCGGGAGTAGGCCGCGCACGTCCACCACGCCGATGCCGTCGTGCGTATCGAGCGTCGTGAACTGCTTTCTCGGGCAGATGGTGAGCCAGTGCTTGAGGTACTGGGACTGTCCGTAATAGAGCGCGTTGATCAGAAGCATCGGGAGCTGGAAGTCATAGACCCAGTAGCCTTTTTCCGCGAGCTTGAGGGGCATGGAATAATGCTCGTGGATCTCCGGCAGGATCGTCGCACCGGAGGGACGCAGGATGTCCATAACCTCGTCCAGCAGGCCCCAGACCTCCGGCTCCAGGAAGAAGCAGGAGGTGCCGGCGCGCTTGGTCGCGTAGGCGAAAGCGTCCAGACGGATGACGGAAACGCCGTGCTTCGTCAGCTCGGCAAGGTTGTCCCGCAGGAACTGCTTGCCCGTCTCGGAGGGGCAGTTGATGTCGATCTGTTCCTCGCCGAAGGTGCACCACACCTTTTCCGATGTGCCGTCCGCGAAATGGGCTTCCACATACGGGGCGCGGGGCTTGCGCTTGTAGATCGCGTCCACCTGCTCCTCGGTCGGCTCGCCGCCCTCCCAGAAATCCTTGTAGCGGATGAACAGATCGCGCCAGGGGGACTCATCCTTGCGGGCGAGGAAGTCGCGGTAATAGCTGCTCTGGGCCGAAATGTGGTTGATCATGTAGTCCGTCATCAGGTAATACCGCTCGGCAAGACCTTCCACATCCTTCCAGGTGCCGAAGGCCGGATCGACCTCATGGTAGGTCATGGGCGCAAAGCCGCGGTCGCCGGACGAAGGGAAAAACGGCAGCAGATGGATGCCGCCGATGGCATTTCCTACATATTTGGTAAGGAGCTCCTGAAGCTCCGCGATATTCTTTCCGATGGAATCGCTGTAGGTGATCAGCATAATTTGATTGGACAGCTTTTTCATGGGGGAATCCTCCTTCCGTGCTGCCCCGCGCGCGGCTCTGCGGCCGGGCCGGGGACCTATTGTTAGACTACCATAAGGAGGGCGGTTTGTCAATTTTCGGTGCGGACATCGCGGCGAATTCAGCGCAGCAAAACAGCCCCCGCAGGGAATTTCCCTGCGGGGGCTGTGCTTTGTGTGTTTGGTTGGATGGCTTACTCCTTGAGCATGTCGCGGTACATCCGGATGTAGTCGTTCGCGGAACGGCCCCAGGAGTTATCGCTCTTCATGGCGCGGTCAACGAGGATCTTCCAGCCGTCGGCCTGCGCGTAGCCCTCCAATGCACGGTGGATGGCATAAAGCATGTCGCCGCCGTTGTAGCTCTGGAAGGTGAAGCCGTTGCCCTCGCCATCGCCGCTGTCCTGAATGGAATCCTTCAGGCCGCCGGTGGCGCGCACCACCGGAATGGTGCCGTACCGCAGGGCGATCATCTGCGAAAGGCCGCAGGGCTCGCTCTTGCTGGGCATGAGGAAGATATCGGCGCCCGCGTAGATCTTGCGGGACAGCTCCGGCACGAAGCCGAAGCAGGCGCAGAGCCGGCCGGGATATTTGTTCTGCATCTCACGGAAGAACGTCTCGTATTCGTAGTCGCCCGAGCCGAGGATGACGAACTGGATGTTCGATTCCCACATCAGCTGATCAAGCGTCTCCTTCACGAGATCCAGCCCCTTGTGCGCCACCATGCGGGTCACCATGCCGATGAGCGGTACGTCGGGCGTTTCCGCGAGGTTCAGCCGCTTCTGGAGCTCCAGCTTGTTCACGGCCTTGCCGGACATATCCTGCACGGAATAGTTCGCGTAGATATCCTTGTCCGTCTCAGGGTTGTAGCTTTCCGTGTCGATGCCGTTGAGAATACCGCTGAGCTTCCAGGAGCGCTCCCGCAGGATGGTGTCCATCTTGTGGGAGAACCACGGATCCAGAATCTCCTCCGCGTACGTCGGACTGACGGTGGTCACGCGGTTGGCCGTCTCGATTGCGCCCTTCATCATGTTGACGCAGTTGTCGTATTCGAGCAGCGGCAGAGCCGAGCCCGGAATACCGAGCACATCTTCCAGCAGCTCCTTGCCGTACTTGCCCTGATACTGGATGTTATGGATCGTGAACACCGTCTTGATGCCGCGATACCACTCGTTGTTGGCATAGAAGATGCTGTAGTACACCGGGACGAGAGCCGTCTGCCAGTCGTTGCAGTGGATCACATCCGGGTGGAAGTCGATATAGGGCAGCATTTCCAGCGCGGCGCGGCTGAGGAACGCAAAGCGCTCCGCGTCGTCGTAGTGGCCGTAAAGGCCCTTGCGCTTGAAATAATACTGGTTGTCGATCAGGTAGTAGATTACCCCGCCGGAACGCGCTTCAAACACGCCGCAATACTGCCGGCGCCATGCCACCGGAACGGAAAGGCTGGTGATGAATTTCATGTTGTCGCGCAGGGACTGCGGGATTTCCTCGTAGAGCGGCATGACCACGCGGCAGCCGATGAGACGGGCGCGCAGCGCCTGCGGCAGGGAACCCGCCACATCCGCCAGACCGCCCGTCGCGGCAAAGGGTCTTGCTTCACTGGTGCAGTATAAAACCTTCATAAGTGCTTCTCCTCTCGTTTGCCGCGCGGTGTTCGCCCGGCTGGGACGCGGGCGGTCAGACGATCGCGCCCTTGCTGATGTATACGGGATAGGACTGGAAGCCCATCAGCGAGCGCTCCTCTTTGATTTCCACATCTTTATCCACCACCACATAGTTCAGGCGGCAGTTCTGGCCGATCACGCTGTCCTGCATGATCACGCAGTTTTCAAGTCTCGCGCCCTTTTCCACCCGCACGCCGCGGAAGAGCACGCAGTTTTCCACCGTGCCCTCGATCACGCAGCCGTCCGCGATGATGCTGTTTGCCACATTAGCGCCCAGGCCGTAGCGGGCGGGCATGTCGTCGCGCACCTTCGTGTAGATCGGGCGGTTCGGGTTGAACAGCTCCGCGCGCACCTTCGGCTGCATCAGCGTCATGTTGGCCTCAAAGTAGGAGTTCATCGAGCAGATCGTCTGCACCGTGCCCTCAAACTCATAGCCGTAGATGCGGTAGTTCTTCACGTTCCTCTGCAGGAAATCGCGCTTGAAGTTGAACATGTTGCGGCTCACGCAGTCGCTGATCATGCTGATCAGCAGCTCGCGCTTCATGACGAGGATGCTCATGCCGTGATTGCACTCGCCGTCAATGGCGGGGGAGATGAGCATATCGAGAATGCGGCCGTCCGGCGCAAGCGTGTAGACCATCGGATCGCTGCTGCCCGCCGGAATCTTGCCGAAGCGGTACACCAGCGTAATGTCGGCCTCCTGGCGCAGATGGAAGGCCAGCACGTCGCTGTAGTCGATGTTGCAAATCATATCGCAGTCCGAGAGGGCGACGTATTCCTCGCGGGAGTTGTGCAGGAAACGGGTGATGGAGGCCAGATATTCCACGCGGCTGTTCGGGATCGCGCTCGCGTCGCCGAAGGGCGGCAGGATGAACAGGCCCTCTCTCTTGCGGGAGAGATCCCATGCCTTGCCGGAGCCGAGGTGGTCCATCAGGGATTGATAGTTGTTCTTGGTGATAACGCCGACCTTGTTGATGCCGGAATTCACCATGTTGGAGAGCGGGAAGTCAATCAGACGGTAGCGGCCGCCGAAGGGCACGCTGCCCATGGCGCGCTTTTCCGTCAGCTCCCGGATATTTTCATCGTGTACGTTGGAGAACAAAACTCCCAGCATATTATTGGCACGCATTATTTTGTTCCCTCCTCATAAGTGGTTCCCTCTTCGATCATGGCCTTGGGCGGCACGACCGCGCCGGGAGCGATGGTGCAGTCCGCGCCGACGACGGCGACGCCCCACTCTTCCTTGTTGTCAATGTCCTCGGGGCGTGCGCCGACATGCGCGCCCTTGCCGATCACGGTATTTTCGGAGATGATGGCGTACTGAACGACAGCGCCTTCCTCCACGCGGCTGCCGGGCATGATGATGGAATCCTTCACCACGGCGCCCGGAGCGATGTACGCGCCGGCAAACAGCACGGCGAAATCAATCTCGCCGTACACGTTGCAGCCCTCCGCCACGAGCGAATTCTGCACGACGGCGTCCTTGGCCACATACTGCGGCGGCATGACGGGGTTTCTCGAGTAGATTTTCCAGCTGTCCTCGCTCAGATCCAGAGAGCCGTTCGGGTCCAGCAGGTCCATGTTGGACTCCCACAGGCTTTCGATGGTTCCCACGTCCTTCCAGTAGCCCTGGAACTCGTAGGCAAACATGCGCTCGCCCGCGTTGAGCATGTTCGGGAGCACGTTCTTGCCGAAGTCGTTCGAGGATTTCGGATCGGCCTCGTCCTCGATCAGATACTTGCGCAGCTTGCTCCAGGTGAACACATAGATGCCCATGGAGGCCTTTGTGCTCTTGGGTACCTTTGGCTTCTCGTCGAACTCATAGATGGAGTTGTCCTCTCTGGTGTTCAGGATACCAAAGCGGGAGGCCTCCGAGAGCGGCACGTCGATGACGGCGATGGTGCAGTCGGCTTCCTTCTCCTTGTGGTAAGCCACCATCTTGGAGTAATCCATCTTGTAAATGTGATCGCCGGAGAGCACCACGACATAGTCGGGCTGATAGCGATCGATGAAGTTGATGTTCTGATAGATGGCGTTGGCCGTTCCCTTGTACCAGTCGGATTTCTTGCCGCGCTGGTAGGGGGGCAGAACGTGAACGCCGCCGTACATGCTGTCGAGATCCCACGGCTGTCCGCTTCCGATGTACTCGTTGAGCTCGAGCGGCTGATACTGCGTGAGCACGCCGACCGTCTCAATACCGGAATTGACACAGTTCGAAAGGGGGAAGTCGATGATGCGGTATTTTCCTCCGTACGGGACCGCGGGTTTCGCCAGATTCTTTGTGAGTACTCCAAGTCTGCTGCCCTGTCCACCGGCCAGCAGCATTGCCACAATTTCCTGCTTTGGCAACATGGAAAATTCCCTCCTTGTATAGAATATGAAAAGATCAAATGGATGATCTTACCAGTGATGGAAGCGCCGCTGTTACGCGTCGTCCGTCTTTTTCCGGCGGCCGCGCGCGGGCTTTTTCGCCGCGGGTTCTCCGGCGGGCTTTGTCTCCTTCCCGGCGGCTTTTGTCTGCCGGGCGGACCCCTTCTCCTTGACGGACTTCGTCTCTCTGGCGGGTTTGGCCTCCTTGGCCGCGGGCTGTGCCTGCACGGCGGAAATCTTTTTGCGCTGCGGCTTCTTTCTTCTGCACCGCAGGTACAAAACGGACATCGGGGGCAGATCCAGCTCCATGGATTCCTCACAGCCGTGCATCGGTACGGCGGAGGTCTTGATGGTATTGCCGTTTGTGATGCCGGAGCCGCCGTACTCGGCGCGGTCGGAGGAGAAAACCTCCTCATAGATGCCGGGCGTGGGCGCGCCGATCCGGTAGCCCTTGCGTTCTACCGGGACGAAGTTGCACACAACCACCAGCTCCCCGCCGTTCTTGTCGATGCGGCGGAAAGCGATGACGCTCTGGGTGTAATCGTCGTTGGAAATCCAGCTGAAGCCCTCCCACGAGAAATCCACCTCCCAGAGAGCGGGGGTGTTGAGATAGAAATGGTTCAGATCGCGGAAGAAGGATTGCTGCTTGCGGTGCTGCGGGTATTGCAGCAGCAGCCAGTCCAGCTCCTTCTCATAGTTCCACTCAATGAACTGGCCGAATTCGCTGCCCATAAACAGAAGCTTTTTGCCCGGGTGCGCCATCATGTAGGAAAGGAAGGCGCGCACCCCGGCGAATTTCTGCTCGTTGTCGCCGGGCATTTTATTCATCAGCGAGCACTTGCCGTGCACCACCTCGTCGTGCGAGATCGGCAGAATGTAGTTCTCGGAGAAGGCGTAGAAGAACGAAAACGTGATGTTGTCGTGGTTGAATTTGCGGTAGATGGGGTCAAGGGACATGTAATGGAGCATGTCGTTCATCCAGCCCATGTTCCATTTGTAGTTGAAGCCCAGTCCGCCGCAGTCCGTCGGCTTGCTTACCATCGGCCAGGAGGTGGACTCCTCCGCGATCATCATGACCTCCGGGAAGAGGGAGAACACGGATTCGTTGAGCCGCTGCAAGAATGCCACGGCTTCCAGATTTTCCTTGCCGCCGTCCTTGTTCGGCAGCCATTCGCCGTCGCGGCGGCTGTAGTCCAGATAGAGCATCGAGGCCACCGCGTCCACGCGGATGCCGTCGATGTGATATTTCTCAAGCCAGAACACGGCGCTGGAGACGAGGAAGCTGACCACCTCGTACCGCCCGTAGTCAAACACGAGCGTGCCCCAGTCCTTGTGCTCGCCCTTTCGGGGGTCGGCGTACTCATAGCACGGCGTGCCGTCAAAGCGCGCCAGACCGGCTTCGTCCTTGGGGAAATGCGCCGGGACCCAGTCCATGATGACGCCCAGGCCCGCCTTGTGGAATTTGTTGACAAAGCTCATGAAATCCTTCGGGGTGCCATAGCGCGAGGTGGGGGCGAAGTAGCCCGTCACCTGGTAGCCCCACGAGCCGTCGAAGGGATATTCCGTCAGCGGCATCAGCTCGACGTGCGTATAGCCCATGTCCAGCAGGTATGGAATGAGCTCGTCCGCCAGCTTGTCATAGGAAAAGACGTTGCCGTCCGCGTACCGGCGCCAGGAGCCCGCGTGCACCTCGTAGATGTTGACGGGGCGGCTGTAGTGCGGCTTCGCGGCCTTGTGGCGGAACCACGCGTCGTCCTCCCAGGCAAAGCCCTCAATGTCGCAGTAGATCGAGGAATTGTTCGGCCGTGTTTCAAAGTGGTAGGCATACGGATCGCTCTTGAGCACCTTCGTGCCGTCCTGCCCTACGATGCAGAACTTGTATACGGAGTATTGCTCCAGCTCAAAGGGCAGGATTGCCTCCCACACGCCGTTTTCGCTGATCTTTTCGAGGGGATGCTTCTCGTCATCCCAGTTATTGAAGTCTCCCACCAGCGAAACAGCCTGGGCGTTCGGCGCCCAGACACGGCAGGTCATGCCCGGATGTTCGGGATCCCCCGCTCTCCGCAGCCCCATATATTCATAGGCCTTGCTGTTGGTGCCCTGATGGAACAGATAAAGCGGAACGCTGTTTTTGGAGTTGACTTCCTTCTGCATGGAACCATCCTCCTCTATGCAAATTTCTTACTTCTAATCATATCACAAAGGTGAGAAATATCAAGTTTTTCCGTCATTTTCTTAAAGATTTTCCGCTTTTAGCCAACTTGTATTAGTTGATTTGTTACAAAATACACAGAAACCGGGCAGGAAGAATTCCATTTCAGTATAGCACGGAGGGAATGTCGAATTTGTTCGAAAGCGATCTTTTCAAAATATTGCTTTCTGTTTATTTTAAATAAACAATATATACCAAAAATTTCCTTTCCCGGCTCAACGCAGCAGCGTCAGACACGCGGGCAGAGCCGCGGCGGGAACCTCCCGATCCGCTTCGGAGACAGCAAGCTCCTCCCCGTTGACAGCGGCGCGCACCCCGGCGGGAACACGGAAAACCACCGGAGCCTGCGGATCACCCTCCACGGTGCACAGCAGCCCGTTCTCCTTCTTTTCAAAGCGCACGCTCACGCTTCCGCCGAGGACAGGCACGTTCTCCAGCGCGGCGTTTTCCCAGCCGGCGGGCGGGCAGGGGGCAATCACAAGCCGTCCCTCATTCGCGTCCGGCTGCACGCCGAAGAAATAGCGCACGATCGGCACGAAGGCGGCGTATACCGTCCACGCCTGCACAAAGCAGCCGTAGTCCGGGGACATCTCCGAAAGGCTGGCCGGACCCGCCATGCCGAAGGTGGAGAACATGCGGCGCAGCAGGTCGAGGGCGCGGTCCGGATGGCCGTATTGCCGAGCGTGCTGCCGTAGCCGCCGCCGGACTGCTCCACGCCCCAGGGCGCGACACGGCAGGTGTCCGCCGCCACCCAAGTGTCCGTGTGGTTGGTGCCCTGATCGCGGAAGCGCAGCCAGAAGCCGTCAAACAGTTTGATCGGGTGCAGCCAGACGCCGCCCATCTCGTGGTCCTGATGGTGCCCGAAGTCGGGGAAATAGCCCTCCTGCGTGGTGATTACCTTGACAGCCTCGCTGGAGCAGAGGCAGAATCTTCTCGCGGCGTTGGTGGTTTCCTGAAGTTTCATAATGAGATCGTTCCTTTCCTTTTGGTTTTCCTTATTTTCTAAATTTTACGAACCGAAATCGTTTTCGGTACTTGGTGAGTTTGTCGTTTTCACGAATTTGCGGTGGGGGCAGTTGCGCCCCGCACCGGAATTCGGTATACTGAGGGTATTCCGCGCCGCCGCAGGGGCGGTGCGGTCAACCCAATTGTTATGGAGGAGGAAGAAACATGAATACGGCTGCAAGCGGAGGAAGGCTCAAACGCCTGTTTTCCGCGCAGGATATGTCTCTGGGCGCGCCCTGGAAACGGATCCTGGAATTTTCCCTGCCGATGCTGATCGGCAACCTGGCCCAGCAGATGTACAACACGGCGGATTCGGTCATCGTGGGTATCTATGTGGGGGATAACGCCCTTGCCGCCGTCGGCAGCGCGTCCCCAATCCTGAACCTGCTGCTGGCGCTGTTCGTCGGCATTGCGACGGGCGCGGGAATTTTGGTATCGCAGTATTTCGGCGCGAAGGAACGGGACCACCTGGCGAACGTCATCGGCAACTGCATGACGCTGACGCTGCTCGCGTCCATTATCATTATGGTGGTCGGGCCGCTCGTGACGCGCCCGCTGCTCACGATGCTCAACACGCCCGCGTCGATTCTGAACTGGTGCACCGATTACCTCAACATCTTTTTCCTGGGGATCGTCGGCTTCGCGGCGTACAACATCCTGTCCGGCGTGCTGCGCGGTCTGGGGGATTCGCTCTCGGCGCTCGTGTTCCTGATTGTGGCCACGGTGCTGAACATTGGTCTGGATCTCTGGTTTGTGGCCGGGCTTCACATGGGCGTGGCGGGCGTGGCCTTCGCCACCGTCATCGCGCAGGCGATCTCCGCCGTGCTGTGCTGCCTGAAGCTGTTCCGCATGCACGACGTGTTCACGCTGCGCGCGGCACACCTGCGGCCGGTGCGGCAGTATGTGGGGAAAATCATCCGTCTCGGCGTGCCCTCGGGCGTGACGCAGGCGATTTTCTCCATGGCGATGCTGGTGGTGCAGTCACTGACCAACAGCTTCGGGGAAGCGGTCATTGCGTGCAACGTGATTGTCATGCGCGTGGACGGCTTCGCCATGATGCCGAACTTCACCTTCGGCCAGGCGATGACGACCTTCACCGGCCAGAACGTCGGCGCGGGAAAGCCGGAGCGCGTGCGCGCCGGGGCGAAGCAGGGAACGCTGATGGCGCTTGTGTGCGCTATCGCGCTGACGCTGTGCATCCTGCTGTTCGGCCGGTCGCTGATGTCGATTTTCACCAGCACGGCTTCGCTTGTGGAGCTGAGCTACCACATGATGAGCATTCTTGCCGTGGGGTATATCGCGATGGCCGTGACGCAGAGCTTGTCCGGCGTGATGCGCGGCGCGGGCGACACGATGACGCCCATGTGGATTTCCATTATCACCACCGTGGTGCTGCGCGTGCCGATCGCCTATGGCCTTGCGTTCCTGACCCGCAGCCCCGATTATCCGGTGGGCCGTCCGGAGTCCGTTTTCATCTCGCTGCTCGCGTCCTGGGTGCTCGGCGCGCTGATCACGCTGGGAGCCTACCGCATGGGGCGCTGGCGCAGAAAGTGTGAGGCAAAGGAGGAAACGATTTGATTTACTGGTTTTCCGCCACGGGCAACAGCCGTTATGCCGCCCAGGCAATCCGCGCCGCCACCGGAGATATGTGCGTCGATCTGCTTCCGCTTCTGCGGGAGGGCGGCGCGGCCCCGGCGCACATCCAAAAGCTCTGCGCGCGGGTTTATCCGCTCAAAAACATCGTGATTCGGGATGGCTGTCCGACATGGAACGGCGCGTGCACCCACTGCACCGCCTGTCTGAACCTCTGCCCGGCCGGGGCGATTGAGTACGGAAAGAAAACCGTGGGCAAACCCCGCTACCACAACAACAAAACCTTCCCGGAAACGGATTGAACCGTTCCGTCCCCATCAGAAAGGCCCCTGCGCGGCGTGCTGCCGCGCAGGGGCCTTTTCGCGCGGGCAGCCAAAAAGAGATCTGCTATTCGGCTGTCCGGGTGTCTTACAGGGTGAATTTGATCGTCTTGATCTCAAACGGGCGCAGTGCCAGGCGCAGCTTTTTCTCGCTGTGCGCTTCGCCGTCGAGCCGTTCGAGCAGGTTGCATTCGCACCAGCTCTTGAAGGGGAAGGCGGTCGGGATGGTCACGGAGGTGTGACGGCCTTCCTTCTCGTGCAGGCGCAGGATCAGGGCCTTGCCGTCCTCGGCGGGCTTCACGGCGTCGAAGGTAACGCCTGCAGATCCGCCGGGAACAGAGCGGGCAGCTCCGCCGCGCCGGAGAACACGATCGGGGGATCGTTGATTTCCCAGGATTCGCGGTCGACGTTTGCCTCATACCACTCGCCCATATGCAGATAGAGCGAGTAGGTGAATTCCTGCGTCCCCGCGTCGGCGGTGTAGTCGGGGGAGTTCGAGCTTTTGAGCAGCGTCAGGCGCAGAGTGCCGTCGTGCACGTCGTAGCCGTATTTGCTGTCGTTGAGCAGAGCCGCGCCGTAGCCGGATTCCGAGAGATCGGCCCACTTGTGGCCCACGGATTCAAACTTCGCGTACTCCCAGCTGGTGTTCTTTGTCGTCGGGCGCTCCATGCTGCCGAACTGGATGTCGAACCGGGCGCGTCCGCTGCGCAGGATGGTCGGGAAGGCCACCTTCAGAAGCGTCTCGCGCTCGTTCCACTCCACCCGCGTCGCGAAATCGATCCGCGTGCGGTGCGGGTAGACGGTGAGACGCTGGACGAGCGTGGATTTGCGGAACGTGAAGCGGAATTCCGCCACGGCGCGCACGGCGCTGTTTTCCACGATCGAGACGCGGCTGGGGGAGGGCAGCTCCCACGGCTTTCTCTGATGCGAATATTCGAGCTCCCACGCGTCGTATTCGCGCGGACGGTCCTCGTAGAGCGTCAGGGCGTTGGCCTCGGCTCCCTCGGGAACGAGCTCGCGGTTTGCCTTCTTGTCATAGATGCTCACAAGGCGGCCGGCCTTGTTCCACAGCAGGCGCAGAGCGTCCGTCTCCAGCCCGTGGGCCAGCACCGTGGCGCAGCCGGGGGCGGCGGGAGCGGGACCGTCTTTGAGCACAAGCTTCTGCGCGCTTTCGGCGGGCAGGCGCAGGGCGACGGCGTTTCCGCTCTGCGGCGGGATCGTGCCGTCCGGCAGCTCCGCGTGACGGTTCCCCAGTTCGCCCGGCAGCTCCACGACGCTCTCACGCTGCCAGTTCGCGTTGTTCCAGACCGTCAGGACGTTTTCGGCTCCGTCCGCGGCGGCGGCTGTCTCCATCGCTTCGCGGGCGAGGGCTTCCGCCTGTCCGTAGAGCACATGGCAGTCCTCGTAGACCTCGCGGATGGAGGAGCCGGGGATGATGTCATGGAATTGCAGGCAGAGGACGGTTTTCCATGCCTCGGCCAGCTTTTCGCGCAGGGCGGACACATCCTCGCCGCGCAGCATCGCGCGGGAGACGGCCTCCTCGGCGCTGCGCAGAAGGAACTCCATGCGGCGGTTCATCTTCTTGTTGTACGCCTGGGAGGTGTAGGTGCCGCGGTGGAATTCCAGATACAGCTCGCCGTCCCAGACGGGGACATAGGCGTGACGGCGGTTTTCCTCCACCGTGCGGTGCAGATGCGCGCAGAAGTTGTCCACGCGCTCCTGGCGGACCTCCGGCATGCCGGGAATCCGGCCCATGCGGCGCGCGTGCTCGATCATGTCGCGGTTCGGTCCGCCGCCGCCGTCGCCGTAGCCGTAGGAGACGAGCAGCTCCGTGTTCAGCTCCTTGTTGTGGTAAGCGTTCCACACGCCCTTGATCGCCACAGCGTCCGTCAGGCCGTTGTAGGTGTACATCCGCTCGCCGGGCGCGGAGGTGGTGATGAAGTGCGTCAAAACGGAGGTGCCGTCGATGCCGCGCCACTCAAAGGTGTCGTAGGGCAGGACATTCTGGTCGTTCCAGCTGATCTTCGTCGTGATGAAGGTGTCGATCTCGCTTTGCTTCAAAATCTGCGGCAGGGCGGCGGAGTAGCCGAACACGTCCGGCAGCCAGAGGAAGGTGCTCTTGTTGCCGAACTCGCACTCAAAGAAGCGTGTGCCGTAGAGCAGCTGGCGCACGAGCGATTCGCCGGAGGGCAGGTTGCAGTCTGCCTCCACCCACATGCCGCCCGCGGGCTCCCAGCGGCCCTGCGCGGCGCGGCGGCGGATCTGCTCGAAGATCTCCGGATAATCGTGCTTGATGAAGTCATACTGCTGCGGCTGCGTGTGCAGGAAGATGTACTCCGGATATTCCGTCATCAGGCGGTTGACGGTGGAGAACGAACGCGCGCACTTTTCGTGCGTGTGGCACAGCCGCCACAGCCACGCCGTGTCGATGTGCGTGTGTCCCACCACGTCCACGATGACCTTCTTTTCCTCCTGCGGCAGCTCCGCTTCCAGGAAGGAGACGGCGCGGGCCGCGGACGTGAAGAATTCCTCCGAGCCGAGATCGGATGTGTCCACCAGATCCCACGCCTTCGCGGCGAGGTTCAGGACGCGCTGCTTCTCCGGGTCGTTCTCGTCGAGCATCCGGTGCGCGCCGAGCAGGCAGGTCAGCCAGTAGTAGAGGCTGTCCGCGCCCACGTCGAGGATGGCAAGCTCGGCCATGTGGAATTTGTGGTCGTTCGGGTGCGGCCTGCCGCCGCCCACCAGGCCGGACCACAGGCGGAACTGCAAATGCAGCTCCTGTCCCGGGCGCGCGTGCAGCGGCACGTCCTGATGGTTCTGGTCGACGCCCTGGTATGGATGGCCGTCCAGATACAGCAGGCTTTCAAAGCCGCTGTTGTTGCCGCCGCCCGTGATGCCGAAGTCGAAGCGTCCCCACAGGCTGCCGGTGAAATCCTGCGGCACCTCCACCGTGGCGTCCAGCCACAGGTAGCGGTCGTAGCCGCTCCAGATTTCGCCGGGGCGAAGCTCCTGCGGGCCGAACGAGACAGGCGGCTTTGCGCCCAGCTCGCCGCTGTCCTCCGCCGTCAAAAAGGCGGGGATCGGCGCGTGCTTTTTCCAGCGCTCCTCGCGCAGACGGGAGGCGGCGCGGCTCAGGCGCTCATAGTCGTAGGAATAAAATGGCATAAGACAAAACTCCCCCTTTACGGACGCCCTCTATGTTCCGGCAGTCCGTACCTCCCATGATAGCGAATTTTTTTTATTTTTCAATAGGGCTTGTTTGAAAATAAAGAAAATTCCAAATTTTTTCTCAGAGCGGGAAGCTTTCTCACTTGCAGATACGGTACCGATCAAACAGAACTGACCGTCACGGTGCCGTATGATCATGAAGGAAAGCAGA
>NHCFR01400__coassemble_541_pt1 | contig 36246 bp, 32 predicted proteins | sample NHCFR01400__metabat2_high_PE_033 | metagenome-assembled genome bin NHCFR01400 | reverse complement strand
TGGTATACTGTTTTTCATGAGGAATCGCCTCTGCTTTTGAATGGCGCAAGACTTCAGTGAGGAGTGCGGGGAACCGGAAAAGATCCTTTCGCGGTATCCAAATGAATAAAAGCAGCCAAAAAGGGCTTGCTGTCTGCTTTTTGCAGACAGCAAGCCCTTTTGTTCTTGTGGGGATGCGCAGGCTGTTATCGGACCTGTAAAACCGGAACCTTTCCGGGAGCCGTCCCGGTGGACTGGCGCACCACAAGCTGGGCGTGCAGCAGCAGCGTGCTGATGGGGACGCTGTTGAGCAGGCTGGAGAGGGCATAAAAGGCACTCTTTCCGAGCTGGGTGCGGTCCTGGCGGATGGTGGTCAGGGGCGGGGAGGTGTAATCGCACAGCGGCAGATCGTCGAAGCCCACAATGCTCAGATCGTCGGGCACGCGCAGTCCCAGCTCACGGCAGCGGATGATCAGCGTGTGCGCGAGCAGATCGTGGGCGCAGATGATCGCGGTCGCCTTCTGGTGCAGAAGGGAGGGCAGATGCTTTTGCAGGCACTCCGAAAAAAAGTAATCGCTTCCGGCGAGTGTGTGATCGTCGGGAAGATCGTTTTTGCGCAGGGCGTGGAAGAACGCGCGGTAGCGGATCTGGTTGATGTAGGAGCCAAGACCGCCGCTGAGAAAGCCGATTTTGCGGTGTCCCATGTTTTTCAGATAAGCCACCGCCAGATCCATTCCCTCGTTGTTGTCGACCCCCACATAGCAGGTGAAGGGGTTGGCGCGGATATAGTTGTCGAGAAGCACAGCGGGGGTGTGGCTGGTCTGGAGCTGATGCAGCCAGATGTCCGCGAGGGAAAGCCCCAGAAAAAACGCGGCGGTGTAATTGTGCTGGAGCATGTATTCGTCATACGGGTAATTTTTCTGTGTCTGCGCGTCCAGCGGAACGCAGCAGACCTCAAAACCGGCCGGTTCCGCGGCCTTGCGGAAGCCGATCACAATATCATAACCGAAGTCGGACGGGGCGCTGTACCCCATGTTTTCGATGAAAAGGCACAGCTTTTTCGCTCCGCGCTTGCGCATGGAGCGGGAATAGCCAAGCTCTACCGCTGTTTCGAGGACAGATTTTCGTAATGTTTCGCTGACGTCCGGGGCTCCGTTGAGCGCTTTGGAGACGGTTCCCTTGGAAATATTGAGTTTTTTTGCGATATCTTCAATTCTAGCCATGTGATTCCTCAGTCTGCGGGCGTTTGCCCTGTAACGTGGTGATAAAACCTATCTTTTTCGTGATGTTTCTGAACGGATTGTCAGAATATGTTTCATTATACCTCCCAACCGGAAAAAAAGCAAACTGAAAAAGGGAGCGCAGGGCAGTATGTTGAAAGTTTTAAACGGAATCCAAAGAGATAGGGGTGAAATGCACAAAGGAACTGGGGGTTCCTTGTGCATTAGGCAGAAAGTTACAAAATTATGAATTTATTCTTGACTGTATCGGCCAAAAAGAGAGTATATTGAACTTGTCGAAACTTTACGAAACATATAAAAGGAGGAATCAGCGATGCGAGGAATAATGGCGCGCGTGGCAGCGGCTCTGTGCGCCGGAGCAATGCTGCTCACCGGCTGCGGCAACACCGGAAGCGGCCAGAATGCGGTGGAAAAGGTTCGTCTGATGGTGTGGTCGCCGTCGGAGGATCAGTCCCAGTCGAGCGGACAGTGGCTGCAAACCAGCTGCGAAGCGTTTGCGGAAAAGCATCCCGAGTGGGATATCACCTTTGTTTACGGTGTGGCCGATGAGGCGACGGCGGCGGCGGCCGTGGCGCAGGACCCGGAAGCGAGCGCGGACGTGTTCCTGTATGCGAACGATACGCTGACCATCATGACGGACGCCAACGCCCTGGCGAAACTCGGCGGCAAATACGCCGATGAGGTGAAAGCGACCAACAGCGAAGCCCTGATTGATTCCCTTACCCTGGACGGTTATCTCTACGGCGTTCCTTTTACGACGAACACCTGGTACATGTTCTATGACAAGCGCGTGTTCAGCGAGGAGGACGTCAAGAACCTCGATACAATGCTGGAAAAGGGCGTCGTTTCCTTCCCGTTCACCAATTCCTGGTATCTGCCCGCGTTCTATTTCGGCAACGGCTGCACGCTCTTCGGAGACGGAACGCAGGAGGAGCTCGGCGCTGATTTCGGCGGGGAAAACGCCGTGGAGGTCACGGAATACCTGCTGGATCTGGTGCAGAATCCGAACTTCCGCATCGACCAGGACGGCTCCGGCATCGCGGGCCTTCGTGACGGCAGCATTTCCGCCATGTTCTCCGGCTCCTGGGATGCCGCCGCCGTGCGGGAAATCCTCGGGGAAAACATGGGCGTGGCCGCTCTCCCCACCTACACGCTCAACGGTGAGGAAAAGCAGATGTACGCTTACGCCGGATCCAAGGCGATCGGCGTGAATACCTCCACGAAATACATGGTGCCGGCTGTGGAGCTGGCGGTTTATCTCGGCTCCGCCGAGGCCCAGCAGCTTCACTATGAGCTGCGCAATGTGATTCCCTGCAACACGGAGCTGAACGCGGATCCCGCCATTGCGGACGATCCGGTGGTGCAGGCGCAGAACGACACCTTTGATCGCACATCCATCCTCCAGCCCTTCGTCTCCGCCATGAACAACTGCTGGACGCCGGTGGAGAACATGGGCAAGGCCATCCGCAACGGCAATGTGACAAAGGAAAATGCCGCGGAACAGACCCAGGCCATGAACGACGCGATGAACAGCGACGGAATCTGAACATAACGTGAGGTGTGACAATGAAACGGTTACATGTAAATTCGGGGGAAGGCGCTTCTCCCTATACCTGCGCGGCCGCACTGCGGCAGGGAGGCCCGGCGACCCGTCTTTCCGCTCTGGTGATGGGTCTGGGAAACATGGCCAACGGGCAAATCCTCAAGGGACTCCTGTTTCTTGCCGTTGAGGTGGCTTACATCTTCTTCATGATCCGTACCGGTATCTACAATCTGTCCATGCTGGTGACGCTCGGCTCCGTGGAACAGGAGGAGGTCTGGGACGAAGCCCAGCAGGTCTTCCTGTACACCAAGGGCGATCAGTCCATTCTGCTTCTGCTCTACGGCGTCGCCACCATCCTGCTGACGGTGCTTCTGATCTGGGCCTGGCGCGGATCGCTGCGCAGCGCCTACAAGGCGGAATGTTTGAAAAAGCAGGGAAGCCATGTGAACAGCTTCCGCGAGGACCTCGCTTCGCTGCTCGACGAAAACCTGTATCGCCTGCTGATGACGCCGCCGATGTTCTTCATTGGTGCGCTGACCATTCTGCCGCTGATCTTCATGATCTGCATGGCCTTCACCAATTACAGCAAGATTGACAACCATCTGGTGTTGTTCGACTGGGTGGGGCTCGACAACTTCGCGACCCTGTTCGATTCCAACAGTATTCTGGGCAGCACCTTCTGGTCGGTTCTGATCTGGACGCTGGTGTGGGCGGTGTTCGCCACCTTCACCAACTATATTTTCGGTATGATTCTCGCGCTTCTCATCAACCGCAAGGAAACGAAAGCCAAGGGCTTCTGGCGTTTCTGCTTTGTGCTCTCCAGCGCGGTGCCGATGTTCGTTTCCCTGCTGATCATGCGCACGATGCTTCAGCCGAACGGTGCGGTGAACGTCCTTCTGCGCAGCCTGGGGATTATCGCCCAGGACGCGAGCCTGCCGTTCTTTACCGATCCCACCTGGGCGCGGGTTACGGTCATTGTCATCAATATCTGGGTGGGCGTTCCCTACACGCTTATGCAGCTCACGGGCGTTCTGCAAAACATCCCCAGCGAGCTGTATGAGGCCGCGAAGGTAGACGGCGCCGGACCGGTGCGCACCTTCTTCAGCATCACCCTGCCCTATATGCTCTACGTCACAACCCCGTATCTGATTTCCGCCTTTACCGGCAACGTGAACAACTTCAATGTCATCTATCTGCTTTCCGGCGGCGACCCGGTGACCAACCTTTCCTCCACGGCGGGCAGCACCGATTTGCTGGTGACCTGGCTCTACAAGCTCACCATCGACAAGCAGTATTACAACGCCGGCGCTGTTGTGGGCATCCTGACCTTTATTATTCTGTCCGTCGGCGCTCTGTTCACCTACCGCCACAGCAAGTCCTATAAAGAGGAAGGAGGATTCTGAGTCATGAAACAATATAAGAGCGCGAAGGCCGCCCGCCGGCGCACCAATGTCATTGTCCATATCGTTCTGGCCATCCTCGCCGTCATCTGGATATTCCCGGTGCTGTGGGTGATCATGACCAGCTTCCGCGCGGAGAAGGGCTCCTACGTTTCGACGTTCTTCCCGCAGGGCCTGACGCTGGACAATTACACCCGTCTGTTCACCGATACGGCGGTGCTGAATTTCCCGCAGATGTTTATGAATACGCTGATCATCGCAATCTGCTCCTGCCTGCTCTCGAGCTTCTATGTGCTCTCTGCTTCCTACTGCCTGTCCCGGATGCGGTTTAAGATGCGCAAGCCGTTCATGAACATGGCGATGATTCTCGGCCTGTTCCCGGGCTTCATGTCCATGATCGCCGTATACTTTATCCTGAAAGCCGTGGGCCTGACGGAGGGTTCGATGATCCGTCTCGCGCTGATCCTGTGCTATTCGGGCGGCGCGGCGCTTAGCTTCCAGATTGCCAAGGGCTTCTTTGACACCACGCCCTATGCCGTGGACGAGGCCGCGCTGATCGACGGCTGCACACGCTGGAAGATCTTCACGAAGATCACGCTGCCGCTGAGCAAGCCGATCATCGTGTATACGCTTCTGACCGCATTCATCGGCCCGTGGGTGGATTTCATCTTTGCGAAGGTGATCTGCCGCGCCAACTCCGACCAGTATACGGTGGCGATTGGCCTGTGGAAGATGCTCGAAAAGGAATACATTGACAGCTGGTATACCAGCTTCGCGGCCGGCGCGGTGCTGATCTCGATCCCGATCGCGCTGATCTTCCTGAAGCTGCAAAAATACTATGTGGACGGCATGTCCGGCGCTGTGAAGGGCTGACGCCGAAGGGAGTGTGTCTCTATGGCCGGAAGGAAAGCTGGCTTTGCAAGCAAGCAATTTGAAAAACAGTTTCACTATGGAAAGAGCGATCTCGGCGCGGTGCTGACGCGGGAGGGGACGGAATTCCGTCTCTGGGCGCCCACGGCCGAGCGGGTGGAGCTGCGGCTGTATCGTTCCGGCCATGAAGGCGGCGCGTTCCGCACGGAAGCCCTCTGCCGTGCAGAAAAGGGCGTTTGGGTGTGGAAATGCGCTGAGCAGCTGAACGGAATCTATTATGATTATCTGGTCACCGTGGACGGGGAAAGCCGTGAGACGGCGGACCCCTACGCGAGGGCCTGCGGCCTGAACGGGCGGCGCAGCATGGTGATCGATCTCGCCGCCGCCGCTCCCGAGGGCTGGCAGGAGGACGCCGCCCCGCCCAGGCAGGCAGAGGACGTCATTTACGAGCTTCATGTGCGGGAGTTTTCCTGGGCGGAGAGCGGGGGCTTTCCCGCGTCCGTGCGGGGAACCTACGCGGCCTTTTGCTGTGATAACACCTCCCTGCCCGGCCATTCGGAGCAGTCCACCGGCCTGGCGTATCTGCGGGAGCTTGGCGTGACGCATGTGCAGCTGATGCCCGTCTATGATTTCGGATCGGTCGATGAATCCGATCCGGACGGTTCCTTTAACTGGGGATACGATCCCGTTAATTACAACGTCCCGGAGGGCTCCTATTCCTCCGATCCCACGCGCGGCGAGGTGCGGGTGCGCGAGCTCCGGGAGCTGGTGCAGTCTCTGCACCGGCAGGGCTTCCGCGTGGTGATGGATGTAGTATATAATCATACCTACAGCCGCGACTCCTGGCTGGAGCGTACCGTGCCGGGCTACTATTACCGCACCCGGCGGGACGGATCGGATTCCAACGGCTCCGGCTGCGGAAATGACGTTGCCAGCGAGCGTTCCATGTGCGCGCAGTATATTCTGGACTCCGTCCTGTTCTGGGCGGAGGAATATCACATGGACGGCTTCCGGTTTGATCTGATGGGGCTGCTGGACGCGGAGCTGATGCAGCGGATCCGCATCGCGCTGGACGAACGCTTCGGGCGCGGGGAAAAGCTGGTGTACGGCGAGCCCTGGGCCGCGTCGTCCACCGCCTGCCGGAGAGGGACGCGCCTTGCGGATAAGGCCGCCCTTTCCTCGCTGGATCCGGAGATCGGCGCCTTCTGCGACGCGGTGCGGGACGCGGTCAAGGGGAGCGTTTCCAAACGGCAAAGTCCCGGCTTTGTGAACGGAGGCCGAAACTTTGAAGAACGCATTCTGCAAAGCGTGACGGCCTGGTGCGGGGGTGAAGGCGCTTTCCGCGCCGCTGCTCCTTCTCAGGTGATTACCTATCTCTCCTGTCATGACGATATGACGCTCTGGGATAAGCTGGTGGCCACGCTCGATCCGAATCTGGATTGGGACCGCGGCACGGAAAAGGTTCTGCGGGCGAACCGTCTCGCGGCGGCTATCTGTATGACCTGCCAGGGGCGGCTGTTCCTCCTCTCCGGCGAGGAGTTCGGGCGAACCAAGCAGGGCGAGGACAATACCTTCCGATCCCCCATTGAGCTGAACCGGCTGGATTGGCAGCGGGCGTGGGACAACAGGGATCTGGTCGCGTATTACAGGGGATTGATTGCCCTGCGCAAGCAGATCCCCGCCCTGTGCGACAAGAGCGTCCGCGCGCGGGAACGCGTGCTGCATGCGTCCGTCCCCGCACCCCGCTGCGTCACGGTGGAGCTGGACAATCCGGAGGGGCCATGGAAGCGGATTCTGCTGATCTATAACGCCTCGTCCCGGGCAGTCTCCGTTCCCCTGCCGGACGGCCGCTGGAATCTGCTGGCGGACGGCGAACAGAGCTTCTGGTGGCGCGCACCGCATCCGGTGAAGGAGGCCAAGGCCGCGCCGGGGACTGCTTTGATTTTGGGTCTTGCTTGACAATGGAGAATCCCAATGGGTATGATGTTGAAAACAGGTCATAAGCGATAAAAGGAGAAGGGAAGCCACACATGCGTTTACTCTATGGAAAACAGGATTTTCGAGACGGCGTGAGAGGACAGGAAAGCTGCTGGCTGCTGACAAACGGGCTGGGCGGCTTTTCGTCGCAGAATCTCATCGGCGGGGCCAGCCGCAACGATCACGCGGTGCTGATGGCCTGCACGGTGCCGCCGAACCAGCGGTGGAATCTGATCCACCGGCTGGAGGAGGTGCTCACCGTACAGGGGCGCAACGTGCATCTGTCCAGCCAGCGGTTTGCGGACGCACCCGAGGAGGAGGGCTGGAAGCACCTCTCCTGCGTGGAGGTGGACGGCCTGCCCCGGTGGCGTTATCAGATGCAGGGTGTGCAGGTGGAAAAGATGCTGGCGCTGGATTGGGAGCAGAATACGCTGGTTGTGCGCTATGAGGTGGAAAATGAATCCGGCTCGGCCTGCGCTCTGACCATCACGCCCTGGCTGCAATTTGTCCCGAAGGGACAGGATCTCGATCCGGGGCAGCCGTTTGTGTTCCGGGATCACGCGGTGGAGTCCGCGGGACTGCGGATGCGCCTGTTCACCAACGGTCGCGTCGAACCGCTGGCGCTCCGCTTCCAGACCCTGCAATACGATTACGACGCCTGCGACGGGCGGCGCGCACAGGGGCTTACGGCGGCGAACCACCGGATCCGCTTCACCATGTCCGACGGAGGAAGGCGTAAGCTGGAAATTGTCTATTCCCTGGAGGAAAATGTGCCCTCCGCGTCCTCGATCCTGCGCGGCGCGCAGAGACGGATGCGGCGGCTGGAGAAGCAATGCGGCCTGCATCACCCCGCCGCCCGGCAGCTCGCGGTGAGCGCGGACGCGTTTATTGTGCAGCGCCAATCCACCGGAGCAAAGACTATCCTCGCGGGCTATCCCTTCTTCGAGGATTGGGGACGCGACACCATGATCGCCCTGCCCGGCTGCACGCTGGCGACGGGCCGCTTTGAGGACGCCCGCAGTATTCTGGAAACCTTCCTGGAGCATGAGCGCGGCGGGCTGATGCCGAACCTGTTCCCGGAGGGAGGAAAGGAGCCGCTCTACAATACGGTGGACGCAGCGCTTCTCTTTGTCAACTGCGTTTGGCTCTACGCGCAGAGGACGGAGGATTGGGACTTTGTGCGCCGGGCCTGGCCGGTGATGAAGCGCATCGTGGAGTCGTACCGGAAGGGAACGGACTTCGGGATCCACATGGACAGCGACGGCCTGATTGCCGCCGGGCAGGATCTGGATCAGGTGACCTGGATGGATGTGCGCATCGGGGAGATTCTGCCGACTCCGCGCCACGGAAAACCGGTGGAGATCAATGCTTACTGGTACAACGCGCTGCGGATTCTCGAGCATCTGGCCCCGCGCATGGAGGAAAACGGCGAATCCTACGCCGCCCTCGCGGAGCAGGTGCGGGAAAGCTTTACGCATCAGTTCTGGATGGAGGAAAAGGGAGCTCTGCGCGACCTTGTCTCCGGAGGTCCCGAGGATGTCCAGATCCGCTGCAACCAGATCTGGGCGGTGTCGATGCCGTTTTCCATGCTGAGCCCGGAGCAGGAAAAGCAGGTGGTGCATACGGTGCTGCGGGAGCTTTATACCCCCGTGGGCCTGCGCACGCTTTCCCCGTCCGATCCGGCCTTTCATCCCACCTACGGCGGAGAGCAGGAGCAGCGCGATCTCGCGTATCACCAGGGGACGGTGTGGCCGTTCCCGCTGGGAGCGTTTTACCTGTCCTATTTGAAGGTACACGGCTATACGCTGGGAGCTGTCAAGCAGGTCCGGGAATGGCTGGACGCGCTGATCCCCGCGCTTCGCGAGGGCTGCGCCGGTCAGCTTCCCGAGATCTACGACGGGGAGAATCCCACCGCCTCGCGCGGCTGCTTTGCGCAGGCGTGGAGCGTGGGAGAGCTGCTGCGCGTGTATGAAGCGCTCGAACGCCCGCAAACGCGGGAGTCTGGAAAGAAGGAGAGAAACCGATGAACTTCGCGGCAGTTTTCCATCGGGCGCAGGCTCCCTACAGCTATGCCCGGAACGAGGACGAGCTGGTGATCCGGCTGCAAACCGACCCGGATGTGGAGCAGGTCTTTCTGCATTGGGGCGATCCGTTTGAAGCCGGAATCCTCGGCGGAGCCGAGCGGTGGCACGGCGAACGGATGGAGCTGCCGCGCCCTCTGCGGCTGCGGCATGTGTGCTGGTGGACGGCGGTGATTCGCCCGCCTTACAAGCGGTGCCGGTATCATTTTGAGCTTCACCAGAACGGCGAAACGTGGCTGTTCGGAGAGGACGGCTTCTGCACGCCCGAGGAGCAGCAGAGGGACGGCGCTCCGGCCGCGTTTTACCAGCCGTGGATGAATCCCTCGGATATCCCCTCTCCGCCGCAGTGGGTGCGCGATACGGTCTGGTATCAGATTTTTCCCGATCGCTTCCGCCGCGCCGGATCGGAGCCGGGGGAAACGCCGTGGCGCACCGGCCCGGTGACAAACGGGGAACGCTTCGGCGGCAATCTGGCCGGGATCCGGGAAAAACTCGGGTATCTGCGGGATCTCGGCGTGAACGGGCTGTACCTGACTCCGATCTTCGCGGCGGGCTCGGTACACAAATACGATACGGAAAGCTATGAGCGGGTGGATCCGGACTTCGGCACCAACGAGGAGTTTGCCGCGCTGGTGAAGGAGGCGCACGACGCAGGGATCCGTGTGATGGTGGACGCGGTGTTCAACCATTGCGGGGCCCTGTTCGCTCCCTGGCGGGATGTGGTCGAAAAAGGCCCAGCGTCCGCCTACTGGGAGTGGTTTCTGGTCAACCGCTGGCCGCTTCCGGAGGAAAGACGGGATACCCGCGACGGCCGGTATTATTCCTTTGCCTTCTCCGATCAGATGCCGAAGCTGAACACCAATCATCCGGAGGTAATTGAGTATTTCTGCGGACTGTGCGAACGTTGGGTCCGGGAGTATGGAGTGGACGGCATTCGCTTTGACGTCGGGAACGAGGTATCCCACCATTTTCTGCGGGAGATGCGCCGGCGTGTGCTGGCTGTCCGCTCGGACGTGTATCTCTTGGGCGAGATCTGGCATGACGCGTCCCCGTGGCTGGAGGGAGACGAGTATGACGCGGTGATGAACTATCCGTTCCGGCAGGCGGTGGCGAATTTCTTTTCCCATCCCCGTCGCACGGCGCGGGAGCTTGGCTGGAGCCTGTATGAATGTCTGGGGCGCTACCGCAGCCAGACGGCGGAGGTTCTGTTTAATCTGCTCGATTCCCATGACACCGATCGGCTTTTTACGCGCGCGGGCGGTGAGGACAGCTTCTTCCAGCAGCTCACCCTGCTTCTGACGCTTCCCGGCAGTCCCAGTCTGTTTTACGGCACGGAGATTGCCCTGCCCGGCGGCCATGACCCAGACTGCCGCCGCTGTATGCCGTGGGACGAGTTGGAAACGCCGGAAAACAAGGAGCGTATCCGTCAGGTGAAATGCTTGATTAGCTTGCGCCGCACTCTGCCCGATTTGAAGGGCGGGGCGCTGGAATTTGTGGAGACGGATCCGGGAAGCCGGTTTGTCCGGTACCGCCGCGGTGAGGTGGAGGTTCTGCTGAACGCGGGAGAGACGGACAGGGAAGTTGCGCAGGGTCGGGAGGTGCTGTTCTGCCGCGGCCTGCATGACGGTTTTTTGGCTCCCGGCGGAGTCTGCGTTTGGCGCTGAAATACAGTATCAAGGAGGAATACACGGATGAAAATGGTTGAGGCAGTCTTTTTTGATTTGTATGGGACGCTGATCCGCATCCATACCGACGAGGAAAATCTGGGCCGTGTATGGAAACCGCTTTCCTACCTGTATGGGTATTATGGTGCGTCCTACACCCCGGAAGCGCTGCGGGAAGCGTATCGCGGACAGATTGAAAAGCAGGAGGCTATTGTAGCGGGGCCGACTATGCGGCGCTCCTGCGGGAACTTCTGCTGTGAAGTCCCACGGGGAAAAAGCGACGGATCCAGCAGCAGAAGGAGGAACAGCCATGCTTGACAAAACGAAAAAGGATTGGTGGAAATCTGCCGTTGTCTATCAAATTTATCCCAGAAGCTTTCAGGATACCACGGGCAGCGGCGTAGGCGATCTGAACGGCATCATCCGCCGCCTGGATTACCTGGCGGAACTGGGGATCGATCTCATCTGGCTTTCGCCGGTGTTTGCCTCCCCGCAGGTGGATAACGGATATGATATTTCCGATTATCGGGATATCGATCCGCTGTTCGGCACGCTGGACGATATGCGCACGCTGATTCAGGAAGGAAAAAAGCGCGGCATTGGAATCATGATGGATCTGGTGCTCAACCACAGCTCGGATCAGCACCCGTGGTTTTTGAAGGCGAAAGCGGATAAGGAATCCCCGTATCACGATTACTATGTCTGGCGCGACGGCACGCCGGATCGGTATCCGAACGGGATGCAGTCCGTGTTCGGCGGCCCGGCCTGGGAATGGGTGCCGGAGCTGGGACAGTATTATTTCCATCAGTTTGCCCCGCAGCAGCCGGATCTCAACTGGGAAAACCCCGCTCTGCGCCGTGAGATTTACGACATGATCCTCTGGTGGATGGATCAGGGCGTGGAGGGCTTCCGTCTGGATGTGATTGACCAGATCGCCAAGGAGCCAGATCGGGAGATCACCGGAAACGGCCCCCGCCTGCATGAGTTCCTGCGGGAGCTCAGCCGGGAGACCTTCCAGAAGGGCTGCCTGGTCACGGTGGGCGAGGCATGGGGCGCGAATCTGGAGCGCGCCAAGCTGTACAGCGCTCCGGACGGCAGCGAGCTTTCCATGGTGTTCCAGTTTGAGCAGATGATGCTGGATCAGAAGCCGGGCGGTGAGAAATGGGATCTGTGCCCGCTGCCCTTCGTAAAGTTTAAGGAAAGCTTTGCCCGCTGGCAGGAGGGTCTGCACGGCTGCGGCTGGAACAGCCTGTTCCTCAACAACCACGATCTTCCCCGTGTGGTTTCCCGTTGGGGCAACGATGGGGAATACCGCGTGCAGTCGGCCAAGCTTCTGGGAACCATGCTGCACGGCATGCAGGGAACGCCCTACATTTATCAGGGCGAGGAGCTTGGCATGACAAACGTGCGGCTGCCGATCGAACAGTACCGCGATGTGGAGATTCTGAATTTTTACAAGCGGTGCCGGGAGGAAGGCCGTCCGGAAGAAGAAACCATGCGCTCCATCTACGCGAAGGGCCGCGACAACGCGCGCACGCCCATGCAGTGGACCGCCGGGAAAAACGCCGGATTCACCGAGGGAACGCCGTGGCTTCCGGTGAACCCGAACCATACGACGATCAACGCCGAGGCGGCTCTGGCGGATCCGGATTCCGTGTTCCATTATTATCAGAAGCTGTTGAAGCTGCGCAAGGAGCTGCCTGTTTTTGCGCACGGAGACTTTACGCTGCTGGAGCCGGAGCATCCGAAGCTTTTTGTCTACCGACGCTCTTATCAGGGAAAGAATCTTCTGGTGGTGTGCAATTTCAGCGACGAGGAAACCGCTTGGGAGCCGGGAGCGGAGTGGGAGAACGCCCGCACCCTGCTTGCCAATTATCCCCCGCACGCGGGAGCGCTGCGCCCGTGGGAAGCCAGGATGCTGTATTTGGAATAAGAAAGAGAAGGCCTGCGATTCGTTTTGAAATCGCAGGCCTTTTGCGTGCTTGCACAGGAAATTTCCGCTGCCCTCTTGCGCCGTGCGGGTGCCGCTGGTATAATAGATCCAATCATTTTCTATAGTTTTCAGACGGAATTTTATAAAATTTAAGAGAATCTGTAAAACGGGAGGAACCAGTATGACGGTACATGAGGTTGTACGCATTCTGAACGCCAAGGTTCTGGTCGAAGGGGATATGGAGACGGAGATCAAAACGGCCTGCGGCAGCGATATGATGAGCGACGTGCTGGCGTTTGTCAAGGACCAGGCGCTGCTCCTGACGGGTCTGTGCAACCCGCAGGTGATCCGCACGGCGGAGATGATGGACATGCGCTGTGTGGTGTTTGTCCGAGGGAAGGAGATTGACGAAGCCATTCTGGATCTGGCCCGTTCGCGCGATATCATCGTGCTGAAAACCGATTACCGGATGTTTACCGCCTGCGGCTTGCTGTTTTCCGGAGGTCTGCGCGGGGAGTGTGAGGAGAAATGAACACACTGACTTTGCGGTATGAGGTGCCGGGAGACGATTTCACCCGCGCGGGGGAGGCTTCCAGCGACGTCAAGCGCAAGCTCAAACAGCTTGGCTATAATCCTGAAGCGATCCGCAAGGTGGCCATCGCCATGTATGAAGGGGAAATCAATATGGTCATTCACGCGGGCGGCGGCGAGGCCGTGGTGGATGTGGATCCGAAGCAGGTGCAGATTGTCCTGCGGGACCATGGCCCCGGGATCCCGGACGTGGAAAAGGCCATGCAGGAGGGGTGGAGCACCGCCCCGGACAACGTGCGCAATCTTGGCTTCGGCGCAGGCATGGGATTGCCGAATATGAAAAAATATACCGACGAGCTCCGCATTGACACCAAAGTGGGAGAGGGAACGACCCTTTTCATGAAGGTGTACGCCTGAGCGCGACGGAGCCGCAGAGAGGGGGATCCTCAGCTTGGATCGCTTTTTTCATTCGGTGACGCTCGACAGCGGGAAATGTATGGGCTGCACCAACTGCATCAAGCGCTGCCCGACGGAGGCCATCCGTGTGCGGGACGGCAAGGCATGCATCATCTCGGAGCGCTGCATCGACTGCGGCGAGTGCATCCGCGTCTGTCCGCATCATGCCAAGCGGGCGCAGTACGATTCACTGTCTGCCCTGGACGGATTCGAATATAAAATCGCGCTGCCCGCGCCCACGCTCTATGGGCAGTTCAACCATCTCGACGATATCGACATCGTTTTGACCGGTCTCAAACGGCTGGGCTTTGACGATGTGTTTGAGGTGGCCCGCGCGGCGGAGCTTGTCTCCGAAGCGACACGCCGGATGATGCGCGAGGGGAAGCTGCGGCTTCCGGTGATCAGCTCGGCTTGTCCGGCGGTGGTGCGGCTGATCCGTGTGCGGTTCCCCGATCTGTGCAGCCATGTGCTGCCCCTGGGTTCCCCGATGGAGTTTGCGGCGCGTCTGGCCAAGGACGAGGCCGAAAAGCGCACCGGGCTTCCCCGCGAAAAGATCGGCGCGTTCTTTCTCACGCCCTGCCCGGCCAAAGTGACGGATGTGCGCGTTCCGGTGAACTTTGAGCGCTCCGAGGTGGACGGTGTGATTGCGATCAGCGAGATTTTCCCGAAGCTGACGGAGAAGATGGAGCATCTGGATCAGACGGAGCCGCTGCAGGGGGCCGGTGTGATTGGCGTGAGCTGGGCTTCCAGCGGGGGCGAGAGCGCCGCTCTGCTGAACGATAAATATCTTGCGGCCGATGGCATTGAAAACGTGATCCGCGTGTTGGAGGAGCTGGAGGACGAGCGGATCCGCGAGCTGGAATTCATTGAGCTGAACGCCTGCGCGGGCGGCTGTGTCGGCGGCGTGCTGACCGTGGAAAACGCCTATGTGGCAAAGGCGCGGCTGCAAAGACTCCGGCGGTACCTCCCCGTTTCCCGGAACCATCTGGAGCAGGAGGTGCGGGACGCGCTGCACTGGCAGACGGATTTGGAATTTGCTCCCGTGCTCAAACTGTCCGATGATATGGAGCAGGCCTTGCAGATGATGTCCGATATCGATCGGATCTGCGGCAGCTTCCCCGGACTGGACTGCGGCTCCTGCGGCGCGCCCTCGTGCCGCTCGCTGGCGGAGGACGTGGTGAAGGGAGAAGCCAAGGAAAGCGACTGCATCTTTGTGCTGCGGGAGGAAATCCGAAGCATGGCGGACGCGCTGGGCGCGATGGGCGGTCATGCGTCGGGAGAGAAAGGAAGGGAGGTCCTGAAATGACGGTGCGGGAGCTGGCGGAACGGTTGGGCGCGGAGGTTCTGGTGGAGGGCGATCTGTCGCGGGAAGTGCAAACGGGATACGCGGGCGATCTGCTCAGCTGGGTGATGGCGCGCCTGCCCGAGGGCGCGGTCTGGATGACGGTGATGGGAAACCTGAATGCGATCGCGGTCTGTTCGCTCAAAGACGGGGCCTGCATTCTTCTCACGGAGGACGCGCCGCTGGACGAGAACGCGAAGCAGCGGGCCGGGATGGAGGAGATCCCCGTGCTGCGGGTGGCGGACGGCAGCTACCGCACATCCCTCCGCGTGGCGGATTTGCTGGGAGAAACGCCGTGAAAGTGTTCTACGATCTGCATCTGCATTCCTGCCTGTCCCCGTGCGGCAGCGATGACATGACGCCGAACAATCTCGTGAATATGGCGGCGCTGCTGGGGTACCAGCTGATCGCCGTCACCGACCACAATGCCTGCGGAAATGCCGGAGCCGCCATGGAGGCGGGGCGCGCCGCGGGCCTTGTTGTTGTGCCGGGAATGGAGCTGTGCACCGCCGAGGAGGCGCATGTGGTCTGTCTGTTTCCCACGCTGGAGGCGGCGGAAGCGTTTGAAGCTTTTGTGAAGGAAAACAGCCCGCCGCTGCGAAACCGCCCGGATATTTTTGGCCGTCAGTTTCTTCTGGACAGCCGCGACGAGGTGGTGGGCGAGGAAGATCGCATGCTGATCGCCGCCTCCCTTGTCACCGCCGAGGAAGCCGCGAAAAAGGCGAGGGCGCTGGGAGGAACGGCTTTCCCGGCACATGTGGACCGCGATTCCTACAGCCTGATTGCGAGCCTGGGAGCGATTCCGCCGGAGCCGGATTTCCGCACGGCGGAGATCAGCCCGCAGGGAGATCCGCGCGCCCTTTTGCGCACCAATCCGGAACTTGCGGGAAAGCTGCTGCTGATGGATTCGGATGCCCATTATCTGGAAAATATGCCCGATCCTGCGGCATGGCTGGACCTTCCGGAGAACACGCCGCAGGCTCTGGTCGCTGTTTTGAATGGGGAATTATCGGTGCGCTGGTATCATCCCGGCTGGGGAGAAGCCGCCTGCGGCAGCGCTGATTGACGCGCGGACGGAGAAAATAAACGATTTCTTTTTTGATTGAGGAGAAAAACTAGATAGAATACCATTGATTGATATATTTTTAACAAGAAAAATTTTTGCTTTTTTGTTCCACTCGCAAGAAAAAAGCCTTGATTTTATAAAATGAGCGATTTTTTTCGTTAAAATGCGAAAAAAGGAAAATTTTGTATTATCTGATACAAAATCGAAATTTTCTATATCGTTAATATTTTAACAATTTGAGCGATTTATTTTAGCGAAAACCACAGAAAGTTCTGGATTTTACAGAAACGTTATGTTATACTGTACCATGTAAAATGAGTCGGAATGTGGCTGTTTACCCCAAAATGGCGCCGCGATTCCGTTTTACGAAATTCGCAACACCAGCTTTGCAAAAATCTAGGGAGGAAAGAGAATGCAGAAACGTATCAGCAACCTGCCCTTCAGCGGTACGCCGGAGCAGGAAGAAAAACTGAATGCGATTATTGCCCGTCACAAGGATGAGCGCGGGGCGATCATGCCCTGCCTGCAGGAAGCCCAGGAGGTTTACGGCTATCTTCCGGTGGAGGTGCAGACTATGATCGCGCGCGGCCTGGGGGTGTCGCTGGAGGAAGTGTTCGGTGTGTCGACCTTCTATTCCCAGTTTTCCCTCACGCCGAAGGGCAAGTACAATATTTCCGTCTGCCTGGGAACGGCCTGCTACGTCAAGGGCGCGGCGAACGTGCTTGACGCCATCACCAAGAATCTCGGCATTCAGCCGGAGGAGTGCACGGCGGACGGTATGTTTTCCCTGACGGCCTGCCGCTGCATCGGGGCCTGCGGTCTCGCGCCGGTCATGACGATCAACGACGAGGTGTACGGCCGTCTGGTGCCGGAGGATATCGACGGTATCCTGGAAAAGTACAAGAGCGGCGATGCGTGAGCTGGCGCTCAATGTGATGGACGTCGCTCAGAATTCCATCACCGCGGGCGCGTCTCTTGTGCGCTTGACCGTGCAGGAGGATTCCGCCGCCGATCGGCTTTCCATTACACTGGAGGATAACGGCTGCGGTATGACGCAGGAGCAGGTAAAAAGCGTGATTGACCCGTTTTACACCACCCGAACCACGCGCAAGGTGGGGCTGGGGGTTCCCCTCTTCAAGATGGAGGCGGAGATGACGGGAGGCAGCTTTTCGATTCGTTCTCAAAAAGGGGAGGGGACGGTTTTGACGGCGCAGTTTGTACCGTCGCATGTCGATATGATCCCGCTGGGGGACATTTCCGGCACGGTGCGGCTGCTCATTACCTGCAACCCGCAGCTTGATTTTGTATACCGGCGGATCCGGGACGGCAGGGAGTTTGTCCTGGACACCAGGGAGCTTCGGCAGGTACTGGGGGAGGTTCCCCTGAGCGCCCCGGAGGTTTCCGAGTGGATCGCCGGTTTTCTGGAGGAACAGACAGCAGAACTATTAAGGGAGGAAATAGAATGAAGTCTTTAGCTGAGCTTCAGGCCATCCGCGACAAGGCACGCGCGCAGGTGGGGCTGCGCGCTGAGAGCGGAGCATCCGTCCGCGTACAGGTCGGCATGGCCACCTGCGGGATCGCCGCCGGCGCCCGCCCGGTGCTCAACGCCTTTGTGGAAGAGGTCGCCAAGCGCGGCCTTCAGGATATTATGGTCACGCAGACGGGCTGCATCGGCATTTGTCAGTATGAGCCCGTGGTGGAAGTGATTGAGGGAGACAAGAAAACAACCTATGTCAAAATGACCGCTGAAAAGGCCGTCCGCGTGGTGAACGACCACCTGGTCAACGGCAATGTGGTGTCCGAGTACACCATCGGCGCGAATACACAGTAAGGAGGCGGCTGCATTGTATCGTTCTAATGTACTGGTTTGCGGCGGTACCGGCTGTACCTCCTCGAACAGCGAGCTGATCATCGAGCGGCTCAAAGAAGAGATCCAGGCGCACGGCCTGGAAAAGGAAGTCAACGTTATCCGCACCGGCTGCTTCGGCCTGTGTGCACTCGGCCCGATCATGGTTGTGTACCCCGAGGGCGCGTTCTACAGCATGGTCAAGCCCGACGACGTGCCGGAGATCGTGGAGGAGCACCTGCTCAAAGGCCGTATTGTCAAGCGTCTGCTCTATCAGGAGACGGTGATGGACGACAACTCCGTCAAGTCCCTCAACGAGACAACGTTCTACGGCAAGCAGAGAAGAATCGCCCTGCGCAACTGCGGCGTGATCAACCCGGAGAACATCGACGAGTACATCGCTGTGGACGGCTATCAGGCGCTCGGCAAGGTGCTGACCGAGATGACGCCGCAGCAGGTCATCGACGTGATCAAGGCTTCCGGCCTGCGCGGCCGCGGCGGCGCGGGCTTCCCGACCGGCGTGAAGTGGGGCTTTGCCGCCGCTAACGAGGCGGATCAGAAGTATGTCTGCTGCAACGCCGACGAGGGCGACCCCGGCGCGTTCATGGACCGCTCCATTCTGGAGGGCGATCCGCATGTGGTGCTGGAGTCCATGGCCATCGCGGGCTATGCCATCGGTGCGTCCCAGGGCTATATTTACGTCCGCGCGGAGTACCCGATCGCCGTCAAGCGCCTTCAGATCGCCATTGATCAGGCGCACGAATACGGCCTGCTCGGCAACGATATTTTCGGTACCGGCTTCAATTTTGATATTTCCCTGCGTCTTGGCGCGGGTGCGTTTGTGTGCGGCGAGGAGACGGCGCTGATGACCTCCATCGAGGGCAAGCGCGGCGAGCCGCGTCCCCGTCCGCCATTCCCGGCTGTCAAGGGCCTGTTTGAGAAGCCCACCATTTTGAACAACGTGGAAACCTGGGCGAACATCACGCAGATTATTTTGAACGGCGCGGATTGGTTCAAGTCGATCGGCACGGAGCGCTCCTCCGGTACGAAGGTGTTCGCGCTCGGCGGCAAGATCAAGCACACCGGTCTGGTCGAGGTCCCGATGGGAACCACCCTGCGCGAGATCGTCGAGGAGATTGGCGGCGGCGTGCCGAACGGTCACACCTTCAAGGCGGCGCAGACGGGCGGCCCCTCCGGCGGCTGCATTCCCGCTTCGGAGATGGACGTCAAGATCGACTATGACAACCTGCTGGCTATCGGCGCCATGATGGGCTCCGGCGGCATGATCATCATGGACGACACCACCTGTATGGTGGATATCGCGAAATTCTTCCTCGAATTCACCGTCGACGAGTCCTGCGGCAAGTGCACGCCCTGCCGTGTGGGTACCCGCCGCCTGCTTGAAATTCTGAACAAGATCACCAGCGGAAACGGTACGCTGGAGGATATCGACCGTCTCGAGAAGCTCTGCTATTATCTCAAAGAAAACTCTCTGTGCGCGCTGGGCCAGACGGCCCCGAACCCTGTGCTCTCCACGCTGAAATATTTCCGCGACGAGTACATCGCGCATGTGACGGAGAAGCGCTGCCCGGCCGGCGTCTGCAAGGCCCTGACGAACTATCACATCGATCCCGACAAGTGCCGCGGCTGCACGCTGTGCGCCAGAAACTGCCCGGTGGGCGCTATCACCGGCACGGTCAAGCAGCCTCATGTGATCGACACGAAGAAGTGCATCAAGTGCGGTGCTTGCATGGAGAAATGTAAGTTCGGCGCGATTGAGAAGAGATAAGAAAGGAGCTGCCAGAGTTCATGAATATGGTAAATGTCAAAATTAACGGCATGCCCCTCTCGGTGCCGGCTGACTATACGATCCTGCAGGCCGCCAAGAGCGCCGGGATCGACATCCCCACGCTTTGCTACCTCAAAGATCTCAATGAGATCGGCGCGTGCCGTATGTGTGTTGTCGAGGTCAAGGGGGCCCGTTCCCTTGTGGCCGCCTGCGTCTATCCGGTCAATGAGGGTATGGAGGTATACACCAACACCCCGAAGGTCATTGAGTCCCGCAAAATGACGCTCGAAATGCTGCTTTCTGTGCACAACAAATCCTGCCTGACCTGCAAGAGAAGCAACAACTGCGAGCTGCAAACGCTCTGCCAGGAGCTTGGCGTGGAGGATTCCACCAGCTATGAGGGCGCGATGCCGGATTCCATCTACGACGACAGCACCTATCATCTGGTGCGCGATAATTCCAAATGCATTCTCTGCCGCCGCTGTGTCGCCGCCTGCGCGAATCAGCATGTGGCCGTCATCGGCCCGAACAGCCGCGGCTTTGATACCCATATCGGCTGCATGTTTGAGCAGCCGCTCGCGAATGTTCCCTGCGTGTCCTGCGGCCAGTGCATCGTCGCCTGCCCGACGGGCGCTTTGACGGAGAAGGATCAGTGCGCCGATGTGCTCGCCGCCCTGAACGATCCCGAAAAGTATGTCGTTGTCCAGACGGCTCCGTCCATCCGTGCCACGCTGGGCGAGTGCTTCGGCATGCCGGTCGGCACGAACGTGGAGGGCAAGATGGTTGCCGCCCTGCGCCGCATCGGATTCCAGAAGGTATTTGATACGGATTTCGGCGCGGACCTCACCATCATGGAGGAAGCGCACGAGTTTATCGAGCGTGTGAAGAACGGCGGCACGCTGCCGATGATCACCTCCTGCTCGCCCGGCTGGGTCAAGTTCTGCGAGCATTACTTCCCGGAGCTTCTGCCGAACGTTTCGTCCTGCAAATCGCCGCAGCAGATGACGGGCGCGATGATCAAGACGTGGTTCGCCCAGAAGGAAGGCATCGATCCGAGCAAGATCGTCGTCGTCAGCATCATGCCCTGCACGGCGAAAAAGTTTGAGATCCATCGTGACGATATGGAGGGCGCGGGCGAGGGAATCGCCGATACCGATATCGTTCTGACGACCCGTGAGCTGGCCCGCCTGATCAAGCTCTGCCGTATTGACTTCAACACCCTGCCGGATGAAGCATTCGACCCGGCAATGGGTGAGTCCACCGGCGCGGCCGTCATCTTCGGCTCGACCGGCGGCGTGATGGAAGCTGCTCTGCGGACGGCTGCCGATACGCTCGAAGGCCGCAGCGTGGAAAGCATCGAGTACCAGGAGGTGCGCGGCGGCGCGGGCATCAAGGAAGCAGTCTACAAGATCGCCGGCATGGATGTGAAGGTTGCTGTTGTGAGCGGCCTGAACAACGCGAACGAGGTTCTCACGAAGGTGAAGAACGGCGAAGGCGGCTACCACTTCATCGAGATTATGTGCTGCCCCGGCGGCTGCGTCAACGGCGGCGGCCAGCCAATCCAGCCCTCCTCGGTGCGCAACTTTACCGATCTGCGCGCGGCCCGTGCGCAGGCGCTCTACACGCAGGACGCCAACATGCCGCTGCGCAAGAGCCATGAGAATCCGCTGATCAAAAAGGCATACGAGGAGTTCCTCGGAGAGCCTGGCGGACACAAGGCACATGAGCTGCTTCACACCACTTATGTTCCCCGCAGCCGTTACTGATTGATTACGCCGGGAGGTCTTGCGGATTTTCCCACGCAAACCTCCGATCTTTTGAATGTTCCCCTCCGGTCCGGCATCGCTTTAAGAGCGTGCCGGACCATATTTTTTGTAAAATTCACACCCTGTTCAGGATCCTCTGGTATACTGTGCAAAACATCGTTTCCGCGCAAGTGCGCCGGACGGAAAGGAGGAGTGTCATGAGAAACCGTGCGAGAAGCGTTCTTTTTTTCATCGGACTGGCGCTGTGCGCCCTGTTCCTGCTGCCGGCAGTCTTTGCCGGTGTGTGGAGCCTTGGAACATGGGTGGGGCTTGCAGCGGGAGCCATTTTGGCGGTGGGGGCGCATGTCTGGCCTCGGTTGACGGCCTGGGCAACCCAAAAACGGAGAAAATGGATACCAAAAGTAATTTTATCTGTTTTTCTCCTGTCTGTAATATATATCTTCGTTCTCTTTGGCTGTATGACGGTGGGTGCTTTGCGCGTGCCACCAGAGGAACCGTTGGGAACGGTGGTGGTGCTGGGCAGTAAAGTTAATGGCACCGTGCCGAGTGCGGACTTGCAGGCTCGGATTGACCGTGCGGCTGAGTATCTTCTGGAGCATCCGTCCCTGTCCGTTGTGGCTTCCGGCGGGCAGGGGGCGGGGGAGAACATTTCCGAAGCTGCCGCGATCCGCGACGGCCTGATCGCGCAGGGGGTGGATCCCTCGCGGATCTATCTGGAAGCGAATTCCTCGGATACGGAGGAGAATATCGCGTTCAGCAAAGCGGTGATGGAGGAAAACAATCTGCCTGAGCCGATGCTGATTGTCACGGATGAATACCACGAATTCCGTGCCTGGCTTCTGGCACAGCGCGAGGGAATCTCCTCGTATGCGGTGCCGGGAAGCACGCCGTTTTACCTTCTTCCCGCCTGTGTGGCGCGCGAAACGCTGGCGATTACGGAACAGCTTTTGCTGGGGTGGGTGTAAATCAAGAGTGTTTTCCCCGCCGTCCCGCATGGCAAGCCTTGTCACGGCGGCTTCGCTATTGTATAATAAAGCAAGGCGGCGGCGCGGAGGACAAGTTCTCCGGTGCGCGTCGAATTGTCACGGAAGGGTTGTGAAACAGTGAGCAGAATTTTGCTGAAAAATATGAAAGTGATCGATCCCGCTTCGCGCCGGGATGGAGCCGTGGCGGACATTCTTCTGGAGGACGGAGCGATCCGCGCCGTCGGCCAACGAATCGACGCAAAGGATGCGGAAACCATCGACGGCGAAGGCCGCCTGTGTGCCGCTCCCGGCTTGGTGGACATGCATGTGCACCTGCGCGATCCGGGTTTTCCGGACAAGGAGGATATTCTTTCCGGATGCCGCGCGGCGGCGGCGGGAGGAGTGACCAGCCTGCTCTGTATGCCGAACACAAAGCCTGCCGTGGATACGCCGGAGACCGTCCGCTACATTCTGGACAAGGCGGCGAACGCGGATGCGCATGTGTATGTGGCGGCGGCCATCACAAAGGGGCTGGGAGACGCGGCGGAGCTGTGCGATCTCCAGGCTCTGCGCGAGGCGGGGGCCTGCGCGTTCAGCAACGACGGCCGCCCTGTGGTGGATTCCCGCAAGATGGCGCAGGCCATGCGGACCGCGGCGGAGCTGGGTGTTCCCGTGGTGTCGCACTGTGAGGATTTGTATCTCTCGGCGGGCGGTCTGATGAATGAGGGCGCGGTGAGCCGTGCGCTCGGGGTGCCGGGCGTTCCGGCGGCGGCTGAGGACTGCGGCACGGCGCGCGAAATCGCTCTGGCCGCTGCCTACGGTGTGCCCGTGCATATCTGCCATGTCAGCACAAAGACGAGCGTGGCGCTGATCCGCGACGCCCGCCGCCGGGGCGTGCAGGTGACGGGCGAGACAGCCCCGCATTATTTTGCCCTGACGGACGAGGAGCTGCGGGATCGCGACGCGGACAAGCGCATGAGTCCGCCGCTGCGCACCGAGGAGGACCGTCTGACGGTGATCGAGGCGCTGCGAGACGGGACGCTGCAAGCCATCGCGACGGACCACGCGCCGCACACGCCGGAGGAGAAGGCGGATTTCGCGAAAGCGCCGAACGGCAGCATCGGGATGGAAACCTCGCTGGCGGCGGGAATTACTTTCCTGGTCAAGCCCGGTCTGCTGACGATGACGGAGCTGATCCGCCTGATGAGCACATCCCCCGCGCGCCTGCTCGGCCTGCACGCGGGAACGCTTGCGGAGGGCGCGCCCGCCGATGTGGTGGTCTTTGATCCGGATGAAGTCTGGACGGTCGACCCGGATTCTCTGCATGGAAAGAGCCGCAACGCGGTATTCAAGGGCCGGGAGCTGACAGGCCGTGTGAAAGCCACGGTTTGCGGCGGCCGCTTTGTCTGGCGCGACGGTGTGTAAGGAAATAGAACGTATAGCAACAAAACAGGATGGAGGGTATTACAGATGTCTCTGAACAAGATGATCGAAAGAATTGCCGCGCTGCAAAACCCGACGGTGGCAGGGCTGGATCCCAAGCTGGATTATATTCCGGCCTATCTCAAGGAGGAAGCGTATGCGGCGCACGGCCAGACGCTCGAGGGTGCGGCGGCTGCGATTCTCGCATACAACAAGGGCCTGATTGACGCGCTGTGTGGGATTGTCCCGGCGGTCAAGCCCCAGGCGGCTTACTATGAAATGTATGGTTGGCAGGGTGTGCGCACGCTGCACGAAACCATCCGCTATGCGCAGGAAAAGGGGATGTATGTCATCCTCGACGGCAAGCGCAACGATATCGGCGCGACGATGGAAGCCTACGCGACCGCGCATCTCGGCCTGACGGCTGTGGAGGATGAGCTGGTGGAAGCGTTCGGAGCCGACAGCCTGACGGTCAATGGGTATCTGGGCACCGACGGCATCGATCCGCTGCTGAAGGTTTGCGCTGCGCAGGACAAGGGTATTTTCGTTCTTGTCAAGACGTCGAATCCGTCCTCCGGAGAGCTCCAGGATCAGAAGCTGGAGAGCGGCGAGACAGTCTATCGTGCTATGGGAGCCTTCTGTGAAAAATGGGGAACCTCTCTTCCCGGAAAGTACGGCTATTCCGGCGTGGGAGCCGTTGTCGGCGCGACATATCCGGCCCAGCTCGCCGAGCTGCGCGCGGCCATGCCCTCCACCTTCTTCCTTGTGCCGGGCTACGGCGCGCAGGGCGGCGGCGCGAAGGACGTGGCTCCCGGCTTTGACAAAAACGGCCTGGGCGCGATTGTGAACGCTTCGCGTTCCATCCTCTGTGCCTGGAAAAAGACGAACGCTGCGCCCGAGGATTACGCGAAGGCCGCCGCCGCGGAGGCTGTGCGGATGCGCGACGATATCATGAGCGAGGTGGGCGAAATCCGCCTGCCGGAGTGAGGTGCCGCATGAAGCAATACGATGTACGGCAATGCCGTGTGGTTCGCTTTGAGCAGCTGACCGCCGATGTGTTCAGCGCGTGGGTGGAGGCTGGAGAGCTGGCCCGCGCCGCCGTGCCGGGTCAGTTTGCGCAGATTTTTGTTCCGGGCAAGACGCTGCGCCGCCCGATTTCGATCTGTGCGATCGAGGAGGATCGGCTGCGCTTTGTTTTCCAGATCCGCGGGGAGGGCACGGCCATTCTCGCACAGACGAAGGAGGGCGACAGCTGGGATATTCTGGCTCCGCTCGGCCACGGTTTTGATCTCGGGGACACCGCCCGCAAGGTCTGCTTTGTCGGCGGCGGCATTGGTGTTCCCCCACTCGTCGCGGCGGCAAAGCCCTTCGGGCAAAACGCGACGGTGGTGACGGGCTTCCGGAACAAGGACGCGGTGATTCTCCAGGAGGATTTCGCGAAGAACGGTAACCAGGTGATTCTCGCGACGGACGACGGCTCCGCGGGCCATCACGGCCTGGTGACGGAGTGTTTGCCGGATGACTGCGAGGCGATCTTTGCCTGCGGCCCCACCCCGATGCTGCGCGCACTGGCGGCGGAAGCGGAAAAGCGCGGAATCGAGTGCCAGATTTCGCTCGAGCAGCGCATGGCCTGCGGGATTGGCGCGTGCCTGGGCTGCGCCTGCAAGCTGAAAACAGAGGACGGCGGCTGGCGGCACGGCCATGTGTGCAAGGATGGCCCCGTGTTTGACGCGCGTCTGGTCGCGTTTGACTGAGAGGAGGAGCGAAAATGGCGGATTTAAAAGTCAACATTGCCGGTGTGGAGCTGGCCAATCCCCTGATCGCGGCCTCCGGCACGTTCGGTTTCGGGCGCGAGTACGCGGAATTTTACCCGCTGTCCACGCTGGGCGGCATTTCCTGCAAGGGGATTACCTTGCAGGAGCGTCCCGGCAACCCGCCGCCGCGCATTGCGGAGACGCCCTCGGGCATGCTCAACGCCGTCGGCCTGCAAAACCCCGGCGTGGATCATTTCATCCGGGAGGATCTTCCGTGGCTGCGGCAGCAGGGGACGGCGGTGATCGCGAACATCGCGGGCAACACGCCGGAGGATTACTGCGCCATGGCGGAGAAGCTTTCGGATTCCGACGTGGATATGATTGAGATGAATATTTCCTGCCCGAACGTCAAGCAGGGCGGCGTGCAGTTCGGCACCTCCTGCGAGGGCGTGGGAGCCATCACAGCGGCGGTGCGCAAGCATTGCACAAAGCCGCTGATGGTCAAGCTTTCCCCGAATGTCTCGGACATCGGGGAGATTGCGGCAGCGGCGGAAGCGGCCGGAGCCGACGCGATTTCCCTTATCAATACGCTGACGGGCATGCGCATTGACATCCGCACGCGCCGTCCCATCATCCGCAACAACACCGGCGGCCTGAGCGGTCCGGCGGTGTTCCCCGTCGCGGTGCGCATGGTCTGGCAGGCGTCCCAGCGGGTGAAGATTCCCGTTGTGGGTCTGGGCGGCATTGCCACCTGGCAGGACGCGGTGGAAATGCTGCTGGCGGGCGCTTCGGCGCTGCAAATCGGCACGGTTCTGTTTACGGATCCGTATGCTCCCGTTAAGATTTTGGAGGGGTTGAACCGGTATCTGGACGAGGAGAAGCTTGCCTCCGTCACAGAGCTGACCGGAGGGATCCGCCCGTGGTAAGCGCGGGAAAAGGAGGCTTTTGATCTTGTTGGAGGATCAGTTTTATCTTCCCGTCCGCCTGCTTGGCGGGCGGGATGCTGTCTGTCGGAACGCACAGCGGTTTGTGCCGCTGGGAAAGCGCTGTCTGCTTGTGACGGGGCGTTCCTCGGCGATAAAGAGCGGGGCGCAGGCGGATGTCACCGCCGCCCTGGATTCCGTGGGGATCGCGTGGCGCGTGTTTAACGGGATCGGGGAAAACCCACTTTTGAGCGACTGCGAACAGGCCGCGCGGATGTGCGCGGAGTTTGGCGCGGAATTTGTGGTGGGAATCGGCGGCGGCTCGCCCATGGACGCGGCGAAGGCCGTGGCTGTGCTGGCCGCCAACCCCGGCATGACCGGGGACGATCTCTATTCCGGCGCGCCGCGAAACCGCGCCCTGCCGATCGTTCTGGTCGGCACGACAAGCGGCACAGGCAGCGAGGTGAGCGCCGTTTCCGTGCTGACGGACCGCACGGGCCGCAAACGTTCCTGCAAGGGGGACGATCTCTATGCCGCCTTTGCCTTCGGCGACCCGAAATATACCTTTACCATGAGCCGCGCGGAGACGATTTCCACGGGGCTTGACGCGTTCTGCCATGCGATGGAGGGCTACCTTTCTCCGCATTGCGGGGCGATTTCCGCCGCTCTGGCGGAGGGCTGTCTGCCCGTCCTGTGGGAACGCCTCCTCGCTCTGTATGAAGGGGAGGAACTGACGGAGGAAAGCCATGAAGCGCTCTATACCGCGTCGATTCAGGCGGGTTTTGTGCTCAATGCCCTCGGAACCGCTTACCCGCATCCGCTCGGCTATGTGCTGACGGAACGGTTTCACATCCCGCACGGGCGGGCCTGCGCGGTGTTTGCCCCGTCTCTGCTGGAGCTTTCGCTCCAGCGCAAAACGGAGCATGCGGAGAAGCTGCTCCGGCTGCTCGGTGTTTCCCAGGAAAAATTTGAGGAAGTCTTTCTCGCCCTGGCGGACTGCTCCGGCATCTCGATGACGGAGGAAGAAATCCTGTCACTGCGGGAGCGGCTGACGGGCGTGAAAAATTACGCCAACGTTTCCGGCGGCTTCGACGAGACGCAGGCCCTGGCCTTGTTCCGCCGTTTGTTTGGGAGAAAAACAAAGGTGATTTTGATCCGCCACAGCGAATCCGTGGGAAACGATCAGCTGATTTTCCAGGGGTGGACGGACTGCGAGGTCAGCGAAAACGGCAAAAAGCAGCTGGATCTGCTGAGCGTGCGCCTGCGCAACACGAAGCTGGACGCCATGGTGAGCAGTCCGCTTCTCCGGGCGCGTCAGACGGCGGAAGCGGTCAACCGTTTTCATCATCTCCCGGTGGAGACGTATCAGGATTTGATCGAGATCGACGGCGGCGATTACAATGGGACGCTGTGGGACGATCTGCCGGTGCGTTTCCCGGAACAGAATGAGCGCTGGTATCGCGATCCCGCGAATTTTGAGGCTCCCCACGGGGAGACGATGCGGCAGGTGTACGATCGGATCTGGCGCGGCATCCTGTCGGTGGTGCACGACCATCGCGGGCAGACGATCTGCGTTGTCTCGCACGGCTGCGCCATCCGCAACCTGATTTGCCGTTTGCTGTACGGTTCGATTGATCATCTGAACGAAACGCCCTGGTCGGACAATACAGGGATCAACGTGCTGGAATTTACCGACGACGACCAGGCGCGCATTGTGCTGCTGAACGACGCGTCGCACCTGACGCCGGAAACGTCGACGCTGGCCAAACAGGATTGGTGGAGAAAATGAAGATATTGGCAGTGGATTTGGGCAAGGCCCGCACGGGTCTTGCCGTGTGCGACGAGGGGGAGATCCTCGCGAGCCCGGTGGAGGTCATCACCCAGTACAACCGGGAAAAGCTGGCGCAGGCCGTGGCGGACAAGGCGAAAGCGCTCGCTGTGGGCGAGATCGTGGTCGGTCTGCCGCGCAACATGGACGGCAGTGAGGGCGAGAGCGCACAGGGCGCGCGGGAGTTTGCCGCCGCGCTGGAAACGCTGACCGGCCTGCCCATCGCTCTGCGCGACGAACGCCTGACGACCGTGACGGCGCACAGCTATCTGAACGATACGAATACACGCGGTAAAAAGCGAAAGGCGGTGGTCGACGCGGTGGCTGCCGTCGTGATTCTGGAGGAATATCTGGCTTACCGCCGCCGGGCACGCGGCGGGGAAGCGGAGTGACCCCCTGTAACGAAAAGGGAGGAAACCGATATGGCGTCTGTTTTGTTGGGAAAAACGGGAATTCGGGTGGAGAAGAACGGCTTCGGCGCGCTGCCGATCCAGCGGATCACACAGGAGGAAGCCGTGCGCCTGCTGCATCAGGCGTTTGACGGCGGGATCCGGTACTTTGATACGGCCCGCAGCTATACGGACAGCGAGGAGAAGCTGGGTGCGGCGTTCGGCGGCGGAAAACGCGCGGAGCTTTTCCTGGCCACAAAAACGCCATCCCATACGGCGGAGGGATTCTGGAAGGATCTCGAGACAAGCCTGCGCCTGCTGCGCACGGATTACATTGATGTGTACCAGTTCCATAACCCGCCCTTCTGCCCGAAGCCGGGGGACGGAAGCGGATTGTATGAAGCCATGCTGGAAGCCAAAAAGCAGGGGAGGATCCGCTATATTGCGCTGACCAACCATCGTCTGGCGGTCGCGCGGGAGGCGGTGGAATCGGGCCTTTACGATCTGCTGCAATTCCCCTTCAGCTATCTGGCGGATCCGAGGGACGAGGAGCTGGTGCGTCTCTGCGCGGAGAACAATGTGGGCTTTGTGGCCATGAAGGCGCTTTCGGGCGGGCTCATCACCAATTCAGCCGCCGCCTATGCGTATCTGGCGCAGTATGAAAATGTGCTGCCGATCTGGGGCGTTCAGCGGGAAAGCGAACTGCGGGAATTTTTGTCCTATGTCTCAAATCCTCCGGTTCTGACGCCGGAATTGTCCGCCGTCATTGCACACGACCGCCAGGAGCTGGCGGGCAATTTCTGCCGTGGCTGCGGCTATTGCCTGCCGTGTCCCGCCGGGATCGATATCCCGACGGCGGCGCGCATGTCTCTGCTTCTGCGCCGTTCTCCGACACAAGGCTGGCTGAGCGAGGAGAACCAGGAGAAAATGCAGCGCGTGGAAAACTGCATCCATTGCAACCACTGTGCGAACCATTGCCCCTACGGCCTTGACACGCCGCGCCTCCTCGCGGACAATTACGCGGATTATAAGACATTCCTGACAAAGTAAACCGACAGGAGGTCGTCCATGCCTTCTTTTCCAAGTAAAACAGATGCTTTCTTTTATGATGCCTACACAAGAGCCTGGACAGGGGCTTGTCCTTTTTCAGCGGGACGGGGAGACGGTCTACCAGTGCTCATACCGAAAGCTGTTTCAGATTCTCCGGTTTTATATCGGCCGGTTTGGTGAACGGTTTGGCGCTTCATCCACCGTATGGCAATGGGAAGAACGTCTGGAAGCGTTGCGAAAGGGGCGCTGGAAAGACTGGACGGAGGAAACGCTGCGCTCAAAAAGCTGACGCATCTTTATCTGCCGCTGAATCCCGCCACGGATTTTTCCGTTGTGGAGCAGCTTCCCATGCTGCGCACACTCTATGCGGATCTGGATCAGCTGCCAGACCAGCTTGCGTGGGACGCTGTCCCGGAACGGATTGCCCTGCGTGTTCTTCGCGTGATACCGCTGGAAAAGAGCCAGTATCATGCGGAGGTTATCTATGAGCGGAAGGCGGCGTATCTGGCTGGAACCGCTTCCGCACAGAAACAGGAAGCGTCTCCTCAAAAGCCGGATCCCAGACGGCTTGAAATCAAGGATCGCTGGCTGTACAGCGGCCTGATTCAATCTCTCGGCTATTGTCCGTCTGTTAAATACGATCTCACCAAGCTGAAATCGCTGGATTGCTCCGACAAGGTTTCCCTCTGCGACGATTTCCTGTTTTTCACTGAGCAGGGGGACTATTCCTGTCTGGCAGCGGCAGCTGGAACGCTGTGAGAAATATGTGCCGCTGCCGTATCGGGAATTTCTGCGCCGGGTGGCTTCGTGTATCAGCGCGGACGGCTCTGTCTGGTTCCTGACAGAGGAGGATTATGGGCTGCATCCCGATCTGGCGTTCCCTTGGGAGCGATGGGATGAACTCTTACCGGACGAGGAGGAATGGCCCGCGATTTTTCATGGATTGGCCGGAAAAGTAATACCGATCTGTAAAAAACAGCGATGCTTTCCACCGCCGCAGGGCGGGAAAAGCATCGCTGCTTTTTTTGTTGAAGTATGGGCGAACAGTCAGGGCCGCGGCAAGATTACGGCAGCTGCTTTCCGGCGGCCAGATACAGCTCGTACCACTCTTCCCGGGTGAGCGTCACGGAGCAGGAAGCGCAGATGCCGGCAAGGCGCTCGGGGTTGGTGGTTCCCACAATGGTCTGGATTTTCGCCGGGTGACGGGAAATCCACGCCACGGCAATCGCGGAATTGCTCACGCCGTATTTGGCCGCGAGACGATCCACAACCTCGTTGAGCTTTGCGTATTTCTCGGTGTTCCCCAGGAATACGCCCTCAAACATGCCGTACTGGAACGGCGACCATGCCTGGATGGTGATATCGTTCAGGCGGCAGTATTCCAGAATGCCGTTGTCGTGGACGGTTCCGGCGTGGTTGTCGATGTTCACATTCAGGCCCGCGTCAATCATACCGCAGTGCGCAATGCTGAATTGCAGCTGGTTGACCTGAACGGCGTTGTCACAGTATTTGTTCAGCAGAGCAATCTGTCCGGGATTTTCATTGCTCACGCCGAAATAGCGAACCTTTCCGGATTCCTTCAAAATCCGGAAGGCTTCCGCGACCTCCTCTGGCTCCATGAGGGTATCGGGGCGGTGCAGCAGAAGCAGATCCACATAGTCCGTGTGCAGGCGGCTCAGACTGCCGTCCACGCTTTTGAGAATGTACTCCTTGGAGAAATCGAAGCAGACGCCGGGACGGATGGAGCATTTGGTCTGCAAGATCATTTTCTCACGCAGGGAATCGTTCATTCCGCATGCCTTGGCAAAAAAGCTTTCGCATTCTCCGCCGCCGTAGATGTCGGCGTGGTCAAAGAAGTTGATGCCGTTTTCCATTGCGGTGCGGATCAGCTTTTCTCCCTGGGAAAGCTCCAGGCCCGCGATACGCATGCAGCCCAGTCCAATCTGGGGAACCTTCAGGCCGGTGCGGCCCAGTGTCAATTCGTTCATGGTTGTTTCCTCCTGTTGTTTTGTTGTGTCCATGCGCTTTGGAGTAGCGCATCACTTTTAGGAATGTGGAGGCAAAGAGTCCTCCGAGAGAGCCTGATCCAGCCGGATCAGGGACAGCACATAGATTTTGAGTGCAAGCAGCAGGTTGGGAATGGACTGCGCCTCGTCGGGGCTGTGACAGCCGCCGTGCCCCTCCGGAAGATTCAGAGGAGAGAGATCAACCGGCATCCCCGGCCCGAACGCGACCGCGTTGGGAAGCTTTCTGGCGTAAGTGCCGCCGCCCATCACAAAGGGAGGATCGGAGCGGCCCGTGATAGTTTGGTAAGAGTCGGTCAGGCAGCGCACCAGAAGGGAGTCCTTTTTCTGATAGTTTGGAGGACTGTCCGAGAGCTCGACAGCGAAGAAACCACGCTCCGCGCACCGTTCCACAATTTTTTCGCACAGCGCGTGTGCGTCGGCCGTGACGGGGTAGCGCACATTGAGATCCACCTGTGCATAGCCGCCTTCCAGACGCAGCACGCCGCACACACAGGTGAGCGGCCCGGATTCCTCGTCCTCACAGGCGATTCCGAGCGCGGAGCCGTCGGCGGAAGTGCTCAGCTCTTTCAGGAACGCCAGGATTTCCCTGTCGCTGCCCTGCATCAGGCCCGCCTTTTCCACCGCGCCGCACAGAACGCCGATCGCGTTAATGCCGCCGTCAGGGAAAGCGGCGTGCGCGGAAAGCCCCTTTGCGTCGAGCACCACGCGATCCTCCAGCCACTTCACTTCCAATTCTCCGGGGAGGGTTTTGAGGGAATGCGCCGTCTGTGCGTCGGAGGTCAGCACGAGCTGAGCGCTGTCCGGCACAAGGTTGGAGACCAGTCCGCCGTGGAAGGAGAGAACGGCGGGGGAGAAGGGAGAGAGGGAGCGGAGCCGAACGCCGAGCATGCCCTTTTCCCCATAGCAGACGGGAAATCCGCAGTCAGTGATGATATTATAATCCGGGACGGCATACCGGGAGGCAAAGAGAACCGCGTCCTCCATCCCCGTTTCCTCGGCACAGCCCACGATCTGCTGGAAGGTGGAGGAGACGGGGATCTGCAGATCGCGGATGCAGCGAAGCGCATACAGCGTCGCGGCAGCCGGGCCCTTGTTGTCCTGTACACCGCGCCCAATCAGGAAATCTCCCTTTCGGGTGCACGCATAGGGAGGATAATTCCATCCGTTTCCTTCGGGAACAACATCCAGATGTCCCCACAGACCGATTCTGCGAGGCCCGGAGCGCAGGGTAATCACGCCGCACAGCCCGTCCGCGTTTTCTGCTTCCAGGCCGTAGGCGCGGGCCAGAGACAGCATTTCCTCCATCGCGTCCCGGCAGCCTTCCCCGTAGCCGGGTTCGTCTTTTTGAGAGATGCTCCGGTGACGCACCAGCTTTGCAATATCCGTCAGCAGCTCCTGCTCATGATCGGTGATCCAACGCTCCACGCGCTGTTCCAAAGGCTCCATATACAGCGCCCTCCTTTTATTTGTGCAGCATCATCTCCAGAATGGCGGAGTTGGTTTCCGCCATTCCCTCGTTTCCGAGTGTCCCCAGGTTTTCCAGTGTTTTTTCCACGTCGAAGGTGACGATTCCGTCATGCGCGTCCGCGCCGATGTTGTTCAGCGCCATGGTGGCGGCCCGGATCGCGGAATTGACGGCGGTGGCGATTTTCAGCGCGCAGCCCGGCTTCGCGCCGTCGCATACAACGCCGGAAATGTCGGCGACCATGCTGTTGATGCCGTATTTCATCTGCGCCTCTGTGCCGTCCAGAAGAAAGACAATGCCGCAGCAGGAGCCGATGGAGGCGGCAATGGAGCAGCCGCACAGGACCGAAAGACGGCCGATGTAATGCTTGGTGTGGATGGTCACCAGAATGCTCAGCGCGAGCGCGCGCAGGACCTTTTCCTCCGGCAGCTCCAGCTTCCATCCGATGGAGGCGACCGGCAGGGAAGCCGTCAGCCCCTGGTTGCCGCTTCCGGCCGCGCTCATCACCGGCTTTTCACATCCCGCCATGCGCGCATCCGCAGCGGCGGCCGTGCAGGCGACCGCAAAGGTGGCGATATCGTGGGAGACAAGGCCCGTCCGATCCCCTTCCAGAAGGCTTTTGCCCACCTTCAGACCGTAATCATGCGTCAGCCCTTCCTCCGCGATGGTGCGGTTCAGACGGATGACCTCGCGCAGGAAGGTCAGCTCGCTGCCGTCCACGGAACGGACAAAATCCACAATGGAATCGAGCGTGATGGAATATTCCTCAGGCTCCGCTTCCGCTCCCGCCTGGGCCGGCTCTGTTTTTTTGTCCACGAGCACGGATTGGTTTTTCCGCAGGAAAACCAGTCCGGTGTGCGTGCCGGAAATGATGGCCTCCGCTTCATCGTCCCCGTCCGTGACCTTCGCCTGGATCCAGACCTTTTCCTCCGTATCGCCCAGGCCGATGTGGACCTTTTTCTGCGATACCATATCTTTCGCCTGCTGCTTCTGTTCGTCGGTCAGTCCGTTGAGAACGAGGAGCTGCTTTTCCGGCGCGGCGCTCAGAGCGCCGAGGGCGGCGGCAATGTCCAGGCCGATCATGCCCGTGCCGGGAATTCCCACGTTCATACCGTTTTTCAAAATGTAGCGGCTGACGTTGACCTCGATCCGCGAGGGTGTTTTGCCGAGCTCATGCGCCGCATACGCGACGGTAAGCGCCGCGGCGGCAGGCTCCGTGCACCCGAGAGCCGGGGAGATCTCCGATTTCAAAAGAGACAAATACTGCGAAATCTGCTGTTTTTCCATGATTACTCCTGATGTTCCTTTCCTGACAATTCGGCGCCGCTGCCGTCGCGGAGCATTTCCTGATATTTTTTGGGCGTGATGCCGACTTCCTTTTTGAATACCTGAATGAACTGGGACGAATCGTTGTAGCCCGAAAAGCTGGCTACATCCGTGATGGAGAGATTGGGATCCCGCAGAAGCTCCTTGGCGTGACGGATCCGCAGCTCCCGCAGATAGCTGCTGTAATTTTTTCCGGTCTTTTCCCGGATCAAGTGGCTCAGGTAGGTGTGATTCATAAAGAAGATATTTTCAGCCAGTTCTTTGAGGGAAATATCCTTGTTGTAATTTTGATTGATGTGGGCGAGAACCCGCTCCACAATGCTGCTTTCGTCGCCCGCCGGAGAGGTTTCCAGCAGGGAGGAGGCCAGCGCGATCGTCTGACAGACCGCTTCGGTCAGCGCTTCCGGCGTTTCGCAGGAGGCGGGGAGAACGGTCCATTCGGAAAGACCGGCCGGATGAGACGCATTCTTCGCCGTCTTTTCCAGAACCGCCGCAAGCTGGCGCAGGAAATCCCGGCATCCCTCCAGGGAGAGGTGGGGATCTGAGCGCAGGCGCGCCAGTTCTCCCGTCACCAGATCGCACGCTTCCGATACCCTGTGCTGTTCCAGAAGATGGAAAAGCCTGTCCTCGTAGCGGAAAGGAGCCTTGTGAACCGTGCGCTGTTTTTCCAGAGCAGGGCAGGAAAAGAGGGCGGCGTCCGCGTCCAGCACACGGTACTGGATGGCGGTGCTTGCTTCTTCAAAGGAAGCGGGGAGGGAGGAGGGCTCCTTCTGCGGGCCGTTCAGCCCGATCCATACCTTCCAGCCCTGTTTGCGAAGCAGGTCGGACAAATGGAGAAACGTCTGCTCTATGCCGTCCTGCGCCCGCATGACAATCACCCACTGACAGCGGGAGAGCGCCGCAGCCCGGTATTCCGCGCAGCTTTCCCGGCGGAACAGCTCCTTGCAGATTTGATGGAAACCGGAGGAGTCCGGGCAGCGATCGGCGGAGAAGAGGAGGGAGGCTACCCAGTAGGGAGAAAGAATATGGGAAAACAGACTGGCGTTGATATAGTCCTCCTTCATCTTGCCCGCTGTAATGCCTTCTTCAATATAACGGGAAAGGCTGTCGGTGTTTTTCAGCAGCTCCATTTCCTGCTCGAACTGCTTCTGGTGGGTGTTCTGCTGCAAATTTTTGCGCAGGCAGCCGTAGAGCGCTTCGTCGCTGAGGGGCTTGAGAAGATATCCGGCGGCTCCGGCGTTCAAAGCCTCCTGCGCGTACTGAAATTCCGCGTATCCGCTGATCAGAATGACCTTGGTTTCCGCATGCTGCTCCATGATCAGTTTGAGAAGCTCCAGGCCGGTCATAAACGGCATCTTGATGTCGGAGAGCACAAGCTCCGGCCTGTGCTGCTGATACAGCTCCCAGGCCTGCCTTCCGTTGGAGGCCTCGACAATTTCCATACCCGCGTCATAGCGGGAGAGCTGCTTAATCAGCGAACGGCGTGAGTAAATTTCATCTTCCGCAATGAGCACTTTCATATGGTTCGCCTCTCTTTCCTGGGACGTGGGCGTGAAACGGACGGCGAGCTTGTCGCAGCATGGGTGGTAAGCTTTATTTTAGCTCTTGACGGC
>NHCFR01400__coassemble_498_pt1 | contig 42511 bp, 36 predicted proteins | sample NHCFR01400__metabat2_high_PE_033 | metagenome-assembled genome bin NHCFR01400 | reverse complement strand
TTCAGTCTCGTCGAGTAGAAATCATAATATTCGTCGGAATACAGGGGGACGTCCGGCATCTTCTCATTCCAGACCTTCATGAAGTTCTGCCAGGCAGGCAGCCAGGCCGCATCATCATCATAAGCGATCGGCTTGAGGGCATACGCGGCAGCCTCCAGATCCTTGTCGACAATCCAGTTGCTGTTGTAGCCGCCCTGCATCCACACCGGATCGGTGGAATAGTAGTACCAGGGAGAGCTGGCCAGAGCGAAGCCGGTGGCCAGGTTATACATATTGTAAATCTTGTCGCCAGAATGGCTGATGCAGGCAGACAGCGTCGGGAAGTCCATGGTGGTGGCCTTCAGCTCCATGCCAGCCTCGGTCATGGCCTCGGGCAGCATGGTGGCAAGCAGCTCGGAAACCGGGTTGCCGTCGGTGTTAGCCCACTCGATGACCAGCGGCTTCAGCTCACCGTCAACTTCCTTGTAGCGGGTGCCGGTGCCGGAGTAATCGCTGCCGTCGGCGTTCTTGTTCCAGCCATCAGCCTCGAGGAGCTCCTTCGCCTTGTCGATGTTCTTCTCATAGGTCTCAAGGTTCTCGTCGATCCAAGTCTTGGACTCCTGATACTCCCACTGAGCCAGGCCGTAGTAGCTGTGCACAACAGCAGCGTAGCCGCCGGAATACTGACGGGCAAACTCGCCGCGATCCAGGCAGTAGGCAATCGCCTGACGGACATTCTGAGAATCGGTCGGGAACTGGCTGCAATCGAACTGAATCTTACCGTAGCCGTTACGGAAGAAGGTGTTCTTCTCGGCCTTGCCCTGATCCACCAGATCCAGGCCGCCGTTGATGGTGTCCGCGCCGCTGCACTGGAACAGCAGGTCGACGGAGCCGGAAGCCAGCTCGTTGATCATGGTGTCGTTCTTAACGGTCTTGATGATGACCTTCTCGATCACAGGCTTCACACCGCGGTAATCGCCGGCATAGTTCGGGTTCACCACGACGGTGCCCTGACGGCTGGCCGTGTCGTAGGACTCAAACATGTAGGGGCCGCAGACAACGGACGGATTGTAACGATAGCCGGTATCGGGATCGTTGATCGTCTTGAGCAGCAGGTCCGCGGTGAACTCGCCGGTGATGGAAGCGCCCTCAGCGGAATCCACAACATCGCAGTCGGGAGCGATGACGTGCATCGGACGCGGCGCGGCGGTAGCGTAGGTAATGTCATAGTGATAGGGCAGCTCCTCTGCCTTCACGGTGACGGAGTAGGTCATGTCGTCCACGAGGTGAACGCCGGCGAAGTTCTCCGTCTCGCCCGCGAAGTAGGCGTCATAGCCCACGAGGGAGTAACCGGCCTGGCTCGGATAGCCGTCGACCTGGTTCATCTCCGGGCTGCTCTCGAGCAGGAGCTGGAACACATAGTCCTTCGCGGTGATCGGCGTGCCGTCGCTCCACACGAGGCCGTCATTGATCGTAACGGTATAGGTCTTGGTGCCGTCCTCATTCTCCACTTCCTCGTGGCTCTTCACGACGGTCGGATCGTACACGAAAGCGCCGTCGACGTCGGAGACGACCGTGCCGTAGCCGTGCAGCAGGTCATAGAGCTTGTGGTTCGTGGCGGAGTTATTGAAGCTCGCGTCATAGAAGTCGCTCTCCAGGTCGGTGAGGGCACCGATGACCAGCTGGCCGGTAGGTTCCGTAGGACGGACGCTTTCGTCGGAAGCGTCCGCTTCGGAGGACGCAGCCGCGGAGCTGGCATCAGGGTTGTTCGTCACGCCCTGATCCTGCGAGCAGGCTGCCACCGAGAACGCCATAGCGCCCGCGAGCAGCAGAGACAGCAGTTTCTTCAGTTTCATGCTATATTCTTCCTTTCCTCTTTCCCGGATCAAGCATACAAAAAGCGGGAAACCCCGCCATGCAGAATCACCGGAATGAATGCGCTCACAGGCTTGTTTCTTTCCCTTGCCGCTCCCGACAAAGTGTTAGAAATGTAACCTGCTAACGTAATATCTACGTTATTTTATCAAAAACGGTCGCAAAGATCAATACAGTAATGTCAAAAATATTAACAGAGAATGAAAAAAAGCCCGGGAAAGCGCGAGCTTCCCGGGCTTCTCTGCCCTTATTTTAGGCGTTTTTACTGAATTATTTCGCGGTAAGTTCTTCCATTTCTCCGATCAGCTGATCAAACATTTTGAGCGCGCTGCTGATCGGCGCGGGCGTGGAAATGTCCACCCCGGCCCCGCGCAGAAGCGACACCGGATCGGTGGAGCAGCCGCCGGAGAGGAAGCGGATATAGTCGTCCACGGCAGGCTTGCCCTCGCGCAGGATGCGCTGGGAGAGCGCGATAGCGGAGGCAAAGCCCGTGGCATACTGATAGACGTAGAAATTATAATAAAAATGCGGAATGCGCGCCCACTCGAGAGCGATCTCCGGATCGGGCTCGATGTCCTCGCCGTAATACTGGCGGTTGAGATCGGCATACTTTGCGCACAGGGCCTCGGCGGTGAGAGCCTCGCCCTTGCGGATCTGCTCGCTGCACCACAGCTCAAACTCCGCGAACATCGTCTGGCGGTAGAGCGTCGTGCGGAACTGCTCCAGGAAGTGGTTGATGAGATACGCGCGGCGGCGCGGCTCCTTCGTCTGACCGAGCAGATACTGCATCAGCAGCGCCTCGTTGCAGGTGGAAGCCACCTCCGCGACGAAGATCACATAGCCCGCGTACGTCACGCTCTGGGTGTGGTTGGAGAGATAGGAGTGCAGGGCGTGGCCCATCTCATGCACCAGGGTAAACACATCGTCGAGCGTATCAGTGTAGTTGAGCAGGACGAAGGGATGCACGCCGTACACACCGGCGGAGTACGCGCCGGAACGCTTGCCCTTGTTCTCGTAGACGTCGATCCAGCGGTTGTCAAAGCCCTCGTTGAGGATTTTCAGGTAATCCTCGCCCATCGGGGCCAGAGCCTTGCGGGCCAGCTCCTTACCCTCCTCAAACGTCACCTTCATGTCCTCGTCGGCAACGATGGGGGTGTACAGGTCATAATAGTGCAGCTTGTCCACGCCCAGCAGCTTCTTGCGCAGGCGCACATAGCGGTGCATGGCCGGGAAATTGTCGTGGACAGCCTGGATCAGGTTGTGGTAGATCTCCACCGGAACCTCGGTGTGATCGAGCGCGGCATGCAGCGCGGAGGGATAACGGCGGGCGTTCGCGAAGAACTGGAGCTGCTGCATCTGGGAGGTCAGCACTGCGGCGGAGGTGTTGCGGTACTGGCCATACACGCCGTACAGGGAGCGGAACGCGGACTCGCGCAGCGTGCGGTCAGGAGACATCATCAGGGGAATGAACGTGCCGTGCGTGACGGGATGCTTCTTTCCCTCGCTGTCCACCGCGTCCGGGTAGGTCATGTCGGCGTCGTTGAGCATGGAGAAGATCTCGTCCGGAGCCTGGCTGAGCTGTCCGGCGGCGGCCAGCAGAGCCTCGCACTCGGCGGAAAGCGTGTGGTCCTTCTTGCGGCGCACACGGGTCAGGGCCAGACGGTAATGCTCCAGCCCCTCCTCCTCGCGGAAGAAGCTCTCAAAGCGCTCGTCGCTGACGGCGAGCAGCTCCGGCGTGCTGAACGCGCTGGCCTTGTCCAGATCAACCAGGAGGTTGCGCGACTGGGCGCTCAGCTCCTGATACACGGCGTTGCGCGTGTCCTCGTCGGACTTGCGGAAGGCGTAGGAAATCAGGCGGTCGCCGTCGCGCATCAGATCGTCGTACAGGCGCAGATAGCCCAGAAGGGTCGTGGCGCTCTCGCACAGACGGCCTTCATAGCCTTTCAGCTCGTCGAGCATCCCGCGCACACGGGTCAGCTCGGCGCGCCATGCTTCGTCGCTTGCAAACAAATCGGTTGTCGCCCAGGTAAAGCGCGGATCCGCTTCACTGCGGGCAGGAATGGTGTTCTGCATGGTATTCTCTCCTTTGTGTCAAAATAAAAAGAAAATCAGCGTTTCAGGGAACGCAGGATTTGCTTCTGCTCCGGGGAAATCCGGCGGCTTTCGATTGCCTTCTGGATGGCTTTGTTGTGCGTCCACACGGGAAGGCGGTGATCCGTGAGATACGGGAACACGTCGTCCCAGCGCTTGGCGAGGGCGGTGGCAAAATACCACGCCGCCATCATGTTGACGTAGTATTCTTCACTCTTTATCCCAGCGATCCAGTCCGCGTACCCGGGCCGGAACGCTTCGTCGAGATACAGGCTCATGAGCATCCCCATCGCAAAGCGAACCGTGTACGTCCGATCGCTTTGCAGCCAGCGGAACAGCTGATCCGGCAAAGCTTCCGGGCGCTTGTCAAACGCGCGCGGGTGCAGCAGATCGCACGTCGCCCAGTTGTCGACATGGGGAAGGAAGGCTTCGAGCGCGGCCACCGTCTCCCCGTAATCCCGCAGGGAAGCGATCAAAAAGCCGTGCAGGTTGTTTTCTTCATAGTAGTCATGCGGAAGCTGCCGCACAAAAGCGGCGGCCTGCTCCGTCCCCGCCAGCTCCCGGCTGAGTTTGCGCAGATCGGGAATGCGCACGCCAATCACGCGCGCCGGATCCACGGTGGGCATCAGCTTGGATTGAAACAGACGGTATTCCGGATCCTGAAGCGCAAACAGCCTGTCCCGGATCTCCTGTACCGGCTCCATCACGGTTCCCTCCCTTGTATGGACGTTCCGTCCTCTATTATACACGCTCCGCGCGAAAAAACCACCCCTCTCCGGGCTTTTGCGCAAAAGCCCGAATCAGAGCGGCAGCCCCGCGAGCGCCATCCCCTGCTCCACCAAGAAAACGGCGGCTGTCGCGCCGAGGGCGACGATCAGCAGGCCCTTGTCCTTATACGCAAGCACGATCGCGACCGCAAGACCGGCGGCGGCGCTCCACCCGCTGGACGTGGACGACAGGATCGCCGGGAAGGTCATGGCGGACAGCACGGCATACGGCACATAGGCGAGAAAGGACTGGATAAACTGGTTCGTGATCTTTTTGCGGAACACGGCGAGCGGCAGCATACGCACCACATAGGTGACGAGCGCCATGATCAGCACGCCGGTCAAAACATACGCGTAATTCATTTATGTCTGCGCCTCCTTTGCCACGGGGTAACGCAGCGCCGCGAGCGCGGAGGCCGCGACGGCGCAGACGATGATCACCCAGCCGCTCGAAAGACGGTTCAAACCGGGCGTCCAGGTGAACAGGCACGAGAGCGCGCCCGCGAAAATCACCACGCGGCGGATCGGCTTCGACGTGCGCGACGGCGGGATGATGATCGCGAGGAACATGCCGTAAATCGCGATCCCCAGCGCGCTGCGCAGCGATTCGGGCAGAATGCCCGTGGCCGCCGCGCCGAGGAAGGTGCCCAGCGCCCAGCCAAAATACGGCGTGAGGATCAGCCCCGAAAAATAGCGGGCGTTGATCGATCCCTTCTGCTGCATGGCGACAGCGAAGATTTCATCCGTCACGCCGAAGGAGAGCACCCAGCGCTGCAAGGTGGTCATGGCCTCGTCCACCTTCTGGGAAAGTGAGAGCGACATGAGCATATAGCGGATGTTGATGACGAAGGTGGTGACGGCTATCTCCACATACAAGCCGCCGGAGAGGATCAGCGCCGTCCCGGCCACCTGCCCGGCGGAGGTGAGGTTTGTCATCGAGATGAGCAGCGCCACCCACACGGGCAGGCCGCCCTGTGTCGCCATCATGCCGAAGGCGAAGGAAACGCTGATGTAGCCGAGACAGATCGGCAGGCCGTCTTTCAGGCCCTTGCGAAAGGTGAGTTGTTCCGACATGATTTTCATTCCCCGACAAAGCGAGCCCGGCGGCCCCTTGCGGCCCCCCGGGCTTGCTGATATAGTTTGAAAAGCGTTTTTTTGCGCCTGCTCCGAGCGGATCCGGCGCTCAGAGCGATTCGCAGACGAGCGCGCCCATCTCCGCGCAGGAGACCAGCTTCATGCCCTCGGTGCAGATATCGGCGGTACGGCCCTTTTCGAGCGCGCGGGAAACGGCTGTTTCGATCGCGTCCGCCGCCTCGGCTTCCCCGAGCGAGTAGCGCAGCATCATCGCGGCGGAGAGGATCGTGGCGAGCGGGTTCGCCTTGCCGGTGCCCGCGATATCCGGGGCGGAGCCGTGGATCGGCTCATACAGTCCGGACTTGCCGCCGCTCAGGCTGGCGCTGGCAAGCATGCCGATGCTGCCGCTGATCATGGAGGCCTCGTCGGAAAGGATGTCGCCGAAGATGTTGGAGGTCACAATCACGTCGAACTGGCCGGGATTGCGCACGAGCTGCATCGCGCAGTTGTCCACATACATGTGGGACAGCTCCACATCCGGGAACTCCTCGTCGCGGATGCGGGTGACGGTGGCGCGCCACAGGCGGGAGCTTTCGAGCACGTTCGCCTTGTCGACGCTGCACACGCGGCTCTTTCTCTTTCTTGCCATCTCAAAGGCCACGCGGGCAATGCGCTCGATCTCCGGCACGGAATACTGCTCCGTGTCGTAGGCGGCCTCAGCCCCGTCCACCGTGCGGCGGCCGCGCTCGCCGAAATAGATACCGCCGGTCAGCTCGCGCACCACCAGAATATCAAGACCCTCGCCGATGATCTCCGGGCGCAGCGGGGAAGCGCTGCGCAGCTGCGGGAAGATGACGGCCGGGCGCAGATTCGCGAACAGGCCGAGCGCTCCGCGGATGCCGAGCAAGCCCTTCTCCGGGCGGCGATCGCCGGGAACGTTATCCCACTTCGGGCCGCCCACCGCGCCGAGCAGCGTGGAATCCGCCGCCTTGCACGCGTCGATCGTCTCCTGCGGCAGCGGCACGCCCGTCTCGTCGATGGCGCAGCCGCCCAGCAGGGCATAGGTGTAATTCATATGGAAGCCGAACTTTTCTCCGGCTTTATCCAACACGCGGATCGCTTCGTCCACGATCTCCGGGCCGATGCCGTCTCCCTTCAAGACAGCGATGTTATATTCTCTCATGCTGACGTCCTCCCGTTACTGCTTTTTCTGTTCGCCGGACGCGCGGTTGATCGCGCAGATGATGCCCTTGATGGAGGCAAGGCTGATGTTGCCGTCCATGCCCGCGCCGAACACGGTCTTTCCGTCCTTGTCGCGGAGCTGGATGTAAGACAGAGCCTTCGAGTCCGCGCCCGCTCCCACAGCGTGCTCGCTGTAGGAAACGAACTGGTAGTCGGTGATGCCGATCGTGCGCAGAGCGTTGAAAAACGCGTCGATCGGGCCGTTGCCGCGCCCGCTGATCCGGTGATCCTCGTGGCGGAAACGCAGATTGCCCTCAAAGTGCACGACGGTGTTGTCGCTCTCGGCCTCGTTCTCCTCGTACAGCTTATACTGTTTGAGGTTGTAGGGATATTTGATTTCGAGATACTCGCGGCGGAAGATATCGAAGATCTCCTGCGGCTTGAGCTCGCGTCCGGCCTCGTCGCAGGCGTGCTTGACCATCGCGCCGAATTCCGGGTGCATGGCCTTGGGCAGCTCGTAGCCGAAGGACTGCTGCATCACAAACGCCGCGCCGCCCTTGCCGGACTGGCTGTTGATGCGGATGATCGGCTCGTACTTGCGGCCCACGTCCGCCGGGTCGATCGGCAGGTACGGCACCTCCCAGTACGGGCTGTCGCTGTCCTGCATATACTTCACGCCCTTGCTGATCGCGTCCTGGTGCGAGCCGGAGAAGGCTGTGAACACCAGATCGCCCGCGTATGGATAGCGCGGCGGGACGGTCATGCGGGTGCATTTCTCGTAAATCTCGCGGATACGGCGCAGATCGGAGAAATCAAGGCCCGGATCCACGCCCTGCGAATACATGTTCATGGCGACGTTCATGATATCGGCATTGCCGGTGCGCTCGCCGTTGCCGAACAGCGTACCTTCCACGCGCTCCGCGCCCGCGAGAATGCCGAGCTCAGTAGCAGCGGTGCCGGTGCCGCGATCGTTGTGCGGGTGCAGGCTGATGATCGCGCAGTCGCGGTGCTTCAGGTGGCGGCAGAAATATTCGATCTGGTCCGCGTGATGGTTCGGCGTGGACATCTCGACGGTATTCGGCAGGTTCAGAATAACCTTGTTTTCGGGCGTTGCGCCGAGCGTTTCCAGCACCTTTTCGCAGATCAAAACGGCGTTGTCGATCTCCGTGCCGGAGAAGCTTTCGGGGGAATACTCATAGCGAATGTTCGCGCCGGTGCGGGCGATCTCCTTCTCCGTCAGCTCGCGGACCAGCTTCGCGCCCTCCACCGCGATGTCGATGACGCCCTGCATGTCGGTCTTGAACACAACCTTGCGCTGGAGCGTCGAGGTGGAATTATAGAAATGAACGATGACGTTTTTCGCGCCGTCGATCGCTTCAAACGTTTTCTGGATGAGGTGCGGGCGGCACTGCACGAGCACCTGAATGGTCACGTCGTCCGGGATCAGGTTCCTCTCAATCAGCGCGCGGCAGATCTCATACTCCGTCTCCGAAGCGGAGGGAAAACCGATCTCAATCTCCTTGAAGCCGATCTCAACCAGCGTTTTGAAAAACAGCAGCTTCTCCTCGAGGTTCATCGGATCGATCAGAGCCTGGTTGCCGTCGCGCAGATCGACGCTGCACCAGATCGGCGCTTTTGTGATCACCTTGTCGGGCCAGGTGCGGTCCGGCAGGGACACCGGAGAAAACGGAATGTACTTTTTACAGCCTTTGTTCAACATCGCAAATACCTCCTGTCTCGCTGAGAGACGGGACCAAAAAAGCCCCGAACTCTCGTGATGAAAGCTCGGGGCGAATGATTCCATCCGCGGTACCACCCAAATTCAGCGCGCTGCGCGCGCCCTCAGACCTCTCAGGAAACTTCCCGAAGGCCTTGGCCTGTAACGCTGCCTCTGCGTCCGGCCCTACACGCCGCAAAGAGCGCGTCAGACCGGCAGCTCCGGGACGAGTTATACACGCTGATAAAACCACCGGCTCACACCATCCGCCGGCTCTCTTGTGATTTTCAAAAGCGTCTTTTTCCCTTCATCGCCTTTTTGTGGCTGTGAAATTGTATTGGAAAATATTATAGCCCTCCGGCGGGCGGATTGTCAAGAGGAAAGCGCTCAGAAATTCGAGCCGTTCCAGCCCCATTGATCCGTCGCGAGATAGCGCACATAGACGTGGTCAGGCTGGATTCCCAGCACGGACTGCGCCAGCGAGCACAGGCGGGCGGTGAGCTGATTGCAGGCGGAGTCAGGCGCGCCGCCGTACAGGTCCACGGCGATGAAAGCCACCGGATCGTCCGCCTTGCCGCGGAAGGCCATGCGGGTTTCCGGCTCAAAGGTCAGCATCAGCCAGCTTTCGCTCTTGCCGGGAAGCAGGGCGATCGCTTCCCCCAGGGCGGATCGCAGGGATTCCTCCTGCGCGGGAGTGATGGCGAGATTGGTTTTCCATTGAATACAGGGCATGGTCAGCATCCTTTCCGTTTCAAAATGAGAATTTCTTTCAGTATAGCACCGCTCTCAGCATTTGTCACCGCAAAGAAAAAAGGAGCGCGTTCAGCGCTCCCCACAGTAAAAATAAGTGGAATTGTCGACCAGGCGGCACCAGTCCGCCTTGTCGAGGATCGCCGCCACATCCGCGCGGCGCAGCTTCTGCGGCGCGATGGCCTTGACGGCCTCGGAAACGTGGATCAGGCGATCCGCGTTCTCCTTGAAAAATGCGCGCAGCTTCTCCTCGGCCTCCTCCAGCCCCGTTTTCGGAGCGCGGGCAGCCGCCGCCACGGCTTTCTTTTTCTCCAGCAGGAACTCCTCCGGGTGCGCCTTCAGATATGCCAGATACGTCACCCGGATCCGGCTGACCAGCGCCGGGGTGATATCCGGCTCCTCTTTCAGCCTGGAAAAGGGGCAGCGCACCAGATCGTGCATTTCCTCATACCCGCGGCTCTCGCAATAGCAGAGAAACGGATAGTACGCATCACTCGTATAGACGTCCCGAATTTTTGCCATATTTCTCTCTTCCTCCTGGATGTTTGCTGATTTTGGATCTACCATTAGGGCACGTTTTTTTATTATAGCAAGCGGGAAGCGGCGCGGCAAGGAAAATTTTTCTTTTTGTCACAATCTGTGGGTTGGGTTTGGTATAATAAAAACAATGCATCCTAAAGATTCCGGCGGAGAAAGGAAGAACGAAAATGGCAGAGACAATGACGGCGAAGGAGCGGCGCGAGGCGATTCTGCGCGAGTTGGAGCGCGCGGAAAGCCCGGTGAGCGCTTCCGCGCTGGCAAAGCAGTTTCACGTCAGCCGCCAGGCGGTGGTGGGCGACGTAGCCATGCTCCGGGCGCTCAACGCCCCGATCGCGGCCACACCACGCGGCTATGTGCTCACACGCGCCGAGGGACGCGGAAAAACCTTCACGATTGCGTGCCGCCACGGGCGCGACCGGCTCGGAGAGGAGCTCTATGCCGTCGTCGACAATGGCGGGGCCCTGCTGGACGTGGTGGTGGAGCATGCTCTGTATGGCCAGCTCAGCGGCAAGCTGCACATTTTCTCCCGCTACGACGCGGACGAATTTCTGCGCAGGCTCTCCGAGCAGGAGGCTTCCCCCCTCTCCGCGCTCACGGGCGGCATCCATCTGCACACCCTTTCCTGCCCGGATGACGGCTGCTTTGCCCGCATCTGCACCGTTCTGCGGGAAAAGGGAATTCTCATTGCGCCCGGCGACGAATAACCCCCGCCAAATCTTCCGATTTTTCCGCTGAAAGAGGAAAAAAGTCCGTGAAACCTTGCCATTGACACAGGTTCTTTTCATGAGTATGATATGTGTCAAGACACCTGATAAAACACTGTCGTATTGATGAGGAGGACCTGCCATGAAAAAGAAGGACGCCGTTGTCTCGATGTGTATTTCGGCGCTTTTGTGTGCGCTTGGGATCATCATCCCGATGTTCATGCCGAAGATCTGGATCCCGCCGATGTCGTTCACTTTGGCCAGCCATGTGCCGATTTTCATTGCCATGTTCATTTCGCCCGCGTCCGCTATTATGGTCACAGTGGTAACGAGCATTGGTTTCGCCCTGTCGATGCCGCTTGTCGTGGCGCTGCGCGCGGCCTCCCATCTTGTCTTTGTGCTGGTGGGCGCGTTCCTGCTGAAAAAATCCGGCTCCATCCTGCAATCCATGCGCACGGCCACGCCCTATGGCCTGCTGCTCGCCATCCTGCACGGCGCGTGCGAATCCGTCGTTGTCACGGCGTTCTATTTCACCGGAAACGGCTCGGAGAGCTGGTATGAGAGCGGCTACGTTGTGTCGGTTCTGCTGCTCGTCGGGCTTGGCACCGTGGTGCACAGCCTGATAGACTTCGGCATTGCGGTGGCCGTGTGGAAACCGCTGTGCCCGATGCTTCACATTCCGGTGAGTGCAAAAATGCACACACGGACAGCGTCATAAAAACGTAAAAGTTTCGCCCGCCTTTTCAAAGGCGGCGGGGCGCGGGGCAGAGCCCCGACCACGCAGCTCATAGTAAGCCAATCTCATCGCGCAGCCACAAAAAAGCCAGGAAAAAGAGCAAAGCGATTTTTTCCGGACGGCGGCGCACATCTGTAATTTCCCGCACTCAACCTTTTCGACAAGCCTCGGGGACAGCTCAAAAAACTGTCCCCTTTTTTGTCTTTACAAACAGCCAAAACTGTGCTATAAAGAAAACAAATCCAAAGAAAGGGAATGGCCCTGTTTCCCACTTCGGCATGGCGGCTGCCTGCCGCGAATGTGCTTTTGGAAACAGACCGAAGGTGCCGAAAGAGGATGCGTAATATCTGAACGGTTTGACTGCACACCTGATTTTTGAGTCGGGAGGGCGCGACAGGCGCTCTGTTTTGTGCTGCCGTTCGGGGCTTTGCGATCCTGCGTGCCGCCGTCCCTTTTAGGGGTACGGCTGCGCGCCGCTGCCCGCCGCACAAAACCCTCCCGCTGTGACGGAGGGATTTTTTATGCCCATTTTACTGGAAACCACTGCTTTGACACAATACGCGGGGGAACGTCTGCTCTTTTCCACGGAGCCGCTCGCCCTGTATGACGGCGACCGGATCGGCCTGGTCGGGCCGAACGGAAGCGGCAAATCGACGCTGCTCGCCATTTTATCCGGCCGTCTGCGCCCCGACGAGGGAACCGTTCACGCGCGCTGTCCGATCGCGTTCTTTTCCCAGCTCGGTCCAGGGGAGGAAGCGCCGGATCCGGAATCGCTCAGCCGCTTCGGCCTGCGCGGCACGCACGCCCCCGTCGACCGCATGAGCGGCGGGGAGCAGTCCCGCCGCAAGCTGGCCGCGTCGCTGGGGAAAAACCCGCCGCTGCTGTTCGCGGACGAACCGACCTCCAACCTCGACTGGGAAGGCATCGAGCTGTTCTGCCGCCGGATGGAAACGCAGAACGCGTTCCTCCTCGTCAGCCATGACCGGGCCGTGCTCGAACGGCTCTGCACACAAATCTGGGAGCTGCGCGAAGGAAAGCTTCTGCGCTATGAAGGCGGCTACGACGCGTTTGAGCATCAAAAGGAACAGGAGCTGGAACGCCGCCGCTTTGAAGCGGACGCCTACCGGAAGGAGAAGGCCCGGCTCGAACGCTCCATCCAATCCCTGCGGGAAAAGCAGTCCGCCGTGCGGCGCGCTCCCTCGCGCATGGGAAATTCCGAGACACGGCTGCACAAGCGCAGCGAAACCGATACACAGGGAAAGCTCGCACAGGGCAGAAAAAGCATGGAGTCGCGGCTCGCGCGGCTGGAGAAAAAGGAGGCCCCGCGTGAAGCGGAAGCCGTCCACTTTGACTTTTCCCTGACCAATCCTCCCGAAAATAAAATCCTGCTGCGTGTTCCCTCGCTCACACTCACGGCGGGCGAAAAGACGCTGCTCCGGGACGCGTCATTTGAGCTGCAAAAAGGATCCCATACGCTTCTCTACGGCCCGAACGGCTGCGGAAAAACGACGCTCATGGGGTATCTGGCGCGCGCGATCGAAACGGGAAGCCGTGAAATTTTTGCCGCACCCAAGCTGCGGATCGGCTATTTCCGCCAGTCGCTTGACAACCTCGATCCGGAGAAAACCGTTCTCGAAAATGCCATGCGCGGCGCGGTGCAGAACGAACAGACGGTGCGTTCGCTGCTCGCGCGCCTGCTGTTCCGGCGGGAGGATGTATACCGCCCCGTTTCCGTCCTCAGCGGCGGGGAGCGCGTGAAGCTTTCGTTCGCCTGCCTGCTCGTCTCCCCCGTCAATTTTCTGCTGCTCGACGAGCCGACGAACTATCTCGACATGGATTCCATGCGCGCCTTGCAGGAAACGCTGGCGCAGTATGAGGGCGGCTTTTTGCTGGTGACGCACGACCGCCGCTTTGCCGACGCGCTGGCCCGGCAGACGCTCGCTTTCGAAAACGGAAAACTGGTGCGGTACGAGGGCGGGCCGTCCGCCATTGAGCGGGCAAAATCCGCCCCCAAGCCGGAGCCGGAGAAAATGGACGGCAAGCTGCTTGATCTGCGTCTCGCGGAGGTGATTTCCCGTCTCTCCCTCCCCCGCTGCCCCGACAAGGAAGCGCTTGAACGCGAATTTCAGGAGCTGCTCCGCCAAAAACGCGCGATCACCGCACAGACAAAAGAATAAGCCGTTTCTTGCCAACGCTTTCCGAAAGGAGTACAATAAAAAGAATACACGAAAAGGAGAACGCGAGCCTTTTGAAAAAGGCTCGGCGAAAACTTCATGCCGCGGGAAAGCCAAGTGCGGTGAGGAGTCCCTGCTCCCCGCGTTCGGAAAGCGGCTCCCGTATGGGAAAACGAATGTCCGGTTTTGTATGGAAAGGATGAACGGAGCATTGGCGGAAACGAAGAATGATTTTTCCAAGGGCAGCGTCGCGCGCTGCATCATGAGTCTTGCCGTGCCGATGACGGCGGCGCAGCTGATCAACGTGCTGTACAGCGTGGTGGACCGGATGTATATCGGCCATCTGCCGGAAGTGTCCACACTGGCGCTGACGGGAATCGGTCTGACGTTCCCGATCATCAGCATCATTTCAGCGTTCACTCAGCTGTTCGGCATGGGCGGCGCGCCGTTGTGCTCGATTGCGCGCGGGGAAGGCAACCATGAGCGCGCGGAAACCGTGATGAACAATTCGTTTTCTCTGCTGCTGATTTCGGGAGTCGTTCTCACCGTCTTTTTTCTCGCTCTCAAAAAACCGATCCTGTACCTCTTCGGCGCAAGCGACCAGACGTTTCCATACGCGGACAGCTATCTGACCATCTATTTGATCGGAACGATCTTCGTCATGATCGGTCTGGGAATGAACAGCTTTATCAACTCGCAGGGCTTCGGCCGCATGGGGATGATGACCGTGCTGCTCGGGGCCGTGGTGAACATCGTGCTGGACCCGATTTTCATTTTCCTGCTTCACATGGGGGTGCAGGGCGCGGCGCTGGCCACGGTGATCTCCCAGTTCCTCTCCGCGGCGTGGGTGCTGCGTTTCCTGACCGGCAAAAAAGCGATCTACCATCTCCGGCCCGCGCGGATGCGTCTCCAGAAAACACTGGTGGGACAAATCTCCGCGCTCGGCCTGTCGGGCTTCATGATGTCTGTGACAAACGGCGCGGTACAGATTGTGTGCAACGCCACCTTGCAGCAGTTCGGCGGCGATCTCTACGTCGGCATTATGACGGTCATCAACTCCATCCGCGAAGTGCTCACCATGCCCGTCAACGGCCTGACAAACGGCGCGCAGCCCGTCCTGGGCTTCAACTACGGAGCCAAGCAGTATGCCCGGGTGCGCTCCGGCATCCGCTTTACCAGCATCGTCTGTATTGCCTATACCACCGTGGCGTGGATCATTCTGATGCTTTTCCCGGAATTTTTCATTCACATCTTCAACAGCGAGCCGGAGCTGATTGCGGACGGCGTTCCGGCGCTGAACCTCTATTTCTTCGGCTTCTTCATGATGTCGCTGCAATTTTCGGGGCAGTCGGTCTTTGTGGCGCTGGGGCGCTCCAAGCAGGCCGTCTTTTTCTCCCTTCTGCGCAAGGCCATTATCGTGGTGCCGCTGACGCTGATCCTGCCGCATCTGTTTGGGCTTGGGGTGAACGGCGTTTTTCTGGCGGAGCCGATCTCGAATTTCATCGGCGGCGCGGCGTGCTTTTTCACCATGCTGGCCACCGTATGGCCTCAGCTGAAGGAGCCCGCTTCCGGCCATTTGTCAGCGAGGTGAAAATTTCTCTCCTCCCCTGATTTTCCCCACCGGCTGGGGACTGACCCGCCCGGACCCGAACAATCCCGTCGTGGAGCAGGCACTGGGACTTCCGCTGGAAAAGCTGGAGGAGCGCGCCCGCAACTGCGTCACCTGCTTTCTGGAAACGCTTTTTGATCCGGAAGAAAAGGGCCTGCGCCACTACTACCGCGCGGATCAGAAATATTATTCCGAGCTGGACAGCGGAAACTTTCTGATGGCGGTAAACTACCTGACCATTTACGATATGACGGGCGATCCGCATCTGCTCGAACGGGCGGAGGACTGCTTCCACTGGGCCTACAACCACGCCACGGAAACCCACCCCATGTTCACCTGGCAGGGCGGCGTGCGGGACGGCTTCAAGCACAACGAGCTGTATGTCAAATACACCGGCGACGCGTTCCTGACCTGCATCGCCCTGTACCGCAGAACCAAAAAAGAAGAATATCTCTTCTACATCAAGCAGTTCCACAACTTCTTCAAGCAGGCCAAAAAGGCGGGCTTCAAGTATAAGTATGATAAACAAGCTGAAAATTCCAGCAAACCTTCCGTGCTTCTCCGTGAAACCGGCGCGGGATATAGAACAAGGCCTCTCTGCGATCTTGTGTCGCAGAGGGGCCTTGTTTGCAATCAACGCGGGAGCAGGGTGAGACCGTCCCGCGCGGCCGGGCTGCCGTTTCTCCACTGCGCCAACGCGCGGGCCATTGCATGCAGGCTTAGCCTGCGGCCATTGCGTGCAGGCTAAGCCTGCTCAGCGGACGGGGCAGACACCGTTGACGCAGTCGGAGTCGCCGATATCGAGCTCGGATTCCTCGTGCTCGTATTTAGAGATCAGGGAAGGATTGAAGGGCTTCATCGCCTTCTTGCGGCGCAGATACTCCTCCTCGGAGATGGCTTCATAGGGAAGCAGCTCATAGAAGCTGTCGTCATAGCTGAGGAAGGACAGAGCGACCACGCCGTCCCAGTTCTCCCAGACCCAGTTTTCCACCTCTCCCCACTCGTTGTCCCGCACATGGACGGTGATCGAGCAGTTGTGGTCCACATAGTGCTCCATGAACATCTTGTAGTTTTCCAGCTGTTCCACGGCGGACACGTCCGCTTTCACACGGCCCTCGGGAGCCTTGACGGGGAATTCCACAACCTTTGTTTTGCACGTCTCCGGATCCTGGCCCACCTCGGGATAGACCGGGTAGCCCAGCTCCTCGCAGACGCGGCAGAGCGGGTCGGTGGCCGTGATGCGCACACGGCGCACATAATAGGGCGAGTGGGAATAGTGCACACCGCTCGAGACGGTGGGCAGAAGCGAGAGCGTTCCCTCCGGCTTGACGGTGGTGACCAAAAGCGGCTCGCGCTCCCCAAGCTGGCGGGACAGCTTGCCCGCCGCCTCGTGCGCCGCCGCCCGCAGCTTTTCGAGCAGACGAATCTGATCCTCGCGGCCCAGCCCGGCGGCGTTCACCATATCCTGCCAGCCCGTGAGCGAACAACCCAGCAGGCGGTCGCGCTGCTGCACCGTGTTCCAGGCATGCAGCTCCAGCTCCCGGCACGTCATGCGGTAGCCCGCGCGGGCGGACAAACGCTGCGCCGCCAGCAGCCCCTCCTCGTCGAGCACACCGTCCTTCACAAACGCCATCACGTTCACCGTGGTGAGGTTGCACATGCCGTGGCTGTCGAGGAGAATTTCGCCGCAGGGGTTGCAGCCCTTGAAATTCGGGCGGCGTTTGAGTCCGGCTTCCTCGTTCACCCAGCCCGGCTCGCCGGAAAAGCGCATCTGCTCCAAATGCCAGTGCAGCTGTTCGCGGGTGGGCTTGCGGCGGTAGAAAATGGAATTGTTGCTCATCTGACGGTGGGCGATGGATTTGTCAATCTCCCAGCGGCCGTTCACCTGACGGTACAGATTGCTCTTTGCCTTGATGCAGTCCTGATCGTCCTGATCAATCAGGCCGATCTCGGAGGTGCGCCGCACGCCGCCGGAGACGACATTTTCGCCGATGATGTTTGCGATATCGAGCAAATCCAGCGGCGCAAGGCGCGTCAGCCGCTCGCCGTGGCGCACGCCCGCCATCGTGATGACCTTGTGGATCTTGTCCAGCATGGCCATCATGGACTCATAGCCGCTCGCCGTACCGCCGAACACCTTCAGACGCTCGCCGCGCGGGCGGATGCTGTCGTACTCCACAATGATCGTGTCCAGCTTGCTGTATTCGCTGTTCGTGAGGATCTGGAAATAGTGCTCCAGCGCCTGCGCCCAGCCCTCCTTGGAATCGCCGATCGCAATCGTGACGGCATTGCCGCTGAAATCGAGATTCGTGTATTCGAGACGCTCCTTCACCGGGCGCGGGGAATACGCCTTGTGCAGAATCTTCATGTCGGTGCGGATCTTCGGCAGCTTGTCCGCGTCCTCGCGCAGAACGCGCACGCCCACGCCGCTGCCCACCATGAGAAGATAGAACAGATCGTGGTAGGCGTGGAAATCGTCGATCACTTCAAATGCGCAGTTGTAATTCGCCATTGGGTACGCGTCCGCTACGGGCGTATTGCCCACCCAGAGCGTTCGCCCGGACAGGAACTGACGGAGATGATAAACGTTGTCGTACAGCCGCTCGGCCTCCTCGCGCGACGTAGGAGCCAGCGAGCAGTTGTATTCCACCGCGCGGCGCACCGTCTCCCACCAGAACTCACGGCGGCCATACTTCGGCAGATAACGCGAATAGGTGCGGGAATAGACAAAAGAGCCGAGCTGTTCCATCGGGTTCGGCGCGTGCTTGTAGGGGCTGAGGAACTCACGCGAGAGAAGGCCTTCGCTCCAATCCTCACGGGAGCGCTCCTTTTCCTTCTCAATACGATAGAGGATGTACGCCTTCGCCGTGCGGAAGCGCTGCTGTTCAAACAGGCATTCCTCCACGGTGTCCTGGATCGTCTCAATCTCCACAACGTCCTTCGCCATGGCGCACAGCTTTTCCTCAATCGCTTTCGTGGTGCGCTCGACAGCTTCGTCGCTGTGTTCGCCCGCCGCAGCCGCCGCCAGGCCGATCGCCCGGCTGATAAACTCCCTCTGGAAGGGAACGATGGAACCGTTTCTCTTTTTTACATTCATTCTTTTTTCCCGCCTTTGCCGTTTCTTTTTTATTTATGATCTACTATATCTGGTAGTTATGTTTTCATAAACGACGAACATTTTGTATTATACCCGGACAGAGCAAAAAATGCAACGACTTTTTGCGTCATCGGATGACATTTTTTCAGAGCAAAAAAGAAAGGCCCCCGCGGGGGCCTTCCCGATTATTTCTTCACCATCACGTCGAGCAGCTTCTGCTTGAGCTCGTTTTCGATACGTCCGAGCTCGGCTTCCGCTTCGCGCCGCTTCTGGCGTCCCTCGTCCTGGATGTGGATCACTTCGTCGAGGGTGGAAATCAGGGATTCGTTCGCGGTTTTGAGCGTTTCGATATCGACGATGCCGCGCTCCGATTCCTTGGCCGTCTCAATCGTCGCCATTTTCAGCGTCTGCGCGTTGCGGCGCAGCAGCTCATTTGTCATGTCCGTGACCTCGCGCTGGGCCTCGGCGGCCTGCTGCGAGTGGGTGATGCCCATGGCCAGCACCATCTGGCTCTTCCAGAGGGGGATGGTGTTGACGAGCGTGGACTGGATTTTCTCCGACATCAGGGTGTCGTTGTTCTGCACCAGACGGATCTGCGGAGCCATCTGGATGGACACCATACGGGTCAGCTCCAGGTCGTGAATCTTCTTCTCAAAGCGGTTGCACATTGCGGCAAGGTCGTTGGCCGCCTGCGCGTCCTCCGGCAGACCGGAGGCCTTGGCCTTCGCGGCCAGGGCGGGCAGATCCTCCTGCTGCACTTTTTGCAGCTTTTTCTTGCCCGCGAGGATATACATGGACAGCTCCTTGAAATAGACCTTGTTCAGCTCATACATCTTGTCGAGCAGGGCCACGTCCTTCATGAGCTGCACCTGGTGGTTTTCCAGGCTCTCGCACACCTTGTTGATATTCGCTTCCGCCTTCTCGTACTTGGCGCGCATGTTGGTGAGCTTGTTGGAGGTCTTTTTGAAGAAGCTGAAAAAGCCCTTGTCTTCCTCCTCCACGTCGAAGTTGCGCAGCTCACCCACGATCCCGCTGAGCATGTCGCCCACCTCGCCGAGATCCTTCGTGCGCACGTTGTCCAGGGCGGTGCCGGAGAAATCGGCCATCTTTTTCTGCGCGCCCGCGCCGTATTGCAGCACAAGGGAGGTATTGGTCAGATCGATTTTCTGCGCGAAATCGTCCACCATCTTCTTTTCCTCCGGCGTCAGGTTGGAGTCGTCAAGGACAGGGGCTTCCTCCTCTTTCTTGGGGGCGGTCTGAAGCTCCTGCTTCGGCTCCTCCGTTTCCAGCGTCAGTGTGGGGGTGGGGTCCAGTTCCAGAGACACCTGGGGCATCTTGTCATCCATCTTGCAAATCCTCCTCCCGCGGCGCGGCGCGCCGCCACTCTACTACAATTTCAGTTCAATTTGGGGATCGTCCTGCTCCTGTGCGGCGGACGTGTCCTTTTTCTTGAAATCCTTGCCGGTCAGTCCCTCGCGGGCGAACATCGCGCGCAGGACGGAGATATCGGCGGAAACGTCCATCGCGTCCTTCTCATACAGGCTGTCGAGCAGGTTCCGGAACGCCAGCACGATCGTGTCGAGCGTCTCCTCAATCTCGCGCTTGGCGCTGGCCAGCGTCTCGCCCTGCACGGGCTGGCGGTCAAACTCCCGGTACGCGTCCAGCAGCTTCAGCGTCGTGGGCAGGTAATAATTCATAAAACGGCGGATCTCGGGCAGCTTCTCCGGGTTATGCTCCACCACGGCGAAAATGTGAATGCCGATATCCTCCATCTCGTCCAGCCGGCGGGAAACCGCCTCGCCGGGGATCGCGTCGTTCGCCTCATGAATCCGGCGGATATAGGAGCGGCCCTCCTCGATGGCCTCGTCGAGATCCTTGTTTCCGGTATCCACCGGGGCGCTCCGCGCGGCCTCGCGGTTTTCGCGCTCCATGCGCGACTGCTCCGCGCGCAGATACTGGCGGTACGTCTCCTCATTCGCCATAAAGGTGGTTCCGGCGCGGTCAATATGGCAATGCGGGAACCAGCCCCGCACAATCATCTTATTTAAATCGCGCAGCGTTTTTTTCTTCGAACGGCCCACCTGAGCAGCCAGCTGCTCCACCGTGCAGAAATCCGCGCGGCCAAGGCATTCGCAGTAGGCGCGGAACCGTTTGTGAAAGCTGCATCCCACCCCGCCGCTGATGATCCCCACGGCGGACACCACAGCCAGCACACCAAAAAACGCGGCCGGGAACGCCATGGGCGAAGCCCCCAGCATGGTGGCAAGCAGAAAGGCCACGCTCAAAAGACTGAATATGGAACCGAACACGATTCCCAAAACCAGAAACGTGATCGATTTTGCCCTGGAAGGGGCGGGAAAACGGGGCTTTTCCTTCTTGCGGTTCGGGTTGAATTCCCGCTTCTGCGGCGCGGCGGGCTCCTGCCGGATAGGAGCAGCCTGAAACGGCGGCTCCACAGGGCCGGGAGTTGGGCCGGGGATCGGCCCGGATCCGGGCTTGGGGGAATTCATTTTATCGATAGCATCATCCACGCCACGGCGGATATCGTCCACGCTGCGCTTGATCTCGTCAAACGTCCGGGAATGGGTGAAGTCCTCGACGGCGTCGCGCACCGCCCGGCCTACATCCCGTCCCAGATCGGAAAAATCGGAATTGTTACTCATACGCTGCTGACCCTTTCTCATTTCTTTTTATTATATCGTATTCATGGGCAAAGTACAAGACCCGGACACGTCACGCGCGCTCTCTCCCCACGACCACCGTGCCGCTGTCCAGCCACCGGTTGGAGCGAAGCCGCCACAGGAATACAAGGCCTTTGAGCGATAATTCACAGCACATCGCAATCCACATGCCCGTCAGGCCCAGCGAGCCGATGAGCAGGAGCGCAATCGGCAGACGCACGCCCCACATGGAGAGAAGGTTCGCGGCAAACGACCACTTCGTATCCCCCGCGCCGGAGAACGCGCCCGACGCCACGATCGACGCGGCAAACAGCGGCTCCGCGAACGCTTCGATCCGCAGAACGGACGCGCCGAGACGCATCACGTCCACGTCGGGGGTGAACATGCCGATCAACGGCTCCGCGAACAGGAACATCAGAAGGCCCGTACCCGTCATGATCGCCATGCCGAGCCATGTGCTCACGCGCGCGAAGCGCACCGCCATATCGCGCCGCCCCGCGCCGATTGATTGCCCGACCAGCGTGGTGGCGGCGGTGGAAACGCCGTATCCCGGCTGGTAGCACAGCGCTTCCGCCGTGACAGCGAGCGAGTTGGCCGCAACGGCCTGCGTGCCAAGACCGGCGACAATCACCGTGACGGCGATCTGCGCGCCGCAGGAAGCTGTGTGCGCCATTGCCTGCGGGATCGCGATGCGCACCATGGCCGAAAGACAGGACTTGGTAAACCGGAATTTGTCGCGCAGATGGATTTGCAGCGGGAAGCCCCGGCGGAAAAAGCGCCGCAGAAACAAGAGGGCCACCAGAAACGAAGCAAACGCCGACCCGAGCGCCGCGCCCGGCACACCCAGCCCGGCTCCCGGCAGCCACAGCGTCATTCCGAACAGATTGGTTTCCCGGGAAGGATAAATCAGCAGAAAATTGAAAATTGTGTTGAGAATGTTGAGGGTAATATTATACAGCATCGGCGTGCGCGTATCCCCCATGCAGCGCAGAAGCGACGAGAGAAGATTGATCGCCATGAGGAACGGCATCGAGCAGCCGACGATCCGAAAATACCAGGACGCGTCCGACTGAATCGCCTTCTCCGCTCCCAGAAGTCCCGGCAGCGGGAACGACAGCCCCACGGCCAGCGCGCCCATAAACAGCCCAAACAGGACGTTGAACAGAAGCGACTCCCGCACCACGCCGCGAGCCTGTTCCGTCTCCCCGGCCCCGATGTGCTGGGCTACCTGCACGGCAAAACCGATCGCTGCCGCACCCAAAAGGCCGTTGAAAAGCCAGACGGAGCTGGACACCACGCCGACCGAAGCCGTCGCGTTCGGGCCCAGCGATCCGACCATGACGGTGTCGATATACTGAACCAATGTGAGCATGAGCTGCTGGACAATCGCGGGCCACGACAGCGCGAGGACGGCGGAAATTTCCTCCCGCCGCGTCGGTGTGCGGCCCTCCTGAAGCAGCGCGGAAAATGAAACCATCAAAACTCCTCCTGAATGATGCTGCCAAAGTGCAAACTTGAAGTTTTCGCCCGCCTTTTTCAAAAGGCGGCGGGGTTTGGGGCAGAGCCCCATCAAATCCTGCGAAGCCGCAGAAAAGCCAGGAAAAAGAGCAAAGCGATTTTTTCCGGACTCCTATCGCTAGCCTAAAACAGCATGTGTTTTGCTGAATGAAAAAACCTTTTGAGAAAACTGAAAAAAGAGCTCCGCCGGGACACCGCTATTATAGCAAAGCCGGGCGGCACGGTGCAAGGGAATCCACGCAAAAGAGCGCGGCCCGATATAACCGGAGCCGCACTCTTTCTTGTTCTTTTGCAATTTTTATGTCCCGGACGTGAAATACGCCGCCGACGTCACCGCGTCATAGGTCTCCTGCGCCGTCATGCCTTTGCAGACATACTCCGCGACGAAATCCCCGCACAGTACGCCGAAGCGCATGGTCCCCTCCTCCGGCTCCTGCCGCGCTTCCAGCACGGAAACGCTCAACTCCTCCGCCGTGAAAATGGGATTTTCCACGCGGGACTGCCGATCTGCCGGAACGCTTTCCGCAAGCGGCAAGCCGCACAGGGTCAGATCATAGGTTTCCGGTTCGTCCACCGACACCAGACGATCGCGCTGTTCCGATGTCACAGCGGACACGCGTACCGATAATTCACCGCTGGTTCCGGTGCAGAGAAGCGTCAGAACCGTTCCGCTTTCCAAAGTCTCCTGGTATGCCGTTTCCTCGGGCAGCGCTTCCTGCGAAGCGGGAAGCAGCGCGCCCAGCTCCGCGACCGCGCGGGCTTCCTCTCCCGTTAGAGAAGAAGAGCTGCTGCGAACCGCGCCGGCATCGTTTTGCGCCTGCTCCGCATCCGCATAGGTTTCCGGCGCCATCGCGGCCAGGGCGGCGTCAGGTTCCGCCTGCTTGGGGGAAATCGCGTCCGCTCTGTCCGCCGTTTCCCCGCTGGATCCGGCAGCTTCTCCGGAACCCCCGGCGGTTTCTCCCTCCTGTGCTCCGGCGGTGGCCGCATAGGGTACGGCAGCATCCGCCGCCCCCTGCGTCTGCACCGTCTCCTCCGAAACAGCGGGCAGATCGGTGGTTTGCCCCTGCCAGGCGAACAGCGCCGCCACAGCTACCAACGCACAGCAGCAAAGAGCCACGGCGGGACGCAGATATTGGGGAGCGCGGCGCGGCGCTTTTTGTTTCGTGAGACGCTCCACCAGGGCGTCGCGCGTTTTCGTTTCCGGCGTCCAGGAGGATGCCGCGGCATGGTAACGCGCACGCAGCTTCTCGTCAAATTCCCGTTCGGTCATTATCCGTCCTCCTTTTCCATCATTTCCCTGAGCATCTGCCGCGCCCGCATCAGCTGCACGCGCACAGTCGTCTCGCGGCGGCGCAGAAGCCGTGCGATCTCCGCTGTGGGCAGATCCTCATAATAGAACAGGTGAATCACCGCGCGGTACTGCTCCGGCAGCCGCCGGAGATACGATTCCATGGAGCCGTCCGAGGGATTGTCCTCCGTCGGCAGCGTCTCGTCAAGCGGGACGGTGCGGCGGCGGAAGGACGAGCCCCAAAAGCTCTTCATGCAGTTGAGCGTTACGCGCAGAAACCACGCCTTCGCGTGATCCGGACTCTCAAACGCCGGCCTCGTGCGCAGATAACGCAGGAAAACCTCCTGGTAAATATCGTCCGCGTCCGCCCGGCTGCCGGTCTTGGCATAGGCCAGACGGTATACGGTGTCGCCATATTGCCCGACTGCCTCCTCCGGCGTCGGGGCGCGGTATGCCGCAGGCTGATCCATCCTAACGGATGCCTCCTTCTTTGCGCCGCGCGATCCTGTTCTGATCGGAATACCGCGGCGCTCCCTCAAATGTTACATATCATCATAAGAAAACGGACGGACGCCTTTTTGGCGTTCCGCCCGCCCTGTCAAAGCTTGAAATCGTCCGGATCGTATTCCCGCAGCGGCGGCGGGGCAAACGGCTTGCGCTTGAGCGGGTCATACGAAAATTTCCGGCACGAACCGTCCGGTTCCAGGTTCAGGCCCACCTTGCACACGACGGCCCCGTCAAAATCCGAGCCAAACCGGCAATATACGCAGTCTGTCTCGATCTTGTCCCCGAAATAATCCTTTTTCTTTCTGTGAAACAGCAAGGGGGCTCCCTCCTTCTCGTCCGTGCGCGGCCTTTCCGCTTGTGTTCTATTCATTATAGCATCCCGCCGCCCGAAATGCCAGCCCTATTTGTGCCTTGTCCCCGGTCTTTCTGTGTGATACCATACCGTTAGAAATTTTCCTCTTCTCGGCCAGGCACAGACAAGGCAAAACCCAGAAAATGGAAGAATAGTGAGGGAGCTTTTCATGGAATATCCGCTCATCCGCTCCCGCCGGAAAACGGTGGGGATCTATATCCGGCCGGACGGCTCATTCGAGGTGCGCGCTCCGCTTCGCCTGTCCAAAGCGCGGATCGACGAATTTGTGCGCGCAAAAGAGGACTGGATCCGGGAAAAATCCGCGCTGGTGCGCGAGCGGGAAGAAGAACGACACCGGGAAGCGCAGGCCATGCCGCGGACGCTTCCGCTCCTCGGCGCGGAACGTCCCATCCTCCCCGGATCCCCCGCCCGCTTGGAGGACGGCTCCTTTGTCCTGCCCGGCCCCGGCCCGCTGGAGGTGCGCGCACAGGCCGCCGCCGTCTGCCGCGCGCTGGCAAAGGATACGCTTCCCGGACGCGTCTCGTACTGGGCACAGCAAACCGGCCTTTTCCCCACCTCGGTGCGCATCGGCTCCGCCCGCACCAGCTGGGGCTGCTGCTCCGGCAAAAACGCTGTCACCCTGTCCTGGCGGCTCATCACCGCTTCCCCCGCCTGCATCGACTATGTCATTGTCCATGAGTTGTGCCACACCGCGGAGCACAACCACTCTCCGCGCTTCTGGGCGCGCGTCGCTTCCTTTCTCCCTGACTGGAAGGAACGCCGCACGGAGCTTGCCGTCCTCGCGCAGGAGCTGACGCGGAGAAATTTCTGAAACCGCCGCCGGACGTCTTGACAAACCAGGAAAACTCCTGTAATATGAAGGTAGCTTCACATGAAGTTTCCTTCATATTTTTGATGGAGAGAGGAGGGATGGAGTGAACAACCGGGTTCGCGAGCTGCGCAAGGAGAAGGGCCTGACGCAGCAGCAGCTGGCAGAGCGCGTCCACGTCTCGTCGCGCACGATCATATCTCTGGAACAGGGGCAGTACAACCCATCCCTTCTGCTGGCGTACCGGATCGCCTTGGAATTTGGTACGACCATTGAGGAGCTGTACTGCCTGCGGGAAAATTTGAAGCTGGAGGAGGAGAAGTATGAAACCATCTGAAGCACCGGCCTACACGAAAACCATCCGGCTGCGGATCTGGGGCTGCTGGACGGCAATCGTTCTGATGACGGCCTATATGATTGTTCTGGTCGAGCTGGGCGGAGGAGATTCCCGCATGATGACGCGCACAGCGGATTTTGTGACGGACCTGCTCTACTTCGGCGGCGTGATCTTCCTCGGGGTACGGATCCACGCAAACAAAAAGCTTCTCAAAAACCGCCTGCTCCTGCGGGAACAGCAGGAAGCAGAGCGCGACGAGCGCACGCATTTTCTGCACGACAAGAGCGGCGGCTTTCCCATGGACGCGCTGCTCCTTGTGACCGCGATCGTCGTGTTCGGCACGGGGCTGTTCAACATGGCCGCCTTTTACACATCGTTCGGCCTGCTGTGCGCGGCGATCGTCCTCAAAGCCGGATCCTACCTTTACTACGATCGAAAATACTGACGCCGGTTTTCGGCAGGAGCGGGAAAGCCCCCGACGGGCTTTCCCGTTTCTTTGTGCAACAATACAATCCTTCGGGAAATCCATCCCTTCTGTGGAATTTAAGGGTAAAATATTGTATAATGAAAAATTGCGAATCGGGTCTGAAAACCGGACCCGGGAGCGGCCCCAAAAGCGGCCCGCTCCATACGGAATTCAGCTCACACAGGGAGGCTTTGCTTTGGCAGATATCAGAAATGAAATTGAGAAACGGCGCACCTTTGCGATCATTTCGCACCCCGACGCCGGCAAGACAACGCTCACGGAAAAGCTTCTGCTCTACGGCGGAGCCATCGCGCTGGCGGGATCGGTAAAGGGCAAAAAGACGGCGCGTCATGCCGTCTCGGACTGGATGGAGATCGAAAAGCAGAGAGGAATCTCCGTGACCTCCTCCGTCATGCAGTTCCGTTATGACGGATATTGCATCAACATCCTTGACACCCCCGGCCACCAGGATTTCTCCGAGGACACCTACCGCACGCTGATGGCGGCGGACTCGGCCGTGATGGTGATCGACGCGGCCAAGGGCGTGGAGCCGCAGACGCGCAAGCTGTTCAAGGTCTGCCTGCTGCGCGATATCCCGATCTTCACCTTCATCAACAAGATGGACCGCGACGCGCGCAGCCCCTACGATCTGCTCGACGAGATCGAGTATGAGCTGGGGATCAAAACGTACCCGATGAACTGGCCGATCGGCTCCGGCAAGGAGTTCCAGGGCGTGTACGACCGCGAAAAGCGCGAAATTCTCGCCTTCCGCGCGGTGGACGAGCTGGCAAACGGCCAGCATGAGGTCCCCGTCATCGAGGCCGATCTGTCCGATCCCGGCCTGTCCGACCTGATCGGTCAGAGCCACTATGAGACGCTGTGCGACGACGTGGAGCTGCTCGACGGCGCGGGCTATGAGTTCGACATGGACGCGGTGCGCCACGGCCGTCTCTCCCCCGTGTTCTTCGGCTCCGCGCTGACCAACTTCGGCGTTGAGCCCTTCCTGAAGGAATTTCTGCGTCTGACGCCTCCGCCGCTGCCGCGGGAAGCGGACGTGGGAGCCATCGATCCCTTCCGCCCGGATTTCTCCGCCTTTGTCTTTAAGATCCAGGCGAACATGAACCGCGCGCACCGCGACCGCATCGCATTCATGCGCATCTGCTCCGGCCGCTTTGAAAAGGGCATGGAGGTTTACCATGTGCAGGGCGGAAAAAAGATCAAGCTCGCCCAGCCCCAGCAGCTCATGGCGCAGGAGCGCGAGATCATTGACGAAGCATACGCGGGCGACATCATCGGCGTGTTCGATCCCGGTATCTTCTCGATCGGGGACACGATCTGCACCGGCGCAGAAAAATTCCAGTTCGGCGGCATCCCGACCTTCGCCCCCGAGCATTTCAACCGCGTCTACCAGGTCGACACGATGAAGCGCAAGCAGTTCGTCAAGGGCATGAGCCAGATCGCCCAGGAGGGCGCGATCCAGATCTTCCAGGAGCTCGGCGGCGGCATGGAGGAGGTCATCGTCGGCGTGGTCGGCACGCTGCAATTCGACGTGCTCGAATACCGTCTGAAAAACGAATATAATGTAGACATCCGCATGGAGGGTCTGCCCTATGAATATATCCGCTGGATCGAGAACAAGGAAGAAAACTTCGATCCGAAGAAGCTGAACCTGACGTCCGACACGCGCCGGATCCAGGATCTCAAGGGCAATTACCTTCTGATCTTCGCGAACGAGTGGAGCATCCGCTGGGCCGAGGAGCATAACCCCGATCTCAAGCTGGCCGAATTCGGCAGATGGTAAACCCGTTCCCCTACTCGCTTGACAACAAGCGGTATCACACGCTGTACTATCACCTTCGCACGCGCTTCCCGCACCGTGTGGGCAAGGCCGCCGTCGACGCGGGCTTTTCCTGCCCAAATCTCGACGGAACGCGCGGACGCGGCGGCTGCTCCTACTGCCGTTCCGGCGGGACGGAGTTCACGGAAAGCGCCGCGCTCCCCGTGCGGGAACAGCTCGAACGCGAGCTTTCCCGCATCCGACGCAAATGGCCGGACGCCGGAGCAATCGCGTATTTTCAATCACACACCAACACCCACGCGCCCATTTCCCGTCTGCGCGCTCTTTTCACCGAAGCGCTTGCCGTCCCCGGGATCTGCGGTCTGAGCGTCGCCACGCGCGCCGACTGTCTGCCGCCGGACGTGCTTGATCTGCTCGCGGAGCTGAACGGGAAAACGGATCTCACCGTGGAGCTGGGACTCCAAACGATCCACGAGGAAACGGCAAACCGGATCCACCGCTGCCACAGCTATGCGGAATTTCTCTCCGCGTACCGGGCTCTGACAGAACGGGGAATCCGCGTGTGCATCCATCTGATCAACGGTCTGCCCGGCGAAACGGAGGACATGATGCTGGAAACCGCTTCCGCCGTCGGTCTGCTGCGGCCCGGCGGGGTGAAAATTCATCTTCTGCACGTTCTCAGCGGTACGCGCCTTGCCCGCGAATGGGAAAACGGCGCGGTCCCCACGCTCACGCGGGAGGAATACATCCGCATTGTGTGCCGCCAGCTTCTTCGCCTGCCGCCCGAGACAGTAGTAGAGCGGCTGACAGGAGACGGCGCAAAGGAATTTCTGCTGGCCCCGCTCTGGAGCCGGGACAAAATCGCGGTGCTCGGCGGGATCGACCGCTTTCTTGCGGAGCATAACCTTTGCCAGGGTTGTTTGTTTTAAAGTAAACGTTCGGAAAAATTCGCTGCGCTCTTTTTCCTGACCTTTGCTATGGCTTCGCATCACTGTTTGAAAGGGGCTCTGCCCCTTTATAACCCCGCCGGGTCTTCGCTTCCGCTCCGGTCGGTGCCTTGTTTGTGTGCCACCGGCACACGGCACCCTTTTGAAAAAGGTGGACGAAAACTTCCAGTTTGCACTTTTTTAGCTTTGTGGCGGCGTTCACGGAACGCCCGTTATGGGAGGAGACAACACATGACAACCTATCGCAATGCAAAACCCGAAGAATTTCTGGACTGCATCGATCTGGGAAACGCTGTATTCAGCCAGTCCAGCTGTCCGCACAATTTCAGCCGTATGATCCCCAAGGTATACGGGGAGGATAAAAATAACGCTTCTATCCATAAAGTAGCTGTTTCAGAGGATGGAAGACTGCGCGCGCAGGTCGCATGCCTGCCCCAAACGCTTTCGATCTGCGGCTATCCCCTGCGGGCGGGCTTCATCGGGACGGTATCGGTACATCCCCGCGCACGCGGCGAAGGCCACATGAAAGCGCTGATGAACGCCTGGATCGAGGAAATGCGCGAGACCTGCGACCTCTCGGTGCTTGGCGGCCAGCGTCAGCGCTATGAATATTTCGGCTACACCCACGGCGGACAGCAGATGGTCTACACCGTGAACAGCTCCAACATCCGCCACGCTCTGCGCGGCGTGGACGCGTCCCCCTTCTCGTTCCGCCCGCTGGACGAAACGCCGGGAGCGGTGGAGTTAGCCCTTTCCCTTCACAACGCGCGGATCGCCCGTGTGGACCGCTCCGCCGATCTGTTCAGCGACATCCTGCGCACCTTCGGGGAGCAGCCGCTGGCCGTGTACAAAAATGAGAAGCCCGTGGGCTATCTGCTCCTTTTCAATGATAACAAATCCATTCTGGAGCTGGCCCTTTCCCAGTGGGAGGATTTTGAACCGATGCTCAAAGCGTACATGCAAAGCACCGGCACACAACAGCTGACCATTCCCACGCCTGTCTGGGACACCGAGCTGAACCGCCGCCTGAGCGTATTTGCCGAAAGCTATCGCCTAGAGCAGAACGAGATGTTCCGTATTTTCCAATTTGCAAACGTTCTGGAAGCGTATCTGACGCTCAAACTGCGCACCGAAGGTCTCACGCCCGGCGTATTCTCCGCCATCCTGGACGGCCAGCCCGTCACGGCGCGTGTGGATGACACGGGGCTTTCCGTGGAACGCTCCGCCCTGCCCGGCGCGCCGGAACTGACGCTGCGCGAAGCCCAGGAGCTTCTTCTCACCCCGCATGGCCGCTGGCTGCCGGTTCAGGCTCCCAACGGCTGGTTCCCGCTCCCCATCTTCTGGTACGCTGCCGATAATTTTTAAAAAGAAAATACAACCTGCTCTGTGTGCGAAATCATACCTTGGTGCAAAACATCCGGAAAAAATCGCCTTGCTCTTTTTCCTAGTTTTCTGTGGCTTCGCGCGCATTTTCAAGGGGGTTTCACCCCATTAAACCCCCACAAGCCTTTTGAAAAAGGCTTGTGCGAAAACTTCATGTTTGCACTTTGGAAGCTTTCAGAGTCCTTCTTCACGAAGGCGGCTCACCAGCGAGACATAGAACTCGCGCACGTCAAAGCCGGGGATGTTCTGGCGGTTGAGGTCAATCAGGTCGCCGTGAGACAAACCGCGCCGCCCCGGCGGCTCCAGCATCTCAAACGACTCGCCCCAGCGCATGGACTCCACGCCCACCAAACCGTCGTTCGCACCGTCAAAATGATGGACAAAGCGCCATGTCAGAAAGAGCGGCATCGGCGCGGAGAAGGAGGAACGCATCCGGGATCCGACGCTGCGGTACCGCACGCCCGGCACATCCGGCATCTCCTCGTTCAGCTCCTTGCAGCGGGAGGAGGTCAGATCCTGCACAGCGGCCATGAAATCGGGGTTCGGATCCCCAAAACGATGCAGCGCGGCATTGTAGCTTTTGGCAATAAACGCGCAGATCGAAGGCGGACACTGGCCGAGCAGCCAGTCAACAAAGGCGCAGCCGCGGTGCGGCGTGTTGATCGTTGTGAGGGAAGCCACAAGCGGAGCCAGCCCCAGCCGGGAAATCGCCCAGCGGCTGTCCAGCCCGCCCTTGGAGTGAGCGATCAGGTTTACCTTTTCACAGCCCGTCTCGCGCACAATCTCCTCCACGCGCGCTTTCAGCTCCTGCGCGCAGGAGGCCACCGAAGCCGCCGACTGCTGATTCCCGTACCAGACGCGCGCGCCGTTGCGGATCAGCTCCGCCGGGACACGTCCCCAATAATTAAAGAAGCGCTGATCCCGGAAAAACACGCCGTGCACCAGCACCAGCGGATAGCGCGTCGCGCACAGGGTATTCTCACGGCGTACCGTGTCGAGCTCCTTTTTCTCCGTTTCAAAGAGATATTCCTGCCGCACCGCATGACACGTCCGCCAGAGCAGGAACAGGTTGAGCAGGGGGATCCACCAGCACAAAAGCAGCAGCACACGCCCCCGGATTCCGAGCTGCACGGAGGTGACGAGCATCCGGGTCACCCCGTTCACGCAGAGGATCAGGCCGATCAGAACGGCATACACGATACCGATCAAAAGCTGCGGCAGCGAGATCCCCAGACGGCCCATGTTCAGCACCCAGTACAGATACAGGCAGAAATTCACCGTGCAGGCCACAGTGTTGATCTCTGTGAGGATTTCGCCCCCCAGCATCATGCCAAGCCGCGTGAAGCAATCTTTTTGCCACAGCGGCAGGACGTTGATCGCTATGAAGCACAGCCACAGGGCAAACGCCAGCCCCGCCCCCATGAGCGGGCCGAACCCCAAAAGCGCGCCGCACACCGGCAGGTTCGCGAGAAGCACCGCCACAATCGTTCCGGTTATCTTTTCCGCCCGGTTCATCCTGTTCCCTCCTTTTCCACCGTCAGGCCGTCTTTTTTCCCCGCAAAGGAAGTCCGCTTTCCAGACGGCGCAGCCGGACATAGAACATCACAATCAGCAGGACCGCCGCACCGGCCCAGGCGATCACCTCCGCGAGAAACACGCCGTCCTGCCCGACAAAGGCGGGAAGAAACAGTACGCTTCCCACACGCATGAACATTTCGATAAAGCCGGACGCCATCGGTACAATCGTATCGCCCATGCCCTGAAGCGACGAGCGGTACACATGCAGCAGATACAGCACAAACAGCATAACGCCCATGATGAACAGATAGCGGTACGCCACCGCCATCACCTGCTCCTGCTGCTGCGGATCGCCGGAGATGAACAGCATGAGGATGTACCGCCCCAGCAGGATCATCAAAGCGGAAATCACAAGCGCAGTGAGAACAGCCATCCGGCGGCCCGCACGGATTCCGGAACGGATCCGGTCATACCGCTTCGCGCCGAGGTTCTGCCCTGTGTACGTCGCCATGGAAAAGCCGAACGAGGTGGCGGCGATCTCCAAAAGCCCGTACAGCTTGTTGGTAGCCGTGTACCCTGCCACAAAGAGAACGCCGAAGCCGTTCACCACGGACTGCACCGCCATGCCGCCCACGGCGATAATGGTATTTTGCAGGGCAAGCGGCGCGCCGAGACTAAACAGGCGGCGCATGAGCGGTGCGCTCAACCGCCACTGGGATTTCTCGATGCGCGGAATCGGCAGACCGCGCATGGCCCACAGGCAGATCAGGCACGAGACGACCTGCGCAAGCACCGTCGCGCCCGCCGCTCCGGCGATCCCCCAGTGAAACACCAGCACAAACAGCAGATCCAGCCCCACATTGAGCACCGAGGCGATCACCATCGCAATCAGCGGGGTGCGGCTGTTGCCCATCGCCCGCAGGATAGAGGCAAACGCGTTGTAACCCATGAGCGCCCAGCGTGCCGGAAAACATGACGTGCAGATAATCAAGCGAGCCCGGCAAAATATCGGCGGGCGTGCGGAGCAGCAGCAGCACCGGCTCCGCCAGCAGAAGCGCCGCCGCCGTCAGCACGGCCCCCACCGCACCCGAGAGCAGAATCGTGCCGGTGATGGCGCGGTTCAGCCCGTCCCAATCCTCCGCGCCGAAGCGCTGGGAAATCTGGATGGAAAATCCCTGCGTCAAACCCTGCACCAGACCGATCACCAGCCAGTTGAGCCAGTCCGCCGCCCCAAGCGACGCGAGCGCGTCCACTCCGACGAACTTGCCGACCACCATGGTATCGACCATCACATACATCTGCTGGAACATGTTGCCCAGCATGAGCGGCAGGGCAAAGGACAGGATCAGCCTGGCCGGACGCCCCTGCGTCATATCGCGTACTTTTGCCATGAAATTGTGTTCCTCCCCCGCACCGGACGGGCTGGCGCGCATTCCGTCCGCACTCCGGCGCATGATTGCAGTTGTATTCAGTGTAGCATATCTCCCTGTCTCCCGCAAGCGGGGGACAGAAAAACGCCCCGCCGCAAAGACTGCGGCAGGGCGTTGTCATTTCATTTATTTGAGGGCCGGGGCAAGCTTGGCGGGGCGTGCGGCGGATTTGGCCTCCTCCGGCCAGATGTTGTAAATCACTCCGCTTTTAGCCACCATCGAGATCGGCGTTTTCGGCAGCAGCTTGTGAAGGATCTCCACAAAGCCGTTGACCGGAGCCTCGGCCATTCCTGTAAAGATATGTTTGGCCCCAATCCGGCGGGCAAAGCTGGCCGCAATCACGGGGGCGTTGTCCTGAAAATACACGGTCATCTCCGCGCCGGCGTCCCTTGCCGTCTGGCGCAGATACTCCAATTCTTCGCCGCATGACTTTCCGCACGGTTCAACGGGCTGCACACAGAGCACATGCAAATCACATGCCTCCTGATCCGCCATCCTGCGCCCGGCCCGAATGAGCCTGTCGCAATCGCGCTGTCCCGTGACGCAGACCATCACGGCTGATTTCGCTTTCAAAGCGGGAACCTCCTTTCTGAGCCGGACTTTCCGGCTTTCTCCATCCTCAGTATAGGAGATTTTTTCCGCTGATTGAAGAACGGCGCATGTATAGTAAATGAACAAATTATGAATTTTTTATTTCGACATTTTTCCACAACTTACCGAAGATTTTCCACCGTTTCGGACAGCCCTTTGTCCACCTTTCGACCCGGTTTTCAGTGGGTTTCCCCCACCTCCGGCAGAAGGCGGAACAGCGCATGGCAGCGGGCTTCGTCCATCTCCGGGGTGTCCTCCAGCGGGAACGGAATCCCCATCGTGTGGTATTTTTCGAGACACAGCTTGCGGAAGGGAAGCAGCTCGATTTTCCGCAGATTGGAATAGGAACCTGCCTCGCGCCCGAGCGCGCGGATATGCTCCTCCCCGTCCGTCAGGCCGGGCACTACGACATGCCGGATCCACAGCGGCACGCCCATGCGCTCGGTCAGCTGCAGAAACTCCCGCACGCGGGCGAGGCTCCCCCGGCAGTATGCCGCGTAGTCCTCCTCGGTGAGGAATTTGAGGTCCGCCAGCACGAGGTCGGTATGACGCAGGACACGCTCAGCAGCGGCGAGGTCTCCCGTGCAGGAGGTGTCCAGCGCGGTGTGCACGCCCTCGCTTTGCAGGATCGTGAACAGCTCCTCGACAAACGCGGCCTGCCAAAGCGGTTCTCCGCCCGTGACAGTCACGCCGCCCTCTTTCCCCCAGTAGGAACGGTAGCGAAGCAGCTTTTTCGCCAGCTCCCCAGCTTCGATCGGCTCGCCCCCCTCGGGATTCCAGGTGTCGGGATTGTGGCAGTACGCGCAGCGCAGCGGACAGCCCTGCAGGAAGGCGACGGCCCGGATGCCAGGCCCGTCCACCGCGCCAAGCGACTGGATCGAATGCAGCCGTCCCGTCATACGCTCACATGGAACGTGCGGGCGATGACCTCACGCTGCTGCTCACGGGAAAGCTTATAGAAGTTGACCGCGTAGCCGGAAACACGGATCGTCAGGTTCGGGTAATCCTCCGGATGCTCGTAAGCGGCCATGAGCGTTTCGCGGTTGAGGACGTTCACATTCAGGTGGTGCGCCTTCTGGCCGAAATAGCCGCCGAGGATGCACACCAGATTCGTCACGCGCTCGTCATCCGTCTTGCCAAGCGCCTGCGGCACGATGGAGAAGGTGTTGGAGATACCGTCGCGGCAGACGTCATAGCTGAGCTTCGCGACGGAGTTGAGCGAAGCCAGCGCGCCGGAACGGTCGCGGCCCGCCATCGGGTTCGCGCCCGGGGCCAGCGGTTCGCCCGCCTTGCGGCCGTCCGGGGTGGAGCCGGTCTTTTTGCCGTACATCACGTTCGAGGTGATGGTGAGGATCGACAGCGTATGCTCCGCGCCGCGGTACAGCGGGTTCTTTTTGAGCTCCTTGCAGAACAGCTCCACCTGCTCCGTGGCAATGGAATCAACGCGGTCGTCGTCGTTGCCGAAGGCCGGATACTCGCCCTCGATCTCGTAGTCGGTGATCAGGCCCGTCTCCGGATCGCGCACGCAGCGCACCTTCGCGTATTTGATGGCGGAGAGGGAGTCGGCCATGCAGCTCATGCCCGCGATACCGAAAGCCATGAAGCGGTGCACATGGGAATCGTGCAGCGCCATCTGCGTCTTTTCGTAGCAATATTTGTCGTGCATGTAGTGGATGATGTTCATCGCGCTCACATACGTTTTCGCCAACCACGGACGATAGAAGTCGAGCAGCTCCACCACCTTGTCGTAGTCGAGGTACTCGCCCTGATACGGCTCATGCTCCGGGCCGACCTGCATGTTCTTCTTCTCGTCGCGGCCGCCGTTGAGGGCCAGCAGGAGAAGCTTCGCGAGGTTGGCGCGCGCGCCGAAGAACTGCATCTGCTTGCCGACCTTCATCGCGGAGACGCAGCAGGCGATCGCGTAGTCGTCGCCGTAGAGCGGGCGCATCACGTCGTCGTTCTCATATTGCAGCGCGTCGGTGTCGCAGGAAACTTTCGCGGTGAAGCGCTTCCAGTTCTCCGGCAGCGCTTCGGCCCAAAGAACCGTCAGGTTCGGCTCGGCGGAGGGGTTCAGATTATAAAGCGTGTTGAGCATGCGGTAACAGTTTTTCGTGACGAGGTGACGGCCATCCTCTCCCACGCCGCCGATCGACTCGGTGATCCACATCGGATCGCCGCCGAACAGCTCATTATAATCGGGCGTGCGCAGGTGGCGCGCCATGCGGAGCTTCATCACGAAATCGTCCATGATCTCCTGCGCACCGGACTCGTCGAGAATCCCCTCGCGCAGATCGCGCTCGAAATAGATATCGAGGAAGGTGGAGACACGGCCCAGGCTCATGGCCGCGCCGTTCTGCTCCTTGATGGACGCGAGATAGCCGAAGTACGTCCACTGCACAGCCTCGCGGGCGTTCTCCGCCGGACGGGAAATGTCGAAGCCGTAGGCGGCGGCCATCTTCTTCATGTCCTCGAGCGCTTCCAACTGCATGGAAAGCTCCTCCAGCGCGCGGATGGTGCGCTCCAGCATCGGCTCCTCGCCGCGCGCCAGCTTATCCTTCTTCTTCTCCTCGATCAGGCGATCCACGCCGTAGAGCGCCACACGGCGGTAGTCGCCGATGATGCGGCCGCGTCCGTAAGCGTCCGGCAGGCCGGTGATCAGTCCGCAGTGGCGCGCCGCGCGGATCTCGGGCGTGTAAGCGGAGAACACGCCGTCGTTGTGCGTGCGGTGCTGGCAGAACTGCTTCTCCACATTCTCGGAGACGGTATAGCCGTAAGCCTTGCACGCATCGTGCACCATGCGCATTCCGCCGAAGGGATTGCAGGCGCGTTTGAGCGGCTCGTCGGTCTGGAAACCGACGATGATCTCCTTCTCCTTGTCCAGATAACCGGGAGCGAAGGCGGTGGGGGTGATGACGGTGTCAACGTCAATCTTCAGCACGCCGTCCTTCTCATGCTCCTTGCGGAACAGCTCGTCCATTTCGCCGCGCAGCGCCAGCGTGCGCTCCGTCGGCCCGGCAAGGAACGACGCGTCCCCGTCATACGGCGTATAATTGCGCTGAATAAAATCCCGAACGTTAATTTCATCCTGCCAAATACCGGGAGTAAAGTCTTTCCAAGCTGTCATCGAACAACACACCTTTCCGTTTCGTTTCCTGACACCCCGCGCGCTGCCCTTTCTGCAAAACAAAAAGGGCAGCACCACAAAGGATGCTGCCCAGACGGTCGGCGTTTCACAGGCGACCCATTCCCCGGTGGTCCATCCACCATTCCGGCCTTGGCCGGGTTCCGTCAGTAATGGGGCCTTTTCTCTTTGAATTTATCATAACACGCGCGCCGGACGCCGTCAAGCGGGGATTCGATCCAAACCGGAAATTCGGAAAAAGGGTGAAGATTTCCCCCAAAACGGCGGGCGGATTTGTGCCTCTTATGTTTTGGAATCGGTTTTCTGCCATGCTTTGCCCCGGTGCAGCAGACACAGACCGAGCAGCAGAAGCACGGGAAATACGACGGCGGCCAGAATCCCGACGCGCAGATCATCGCCCGCGGAGGCGGACACCATGCCCGCGAGCGTCGGCCCGCCCGAGCAGCCGAGATCCCCCGCGAGGGCCAGCAGGGCAAACATTGCCGTACCGCCGCCGCGCAGTGTGGCCGCGGCCTTGCTCAGCGTGCCGGGCCACATGATGCCCACACTCAGCCCGCACAGTGAACAGCTCAGCAGGCTGAGCGCCGGGACGGGAACCAGCGAGAGGAGCAGGTACGACAGCACGCACAACGCGGCGCTGCTGATCATGAAGCGGTCCAGATCGATCCGGGATCCGTATTTGCCGTAAAACGAGCGGGCGATTCCCATGCAGACGGCAAAGGCCATCGGTCCGGCCAGGTCGCCCACGGTCTTGCTCACGCCGAGACTCTGTTCCGCAAAGGTGGAGGCCCACTGGCTCACCGCCTGCTCACTGGCTCCGGCGCACAGCATCATGAGGAAAAACAGCCAGAAGATCCGGCGCGAAAACAGCTCACGCAGACGCAGACCGCGCTCCCCCTCCTGAATCAGCGGAGCAATCGGCACGCGGAGAAAGACGAAAAAGTTAAACACAGGAATTGCCGCCCAGAGCACGGCGAGAATCTTCCAGTTTGCCGTGCCGAACAGGGAAAAATAGATGGTGGAGAGCAAAACAACGCCGACCTGCCCCCAGCTGTAAAACGAGTGCAGCAGGCTCATGGCCTTCTCCTTGTTATCCGTGGGACACGACTCCATCACGGGACTGACCAGAACCTCCAGCAGCCCGCCGCCGATGGCATACACGATGACGGCGATCAGAAGGCCGAGGAAGGGATCGGACAAAGCGTCCGGCAGAAAGGCCAGCAAAAGCAGCCCGCCCGCGGAAGTGAGATGGGCCAGCAGCATCGAAACCCGGTAGCCGATTTTGTCCACAAACCCGGCGGAGAGCAAATCAACCAGAAGCTGCACGCCGAAGTTGACCGTCACCAGCATCGTGATCTGTGACAGGGGGATTCCGTAGCTGTTCTGGAAGGTCAGAAAGAGCAGAGGGGCAAAGTTGACAATAATGGCCTGCACCACATAGCCGATGAAGCAGGCGGAAATGGTGTGGTTGTAAGAATTGAGCTTTCCTTTCATTGGTCTCCTCCTCAGCAAAGCTTTGTCCAGCCGGAGGTTCCCAACCCCAAAGCGCAGGCAACGACAGTCAGGGAATTCTCCTGAGCACGGCGTGTACCCGCCGCCCAGGCTTCGATCGTGGGGGCGGACAGACCATACTGGTTTGCAAACGCCTTGGGGCCTCCCGCCTGTTGGATCAAGGATTGGAAATAAGCATTGATGGCGTGATTCATAACAACTCTCTCCTTTTGATGGGGTTCGGGACAGCAAAAAAGCCAATAACACTCTTCGCCATCCTCACAGACAGCTGGAAAAATGTTATTGGCTTCTCTTTTTCAAGCTTTCTTTGCCGGGAAAGCCCCTGCTTTCGGGCAGGTCACCGATCCTATGCTGGTGCCTCCGGGCGGAATCGAACCACCGACACGGGGATTTTCAGTCCCCTGCTCTACCAACTGAGCTACAGAGGCGTGTTTTTGTCAGCTTTTGGATTATAGCACACCTCAGGGGAGAAAATCAAGAGGAAAATTGAGATTTTTGGAAGAACCCCGCCGGATCAGTCCTCGGTTATCAGCACCGCCCGCGTCAGCGCGGCTTCCAGCCCCCGGACAAAGAGCGGAAAGCGGTCGATCGTCTCTCCGCCGCCGACAAAATGCAGGGGCGCGTCGAGATGGGTCGCGCTGTGACTGCCCGAATAAAACGCCGTCAAATTGCAGCTGTCCCCCTGATCGATGCGGCGGATCTGCTCAAACGACGGCGCGGGATCGCCGGGATAGACGGGAGACGAAAACAGCTCCCGGGAAATGTCGATGATAGCCAAAGCCGGATCCTCCTTCCCGCATCACAGCCGGGGCAGAGCCTTCATGAGCAGAGCCGCGCTCTTCTCCGCCGCTTCGAGAACAAATTTCGGGAAATCGACCACGGCGTTGTCGTCGGCGTTGTCGGAAATCGCGCGCAGAACGGCAAACGGCACGCCCGCGAGCGCGCACGCCTGGCCGATGCTGCCGCCCTCCATCTCGCACGCCACCGCGCCGGTGCGTTCCGCGATCTCATGCAGATGGGCGTTCCCGCAGATGAACTGATCGCCGGTGGCCACCACGCCGCGGTGCACGTTCCCCTCATAGATCTCCCGCGCGCAGTCCGCGAGCAGGCCGGAGACGCGCTCGTCCGTAGGCAGGAGCGATTCGTTCAGCAGGGAAAGGTTATGTCCGTTCTCCCCATCGATCGCCGTGGTATCGTAGTCGTGCTGGATGACGCCCGTGGCCACCACGAGATCCCCGATGTTGACGTCACGGCTGCCGACGCCGCCCGCCGCGCCCGTGTTGATCACAATCTCCACGCCGTAGCGGAGGATCATCGTCTGCGCGCAGACGGCGGAGTTAACCTTTCCCGCGCCGCAGCGGGCCACGACGCACGCCACACCCGCCAGCGTGCCGCGCCAGAACGTCATGCGGCTCACTGTCTCCGGCGTTTTGTCCTCCATCGCCTCAATCAGGCGGTTGACCTCAATATCCATCGCTCCTATGATCCCTATCATCGCTGTCCGTCTCCTTTCAAAGCGTTTTCTCATGATTATATGATGTTACTATACTGTGCGCCGGCGGGAATTGCAAGCGGTTTCCGTTTGACAAGCGCCGCCGCCCGGTTTTACAATGGGAACAGATTGCTTGCAAAGGAGGAACAGCCCATGAAAACAGGGCTTGTGCTTGAAGGAGGCGGCCTGCGCGGCGTGTTCACCGCGGGCGTGCTCGACGCGTTTCTGGAAGGAAATTTTCACGCGGATTATGTCATCGGCGTATCGGCGGGAGCCGCGAACGGCGTGTCCTATGTGTCCGGCCAGAAGGAGCGCGGCCTGCGCACCAACACCGACTATTTACACGACCCGCGCTATATGGGGCTTCGCAGCCTGCTGCTGCACCGCTCGCTGTTTGGTATGGATTTCATCTTTCACGAGATCCCGCAGCATCTCGATCCGTTCGATTATCAGGCGTTTTACGAGAACCCCTGCGAATTTTGGACAGGCGCGATCGACATCCGCACGGGCGAGACGGTCTATTTCGGCAAGGAGGAGATCGGGGACGATCTCGAAGCGCTGCGCGCCACTACCTCCCTGCCCCTGCTCTCTCAGCCCGTCGCGTACCAGGGACGGCTCCTGCTCGACGGCGGCACCGCCGACCCGATTCCCGTGCGCCGGGCGCTCGCGGACGGCTGTGACCGCGTCGTGGTGGTGCTGACGCGGGAGCGCGGCTACCGCAAATCCCCGCAGTCCTTCCGCGCCGCTTACCGCAGTGCGTTCCGCCGGTATCCCGCCATGATCCACGCGCTCGACACGCGCCACCGCATTTATAATGATACGCTCGACTTCCTCGCCGGGCTGGAATGCGGCGGGACAGCCGCCGTGATCGCCCCCGCCTCCCCGCCGCAGGTACACCGCATTGAGCGCGACCGGGACAAGCTGCTCGCCCTGTATCAGGAGGGTCTGGAAGCGGGACGCGCGCTGCTTCGCAGCGAATTCTGCGCCGTTACTGATTCAGCAGCATCTCCATGACGTCCTTGACGCCGCTGACCGTGGTGTCGATTTCGGAAACCATCTGCTGAATGGAGGACATCTTTTTATCCTGATTGGAGATCTCCTCATTCAGCATACCGAACTGCTCGACCACATTTTCCACATATTCTTTCATCTGGCCAAGATCGGCGGAAATTTCCTTGGAAACCCCGTCGCTGTTCTGCGCGAGGCTTCGCACTTCCTCCGCCACCACAGCGAAGCCTTTTCCCGCGACGCCCGCCCGCGCCGCCTCCACCGAAGCGTTGAGCGACAGCAGGTTGGTCTGCCGGGAAATATTCTGAATGGCGCTGACCGCCTGGGAAGTCCGCTCCATCTGATTCTGAGAATCTTTGAGAATCTGGGCCAGCTCTGCCTGACGCTTCATGACAAGCTGCATCGCCTCGGTATTTTCCGCGATGGTCTGATTGATTTTCTCCAAATACTCCGTCAGGGAATGAACATGATCATTCATGTTCTGCTCCACCAGCTCGCGGGTGTGATACAGCTCGGTCACATCGTTGATCACTCCCACCATCACGGTCCTGCCTGTGTTCTCTTCCCGGCTCACGCCAATCACAGCATGCATCCACAGGTAGTTTCCGTTCCGGTGCTGGATCCGATACTTGGTTTCCAGCATCCCGTTCTGCTGGGAAATGCCGTCGTTGATCACGCTGAGAAAAGTGGGAAGATCCTCCGGATGAACACGGTTCAGCCAGGAATTGATCTGATTCGGGAACTCCGCTTCGCCCATATAGCCCAGCTGCTTGCGGAAGGGCTCCGAAAACCAGACGTCATTTTTGGAATCTTCCAGGCTCTGCCTTTGCAGCCGGATATAAAACGATCCCTGAATGGTGACATTATCAATGGCGGAATAGCGCTTGAGGACGCGATCGAGCGCTTCTTTTCCCTCATGCTCCTCGTGAACGTCCACAAAGATGCCGATAAACTGGATCGCCTGCCCCTGCTCGTTCCGCTGCACATTGCCCGCCGCGCGATACCACCGGTATCCCCGGTTTCTCGTTTTCAGGCGGTATTCGAGATCATATTTCGTTCTGCCGGAGCGGTCCTCCAGCGTCTTGACAAACAGATTCAGCGTGCGGTCCTTGTCCTCCGGATGGAGCAGATCCGACCAGGATTCCAGGGTATTCGGGAAATCCTCCACACTGTTGTAGCCGATCATATGGCGGAAATCATCCGACCAATACGCGGCCACCACCTGATTTCCCGGCCCGATGTCCATATTCCACAGGCCGGAGGAGATCGTCTCATTGACGAGGTGAACGTTATTGCTCTCCCACACGATGCGGTTATGATACAATTCCAGCACACGGTTGATCTGGCTCTGTATGGCATGGGACGCCGGCAGATCCAGACCGGAGGGAATTTGCTCCGGATCCGTAAAAACATCAAA